>Ga0307379_10004125_pt1 | contig 20859 bp, 10 predicted proteins | sample UN2MG_FD_202237 | JGI IMG/M metagenome (GOLD analysis project Ga0307379, IMG submission 202237) | Soil microbial communities from Risofladan, Vaasa, Finland - UN-2 | ecosystem: Environmental > Terrestrial > Soil > Coastal area > Acid sulfate soil | place: Finland: Risofladan, Vaasa | collected... | reverse complement strand
GGTTGGCACCCCAGCAGGTCAAATCGAGATCGAGGCCCCCCGTCGCGGTGGAGAGATCAAACTCGCGGCATCCGGGAGCCGATCTATACAGACAGCGGCGCAGGTGTGTCAACGAGAACGATCCCACCCGACGCCCGATCTGGATGGACCGCGAATGCCTGCGCCTTTGACACGGCGGGAGTTCCTGGCCCGCAGCTCGACGGCCACCGTCGGCGCTGCACTCGGAGCCTCCGGCTGGGCGGCGGCGCGTTCGCTGGCCGACTCCGGCGCCCCCAGCCAACCGCCCACGGTCTTTCGGATACGAGCCGACGGCGTGGTGATCGGGCGACGCATCCACCGGCCCATGCTCGCCCAGATGCTCGAAAAAGGCCTCAGTATCGCCACCGGCAAGCCCAACGGAATCGAGGCCTGGCGCTCGATCCTCCGACCCGACGACGTCGTCGGCCTCAAATTCAACCGTAGCGGTGCCGACGCGTTGGGAACCACAGGGGCACTGGCCGAAACGATGATCGACTCCTTGGTGGCCGCCGGTTTCGACCCCTCGCGCCTGGTGCCCATCGAGGTCCCGCAGGCCGTCTACCGAGACACCAAGACTGCTCGCCCCGACCTGGGATGGCAGCCCGAGGAGGCGCAATTCGGCAGCGGGAGCGATCGGCTGGCGGCCGTCCTGGACCAGGTGACCGCCATCATCAACGTACCGTTCGTCAAGACGCATAACATCGCCGGGCTCACTTGCTGCCTGAAAAACCTCTCCCACGCCCTGGTCAAACACCCGGCCCGGTACCACGAAAACCACTGCAGCCCCTACGTCGCCGATATCGTCGCTCTACCGCCAATCCGCACCAAGCTGCGCCTCCACCTCGTGAACGCCCTGCGGATCGTCTTCGACGGCGGCCCGGAGCCGAGCGAGGATTCCATCCACGATGCCGGCGCCCTGTTTTTCACCACCGATCCGGTGGCGATGGATACTGTGGCGCTGGAAGAAATCAACCTTCTGCGCCAAAGCCGCGCCCTACCAACAATCGTGCAAGGCGAAGGTCTGCTCAGCTACCTGACGAAGGCGAGTGAGCATGGACTAGGCTGTGCCGAGATCCACGACATCTCGCAAAAGAAGGCAGAACTGTAATCCTCGGCGGTGCCCGGGTTCGGACCGGGTCGATCCGCTAAAGATCGTCGCAGGGGCCAATCACGAAGAAAAGGTTGACAGGTCGCGGTAGCTGTGTTAAGCTTTAGATGGCAATAGTGGTTACGGGACTTTTTTGGATACGTGTATACTGTTCATAAGCTGCATCATAGCCTGGACATAGATAGCTGCCTGCAAAGGCGAAGTATTCGGTATCTTTCCTGATCATTCCCATCCACCCGTGCCACACGCTGACATGAAGGATCGTGCGCGGAATCAGTAGTTGCGCACAGGTCCGATTCGTTGGGCCCATGGGACCAGTCCTTGGGCGCGCTTCGGCGTGCCGGGATCAAGGACAAATGGAACCCGGGTGCATGACGGCGACCATGTTGGCTGTGGTGCCGCTCACCGCAGCTTGAAGATTAAGCCCGGTCCGTGGTCTTTCGGAAATGGTTTCCGGACGGACCGGGGTGGAATCCGGTGCGAGGCCATGCCAGGAGTCGGCTTCCCTGAAATGCCCGGCGTTGAAAACGGGGACGCGGGCATTTGGACTCATGATGGCGTTTTTTATCCTTCTGTCGACTTCGGACTTGGAATTGGTCTCGGTCCGGCTTCCAAACGGGTGGCGGAGCTAAAGCACAGGAGAGTTCCCCATGAAGAAGAAAAAGCGAGCCTTTACTCTGATTGAGCTGTTGGTGGTGGTGGCGATCATCGCGCTGTTGATCTCCATCCTGCTTCCGAGTCTGTCGCGTGCTCGGGAGTTGAGCAAGCGTCTGGTGTGCCAGGCGAACCTGAAGGGCCTGGGCACCTCGTTCAAGATCTACGCGAACGAGAACCTGGAGCAGTGGCCGGTCCCACCGTTCGACGAGACCGAGATCGACGACAACGGGATCGAGTACATCGACCAGGTCGGCGAGCAAGGGGACCTGCTGCGGCAAAAGATCTCCTGCTCGTCTGGCGAGACGAACGCCTACTGCAGCGGCGGCAGCACTCAGCTGTCCACCACCCGGGCGTTCTGGATGCTGGTGCGAACCGGTGAGGTGACGGTCAAGCAGTACATCTGCCCGAGCAGCGACGACACCGTGGACGACACTCAGGAAATCGATCGGTACTACGACTTCAAGAACATCGGCAAGGTGAGCTACGGCTACCAGGTGCCGTTCGGCCCCGGCGACACGCGTCCGAGCGAGAACGCGGACAGCCGGCAGGCCATGGCGGCGGACAAGGGCCCGTTCGCCGGTGTTCACAGCCCGGAACTGGATCCCCAGACCTTCGACCTGACGATAACCAGCTCCCCGAACGAATGGAAGCAGCTCAACTCCGGGAACCACGGTGGTACTGGTGCCGGTGAAGGCCAGAACATCCTCTTCCAGGACGGTCACGCCGACTTCGAGCGTAAGCCGGCCGTCGGCATCGACAGCGACAACATCTACTCGCTGATGTCCGATGACGCCAGCGATGAGGGCCGCTGGCTCGGTGAGAACCCGCGTACCACCGGGGGCCACAACCCGTACCCGGGTGAGGACACGTTCGGCGACGACAATCGATCGTCTTCCGACTCGCTGATCTGGCCGTAGTCTTGCCGTTGAGGCGGTAAACCACGATTCGTGTGCCGATGACGGGTCCGTCTCCAACGGCGGACCCGTTGTCGGCTTCTTCGTGAGGCCAATGGCGACGACCCGCACAGCCAGGAGGACACGCCGCCCGGCGGGGCCGGAGGCGGTACGCGGCGCAGTGGCGGTCATCCGCCGCGGTGGTCGCTACCTGATGATCCGCCGGCCCCGGGACCTGGTGGCGGGCGGGGCGTGGTGCTTCCCCGGCGGCGCGATCGAGCCGGGAGAATCGTCGGGCCAAGCCGTCGTGCGCGAAGTCGCCGAGGAGGTCGGTCTGCCGAGTCGTGCGATCGAACAAGTCTGGGAGTGGACGAGAGAGGACGGCGAGTTGGTGCTGGATTGGTGGCGGGTTGAGCCTCTGGGCGACCTGATTGTGCCCGATCCGGCGGAAGTATCGGAGTTCCGGTGGATGAGCGAGCCGGAGATCCGCAGCACCCCGGGCGTTTTGCCCGGGTTGATCCAATTCCTGAATCACTTCGGCGGAGGCCCGTGATCGGTCGGCCTGGGCGCAGTGGCCCGGGCCGTCGTAGATCGGGGGCACAGTGACGCGGGCGGCCAAGCGGACGGTGAGGTAAGCCGCTGGGTCCTGTAGCGCGCTGCCTGCGGCGTGATGGCCGCGCGGCATCGGCCCGGAAAGCATGTGCGCCCGGCGCGGCGGCGTCCGATAGTACCCCTGGGACAACAGTTGGGTCGGGGTTGACTTGCGGAGGCGCGGTATGCGCAGGGCGGGCGTAGTGCGCTCTTTGGCAGGGGAGCCGGTGTCCGCGCGTCTGAAAGGCAGGCGATGGGCCGCATGCCTCCGCGCTGCGGTGGTGCACTTGTGTGCGGCGATCGTGGCCGGCGCCCAGACGCCGGTCTTGAACCCGGTTCCGGGTGACACACAATCGGGCGGCCCCGACTACGACTTCCGCATCGGGGTGTACGAGGTTACCAACGCCCAATTCGCGACATTCCTGAACAGTGCGTTGACCAACCCGGCGGATCCCCGCGGAGCCTACCTGTATCACGACACCGACTCGGGGGACGTGTACGTCCACACCGACGTCGCGGGGACGACCGGGACGGGCGGCTCCGGGCCGCTGGTCTTCGATGCCTCCGTCGGTGGGGCGATCACCTACCAGCAGGTCGGTCAGCAATACGTGGTGGCGGTCGGCATGGACGGGCTGCCGGTCGTCGGGGTGAGCTGGTACGGGGCGGTGAAGTACTGCAACTGGCTGAGCCTCGATTCGGGCCTGCCGGAATCGCAGCGAGCCTATACCGAAGCGCCGGCCTACAGCCTTTCGGGCTGGCACCCGGTGACCGTCTTGGAAGCGAACTGGGCGGTTCGGGATCTGACCGACTCGGAGCGCCAGGCGCTGGTCGAGGGCTATCTGGGTTTCCGGCTGCCGATGGACCGGGGATCGACCGGGGCGAGCCCGTACAACGAGTGGTACAAAGCCGCCGCCTGGCAGGAAACCGCCGGGACGAACGGTGTCTATGGTTTCGGCCGCAACACGATCACCGGGGCGGACGCCAACTACTGGAACAGCGGCGACCCGTTCGACAACGGCCCATCGCCGGCCGGGTACTACGACGGCACGGACCACGGCGGCGAGTTTGCGACGAACGACACGAGCAACGGCTACGGGCTGTACGACCTGAGCGGGAACGTCTGGGAGTGGACGCAGGACCAGGCGGTGGCCGCCGACCGTCGGGCGGTGCGTGGAGGCTCGTGGAACAGCGGGACCAGCTCGCTGCGCTGCGTCACGCGAGCGGACGTGGCCGCAGGCTCGGTCACGCCGACGACCGGCTTCCGCGTCGTTCAGTCCCTTCCGGAGACCCTGTGGATCGCGCCGGCCGACGACCTGACGGTGTCCGGCCCGTACGGCGGCTCGTATGACGGCGGCGTGTTCTCCCGGGATTACACGATCCGGAACCTGACGGCCGACGCCGTTTCGGTGGATGTCACACCGAATCGCGACTGGATCACGGTCAACGGTCAGGCGGTGCTGGCCGGCGAGCCGGTCGCCGCGTTCGATCAGTTGGTGGTGACGTTGGCGGTCGACGTCGATTGCGCCCGGCAGGATGCGATTCTGGGTCCGGACTCCGGCACTGTCGAATTCGCCAACAGCGTTGATCCGGTTGTGCAAACGCGGCAGGTGCACCTGACGCTGACTGAGCCGCTGTCGGTGGAGCCGGCGGGGGACTATTCGGCCACAGGGTTCTACGGTGGTCCGTTCGCTCCGGCGCAGAAAGACTACACAATCACCAACGCGTCGGCGGAACCGATCGACTGGTCGGCCACGGTCGATGCCGCGTGGTTGGACGTCAACAGCAGCGGATCGTTCGTCTCGGGGCAGTTGGCGGCGACGGGCCAGCCGGGTGACAACGTGGAGGTCACTGTAGCGCTGACGGCTCAGGCGGCGGACCTGACCCCGGGCTCGTACGCGGCCAGGCTGACACTCCGCGACGAGTGCACCGGTCAGGAGTTCACCCGCAACGTATCACTGCAGGTCGACGCGCCGATGACGGTCGCGCCGCAAGCCGAGATTGCCTTTTCCGGTCCACTCGGAGGGCCGTTCCCGCCGTTCGCGGATCAATACGTGCTGACGAATGCGACGAGCGAACCACTGAGCTGGGAGGTGGAGGTCGAACCGGGTGTGACCTGGCTCGCGGCGCACGGTCCGGCGGGCACGTCGGGGGTGGTCGATCCGTTGGACAATGTGGCGGTTACGGTGGAACCCGGCGCCGCGGCCTCGACGCTGGGGCTGGGCGATTACCAGGCTACGGTGACGTTTCGGGACGTGGGCAGCGGATACGAGGTGACGCGCACGGTGACCCTGACGGTTACCGAGCTGGACGTCACGCCGACGACGGATTTCGAGTCCTCCGGGCCGGTCGGCGGGCCGTTTGTTCCGTCGCAAGCGGGGTACGTGATCCACAACCATCGCCCACCGGAGTCTCCGGAGATGACCTGGCGCGTCGGAGTGGACCCGGGCCCGGAAGCGTGGGTGCGCATCAACGGTCAGACGCCTCCGGTGGAAGGGTCGATCATCGAGCCGGAAGGGACGGCCGCGATCACAATATCGATCGACGCGGCGGCGGCCCCGGTCGAGGTGGGTCTGGCCCGGGCTACCGTTACGTTCGAGGACGTGCACACGGGCGCCACGGCCGTGCGTTACGTGGACCTTCTGGTCGGCGAGGAGGACTTTGCGACGCCGATGGCGCTTGTGCCGGCGGACGACGCTCAGCCGGGCGGCCCGAGTTACGATTACAGGATCAGCCGCTTCGAGGTGACCAACGCTGAGTTTGTCGTCTTCCTGAACAACACGATCAACAACCGGACCAATCCCCGCGGCCAATACATGTATCACGACGTTGACAGCGGAGACGTCTACATCAACGACGACCTGTCCGGTGACGGGGCGGTGGGCACCAGCGGTTCCGGAACGGTGATGTTCGACGCATCGGCCGGTGGAGCGATCAGCTACGACGGGCAGGCGTATGTGGTCGATGCGCAGCTCGAGGATCGTCCGGTGGCCGGTGTGAGCTGGTACGGAGCGGCCAAGTACTGCAACTGGATGACGTTGGCCCAGGGGATGAGTTCGTCGCAGCGTTGTTATACGGAGGGGCCGGGCGGCGACCCGGCCAACTGGCGGCCGGCGACGATCGCCAAGACCGACTGGCAGACGCGTGATCTCGACGCGGCCGAACGGGAGACGCTGCTGGCGCTGCGAGGTTTCCGGCTGCCGATGGACGACGGGGCGGGCGGAGCCTCGGCGTACAACGAGTGGTACAAGGCGGCGGCCTGGCTCGACGACGCGGGCACGAACAGCGTGTACGGCTTCGGGCGCGGCGTGCTTGGCGGGGTCGATGCGAATTACCTGGACAGCGGCGATCCGTTCGACAACGGTTCCACGCCGGTGGGATTCTACGACGGGTGGAACCAGTTGGCCGGCGGGAGTCCGACGAACGACACCGACAACGCGTATCTCCTGTACGATCTGTGCGGCAACGTGCAGGAGTGGATGCAGGACTGGGGCACCGCGGCGGGCACTCGAGCGGTTCGCGGCGGGTCGATGGTCAACCTGTCTGCATCCACGCTTCTGCGCAACGAGGTTCGCGGTTCGGCGGACGCCGTCTCGGTTGCGGCGTATACGGGCTTTCGGGTCGTGCAGTCGGTGCCGGACACGGTGGTGCCGGTACTGGTTATGCCGGTCGAGCCGCTGGTGGTGACCGGGTACGTGGGTGGCCCGTTCACGGTCGACGCGCTGACGCAGGGGTTGACGCTGGACAACGCCAACACCGACGGGGCGGCCGAGTGGATCGCCACGCTGGACCAGACCTGGGTCGAGTTCAACAGTGGGCCGGTTGCCGGCGGGGTGATCCCACCGAACAGCGGCGAGACGCTGACGTTCGTACTGACCGACGCGGCGAAGTCGCTGGCCGAGCCCCCTGAGCCGTCGCTTGCGATGGCCCGCGTGTTCGGCGAGCCGTCCCAGCCGGGGGGGCCGGACTACGGGCTGTGGATGGGCCTGTATGAGGTCACCAATGCCCAATTCGCGGCCTTCCTGAACGACGCCATGAACAATCCGGCCAACGAGCGCGGGCAGTATCTTTACTTCGACACCGACTCGGGTGACGTGTACATCAACACCAGCCAGACGGGCGAGCAGGGCACCGAGGGGGAGGCGCTGGCCACGCGAGTGTTCGAGACGGCGGCCGGCGGGCGCATCGCGTTGAACGGGGCCGCGTACGGCGTCGAAGTGGGATTCGAGGAGCATCCGGTTGCCGGCGTGAGTTGGTTCGGGGCGGTCAAATACTGCAACTGGCTGTCGCTGGCGGAAGGGATTCCGGTGCACCAGTTGGCGTATACCGAGGGCCCGTACGCCGGGAATTGGCATCCGGTGACGATCAGCACGTTGAACTGGTGGGGCACCGAGGACACGGCAAGCCATCCGGCGCCGGTCGGCGGGCGGGACCTGTCTGCCGCGGAGCGGGACACGCTCGTGCAGGGCTACATGGGGTTCCGACTGCCGATGGATGGGGGGGCGTCGTCGTCGGACTCGTTCAACGAATGGTACCTGGCGGCGGCCTGGAATCCGGACGCGTCGACGGCCGGCGCCAATTCGGTATACGGGTTCGGACGGGACGCGCTGACCGGCGCGGACGCCAACTACGGCGCCAGCGGCGACCCGTTCGACGAAGGGACGACGCCGGTCGGTTTCTTCGATGGGCGGATCTACAACAGCGACGGCCTGCCCGACGAAGACCAGCAATCGGACCCCGGCGATTTCCAGACGGCGGACAACGGGAACGCGTTCGGCATTCATGATTTGACCGGCAACGTCGGCGAATGGGTGCAGGACGTGGGGACCGGCGGCGCGAGCCACGCCGTTCGCGGAGGCGGTTGGGCCGATTCGTCTTCGTCGTCCCTGCTGCGGGCCGATGGTCGCGCGGTGCGGGCGGCCGGCGCGGCGGACGGGGCGATCGGGTTCCGGGTGGTGCAGAGTCGGCGAGGTTACCTGGCAACCGTGACGATCAACGAGCTGACCACGGCGGTCGCGATTGACCGATACGTCCTGATCGCGCCGGTCGAGCCGGTGCTGGTGCAGCCCGACGCTGACGTGACCGCATCCGGCCCGCCGGGCGGGCCGTTCGTCCTTGACGTGAACACGTACATGCTGACCAACCGGTCGGCGTCGCCGATGGATTGGCAAGTGACGGTCGATGCGGCGTGGCTGGATATCAACACCAGTGGTCAGTCGGTGTCGGGGCAGTTGGCGGCCGCGGGTTCGCCGGGCGACGTCGTCGAGATCGACCTCGCGGCCAATACGGCGGCCGAGGCGCTCGCGCCGGGCAGCTACAGCGCGGTGCTGACCTTCAGCAACGTGACCAGCGGGCACAATGAGACCCGCGGGGTCGCGCTGACGGTGAGCGACACGATCCAACTGTTTCCGACTGATGACTGGCTGCCGGCCGGACCGTTCTATGCCGCCGACGTGCAGATCGACCCGCCCGTCGAGACGACCTATCAGTTGCAGAACCTGTTGGCCGTGCCGGTGGATTATCAGGTGACGGCCGACCGGAACTGGATCACGCTGGACGACGGTCTGCCGGTATCGGGCACGCTCGGCGCCGCGGGTGGGCCGGGTGACAGCGTCGCGGTGACGGTGGCCTTGAACGCCGACGCCAACAGTCTGGGTGTTGGCGAGTACGGCGCGACCATCACGTTCAGCGACACGACGTTCGGCGATCAGATCGAGGCAGGGGTGAGTCTGGCGATCGAGGACCCGCTGGTGGTGTCGTACGACAGCCAGGCATTCCCCGATGGAGACCTGATCGCCAGCGGCGCGTTCGGCGGGCCGTTCGCTCCGCCGGAGATCGAGTACACGCTGACGAACGAAGCGAGCTACGCGGTCGACTGGGAGGTGGCGGCGGACATCACCTGGGTGGACGTCACCGGTCCGAGCGGGGCGGCCGGCAACCTGCCGCCGGATGGTTCAACGACGGTCACGGTGGCGTTCAACACGGAGGCCGATTCGCTGGGGCCGGGCCGGCACACCGGAACCATCACGGTTTCCGATCTGCAGACGGGTCACGACCGGGTCTACGACGTCGTGCTGGACATCGACGAGGGCCTGATGCTGACGCCCGCGGGCGACGGCGAGTTGGCCGCGCCCGTTGGGGGACCCGTTCTGCCGTGGTGCGTGGTGTATCGTCTCACCAACCTGGACAGCTTCGCGGTGTCCTGGTCGGTCCGGACCGAGCCGCCGGCTTCGTGGGTGCGGATCAACGGCCAGGCGTCCGACGGAGGCGCGCTGGCCGCGGGGCAGTTCGCCGACGTGGGTGTGTCGGTCGATTCGACGGCCGCCGAGATCGGCGTCGAGGGCACGTACGCCGCGACCGTCTGGTTCGAGCGCGAGGGGCTGCTGAGTGACGTTCGGCAGTTGACGTTGAGGGTGACGCAGCCGAAGTTCGCGCTGGCCCTCAGCGCGGTGGCGGGCGGGGAGGATCAGCCGGGCGGGCCTGCGCATGCGTTCGAGATGGGCCTGTTCGAGGTGACCAACGCGCAGTTCGCGGCGTTCCTGAACGATGCGCTGGCCAACCCCGACAGCGAGCGCGGGGGATACCTCTACCACGACCTCGACACCGGGGACGTGTACATCAACAACGATCCGTCCGGTGACGGCGACGTGGGGACCGACGGCTCGGGGACGTTCATCTTCGACGCGTCGGCCGGCGGGGTGATTCGTTACGAGGCCGGCGCGTACGTGGCCACGTCCGGACTGGAAGATCACCCGGTCGTCGGCGTGACCTGGTACGGGGCGTTGAAGTTCTGCAACTGGCTGACGATCGACCAGGGTTTGCCTCGGTCGCATCGGTGCTACACGGAGAGCACGGCCGACGATCTGGGCGGTTGGCGACCGGTGACGATCACGGCCGCGAACTGGAAGACCCGCGATCTGAACGACTCCGAGCGGCAGGCGCTGTCGGATGGGCACCCGGGCTACCGCTTGCCGATGGACGACGGGGCCGACAACGGCGAACCCTCGAGCGACGCAGCCGATGCGTACAACGAGTGGTTCAAGGCCGCCGCGTGGGATCCGGTCGCGGGCGTGGTGCGGGCCTATGGTTTCGGCCGGGACACGATCGCCGGGGCGGACGCGAATTTCTCGAACAGCGGCGATCCGTTCGACAACGGGCCGACGCCGGCGGGGTACTACGACGGCACGGACCACGGCGGCGTGTACGCGACGAGCGCCACGGACAATGCGTACGGGCTGTACGATCTGTGCGGCAACGTACACGAGTGGATGCAGGACCGATACGCGATCGGGACGGGCGGCCGGGCTGTCCGCGGCGGGTCGTTCGAGGACGGGGTTGGCTGGGTGGGCACGGAGGATCGCTCGAGTGCAGCGCCGTCGCTGGCCTGGCGGTCGATCGGCCTGCGGGTGGTTCGCGTGCTCCAGCAACTTGGCGATGGGGACGGTGACGGCGACATTGATGTGGCGGACTTCGCGGTGTTGGACGGTTGTTTGACCGGGCCGGGCGGTGGACTGCTGAACGACACTTGTGGTGTGGTCAATCTTGACGCCGATGGCGACGTGGACCTGCGTGACTTCGCCGCGTTCCAGGTGATGCTCGACGGCGTCTGACTCATTCGGGCGACAAGCGAACTTCCATGTCCAGGCGCTGGAGGAAGGAGCGCCCCATCGTGGCGGTGGCGGGATTCGGGGTCGAGAAGAAAGGAACCTGGGGCGGCGTGGCGGCTGAGGGCTGGCGTCATTGCAGCCGCTGGACCTCCGGGTTGCGTCATCCGTGTCTCAGCGATCCTGGGCGGCCGGGAAAGGACAACAAGATTCGCCCGCGACGGAATGTTCCGTCACGGGCGATTGAATGCAGGCTTATGAGCCGAGCTCCGCCATGGCGGAGCGGGCGGTTGTCTATTTCGTCCGACGGCGCAGCAGGGGCGCGCCGAGCATGCCCAACCATACGGTGACCAGGCCGGCGCCGCACAGGGCGCCGCTGGCGTCGCGCCCGGTGGACAAGGTGGGGGGCTGGGGCAGGGCGCCGTTCTGGTCTTCATCGCCGGTGCCGCTATCCTGCGAGCCGTCGTCCGGGGGCTGGGCGGAGCCGGAGCCCAGCACGGTGATGAACTTGACCGGCGTTTTGGTCTGCCAGGAGTTGACGGAGCATCCGCTGGCGTGGCAGGTCGTGATCGTGGCCTGGACGGGGAACGAACCGGGCTGGGTGTAGGTGTGCAGGACGGTCACGGTGCTGGCCGTGGTGCCGTCGCCCAGGTCCCAGAAGATGTTCTCGAACTCGCCGGGCAGGTTGCTGGTCTGGACGGTCAACTCGACGTCGAGCGGGGCGAAGCCGCTGCTGATCTCGTTGCCGAAGGAGTCGGTGATCTGGGTGGCGGCCGATGCGGTGGACCCGCCGCCCCCGTCTCCGCCACCACCACCACCACTGATGTCGGCGGAGACGTCGATGGCGATGGACCGGCTTCCCAGGTCGCCCTCCTCGTCAACGACCGAGAAGGTGGCGATGAAGCGTTGGGCGTCACGGTCGGCGACGGTGTAGGTGTGGGTGATGGCCCGCTCGCTGACGGGCGGGGAACCGTCGCCGAAATCCCACTCGGCCGAGGCGATGGGGGTGTTGCTAAGGGCGTTGCCCCGGAAGGTGACCACCAGGGGAGAGACTCCGTCGCGGGGCGTGACGTCGATATTGACCTGAGGGATATCGTGGATGGGCAAGATGCCGCCGTCATCCCCGCCGCCGTCGTCGCCGATGTCGATGGGCCCGGCATCGGTGACGTGGCCCTCGGAATCGACGGCCACTCCCCAGGAATAGCGTCCCACGGCGTTCTGAGCGTAGATGCCGAAGTAGGCGGTGCCGGCCTCCGGATCGTCGAAATCGTAACTACGGGGGTTCTCCGACTGCTTGAAGACCAGGATGACACCGGGAGCGACCTCGGAGCCCGTTTCGTATTCCGGCCCGTACACTGGTGTCCACTGGAAGATGTTGTTGGACCGGACGATGAGGATGGTGTTGGTTTCGGCGCCGTTCTGCCAGCGGAGTGTGTTTCCGATGACGGTGACGTTGGAGACTCGGTCGGGCCAGGTGAACCCGCCGTTGGTGATGGCCTGAACTGCGGCCTGCACGGCTTCGGCGGCGTTGACCCGGCCGTAGCCGTACTGATTGGACCGGCTGGTCACGCCGTCGTAGAGGGCCTGGGCAGGTGAGACCTTCTCGGCGGTGTGCTCGAGGATGACTCGTACCTGGGATGCGGTCAATTCCGGATTGGCGCTGATGACGAGTGCGGCCACGCCGGCGACGACGGGTGAGGCGGCGGAGGTTCCGCCGAAGTCGAGCGTGTAGTCCGGGTTGGGCAGGTTGGGAAATTCGAACTCGTCCAGGCCGCCGATGTTATAACCGGGCTCGGCGTAGCCGGCGTCGTCGGTGTTGTCCGTGGTGGTGATCAGCGGCAGGAGCGTGGTGGCCTCCTCGCCGAATCCGCTGGGTCCCATGACGTCCAGGTGATCGCCCCAGTTGCTGTAGGAGGCGCGGACGTCGTTTGCGTTGGTGGCCCCGACGGCGAGGACGGTGGGTAGTGAGGAAATGTCCTCGGGGGTTTCGCGGCTCCCGTTACCGCTGGCGAAGACGATGACCATTCCCTTGCCGTCCCGTCCCTCCTTGAAGGCGGTGCGGATCGCGTCGGCGATGATGTCCGGCGTGGGGAAGCTGGCCTCGTAGCCCCAACTGTTGTTGTGGACGTCCACTTCCTGCTGCCGAGCGAAGGTGAAGGCGCTGGCGGTCGCGGAATAAGTGGTGAAGCCCAACCCCCGCGTAACGGTGAAGCGAGCGTTGGGGGCCACTCCGCGGACGCCGGCCTGGTTGGCCGCGGCGCACATCAGCCCCATCACCGAGGTGCCGTGCCGGTCGAGTTTCTGGCTGGGGCGCGGATCGTCGTCACCGTCGTTGATGTCCTGCCCGATGCGGAGGTAATTGGCTTGCAGGTCCTCGTGGTCCACGTCACAGCAGTCATCGAGCATGCCGATACGGATGTCCTCGCCCAGGGTGGTCTCCCAGGCGTCGATCACGGAGATGTCTGCGCCCGGCGTTCCGCCGTCCTGCCCGGTGTTGTTCAGGTGCCACTGCCGGACGAAGTACTCGTCCTGCGGGGTCGACTGGCGCGAGCTGTGGAGAACGGCGAAGTCGGGGTGGACGTAGACGGTGCGATCGTCGGCGTACAGGGCTGCGGCGGTCGCGACTTCATCCGCGTCGGGCACCCCCTGGGGAGCGACGACGTAGGTGTCGCTCAGGCCGTCGAAGGGCTGGACCACGGCCAGGCCGTAGTCATCGAACAGCCCCGCTAGCTCCTCCTCGGTCAGTGCCTGTGCGACACGAACGACGAGCCGGCCTGTTGAAAGCACCGGGGACTGGCAGCCGGGGAATCGGTAAACGGGTCTGGCCCACTCGACGCCGGGTAGGCTGCTGGCGGTCCGCCGAGCGGCCGGCATGGTCCCGCTGACCCGCAGGATGCGATACCGAGAGGTCAGCTTGTCGCCGTCGATGCGGGTCATGCTGCCGGCGCCTCGGATTGTCGCCTGAGCCCGGATCTGCGTGGCGTCGGCGTCGTCGGCCAGGAGCACGCCGAGTTCGGTGGTCGATTTCTGCAGGGTGTAGGCCTTGCCGCCGGCATAGAAGACATCGTCGGCCCGGGCGGAAGGGAGAACCGCCAGGACGATGGCCAGCGACAGACCCACGGCCAGGGGCCGTCGGCCCAGACCCGCAAACGCTACGTGGAACAACCTCATCGGAGTGATGCCTCTCACAGATTATGGCTGATGCGCTGCCTCGTTGGGCTGAGACAGCGAGGTCACGAGGCCGAATCTGCTGCAGCCCCGAGACCGGTCCGGCCAGTCATTTACCGTGGGCTCCGGCTGCTTCCCGAAGCGCAAAACGCCCTTACTCACGCTGGCACGGCGTTTTGCGACGGAAATCCGTTTCCAAGCCGGCGTCAAGCTGCCATACGCCGCCCGAGCGTATTGTTCGGAGGCGGCTGTGGGCTGTCAAGGTTGCCGGGCGTGGGGGGCCGCACCGGGACCCAGAGGGTCAGCCCTCGACGCCGGCGGCGCGTTGTTGATCCTGCAGCAGGGCCTCAAACTCGGCCTGGAGCTGCGGTCCGCCCAGATCGGGATGGAGAAAACGCTGCTGACGGATGACGCGGATCAGGTCTTGGGGGTCTTCGCCGAGCTCGGCGCGGCATTTCAGATCGCCCAGGAGAGCCCTCCACCACAGCGCGGTGGTCGGCTGGGCCTGCCTGAAAATGCGGTTGTAAAGCGGGAGGGCGTCGTCGTACCGCTGCAATTCAAAACAGGCTTGTGCCAGCCCGAAAATGGCCCGGGCGTCCTCGGCGCCGGCCTCATCCGCGATGTCGGCCCGGCGTTGGATGCACTGTTCGAAGAGGCGCCGGGCGTCCTGATGCCGGCCGGCAGCGAGGTGGGCCTCGGCCAACTGTAGCCGCAGGGCGTAGCGGTTCCGCTCGCTGAGCCGGGCGGCTGGGGTCTGGGCCCAGGCATCGATCTGTTGGGCTACCAGCAGGGCTGCTTCGGCCTTACGCCGGGCCTGTTCCGGCCGCCCCGCTTGCCGGAGTCGCTCGATCTCGGCGGCGGCGGCATCGAAGAGTCCCTGCAGCGTTGCGCCGGCGTGGGCGGGGTCACTCTCGATGTAGCGGGGGATCGCCTGAGCGGCCTCTTCCAGGCGGCCCAGGGCTTCGTAGGCGATGATCCGGACCCGCAGTACGCGGCCGATCAGATCCGGCGATTGGGGGTGGTTCTGCTCGAACCCGTCCAGGGTCTCGAGGACCTCGCGATGGCGCTCGACTCCGGGCAGGGCGTAGGTCTCGGCCTGGTTGACCAGGGCCCGGGCGACGAGGCGTTCAAGCCGGGCGGGGTCGGTATTATCGAGCCTGCCGGCGGTGGCTTCGGCGACGAACCGGCGCGCGGCGGAGACGGCGGTTCGGGCCTGATCGAGCAGACCCACGGGGTCCGCGTCCGGCTGATCCGCCAGGGCGCGGGCGGCCTGGACCAGACAGTACATGTGCTGGAACCGGGCCTGGGTGTAATGCTCGTGCGTGGGGATGACCGTGGCGTATTCATCGGCGGCCTCACGGTATCGCCCCGCCTCTTCGAGCGTCTGAGCCAGGAAGTACTGCCAGTAGGGGGCGGCCGATGACCTGGGGTATTGGCGGGTCAGGACGGTCAGGGTTTCGAGATAGAGGTCGCGTACCTCGGGTCGCTTCTGGAGGCCGGGGTCCTTGTAGATCTCGGCGGCGGTCTGGACGGCCGCGGCTGCGGCCGACTCGGCCAGGCTGAACGTGGGGTAGTCGCGGGCGGTAGTCAGGAAAGACCGGACGGATTCGAGACGATCGCCGAGACGATAGTGGGCGACGCCGAGGTTGTAATGGATCTCGCCCACCAGGCTGCGATCGAGGGTGGCGGACTCGGCCAGCAATTGCCGGCCGATGGCGATGGCCTGGTTGAGCATTCGGGCGCGCCTGGCTTGATTCTGCTCGTCGTCAGGTTCAGGTCCGGGGGTCTGTCCGTCGGCAGCCGGCTGGCTCAAGGCGTCGGCTTCACCCAGCAATGCGGCGATAAGGGCCCCGCGCTCGAAGGGGTGCAGGGTGGCCGGGTCACGATCCGGGTCGATGGTTTCGTAGAGCGTGGCGTAGACGGCGTTGCGGTGAGCGTCGCTCTTGCGGGCCAGGGCGATGAGCGGCTGCAGGGCCCGGTCTTCGAGTCGGCGAGCCAGCGAGTCGTTTCCGACCAGGCGGGCCCGTCGGGCCTGGGCCCGGTGGACCGAGGCTTTGAGCAGCGAGCCGACCAGCTCCAGGCCCAGGTTCGAGGCGGAGGTGACAGACACCCAGGCCTCGAAGTCGTCGGCGGCAGACAGGGCCTGTTCATAGCGGCGGGCGTCGCGCAGGGCCTTGACGGTTTCGAGCCTGGCCAGGGTGATGGCCCATTGCAGGTCACGACGTTCGACGGGGTCGCTGAGCCGATCGACGGCGGTCACGGCTCCGGCAAGCTGTTCCAGGGCCGCGTCGTAGTCGGCGAGCAGCCGATGGGCCATTCCGGACAACAGCAGCGATTGAGCCTGGAGGTGTGACACGTCGTGCGGGGTGGTCAGCAGGTCGGTGCTGTCGCGGAGGTCCTCGGTAACGTATCGCAGCTCGCGTATCCGCGCGGGGTCGTCCGGGTTTTGGGCCATGGCCCGATAGAAGACCGCCCAGCGGCGCATGTAGCAGGCGTGGGGCTCCATCTGCTCGAGGCGCTCGATGTGACCCTTGCGTTCGAGACGCTCGTACTCGGCCAGATTGAGCTGGTCGAGGCGCTGGTACTCGGCGGCCAACGCGGCCAGAAGCTCGTCCAGGACCTGGACGGCCCGAGACATGATCTCGATGAGTCGGCGGCGGTCGCCGGGGTTGCCGCCGCGGTAGAGCAGCCGGACGGCGAAAGGCTCGCCCTGTCGATAGAGAAGAGATTGGCCCAGATCGAGCCGCCATTGCAGTGAGGCCTCGTGCTGGGGGTGCCGGGCGATCAATTCCTCGAGCATCCGGTCGGCCTGGGCCTGTGCCTCGCTGCGCTCGGACTCCGGCCTGGACTCGTCGGCCGCGGCGGCCAGAAGCAACTCGCGACGCAGCAGGTCCGCCTCGACGTCGTCGGCCGGCGGGGACTCGTTCAGGTGGTGTTCCAGCAGATCGATCAGGCCCCGTTTGCGAAGCCCGTCGCGGAATTCCTTGTCGTCGAGACGGCGGCTCTCGGGACTCTGGTCGGTAGCGGTGGTCTGATCGGCGGGCTGGTCGGGGGGATCGGCGGCCATGGCGCCGGCGGGCCCGGCGGCAGGGGCCACGAGGATCACCGCAACCAGTATGTCCTGAAGGGCGCGGATCATGGGTCGCACAAGCCGCCGCAGCGGTTCACAAAGACTATCGCCGGTTGAAGGTCCGATGTCTACGAGCCCTTTCAAGGCCCCATCCGGTGCAAATCGCGCAGTGCGGGCTCGTCGAAGCAGGCGCCGCCCTACTGGCCGCCGAAGGTGATGTTCTCGCATTTTGCTCGGACGGCGGCGTTCCAGCAGTTGACCACGTGGTCCCAGCGCACGTCGCGGCCGGGGTAGATGACCACCGGCGTCTGCCGGTCGAAGCCGGGGTTGCCCTGAATATCGATCAGGAAGCGAGCCAGCTCGCCGAAGGACTGCGGGGCGCGGGTGAAGTTGTCGATGCGGATCTGGTACTCGTCGCCGTCCGGCGTGGGCTGGCTGATGCGGACAATGATGGGGCTGATGGGCAGGGCCGCCGACGGGATGCCGGCGTCCTTGGGCAACTGGGCGGCGAAGATGCCCTCGGGGCGTTTGAACGTCGTGGTCACCAGAAAGAAGATCAGCAGCAGGAAGGTGACGTCGATCATGGGGGCGAGGTTGAGGGTGATCCGCGAGAGGGGACGCATTCTGCGTCGGCTGCGCCGCGGCCGTCGCCTGCGGGCGGCTCCGTTGGCTGGTTGGGTCGGGTCCATGCTAGCGCCCTCCCTCGCCGACGTGGGCCACCAGGTTCATGACCTCGATCCGGTGCCGGGCGACGACCTCCATGACGACGTGGACGGCCCGGTAGGGCAGGCGGCGGTCGGCCCGGATGACGACCTGAAGTCTCGGGTTGGCGGCCTTGGCGGCGGCCAGGCGGGCCGACAGCTCGTCCAGGGATGCGACCCGGAGCGGGCCGACGCTGTAGGCCACGCCGCTGGTGTCCGGCGCCGAGGGCGTGGCCAACAGACAGTTGACCACGACCCGGTCGGTCAGCTTGGTCTTGACGGCCTGGCTCTGCTCGGGCTTGGGCAGGTCCATGGGCACGTTCTCGGCCGACGCGAACTGGCTTACCAGCATGAAGAAGATGATCAGCAGGAAGACGACGTCGATCATCGGCGTCATGTTGAAGCCGGGCGCTCCGCGCTGTCGTCGTCTGGCTTGCGGGTCGGTCATGTTTTGGTCGCAACCTCAGTCGTCTGCGTCTGGGTGGGCGTCTCCCCGCCGGGCCTGAACACCGCCAGCAGCTTTTCACTAGTCAGGGCGCACTCGGCCGTCAGTACGTCGATCCGGTTGCGGAAGATAGCGAAGGCGCTGAGGGCCGGGATGGCCACGGCCAGTCCCCAGAAGGTGGTGACCAGGGCGATAGAGATGTCATCGGCGATGACGGCGGGCTCGGGGATGGCACCCGCCGCCCGGATGGAGGCGAACAGCCGGATCATCCCGTAGACCGTGCCGAACAGCCCGATCATGGGCGAGACGTTGCCGATGACGTTGAGGTACTCGATCTTACGCATGAGCCGGGCGGCGCGGTCCTCGAGGGACTCTTCCAGGGCTCGCTCCATGGCGGCAAACCCCCGGCCGGCCTCGAGCAGGGCGGTGTGGACGACGTATCCCAGGACGCTGGGGTCTTCGCCGGTGAAGCGGACGGCCTCGACGTATCGTTTGTCCTCCAGCATGGCGGTGATACGTTGCCGCGCGTCAGGCGGGAGGAGGATGGTGCGGCGGATGGAGACGCCGTGCTCGATGGCCAGGGCGACCGTGGCCACCGACAGCGGGATGAGCACGAACCAGGTGATCCACCCGCCCTTGACCACGAAGTGATCGACCCATCGCAGGGTCGATCCGGACGAGCTGCCGGCAGCGCTTCCCTGTGCCGCGGCGGTGGCGCCGATACCGAAGATGACTCCGCCGACAACGGCGAACAACAGAACGAAAAGGGCGATGCGGATCAAGATGACGACTCCCTACTAGCTTGGCAACTCACGGCTCATTGCACGGTCAGGGTCAGTGTTCTACCGACGGTCCAGGACCGTCCGGCTCCGGGCGATGGCGCCCGAGACAGCTACGCTTTTTTGCTCCTGGTGAACAAGGTGGGCTCGTTCTTCAGGACAGGCAATTCCACACCAAACTCCCTGGCGGCCACCAATTGCGACCAGGGATCCAATTCCGAGACCATCTTCGTTATCTCTTCTCTTGTTTGCCAGGAAACCGCCTCGCGGCCGAATTCCTGGTCAGTTGCTTGGCGGCGCACCTTTGGCGCGCCGCCAATCTTCACCTCAAACAGGATGGCCAGATGGTGTGTGCCGACCGTAGAGCGACTGTCGTTGAGCACACCGATCCTCCTGATTCCCTGTATTTGAAGTCCGATCAACTCCTCATCCAGTTCCCTTTGCAGGCACGTCTCGAAGATGCGTTCGGGGGCGGCTTGGTCCCAGTCCTTCTGTTCGGCGTGACCGCCAGCCAACATTGTATACGTACCCCGAAGTTCGGCGCGGGGGTGATCGGCGCGGCGGCGGGCAACGAAGTACCGGCCCTCGGAGTTCATGAGATAGGCGTAGGGTACCACTTGGACGCAGGAACGGGTTTTCTCCGCGACAGTTCTCTCCATGAACCTCGGATTGCCGCGGTTGAGGATGTGGTCGACCACATCGCCGGTCTTTTCCGGGGACTCCTCAAGGCCCTCGAAGTCCACCGGGTCGGTTACGAGAAGTTGTTGGTCCAAAATGTCATGCATGAGATCAAGCATCCTTTCTGCGACGACGTACGCGATGCGCTGGAAGCTAGGTGCCTGGTCACCCTGAAACGAGGTATCAACATGCCCAATGGAGAACTGGCATTTGAGGCGTTCCGCCGCACGCAAATACGCGTCGTTGAGTCCCGCGAGAATCTCGGGGTTCATTACTGATCCGTGTTCTGCGGTCAGCTTACAGTGCGTTTCGCGAGCGAGGGACGTCTGTCTGTCGGCGGTGAATAGGAACACCGCGACCTCGCGCTTCCGCCAGAGATCGAGCATCAGGAAATCGGTGATGACAGCCCGGTCAAGATCGGAGAGCCTTCCTTGGGAAGCCTCCAAGAACTCCATCCAAGCAGCGGCATCAAAGAGCCCTCGGTCCAGAAGGACTATCTCAGGAGGCTCCTTTTCGTGTGCCATCTCCAAAATGTGATGGAGCGCGCAGCACACTGACCAAGCATTGAAGGCAAGCCAGTCATCGCGCAGCGTTTCCGGCGTCCTAAGGGACGCGCCCTCAACGGGCTGGACCACGCTGAAACCGGTGCGATGAAGGAAATGAGACACAATCCCAATAATGGTGCTCTTTCCGGACTTCGGCGTACCGGCGAACTCGAAAAAGAACGGCCTCTGGGCTTCGCACTCCTGGCTGCGGGCGAGTTCAAGCACGTGCGTCGCTTTCTGAGAAAGCGCGGCAAGTTCCGCTTTGGCCGGCGCGACTTCTGAAACGGAGAGCAGGTCCATGGGTCCTCTCCAAACGGTGATGGTAGGCAAATGTTAGGACTCCGTCAAGGGGCCTCTCTGCGCCCCCGCTGGCTGTGGGACGTTTACAGGTTCCCGCGTCTGGCCTGTTCGCGTTCCAGGGACACGAACAGTGCCTTGAAATTACCCACGCCGAAGCCTCGCGAGCCGTGACGCTCGATCACCTCGTAGAACAGGGTCGGACGGTCCTGCACCGGCTGGGTGAAGATCTGCAGGAGGTAGCCGTCCTCGTCACGGTCCACCAGGACGCCCAACTCGCGAAGTTCGTCGAAGTTCTCGTCGATCCG
>Ga0307379_10004124_pt1 | contig 20859 bp, 15 predicted proteins | sample UN2MG_FD_202237 | JGI IMG/M metagenome (GOLD analysis project Ga0307379, IMG submission 202237) | Soil microbial communities from Risofladan, Vaasa, Finland - UN-2 | ecosystem: Environmental > Terrestrial > Soil > Coastal area > Acid sulfate soil | place: Finland: Risofladan, Vaasa | collected... | reverse complement strand
GAAGACCTGCGTGTTACCGGCGGCCCGCGCTGCGGCGACGGCGTTGTGACTGCGGCTTTCGACCTTGACGTTATACGGCGGGTCCATATTGACCAAGTCGATCACCGAACCATTGAGCAGGCGATCGAGGTCCTTCTCGCTGGCGCTGTCGCCGCACATCAGGCGATGCTTGCCGAGCACCCAGATATCGCCACGCTTGGTGATCGCCTCGTCCGGCGGTTCGGGCACATCGTCCGGATCGGTGAGACCGTCCTTCACATCGACACCAGCGTTGAGCAGCTTCCCAAGCTCCTCCTCGTCGAAGGCGAGCATGTCGAGGTCGAAGCCGCTGCTCTGCAACTCCGCGAGTTCGATGGGGAGTATCTCGAAATCCCATCCGGACAACTCGCCGGTCTTGTTGTCCGCGATTCTGTACGCCCGAATCTGCTCTGGCGTCAAGTCCTTCGCCACGTGCACGGGCACCTTCGCGAGGCCGAGCTTCTTCGCCGCCTTCCACCGCGTGTGTCCGCAAACGATCACGGCCTCGGCGTCGACAACGATGGCGACACGGAAGCCGAACTCGCGAATCGATGCGGCCACTGCATCCACGGCCTTGTCGTTCAGGCGCGGGTTGCGTTCGTAGGGCTTGATGCTGTCGATGTCTCTGAGCTGGACGCTGTAAGCGGTCTTCTCTGTCACGATGCTGCTCCTTTCAGTTGTGCGAGATTGCCCGGTCGAAAAAACCGGACAGCAAAAAGAAACTCTACGAAACACCGCGACGCGTTCGCGCGGCATCTCCTGTCATTTTGGCAGGAAGGAACCATTCGATGTTCACTTTCTGCATCATCTGACTTTGATGCGAACTCACCGCACCACCAGTTAACCGCCACGAGCGGGAAGCAGGCCATCTGGCGTTCGCGCCAGACGGGCGGTTCACGACGGCAGTCTCCACCGCCACGAGTGCCTTCAGCCGAGAGGACGATCTCCTCTGGCTCAGACGCTGGTGGGTTGGGGCAGAAGAAGCGGCAACGATCACAACGCACTGGCATAACAGGCCTCCATTTGGAATCCATCGCGGAAATCCGTCACACCCCCTCGCGCGTACGCGTACACGCACATGCGTGGCGCGCGAGGGGGTAGTGACGTATTTAGATATAGAGGAAGATATATTCATTATTTCTATATACTGTATAGCTTTTCGCCCGTCGAAATCCGTCACGGATGGCCGTGACGTATTCGTGACGTATTCGCCATTTTCAAGCATTTCGGCCTTGGCGCACGCCACATGCGTGACGGATTGTGACGGATTTCTGTGACGGATTCGGGTAGACATCATGGCAGTCGATACCCCTGCGCGGGCTTGGTCTTGGTGGTGATATCCACTGGCACGATGTCGCCCTGCATCACCAGTGTGCTGACGATCTGGTCGAAGTCAGCCACTTTGCAGCGCATAGCTCGCATCAGCTTATTGCGGGTAATCAACTGCCCTTGCGACTCCCGCAGCTTCCTCAGAAGCTTCAGGCATTCGGCGTGGAAGGGATTCTCGGCTACATGACCTGCTGCCATGAAGAGCATCCGCCTGGTCTGGTGCATGACGAACCGTGATGCCCACTCTACAGCTTCGAGGCCGATCTCCGGCTGCTCGTGATTCTCGCTGACGGCGTAGATGAGACTGAGCTTGCGGACGTGCTCGCTGACGCGTCCCCAGACTGTCGTGCCGACAGGGTCGGCGTCGGCTTCGGCCTTATCGTATTCGGCCTCTGCTTCCAGGCGAGAGTCGATGATTGCCTGGCGAGCCGCATCCGAATGTTCCACCACCTTGGGCACAGGATGCCACTTCTCGAGGTTGCCCCGGCCGGGTTGGAAGTCCGCCCACCATCGTGCCGCCGACACGACGCGGGGCGGCAGGTCGAGCACGCGCGGCTCCTGGCCTTTGCCGCGCCTGCCACCCTCGAGGATGATCATACGTCCGAAGAATCCGTTGGTCAGCATCCTTTCGGAGAGGGCCTGGTAGTAATGGTTGGGAATCGCTGTCCCGAAAATGACCAGTGACGGCTGGTCGATAGCGCCCGGCTTCTCCTTCCCTGCCTTGCGGCGCATCGGAAAGACGCTGTTGGAGGCCGAATACAGCGTCAGCAAGGTGTTCATTATGCTCTCGTACCGTGCGTCCGTCGCCCGGTTGATTGACTGCAGCATCCCGTCAATCTCATCGGTCTGGAAGAGCATTGAGGGATTAGTGTTGAGCGCGTCCTGGACTCCCTCGCCCGAGGCAAACCTGTCCCCGAGACAGTCTGCGAGCCCGACGCTGTGCAGAATCTTCGTGTTGAGCTTGCGCGGGTGATCTTTGCCTGCCGACGAGTGCGCAAGGCCGAGCAGGTAGATGTTTGTCCGGTTGTCACCTGGATCGCGGACTTTGCGCCCGGCAAGGAAAGCTTGCAGCGCAAGCGCACCGCAGAACGCCATCGCTGTGTTCGGGTAGGGCGCGGTCTGAATGCAGTAGTCCATCAACTCGCCTACGAACCCTGGCACTCGCAGGAGTTCTTCAGGCAATGGCCCGGGATCTGGTCGCGGGGGAGCCAGTGATCGATCATCATCCGGGACATCCGCTTCAAGAAGCCCAGAGATGTCCACGTCAGTATCCATAGGTGCCGATGAACCGAACCCCTGCAACCGCAGAGAAGTTGCCGCTGCCTCGTAATCGCCGCCGTGGTTGAGCAGGGCGAAGACGGCAAACGGTGAATAGGCGCGGTTGGGCTCGAACGGACTGGCGTTGGAGCTGAAGACGTAGAGGACGCTGTCCTTCAGCGAAGCCGACCATCCGGATGACTTGCCCGGGCGTCGCCAGTACTCGTTCTCGCCGCCTTTGACCTTGGCCCAACCGTGTGCCGCGAGAATCGCACCCACGTCGCCACGTGCGTTGAAGTCGTCGCCTGGGCGTTGCCCTATAGCCTGCCCCGAAGGACGCGACACGTCGCAACCGGGGGCACCGTGTGGCAGACCGTTCACAGGTGCCGGGAAATATTCGTTGAGTTCCCACGCCCCCTGCAACAGGATGTCGCGCTCGGGCTCGGCGATCACAGGCAGGTCGGCCAGATCGCCCTGAAGCAACTCGTATCCTTCTGTGGGGGCGCACAGGAAGATTCCGCCCTCGCCGCGAGTCTCGATGAGAGTGACGACCTTCCCCTCAGCGGTCTTGCGTTGAGCCAGCTTGAGGCTTCCGCATACTACGCCCGCGCATCGATAGATGATGTGCCTGCCGCCGGACTGCGTCGTCTCGATGACGAGGCGGTTCAGGAGCGTAGGCGGGATCTTCTCCGCCCACGGCTCGAACAGCTCGGCCCTGAAGTCAAAGTCGATCATCTCGACGTTGCCGGAGATGGCGCCCGCGAGGATGCACAGCGCGTCGTGCCGGTTTGAGAACCAGGCACCGACCTCTGCCGACGTTGGAAGCGTGCTCTGATAGAGCTTCCAGTTCGGCACCGGGCGCTTCTCGATCCGGCGTGCCGGTAAGACGCAGAGCCCGGTGTTGATGTATTCTCTAGCTGAGTCTTTTAGCATCGCCGCTCCATCGCTGCCTCGCCTTGGTTTTCGCCGCTTCTTGCTTGATTTGTGTCCGTCCCAAGATTAGAATTGAAGGGGTCGATGCGGCCATACGATTCGTAGCTTGCGGCTCAAGGAGGCAGATATGAGAACGTTGATAGTCATACTCGCTGTGTGGATCACTGGATGCGCGGTCGAGCATCAGACCGAACGAACTCAAACTGGATGCGCGGCTGATGAGCAACAGACCGCAGTTGATGAGCAACAGAGCGAATGGATTCGAGCAGGAATACGATATGACAGCTCCAAGCCTGAGGTAGAGTGGAGCGGATGGCTTGAACTCAGCGACGATCCCGTGGAGTTCACACTTTCCCGTGGCGACCTCGTGCGTGTTTGGACCGAAAACGAGAAAGACAAACGTTGTTTGCGATTCTTGTGGGCAAGGGGAACAGCCGAAAACAAAGGAAGGACGTATCCGTATGATGCCGCCGCATATAAGCACCCTGTGGCCGTGTCGCAAGTTCTTTCCGAGGTCAATCCAAGCACTGGTGGAACACTTTTCCTCCACGTGAACCAAGGCGATGGAGCGAACGAAACAATGCCCAAATAGCATTGGACCTTGTGACCTATAGTGGCTAAGCGTGCCGTAGCTAAACAACCTTGCTCCCCTTATCGGCTAGAACGGAATTCCATCTTCTGCCCAGAGCTCGTCGATTGCTGGTGAACCATCTTCATATGCATCGCCCTTGGCAGGCGGCTTCTCATCGAGCCTATAGCCTATGATCCGGTCGTACTTCTCACCGGCAACCTTGCGGACGGTGATAGCAATGGTGTTCGCGATGCAGCCGTCTTCGCACATCTGCACCGCCTGTTCTATGGTGTCCGGCACGGGATCATTGCTTCTGGCTCGCCACCAGCGTTCGGCCTTCTCTCTGGCGTATCCGTCGTGCTCGAGGCAAATCCATTCGCTGTGAGAGCCGCAGCCAACGAGATACTCAACTCGCAACGTGCGAGGATGGTCCGGCGGCGCGTCGCGTTTGTAGTGGACTGAATAGCTGACGTCGTGCACCTCGTATTCGGTGTCAGTGATCTCGCCGGAGAGAACACCGGCATTGGCAGCCTTGGCATCGTGCCGCTTGCGTTCAGGCGGCGGAAACTCGTATCCGCACTCCGGGCAGAGCGTGTATGCCGCGTGGACTACGGCGTTGCATTCGGGACATTCTTTCGCGGGCGCCTCGCCAGTGCCTGTTACACGTTCCTTGATCTGCAGCGCATCCACCGGGCCGTGCCGGAGTATGTTGCCACCGAAGTCCAAGACGAGGCAATCAGATTTCGAGGGATGCAGGCGAAAGCCGCGCCCGACCATTTGATAATAAAGCCCCGGCGACATCGTCGGGCGCAGCAGCGCCACGCAGTCGATGTTGGGCGCGTCGAAGCCGGCCGTCAGGACGTTCACGTTGACGAGGTATTTCAGCACTCCGTCCCTGAAACGCTTCAGCAGATCGGCCCGTTCGGTTGATGGCGTCTCGCCGCACACGAATCCGCATTCGTGTCCCCAACTCGAAAGCATCCGCTGGACGTGTTGGGCGTGCTTCACGCCGCTCGCAAAGATCAGAACCGAATGGCGATCCTCGGCATAGTCGACGATCTCGCTGCAGGCGGACTGTACGAGGTCGGCATCATCCATCAACTCTTCGACCTCGCCGGCCACGAACTCGCCGCCGCGGATGTGCAGTCCGGACGTATCGGCCTTGTGCTTGCCGGCCTTGCTGCGCAGCTTGCAGAGATAGCCCTGCACGATGAGTTCGCGCACGCCGACTTCGTAGCAGACCTCGTTGAGGAGGTTCTCCGGGCCACAGATCATGCCCGTGGTCATCCGGTAGGGCGTGGCGGTCAGGCCGATGAGCCTGACGTTGGGGTTCACCTTCTTGGCATCGGCGAGGAATGTGCGATACCTTCCTTCGCCGTCCGGCGGGAGCATATGTGCCTCATCTACGATGATCAGATCGAACGCATCGAGTTCGGCCGCGCGCTGATAGACAGACTGGATGCCCGCGACGATGATCGGATGCTCAGTGTCGCGGCATTTGAGGCCTGCTGAATAGACACCGATCTTGTTCCAAAGGTCGGACGCCATCAGGTGCAGCTTTTCGACAGCCTGTTCGAGAAGCTCCTTGACGTGGGCAAGCACGAGCACGCGGCCGTTCCACTGCGTGACCGCGTCGCGGCAGATCGTTGCCAGCACCGGCGTCTTGCCCGATGCCGTCGGCAGCACAACGCATGGGTTGTCATCCCGTTCTCGCAGGAAGCGGTAGACCGAACCTACCGCCTCCTGCTGATACGGGCGCAGCGTGATCCTGGATGGTTGCAGGGCAGTTTCCATCAGTTGTTTTCAGCCTCGTTGATCGGTGCTCCACACAGAATGCATCGCCGCAAGGGAAGTTCCTCTATCCGCACGACGATCCGCCCGGATGGGCAGATCGCCATGCGGCGCGTGACCAGAAGGTCTACCTGGCTGTCGTCTTCGTAGATGCCCGCGTGCTCGAGCGCATCGAGCAGCGGCTTCTGCAGGTTGTCAAGATCGCGCCTTCGCCTATCTGGTGGGAAGGCATCCATCATCAGCGCGATCCTACCGCCGGCGGGAGGCTTGCGGGGCCCGTTACCACCGAGCAGCGAACAGACCGCTTCCTGGAAGCGCCGCCCTTCGCGGCTGATGATGGTGCGCGGTCCCACCCGCCGCCAATAGTGGTTGATGCTGGGCGCCCAGGGGAGTTCGACTCTCAACAGCACCCCCTTATCTCTTCCACGGCGGAGCGCCATCGCTGCGAGTCTGCTGCTGTTGCGGCTGGCCTGTCGCCGCCGCGCGAGGCGCGTAACCGCGCACCTCGTTGTCGATCTCGTCGCTGTCCTTCCGTTTCTTGCACTTGATGGTGATCAGCATCGGCAGGTTGTGCAGCTCGAAGGAATCCCGCGGCTGCATCACGCCGACAGCCCGGCAGATGGCCGACAGGTTCGCGCGTGCGATCTTCACGGTCTCCGCATTCGGATGCGTGAGGCACAGGCGATCCCAGACCTTGCGGTCTTTGTATGCCCCGTCGATGATGGTGAAGGTGATCTCAAGGTATGAGCCTTTGCCGTCCTTCGTTGCCTTCATCTCGCTGTCGGTGATCGCGGCGATGTACTTGCCCGCCGGGACTGGCTCGAACGGGACGCTGGGGTCCACTTCTTGTGCGTTGAAGTTATTCAGATGCGCCATTCTCGTTCTCCTTTTCAGTTCTTGTGGTGCCTGCGATGATGCCGTCCATCAACGGCTGCCAGAGAAGCTCCATCTCGGCCGGCAGCTCGTAACGATTTTTCGCGATGCACGCCGGGCTGCCGACGCACCGCAGGACGCGGTCGCCGCCGTCCTTGCCGAGGCCGTCCGCCCGCGTACGCTTGCGGCCGAAGCCGCCCTCTTCGGTTTTCGTGATCAGCTTGCGTGTGGCGAACAGCACCGCGTCCGCCCATTCGGTCACAAGCGAGGTGACGTGCCTGTGAAGCCTTGGCGAATACCGGTCATAGGCCGAATGCTCGGGGTCTTCGAACTTCTCGACCTTCGCGTGCGCTAGCAGGACTACACACATCCCGCGGTCGCGGCGCAATGTGTCGAGGTCAGCGAGCACCTTGCGCCAGTGAGTGAGAGCGTGCGAGTAACCGCGCTGGTATCCGCCATCGACTTTTTCGATTGACGAGACGCCGTACTGCTCGCACAGGACGTCCCAGGCGAGGCGTTCCAGCCAGTCGAGGCTGTCGATCACGACCGTGTGGAAATCGTGCCGCTCGGCGATGAGCGTCTGGAGTGCGTCGGTGACGTCGCTGAACGTCTTCGCCAGGGGGAAGCTGGTGCAGTCGATCTGGTCGAGGCCGTCTTCGGTTGCGATGAAGATGGGGCTTGGCGCCTGCGCTGCGAGGCTCGATTTTCCGATGCCTTCGATCCCGTAAATCAGGACCCTTGGCGGCGAGTGGCGCCGCCCTGTATGAATCCGCTCGAGTAAGCTCATGGACTCTCCTTGTGGTTGTGCTGATGGAAACTCTTCACTGTTTCGCTGGCCAGCGATGGTGGCAGGTGGGGGAGTCGAACCCCCATCTCGGCCTTTATCTAATCCGATAAGAGAAGCCCTTCCCTGCCATTGGCGAGGCGCCCGGCCCGCTGGTCCTGGACCTCATGAGACCGGCTCGCCTCGCCCGGCGATGCTATGCGATATAGAGGATTCGAATGTCCTCGTAGCCAGTTGGCCAGCTGTCGCTTTCGCGGCACGCCTTCAGCCGCCTGATGGCTGCCTCGTTCTCCTGGCGTGCAATGGCGAGTGTATCGTTGTCTACTCGCCAGACGCCGCATCGGTACGGCTCTTTCTTCTCGCAGGCAACCACGTGCACTGGCACGAGATTGCCAACGGCCTCGGCAAGCACGGACTGATAGAAGCTCAACTGACTGTGGTACCGGAACCGACGGGCGTCGGCCTCGAACCAGGTGAGATCGTCGCACGTTTTGAGATCGACGATGCCGCGATGGGGATGCGTCCAGTCGATGCGAATCTGGCAGGGCAGCCCACAGTATTCGGCCCGTACGACGCCCTCGGCGCGGCCGTAGAGCAGCAGATCGACAGCCTGATCGTTCATCGCCACGCCGGCAGCCATCGCTTCAACCAGGTCGACCTGCTCGCTTGTCAACACCGGCTTGCCGACCTTCACGGCCCACTCGCTGAACGCCTTCGTGTTCTGGCCGTAGGGCTTGCCGGTGGACTCGTTGATCGGGCCGATGAACGCGAACTCGTTTTCGTAGCGGTCGCGTCCCTCGAGGATCCGCACGTGAGCCGCGCGGCCGACGAGGTACGCCGTCGAATCCTTCTCCTCGATCAGCCCGGCCGTCTTCTTGTAGTGCAACCAGGGCGATTTCATGAAATCGATTAGTGCATGGCTGGAAAGGTATTCGCACGCTTTCGCGTGGTACTCTTCAGCGGATTCCGCGATCAGCACGTTCAGGTCGATTGCGATGGCGTTCATTTTGTAGCCTCTCACTGTCTTCATTCTTTGCTGGGCTGCCGTCTGGCATTCTTGCCCCTCTATAAAGTTATTTGCCGCTCGGCTGTCCCATTTTCTGGCAAAAAGTGGCGGGCTTTCTGGCGGATTTCTGGCAAGAACTGGCACGCCAGTTTCCGCCAGAAATCCGCCAGTTTCCGCATCCCACCGCCAGATTTCGCCAATTCACGCCTGTTTTTGCTCAATGAGCCGCAATGACATGGGACAGGCATCCATGGGACAATGTCGCCCGCACCCCGAGTTGTTCGGGGTTTCATTGGCCTTCGCAACGAAAGGAGCGGACATGACGGATGCTTACGCGGGATTGGTGGAACAGTGGAAGGTGAAGCTGGTGATGAGCCGGGCCAGGAAGAAGGGATTCGGCACCGATGAGACTGAAGACCTCCTCCAGGAAGTTGTTCTTGCCATCATTGAATTCGAGTTCGACTCTGGAAAATCCAACGGTGCAACTGAAAGAACAGCCCTCACGGCCCTGGTCGACCGCAAGCTCAAGCATATGCAGCGGAGCGCATCCCGCCGCATGAAGCACGAGCGGCTATACCGCGAACTGTGTGGGCAGTATGACGCCCAAAATATCCCTGCCGAGAGTTCGGAGTGCGATCCGGCGGACGAGATATCGCTGAAAATGGATCTGGGCGATATGGTGGCAAGGCTCAGCAAGATCGAAAGGATCATCTGCAAAGCATTATCGAAAGGCTTGCCGCGATCAAGGATCGCCAGAAAGCTGCAGCTCTCCCACGGCAGAATCGACCGGATCATCGGTCGTATCCGTGAACGCTTCACCACCCGAGATTTGCACGAATGGGGGATGGAATGATCACAGCGATTGAGGCACCACAGCGACAGAAATCCGCTCCACGATCATCCCAAGAAACCACTGGATTACGCCGGGAAAACGAGGTACATGGTGGGGCACGGGGGTTGAGTTCGGAACGTCCCCTGTCGCAGGCGTGGGTGACGGATGACCTGCTTCGCGACACACAGAACGTATGGTCGAAGGCGTACGGGCGACCAGTGTCGGAAGACGAGGCCGTTGAAATGCTTCTGAATGTGAAACGCTTGGGCGAGGTATTGCTGAAGGTCAACAGATCGAAAGGAGATGCGAAGGCATGAACGTCGTGATCTGGGCTCGTGTATCTTCACGAGAGCAAAAGGAGGGCTATTCCATAGACGCGCAACTGCGCGCGACGAGGGAGAAGGCAGCAAACAATGATTGGACGATCGTTCGCGAATTCGAGGTAGCGGAGTCGGCCAAGCGCGGGGCCGAGCGCATCGGCTTCAACCAGATGTTCAAGTGGGTGAAGTCTAACGCTCGCAAGCTCAAGATCAGGGCGATCCTGAGCCACAAGCTCGACCGCGTGTGCCGCAACATGCGGGACGCTGTACGCCTGCAGGAACTCGAGGACTCCTGCGGCGTGCAACTCGCCTTCGTGGACAATCAGTTCGGCCCGGGTGCAGCCGGGGCGCTGTCCTTTAACGTGATGGCGGCAGTCGCTCAGTACTATTCGGATAACCTCCGCACCGAGGTGCTGAAGGGGATGGACGAGAAGGTTCGACAGGGCTGGCCGATTACGCTGGCACCGTTCGGCTACATCAACGTGAAAGATCGCGATGAACCCGTCCAACTGCACCCGGTCGAGTCCCAAGCCCTGATGCGTGTCTTTGAGTTGTATTCTTCAGGACAATACACCTTCAAGAAGTTGGCCGATCAGCTCGCGGCCGAAGGGTTCATCTACAGTCCCAGCGAACCACGATTCCGCCGCAGCTCGCTTTCTCACATCCTCAACAACCGCTTCTACATCGGCGAGCTCAAGCGTAACGGGAAGATCCACCAAGGCAAATACAAGCTGGTTATCAGCCGTCAGATGTTCGCGACCTGCCAGGAGATACTCAAGGGCAAGAACCGCCGGACAACGGAGAACAAGTTTCCCTTGTCTGGCGGCATCATCAGGTGTGCCTATTGCGGCTCCGCGATGACTGGCGAGTTGATCCGGCGCAAGTTGAGAGGCGGCGGAGTGCGTGAACATCTTTACTACCGCTGTGCAAACAACCAGCCGGCAGCGGATCATCCTGTAGTGCGCTGGCGCAGTGAAGATATCGAGGAAGCAATCGTGAAAGATCTTTCGAGGATGAAGATGCCTTCAGAGGAGATCGCGGAATGGTTTCGGGCTACGCTGCAGAAGGCATTCGCAGACGTCGACAGGCTTCAGCGGCAGAAGAAGCAGGCTCTTGCACGTCGCCAGACCGACCTGAAGAACATGCAAGACCGGCTGCTGACCGGCTTTCTTTCAGGCGCCATCGAAGAGCCGACCTTTCAGGCCAAATCAGCGAGTTTGAAGGGTGAGCTGGCAGAGGTGGAAGAAGCGATTGGGCAGGCCAGCAGTTGCGATCCCGAGGCACAGGTTCACGCCCTGACGCTCTTTGACTTCAGCCAGAATCTGGTCGATTTGTGGAACGGTTCAAACTCCGACGAAAAACGCGACATCTTGGATTGCGTGAGTTTGAACCGTACTGTGGATAGCCTAAGTCTTTACGTGGTAAAGAGAAAGCCGTTCGACTTTTTAGCCGAACGGCCGTTTTTGGACAATGGTCGGGGTGGCAAGATTTGAACTTGCGGCCTCTTGGTCCCGAACCAAGCGCTCTACCAAGCTGAGCCACACCCCGTCGTCGGCCGCCAGTACCAGTGCAGCGGCCGTCAATTCAGACTATTCTACCAGATTCATGTCGCGCTCGCAAGGGAAAAATGCGGGAAGAATGGCCCCGGCGAAAACAACGGTGCACGATGGCAGGTGTCGATGTCCACGGGCCGAAGCGAAGACGTTGCCGAAAATGAGTTGATTCTGTGAGGGGAGGTCGTATAATTGACTGGTATTACGCTGACAATTCCGGCAGTGGCCGCCAAACGCTGTGCGTTTCCAGCGCGGTTGGTCGGTTCAAGGTTGGTGTGAGAGAGCTTGGTTTGCTTATGCCTGAAATCCTGTTGATTTGGATAGCATAGGAGAGTGTTTTAATGACGATTATTGTCGAGACTCGTGGGCGTGAGATTCTTGATTCGCGCGGGAATCCGACGGTTGAGGTTGAGGTGATCCTCGATAGCGGGGCGTTTGGCCGGGCCGCGGTGCCGTCGGGCGCGTCGACGGGTGAGCATGAGGCGGTGGAGCTGCGCGACGGCGATAAGAAGCGCTATGGCGGCAAGGGTGTGAAGAAGGCCGTGCGTGCGGTGAACGATGTGATTGCGCCGGCCATCGAGGAGATGGATGCGCTGGATCAGGTGGCGATCGACCGCAGGATGATCGAGCTGGATGGTACGCCGAACAAGGCGAACCTGGGGGCGAATGCGATCCTGGGCGTGTCGATGGCGGTGGCGAGGGCGGCGGCGGAGGCGACGGGTCTGCCGCTTTACAGGTATCTGGGCGGTGCGAATGCGAAGTATCTGCCGGTGCCGATGTGCAACATCCTGAACGGCGGCAAGCACGCGGATAATAACGTGGACCTGCAGGAGTTTATGATCATGCCTTTCGGGGCGCCGTCGTTTTCCGAGGGCCTGCGGATGGCGACCGAGACTTTCCACGCGCTGAAGGGAGTGCTGAAGGGGCGTGGGCTGAGCACGTCGGTGGGCGACGAGGGCGGTTTTGCGCCGAACCTGCAGTCGAACGAAGAGGCGCTGCAGGTGATCGTTGAGGCGATCGAGAAGGCCGGCTATAAGGCGGGCAAGGATATCCACATCGCGCTGGATCCTGCGTCGAGCTCATTTTTCAAGGATGGCAAGTATATCCTGAAGGCGGAGAAGAAGCAGGAGAAGTCGACCGACGAGATGATCGATTTCTACGCGGGCCTGTGCGAGCGCTACCCGATCAGGTCGATCGAGGACGGCCTGGATGAGAATGATTGGGACGGCTGGAAGAAGCTGACGGCGCGGCTGGGCGATAAGGTGCAGATCGTGGGCGACGACCTGTTTGTGACGAACACGAAGAGGCTTTCGCGCGGCATCGAGGAGAAGTCGGCGAATTCGATCCTGATCAAGGTGAACCAGATCGGCACGATTACGGAGACGCTGGACGCGATCCAGATGGCGCTGACAAATGGTCTGACGGCGGTGGTGTCGCATAGGTCGGGCGAGACGGAGGACACGACGATAGCCGACCTGGTGGTGGGCACGGGCACGGGCCAGATCAAGACGGGTTCGTTGTGCCGCACCGATCGCGTGTGCAAGTATAATCAGCTTTTGCGGATCGAGGAGGAGCTTGGCGATTCGGCGATTTATGCATCGGCGTTGTGGCGCAAGTAGCATTGCGTGCGAGCTGTCGATTGCTGATTTCTGCGGAGGGCGGGCGAGCAGGACCGGCAGGTTCTGTTGCCCGCCCCCGCTTTTTTGTTCGAGGGCCGAAGATTATGGATATCGAAGCATACGTGGGGCAGTTGACGTCGCGCGCGCGTGTGGCGGCGCGCTCGCTTGCGGTGGCTGGCTCGGCGCGGAAGGATGCGGCGCTGATGCTGATGGCCGACGGTTTGGAGGCGAATGCGGCGACGCTTCGGGCGGAAAACGAGAAGGACCTGGAGGCTGGCCGCAAGGCGGGGCTTTCGGCCGCAATGCTGGACCGCCTGAAGCTGGACGACAAGCAGATTTCGAAGATGGCAGCCGCGGTGCGCGAGATCGCGGGCCTGCCGGATCCCGTAGGCGAGGTGATCGACGGCTGGGTGCGGCCGAACGGCCTGAAGCTGCATCGCGTGCGCGTGCCGCTGGGCGTGGTAGCGATGATCTATGAGTCGCGGCCCAACGTGACCGTGGACGCCGGCTCGCTGTGCCTGAAGTCGGGCAACGCGTCGATCCTGCGCGGCGGCAAGGAGGCGATTCACTCGAACCTCGCGCTGCACAAGGTGATGGCTGAGGCGCTGGCAAAGGCGGGGCTGGATCCGAACTGCATTCAACTGGTGGAGACGACCGACCGCGAAGTGGTGAACAGGATGCTGAAGGCGCAGGGCCGGATCGACGTGGTGATCCCGCGCGGCGGCAAGGGTCTGATCAAGGCGGTGGTCGAGAATTCCACGATCCCCGTGATAAAGCATTACGAAGGCATCTGCCACGTGTACGTGGATGACGGGGCGGACCTCGAGATGGCGCGGGCGATTGCATTCAACGCGAAGGTGCAGCGGCCGGGCGTGTGCAACGCGATGGAAACGCTGCTGGTGCATGCAGCCGAGGCGGGGCGGTTTCTTCCACCGATCGTGGCCGACTTGCAGAAGGCGGGCTGCGAGGTGCGCGGCTGCGCGAAGGCGCGAGCGGCTTGCCGGGCGATTCCAAAGGACGCCACCGAAGACGACTGGCACACCGAATACCTCGACCTGGTGTTGTCGGTGAAGGTGGTGGAGAGCTTGGATGAGGCGGTGGATCACATTAACACGTATGGCTCGCAGCACACCGATTCGATTGTGACGCGCGATCACGCGCGGGCCGAGGAGTTTGTGGCGCGTGTAGATTCGGCATGCGTGTTTGTGAACTGCTCGACGCGGCTGTCGGACGGCGGCGAATTTGGCCTAGGTGCCGAGATCGGCATCAGCACCGAGCGGCTGCACGCACGCGGCCCGATGGGTCTGCGCGAGCTTACATGCTATAAATGGGTGGGCATGGGAAGCGGACAGGTGCGAGGGTGAGGTGCTTGCAGGGGCGGGGCACGTGCCGCCGCCGAAGCGGCTATGGCGCGCAGGTGGCTGCCCCCGCCCTGGCAGAAGGGCAAGGGCGGTGCCTTGCCCCTACGTCCGACGCCAGCCTCTCCGAGACGTGCCGACGGCGCGTCTCTACATCTCTGCAAACACGCTTCATCATTTCCTGTTGATCGCGGCGATGGTCTCCACATCTATTTTCGGGCGGCGGTTGTAGGTGAGCAGGCCGTTCACCTCCTGCTCGATGTCGTACAACTGCGTGTAGCAGAAGCCGGCGATGAAGGCATTGCCGATGATGGACTCGGTGAGGTCGCGGTAGCGGTCGGTGAGTTTGGCGATAGTTTGGGCGCTTTCGCCGTAGCCCCAAGCTCCGTCTCTCGTTTCGGATGCGAGGGCTATGCCGCCGTATTCGCTGACGACGACGGGCTGGCCGAGGTATCGGAAGCCGCTTGCAATGGACGGGATCTTGTGCGTGTTGAGCGGCAGCACGGGATTGGTGGGGGAGATTTCAGACAGAATCCGGTGCACGAGGCCGGCGTCCTGGCTGTATTCGTGAAGGTCTACGATGTCGGTGTCGACGTGGCTCCATCCGCTGTTGTCGACGACCGGGCGCGTGGGATCGATCTCGCGGGTGAAGGCCACGATCTGGCCGACGAATTCCTGCGGCCTGTCCATGTCTTGAATGCCTTCGATGCCCCAGCTTTCGTTGAATGGCACCCAGGTGATGATCGACGGATGGTTGAAGTTTGCGCGGACAACACGCGGCCATTCGGCGGCGAGATTGGTCATGCTGGTGTCGTTGAAGCAATAGCAGTTTCCCATTTCACCCCACACAAGCAGACCAAGTTTGTCGCACCAGTAGAAGTATCTCGGGTCTTCCACTTTCTGATGTTTGCGAACACCGTTGAATCCGAGAGACTTGGTGAGTTCGATGTCGCGGCGGAAGGCGTCGTCGGTGGGCGCGGTGTAGATGCCGTCGGGGAAATAGCCCTGGTCGAGGACGAATCGCAGATGGCAGGGCTGGTTGTTGAGCAGCACGCGGCCGTTGTCGATGCTTACTTTACGCATTCCGAAGTATGCGAGCACGCGGTCGTACACTTTCCCGCCTTCGCAGAGCTCGAGCATCACGTTGTAGAGGTTGGGCTGTTCTACGCTCCATAGGCGGGCGTCGTTGAGCCAGGTGTCGAAAGCCGTATCGTCGCCGGCCGGCCGCAGTCTGGTCTCGGCCTGCAGTTCGTTGTTGAAGGTGAACCTCGCCTTTATCTCCATCGTGTCGTTGAGGCCGGAGAGGCCGACGATGGCTTTGACTCGGGAGGTGTCGACGTCGGGATAGAACCGCACGTGTGTGAAATGGAAGACGGAAACGGGCTCGAGCCAAACGCTTTGCCAGATGCCGGTGGCCCGTGTGTAATGGCAGCCGGCGGATTTCGGCTCCCAGTATTGTTTGCCGCGCGGCTGCTCTTTGCTTAGCCTGTCTTCGGCGCGGATCACGACGGTGTTCAAAGCCCGGAGGCTCTCGGTGATGTCGAAGCTGAACGGCGTGTAGCCGCCGCGATGTTCGCCCACGTATTCGCCGTTTACCCACACGGTGGCGGCGTAATCCACCGCGCCGAAATTGAGCTGTATTCGGCGGCCGCGGTAGGCATCGGGAATGCGGAAGGTCCGCCGGTACCAGACTACCTCGTGCACGGATGTATCGCCGATCCCGCTGAGGCGGCTTTCGAATGTGAAGGGGACGTTGATGCGGCGGGATAGCGCGGGCCTGTCGAACCAGCGCTCGGCCATGCCCTTGTCGCCGTCGTCAAACTCGAATTCCCATTCGCCGTTGAGGCTGAGCCAGTCTTCGCGGACGAAATCGGGCCGAGGGTATTCCGGACGGGGAATGTCCATCAGGTGCTCCTGTGTGCAGTGTTTCCAAGGGAACAGATTGCTTTCTTGTTTCCGTTTCTATAATATCGGCTTTTGACGCAAGGAATTCATCAAGAGCAAGCACCGTGGCTGGTGCAGGTGAGAACGTTACAAAATAATACCAAGGGCGATTGTCATGTCAAAAGGATTTCTTTGCAGTTGCCCGGCAAGTGTGCAATAATGTATTTGGCCGCGCTCCGGTAGCTCATGCGTTCAGCAGGCTGGTTGGCGGCCGTGTCCTGCAGGATTTTCAGCAATGTATCATCGCAGCACAGCCATGTCATTTGCGCTTCTTTTGGCAGCTTCATTTGCCTGTCGCGCAGATACGAACACCGATCAACTGGTGCCCGGGCAGCGTCCGATCCGCCGCGGCACCTTCAACATCAAGTTCATCCTTTCAAGCAAAGCCTCGGCAAATGTCGAGGGCGCCGCCGAAATGCGCTTCCTTCTTGACGCCGACGAGAACTGGTATGGCGTGAAGACCGATGGCCGCACATTGGCGCTGCTGAAATCGACAAAGGGAACCGTTTCCGTGCTGAAGGAGAAGACCGTGGGCTTGCCGGAGGCGGCCGTGGTGCTGGTGAAAAGGCGAGACGAGCGAATCGAGGTGTTCGTCGACGACCGCAAGCTGCTCACGGCGACAGACGGCTCCCTCAAGGGCGGGACATACGCGTGGAAGACGGCGGGCGGTTTCGCGATCAATGACGTGCTGCTGCAGGAGGTGAGCGAGATATTCTTTGCCGACGATTTCATGCGCGAGACGAGAAGCAGAAAAGAACTGACGCAGCGCTTTGAGTCGCACGGCTCGTGGAAGCCCGAATCCGGTCGATGGGCTGTGCTTGGGCCAGGCCAGCCGGAAACGAGTGCCGCGATTTTCCAGTTGTGCCACGCCGGCGGCAGCGCTACGGGCGCGCCTCGCGGCGTCTATAAGACGGGCTACTGGTTCTGGGACGACTACATCTGCGCGGCGTCTTTGTGGTGCGGCTCGGATGGCGATATGGCGGCGCTGCGGTTTTACGAGTATGACCCGCGAAACTATTTCCTCGTACAGTGGGATGGCGCCGCCGCCCGCCTGGAGGTGGTGCGTGTAAAGGATGGCGCGGCCGCCGTGCTGGCCCAGCGGCCGATGGCTTTCCTCCGCGAGCAATGGTATCGCGTGAAACTGCTCGTGCGGGGACAGCGCCTCCGCGTGTACGTCGACGACGTTTTGGTATTCAACATGAAGCTTACCGGAGCGGTATGCGGCGCCATAGCGCTCGAAGCGCGTGGAAAAGACGTGCGCTTCGACGATGTGCAGGCGTTTAGCCTGGTGCTCTCGGCGAAGGAATTTGCCGATGACTCGTCGGCCGCGCTGCGGGAGGCGCTCGAAAATGCGGAGAGCCAGGAGAAGATCACGGCCGCTTTCGCCACGCAGGCCACAATGCGAGAGTGGGCCACGGCCGAGGGAGGATGGGAACAGGCCAACGACATCGACTGGACGTCGAGCATATTCTACTCGGGCATCATCTCCTGGTCGCCAAACGAACAGTCCGCTCGCGGCACCGTGGCGCTGCTGGCAGCGCCCGAGCTCGGCGAGCTGAAACGCGGCTATCGCATCGTTTGCTCGTTCGACACCGGCTGGGCCGAGGTGTCGACATTCCGCAATGACAGATTGATTGACACTCTGCACCTGCCGGGCCGCCCGAACAAGCTGGCGATCCGCGTGGAATCGCGCCGCCTGGAATTGCTGGCGGATCAGACGGTGCTGCTCAAAGACTCGCTCTCGTCGGATTACCGCGGCCTGCGATTCGGCCGGTGCATTCTCGGGGCCGCAGGCGGAGGTTTCGCAACGCAGACATCACAACTCATTGACTGCCCCTTCAGCCGGGCGCCGTCCGACTGGATCACCCACGGCATCTGGCAACTGCATCCGCGATGGACGTGCGATCCCCGGTTCAACTGGTTCAGCGGAAAGAACGTCAGCGGCATGGCCGAGCTCTGGAACAAATACAAGTTTGAAGGCGACTACACTGTCGAGGCCTTTGTCGCGTGCATGCTCATCGGCAATTTCCCCACCGGTTACGTTGCGCCGATCAACTTCCGCGTAACCGTCGGGGCCGACGAGATGAAGGCGAATCGCGGCTACACGTGCGTTTACGGATGGATCGACCGCCCGGCCGAGATCCTGCGGAACGGCGTGAGCGTGGCCAGTGACAATTCGGAGGTGGACGCCACGCTGCACAACGATTTCGCGCAGGCGCGTGCCGAGCACATGCACCGCTGGTGGGTGCACATGAAGGTGCAGAAGCGCGGCAGCGAGGTGCGGCTCTATGTTGATCAGAAGCTATGGCTGGCCTTCAACGATCCCGAGCCGCTGAACGGCCCCTTCATCTGCATCTCGACCGAGAACAACGGCATCATGGTTTCGCGAGTGAAGATCACGTATGAAAAGGAAAACGGCAAGCAACTGGTTGTTCGCTAGCGTCTGTTTGCTCGCGTTGACCGCGTGGAATTGTGCGGGCGCGATGGACATCGCAGAGTTGCGAACCGAGGCGGCGTCGCTCGCCGCGAAGGAACAGAAGACGCGCGACGAGATGGTGCGCCTCGCTTTGCTCAGCAAGAAGCTGCACGACGAGGCGTCTTTCCAGCAATGGATGATTGCCGCGGTCGCAGCGGACCCGTCGAAGAGCTTCACGAGCCAGCGGAGCCCGCTGATCTATGTGCAGGCGTGGACACAGCACCTCAAGGAGGCGCCGCAGTCGCTATCCGTGCGAAAGGCCGGCCGGTTTTTCTATGCGGCGATGACTCACGATCAAAGCATGTTTGGAATCGACCGCATTGACCCGCTCACGCAGGAGTTCTGGCCGGTGCAGGAGCATGAGGAGAAAGCCTATTTCTCGTACACAATGGATGCCGATTACGACGGCAACTTCGACCTCGCGTGCAACGGCATCATCTTCCGTTTCGCGGCCGACGGCGCCTACCTGGGCCAGGTGGTGGGCATGGACCGCACGAAACTTCTTTCGGCCAATACCGCGCTCTGCACACTTGCGAACGGCCAGTTCTACATGTCCGATCATTGGCGCCATTTGTCGCGCATAGATTCCCACGCGGACGTGCTGAAGCGGGGCTCCATGGCCACCGACGCATCGAGCGCGCTCGCGGCAATGGACGCCGACAAGGACGAGAACCTTTACGCGGCGCTCGGTGGTGAGAACAAGATAGTGATGTTTCGGCCGGACCTCTCGGAACGCTGCAGGATTGGCGGGCCTGGAACCGCCCGCGGCCAATTCCTTTCCATCGTCAGCATCGGCGCGGCCAACCTCGGGTTCGTTACTGCCGATCCCGTCCTTCGGCGGATCCAGGTGTTCGATCGCAACGGCCTTTGCATTGCCGAAATCCCCGGTGCGCCGTATTCGATGGCCATTGACGATGCCGGCACCATCCTGGCGCTCGAAGGCGCGCGAATCGTCTGCTATGTGCGGCTGTGCAAGAACGAGATGCCGGCCGATCATGAGCTGGTTTCGTATATGGAAGCGGTGAGGCTGATGGAGGAAGGCAGGCGCGACGAGGCCCGGAAAATCCTTCTGTTGCTCAAGGACAGCAATGACTCAAACCTTGCGCAAGTGGCGGCTTCGCTGATGGAGAACGAAACGTGGGCTTACTCGCGGCATTACGAAAACAGCCGCCCGCTCACCGATGCCGAGGCGGCCCGGCTGCTCGGACGCAAGATCACAGGAATCTTCCGCGACGAACGCGAACAGTGCACCTGGGCGGCCCTGCCCGATGGATTCCTCCGCCGAATAGATGAATTTGAACGCGTGAAGCAATTCGATGTTTTCCCCGCGCTGCACGGCCTGGCAGGCAAGCTGCTGGTAAGCGATATGCATTTCGACGACACCTGGTGCTGGGCGCAAACCAACCGCGGCCTTTGCAGATACTCGAGGAGCGGCGGCGATTGGCAGTTTTACCGCGATGCGCAGGACCTGGGCAGCGTGCGTGACGGCGGGAAATGAGCTCCGCTCAGAACAGCCTTCCGGGCACTGTGGCAGAAGCCTTCAATTCGTAAAGGTCGAGTATCATCCGCTCGATCAGGTAGTCACGCTGTTCCGAGAAATTCCCGTGTTGCAGGCGCGACAGCTCGCCCAGCGTCGTGTAAAGCGGATGGTTCGCCGGCACCAGTCTGATCGGCAGCCCCTTCAGCGAATCCTTGAAATACTCCATCAATTTGCCCTTCTTGCGGCCCACGCGGGTGAAGTAGCGCTCCATCATGCGCGAATTCAGCAGCGCGGCGATGAAGTACAAATCCACGTTGGCGTCGGGCGTGGCGAAGATCATCCTGATGTCTCCGCCATCGTTGAGCGCACGCCGCTCGTCCACCGCAAATCTGTTGCCGGCGGCGCGGTAGGGGCACACGATCTTGCAGGGGGTATCCATCTGCGCCGAATCGCGCGGGCGGTGCAGAGCGTACCAGGGCATGCCCTCCTTGCGGCAGATTTCGCGCGCCTGAAGCCTCTTGCGGTACTGCTGCAGATGCTTCAGCGCGGCCGGAAACTGCTCGGGCTGCACCGAGCGCCGGATGTATATCAGCAGATCGTCGCGACGACTGACGGCATACCGTCCGATGTCGCTGTTCTTTATCAGCGGCCGCAGCACCTCAGGCTCCAGCCCGTGCTCCTCGGCGTAACTAGCCGCGACCACGAACGCTTCATT
>Ga0307379_10004122_pt1 | contig 20863 bp, 27 predicted proteins | sample UN2MG_FD_202237 | JGI IMG/M metagenome (GOLD analysis project Ga0307379, IMG submission 202237) | Soil microbial communities from Risofladan, Vaasa, Finland - UN-2 | ecosystem: Environmental > Terrestrial > Soil > Coastal area > Acid sulfate soil | place: Finland: Risofladan, Vaasa | collected... | reverse complement strand
TACGTCTGTTTGCCGCCCCACGCGTGTTCCTTGGGAGAAGTGAGATGGAACTTTCGCTTCCGAGTGGCGCGAAGCTCGCCGATCTCATCAATCGTCTGAGCGCGGACTATCCCGGACTGGCAAAGTACCTTCCCTACAGCAAGCTCGCCATCAATCACACGCTTTCTACCCCCGAGACTCCTCTCCACAACGGCGATGAGGTCGCGCTCCTGCCGCCGGTTGGAGGTGGATGAGACCGTTACGCACTCTCACAAACGTACCGCCCAAGGTTGAGAAGATCCTCTCGGACTCAACTGTCCTTGGATTTTGGCCGGTAGCAACGTTCGTTGGCGTCGCACACAGGACTTCGGATGATCGCAACGCTCCATACCTCTGGTACGAGGTTATTTTCAGATAACATCACTGAAAAAGGCAAACCCGCACGTCGATTCCCTAAGATGCAGGGAGATACCTGTTGCCTTATGATGCTTGCTTCCTCATAGCACTCAATAGATCAGTCGTGAGACGAACGTAGGCCGCGATGTGCGCGAAGATCGCCTCAGCGACAGCTTCGTTGTAGGTGTGAACGGTCAAGTTGCGATCGTCGGCCATCTGCAGACCCAACCTGGTCTGATCGTCGTCCAACAACCCCACCTGCAGTGCCGTGCGGATCCCCCCTTTCGGAGAACCGACCTCAAAGCCCTCGACCGCGCGCAGAAACATCCGCGTCGCCTTCCAAATCGCCTCAAATGTGTACTCGAAGCGTTGAATAGCGGCATCGCGAACGATATCGGAGGTATCCTGATGCAAGGCCAACTCGACCAATGTGTGCAGGGCGCGCTTCGCTGTCTCTAGTCATTGTCGGAGTCTCTCCACAATATGCCTTCCTCCATGACGTGTCTACGAAACTCCTGATCCGCATGCGAAAGATCGACAAGATCAACCTCATACGGCACATTACTCTCTTGCAGTGAGAAACGGATCTCGCTCAAGAGCCCGATGGGGAGGCATTCAAGGGGGAGTACCGCGACATCGATGTCAGATGCCTTTCCGGCTTCTCCGTTTGCCCGCGACCCGAAGAGGAAGACGCGCACCCTGTGCTTACCAAGGCCGGAAAGGACTATCTTCCGCAAGGTATCAAGATCTGAATCCTTCATCGTTTCCTCAATCCTCGCCAATCGCCTGCAGCGATTACCATGTTCTTCACAACAATATCCACTGCGATCGGAAGAGGCAAATCCGATCTCTTCAGTGGGCTGTCGATTTTCGTTGCCGCCATGCGGTCGTCATGATCTCATCGAGATCGGTGAATTGAGGCTTCCACCCGAGCTCACGTATGGCACGCGTCGGGTCGGCAACGAGAACAGCCGGATCGCCTGGACGACGAGAACCCTCCTCGACCGCGATGTCGCGTCCCGTAGCGCGACGACATGAATCGATCACTTCACGCACGGAGTAGCCGTTCCCGATCCCTAAGTTGTAGGCGGTACTCTTCCCGCCTGCAGTGAGCGCATCAAGGGCAAGTACGTGTGCATTGGCGAGGTCGCTCACGTGCACGTAGTCGCGAACACAAGTGCCGTCTGGAGTGTCGTAATCCGTGCCGAAGATAGTAACCGTTTCCCGTCTACCGAGGACAACGTCGAGCACGATGGGGATCAGGTGCTCCTCGGGGTCGTGATTCTCCCCGAGATTCCCCTCGGGATCGCAACCGGCGGCGTTGAAGTAGCGAAGCGCGATGTAGCGCAGATTGTAGCTTTGCGAACAATCGGCCATCGCTTGCTCCATCATCCACTTCGTGCGACCGTACGGGTTCTTGGGGAGTTTTCGATGGTCCTCGGGGATCGGTACGAGATCAGGATCGCCGTAGACCGCGGCGCTGGAGGAGAAGATTAGGCGCTTGACACCATGCTCGTGCATGGCGCCTAGAAGATTGAGTGTGCCGATAACGTTGTTCTCGTAGTAACGCTGCGGATTGCGCATCGAGTCACCGACGCTCGCCAGAGCCGCGAAGTGCATCACCGCATCGATCTCATATTGGTCGAATACACGTTCCAGGTCTTCACGCCGAAGAAGATCTCCCTCGACAAAGGGCTCACTGAGGACAGCCTCCCGCACCCCCTGATCGAGGTTATCGAAGATGACAACCTCGCGATTCTGCCGGAGAAGCTCCTTCACGCAATGGCTCCCCACGTACCCCGCGCCGCCAGTGACCAGTATCATACTCCCTCCTTGTCTTCCCTTTCACATGGTCTTCATCGCCATTGTAGCTTGTGGCAAGGGAACCATCATTACCAGAGAATGCCCTAGAGCAACCACGTCTTGGCCAAAGTCCATACGCCAAGCGCGATCACCAAGATCCCGAGTGCTACTCTCACTCCCTTCTCAGACTTGAGCTTTGCCGTGATATGCGGACCAACAAGCGCGCCAATGATCGCCCCAATCCCCAAGAAGATCACGAGATGCCAGGTTGACATCCCGTTTCTCAGCAGGTACATGAAGAATCCTGCAATGCAAATTGGCGCTTCCGACAACGTCGTCGCTCCTATTGCGCTCTTGCTTGCCCGTCCAGAGATAATTTGACCGGCTGTTACAATAGGACCAAATCCACCTCCTGACAACCCCTTATTGAATGCACTGATGGCCCCTATGCCGAGTATCTTTTTCCACGAGAATCGGAAGGTGCTTCTCGAAACAAGAATAGCCCCCATGGCGAGAACTAACACGCCAATGTACGTATTGAGCGCAGCCGTGGGAATGCTTGTCGCCACAACGGCAGCAATGATGGAAGCCAGGACACCAAGAGCTGATACGACGAGAACGACCTTAGAATCCCTGGTCATTGCTCTCTTGAGGGAATCGATTAGGCCCGCATTTTCTCCCCTCTTGAACACTCCGTTGTTAACACTGAAGTCCGCGTTGCTCAATCGATGATGGCCGATGGCAGCGACGAAGCCTGCCATCGCCTGCGTAAGCAGGATGGAAGGGACTACTACGAGCGGATCGTAGCCAGCGATGATAAGCACGGGTGAGAGAATCGTCCCGTAGAGCATCCCAAGCGATGAGTCAAGGAGCTCTCCCAGGAAGCCAGCTAAAATCAATAGGATTACATTTACATCCACTTAGTCACTCTCCTTATCTCCCAAGACGGAAAATCCTGGGCACCGTTTCTCCTCGGCAAGGCCGTCCCCTCGACTTCATCAACAAGAAGCAGCCTGAGCATGCTGGCATCATACTCCATATCGAGTACAAATGGTCTGGCCACATATTGATTTATTCAAAACGTAGTCTTGCTTTGTCACGAGGCGAAGACTATACTACGAAAAGCGTATGAATACAGATCGAGTGACTCTCAAGATACCACGGCCGCTGTACGAGAAGCTGAAGGTAGTGATCGATGGATCAAGCTACCGCAGCGTAAACGAGTTTGTCGTGTACGTACTGCGCGATCTGATGGCCGAGCAGCCAGAAGCCTCCTACTTGAGTGCGCTCACGCAGAGAGAGATCGCGATCATCCGTGAGCGGCTGCGAAAGCTGGGCTATCTGTAAGAGACTGTGCTCGGTTCTAAGTTCTCGGTTCTACGTCCTAAGTACGAAGGGGAACTAATGGGGATTAGTAGGTTTGAGGACATAGAGGCATGGAAAGCGGCAAGGGAGTTGACAAAGTCAATCTACAAGATCACTTCCGATGATCGATTTAGTAACGACTACGGGCTACGGGATCAGATTCAGCGAGCAGCTGTCTCCATCATGGCCAACATCGCAGAGGGGTTTGATAGCCAATCCAATAGGTCATTCATCCAGTTCCTGGGGTATGCGTTACGTTCAGCGACCGAGGTCCAGTCACATCTATACGTTGCCGTCGACCAAGGATATATTGAGCAGAACGGTTTCGAAAATCTGTACCAACAGGCGGGCCGAGCGAAAAGTCTTATCCATGGATTCATGCGATATCTCCGCAATGCTGAACGTTCAACATAGAACATAGAACGTAGAACACCAAAGAAGGAGGTTGATTGTGCAAGAAGGGTTTGTGATCTGGTTTACTGGTCTCTCCGGTTCGGGGAAGACGACGCTCGCCAAGGAGTCTGAGCGCGAGCTACGCGCACGCGGGATGCGCTACGCGCAGCGACTGGACGGGGACGTTGTCCGTCAGGATCTAACGCGCGATCTTGGCTTCTCCAAGGAGGACCGCGACGAGAACATCCACCGGGTGACGTTCGTCGCTGAGCTCTTAAGCAAGAACGGTGTCGCGACGACGTGCGCGTTCATCTCCCCCTACCGCAAGGCACGAGAAACGGCGCGCGCGCGCTGTCACAACTTCATCGAGGTGTACGTGGAGTGTCCGTTGGAGGCATTGATCGAGCGCGATCCCAAGGGATTGTACGAGAAGGCCCTCGCCGGCGAGATAACGGGATTCACCGGAGTAGATGACCCATACGAGCCGCCGGAGAATCCGGAGATCGTCGTTCATACCGATCAGGAGACGGTGGAGGAATCGACCGGAAAGATTCTCGCATTCCTGGAAGAGAACGAGCTGATCCCCGCGCCCAAAGAGAGCATCGCATCAGTGCGGGTATCAGTCGCGGAGCGAAAATGATCGCCCCACACGGTGGTCCGCTTGTTGACCGCATCCTAACAGGCGAAGAACGTGTAAATTGGGAAGAGCGAGCGAGACTGCTTCTGGCGATCGAGCTAGACCCATTTCACCTCTCCGAGCTTGACAACATCGCTTGCGGACTGTACAGCCCTCTCACCGGGTTCATGGACGAAGAGAGCTACAACAGCGTGATCGAATCGATGCGGCTTCCTAATGGCACGGTCTGGGCGATCCCGATCGTCTTGCCAGTTGGAGAGCCACAGTCGTTGCACGCAGGCACTCCTGTTGCACTGACGGGCAAGAATGGCGTTGTGTACGGGGTGATGGACGTAAGTGATGTATTCACTCGCGATCGCAAGCGCGAAGCACAGGCGGTGTACGGGACGAGCGATGAGGCTCACCCCGGGGTAGCGCGGATGTGCGCCGAACCGACGACGCTCGCCGCAGGAGAGATTCATCTTCTCAAGCGTGTCCCGGTGAGTGCCGCGGGCGAGTATCACCTCGATCCACATGAGACACGTCGAGTCTTTGAAAAACGCGGATGGAAGACGATCGTCGCCTTCCAAACGAGGAACCCGATCCACCGCGCGCACGAGTACCTGCAGAAGTGCGCCCTGGAGATGGTCGATGGGCTGTTCATCAACCCGCTCGTCGGGGAGACGAAGGAGGGAGATATCCCCGCCTCCGTGAGGATGGAGTGCTACCACGCGGTGATCGATAACTACTTCCCTCGGGATCGCGTGATGCTCGCGACCTTCCCTGCGCCAATGCGTTACGCCGGCCCGCGCGAGGCGATCTTTCACGCCATCTGCCGCAAGAACTACGGGTGCACCCACATCATCATCGGCCGCGATCACGCCGGTGTGGGCAAGTACTACGGCACGTACGAAGCGCAGGAGATCTTCGACAAGTTCACAACGGACGAGATCGGCATCGTCTCCTTGAAGTTCGAACACGCCTTTTACTGCAAGAAGTGCGGCCAGATGGCAACAAGCAAGACCTGCCCGCATGGCAGCGAAGATCACGTATTTCTCTCCGGAACCAAGGTTCGGACACTGCTGCAAGAAGGCAAGGACCTCCCGCCTACATTCACGCGACCGGAGGTGGCGAGTATCCTGCAAAGGGCAGCGTCTATTTCGTAATGCGAGAAGACTTGACCTCGGTGCCCCGTATCTGGTACAACATTCTCCGTGATAAGGGAGGAGACGAATGGATGACTATGAAGTTGATCTGATCGATTACCTGCGGGTGATGTGGAAGGGGAAGTGGATCATCCTCGCCTGTCTGGTCGTGGCAGTTGCGGTAAGCGCGGCGATCATGTGGACAAGGCCGGACGAGTATACGGGAACGATCACGTACCGTATCTCTCAGTTCTCGCAAGCGCTTGGCATTTCTGCACTGAATGATCAACAGATCATCAATGCAATCGAGGAAACTCGACCTTCTTCCCTCAACGCAAACCTGTCATTGCAGGCAAAGGTGGAAGATGAGCGGATCAAGGTCACCATTGTTGGTTCCGCTCCGCCGAGCACTCTCTCGGATTCCTTGGCACTACTAACTCCTTCCGTGGAAGGACATCTGCAGTCACTGGAGGCAGATGTGGTCTCTCAGGCTATGGGCAACATGCAGATTGCAATCTCACAATTGGATCGACAGAAAGAGCTTCTTACCCAGCGGATGAACGAAATCACCCCACACAACCCGGACGATCCGTTGTTCGCTGCACTCGCTCAGAAGGTTGCCGATCTTGAGGCAACGCTCGCTGAGGAGCAGTCGCACCTTGAAATGCTTGGCAATACCAGCATCAACAGCTTACTTACAATCAACACAGCGGGGAGTTCCTCAATCGCCAAGATAGGCCCCAACCGTAAGATGTCCGTCGCCGTCGCCGGTGTACTCGGACTCTTCGTCGGGGTTCTCCTCGCTTTCTTCGTCCACTATCTGGTCAGCGCACGTGAGAGAGAGGCAACGGGCAAACGGAAGTAGCAGCGAAAAGGTAACCGTTTCCTTTCTTACGGCTTGCGGAATATGTCGGCTTCGCTATTGCCGGCGACAGTGTTGTTTTCAAAATTAGTGTGGTGGACGTTGCTTCCGATATGGATTCCCTGCTGGTTGCCCGTAACAGTGCACCCTGTAACGATGAGGTTCTCCGTTCCTTGGCACTCGATCCCGAAGCTTCCGTTGCTCTTGACCACACAGTTTTCGATCCGCATCGTCTCGATCTCTCCCCGCGGGCCGATGACGTGAATCCCCATCCACTCGTTCCCTTCAACGAGGCAGTTGCGTATCGTGATTGTGTTCAGCATCTCGCGATTAACCTCGATACCGTGCCCACTTGACATGTTCTTTCGCGGGCCTGTGACGGCGATATGGTCGAGGATTACGCCATCGGCATCGACCTCCACCGTTCCCCAGATATCGGCTATCTCATCTGCGCTGGGATCAGTAGTCACCGTGATGCGTGGGGTGAGAATCCAGATGTCAACCTCGTACTGACCGGGATCAATCACGATCACGTCGCCCGGATGAGCCTCAATGCGCGTGTCGAACCAGGCTGTAGTCCGCATCCCGTTCGTCCCTTGCCACACGGCAAGGTCGTTCGGCACCTCTTGATCTTCCACCATGTGGGTGAACGACTCGGCAATGAGCACGGTACCAGAGAGTGGAACAGCGGCAGGAAGATGAATCTCCGCGCCAAGACCAACGACACAGCAAACAGCAACCAAGACCATGGCAGTAAGAACCTGTTTCATTGAAGCCTCCTTGACAAGAACGATACCATGAACCCACGCACGTGGCAAGGGCGAAAAGTAGCGTGTCCCCTTTTTCGGTTCTTCGCTGTCTTGAGTGGGTAGTTGAAGATGCTTATGCAGTACGGAGCGCCTCTCGCAGGGGAGTGAAGCTGTAATGCGCAATGAGCGAGCGGTAATGAGAAAGAACAAGAGCATGATCTGGCAAGGGTCTGTCACGTGGACACGGCAGGCAGATGTGCTCTAAGACCAAACAAGATCAACGTTGCACACAACGTGCAACGCTCGTAAGATGACCTCTTGGTTTCGTAGCGTGAGCAGCTTGTCTGCCACGTTGAGGCATCGCTCACCGCATCTGAGTGCTGCAAGCTGATGGCTGATGGCTGACTGCTAACTGAGTGAGCAATGACCAGCCAGCGAGAGGAAACGTTCTGTCAGCCACGATTGGATACGTTCGTTACCCACATGAAACAGAGAGGAACCTCTTTTTCTCTTACGCAATTGCTGAGGGAAGCTCTTCTGCAGCGTTGCATCTTGTATGCAACATTGCGCTTGTGAATTTGTGTCGTGAGCGACTCTCAACGTGGCAGACGAACCCCAGTGGAGTAAGACTTCACAGGGCAAGCAAGCTGCCCACGCTACAACACAGCCTGCTTTGTGCAGCGTCGGAGGCCTGCCTACGTGCGGACCAGCAGGGCCAAGACCGCTAGGACATTCTCTTGATCCTTGTCCTTTCCCCCTCTTCCTTCTGTTCTCTGCCCTGTCTGCGATTCGCAGGCAGACAGACCTCTGCGAGAGAAGGCTGTTGCTCTTTCTCATCACCTTTCACTCATCCCCCGTCACTGGGAAGAAGTAGCTGTCGCCTTCTTGGTTAGATCGCGAGGTCAAGCTCGACCTGAATGGTAATGCCGCTACTGTCATTGCTCGGGTCCGCCCAGTCAACCACATTCTTGTACGTCAAGGAGAGGGCAAGGCCCAGAGCGTCTATGATCTCACCATCCCACGAAAGCTCAGCCTGGCGGGTTTCCTTGACGAGGATCTTCTCTGCCGGGCTCGCGTCGGCATGGTCGGCGTTCCATTCCCGTTCATCGCTCAACGATGCACTGAGTGTCCCCTGCGCGACGTCCCAATCGGCGTCAAGGCCCATTTCTGTCAGTTCCACGATCGGTTCGCTGGCGTCGTTTGGGTGCGCGGTTACCTTGTCCGTCCACTGGAGGTCAATGCTTAGGTCCGCGACATCAATGCTAAGGTCAAGATCGAGCTTCTGAACCGACTGATCATTCTTGCTCGCAAGAGGGTAGGCTGTCAGTTGATGGAAGAGCGTCAACGCAAGATCGCCGCAGGCGATCTCCTTGTCGAAAGATCCCTCCCACTCCTGGAGAGAGCGACTCTTCGCCGTGTCATTCGGATAGACAAGCTCCTCGCGCTTGAGACAGCCGCTGAGGGTGAGTGTTGACTCTTCCCTGGTGTAGCTCACTTTCGCGGTCGACGTATCGTGGTCCAGTGGACTGTCCGCTGGGTAGGCCTTGCTCTCCCACTCGAGGTCGAACGTCGCATCGCCGCCACGAAATGGGAATCCAAGCGACAGCGGTATGTCGATGTTGTAGATGCGCCGTCGTGGCTGGATGGAGCGCGCCATGGCGATCAACACCTGCGAGGTATCAGGCTCAATATCACCGGCCCACTCCGCATCCAGAAGATGTCCAATAAAGTCATCCAGACAATCGACCGCCTCGCTTCGATCCCCGATGGCCAGCGCACCCAACGCTCCCTCTTCTCCCAGATCCTTCACAAGGCGATTCTCGAGCGTCGCTGTAAGGTGTAGTCCAAGTACCCGATCGAAGAGATCACTGATCCCCGCGCACGCCTCTGTCACCCGGTCTGCTTCAATCTCCGCATCGATGTCGTTCGGGTAGTATTCGTTATCGAATGAAGCAGAGAGGTCCGTACTGCACGGATCGACATCGCGCGAGACGGAAATATCCAGGCTGTGCGTTGTTCTATCGTAATCATCCTTCAGCCGATCGCCGTAGTCCCGCCGCTCTTGTTGATAGTCGATCGAAACGTCCCAATCATCACCGGCGTAGCCTGCCGCAATCTCAAACCCATAGGTGCGCACGTCCTTGCTCGGTGCGCGATAGCCCGCTTCCTCCCAAGTGAGCCCACCATCGATGTCGATATCGGCGATGGTGGTTGAGAGATCAACGTTGCATTGCCTCTTCACTCCATTCTCGGCTATGTAGCGAAGGAGGAGATCCGCCTTATCCCTGATCCGATCAGCCTCTTCCTCCTTGATCATCGTTCCGCGGAGTTCCTCCACGCGCGTCAGAATCTTCGCCAGATGTGCGCGATAGGCGGCGCAATCTCCATCCGCAAGATCAAGCACGATCCGTCGCAGGAGCGAGGCAAACTCATCCTTCACTTCGTCTCGCGCATAGCCCTTGATCTTGCTTGTGATGTACTTCAAGGAATCGTAACGCTGCTCGATCGGTTTGGCGACCACAAGGAGCCTCGCTTTGCTCATCGGCGCGAGATCCACGGAGTCATCAACGAGATCGATGAAATGCGCGTCCAAAGCGCTCTCGATGATCTTCAGCTCGTCGTACAGCGCGTCAATTGAGATCCCGCTCCCGGCGTTCCTGATCGCATCGATTGTAGCATCCGCCTGGGAGAGGGACTGGCTCAATGCATCCTTGAGAGCGCTCGGAGGAAGAGAAGCGACTTCGCCGTGCAGAGTAGGCAGTGTATCGAGCCTCATCTCGCTTGAAACAACATCCGTGCTGGCATCAAAATTGATGGCTACGTTGCCAAGTGAGAACGAGATTTCCACAGGGATCTTCGCAGCGAGTGCTTGCTCAGCAAGGCCCGCGACGTCGTTGGTGAAAGAGAACGTTACATCCGGCTTCAGATTGATATCCTGTGACAGCACAATAACGTCTCCACACACAGCCAGTACGGCGAAAGACAGGATCACGAAAGTCCATCGCAACATACGCAAACTTGGCCACCGCTTCTTCCTGTACATTAGGGCATTAATGTACTATTACCAACCCTGCTCTGTCAAGATGTTGAATTTGGCGATCAGATTGGACCAGTGATCTCAAGAAAGGGGCAGAGGAAAAGTGGACTATCCCCTTTCTTTCATCGTAGCGTGCGCAGCAAGCCACGCGTGGCTTGCCACGCATGGCTTGCCTGCCACGTGGCGAACAACCAACAATACAAAACCCCACAAGCACAACGTTGGGCACACGCCCGCCCATCAGGCAAGGGGGCAACGCTACATAAGCGACAGATTTGTAGCGTGTGCAGCTTGTCTGCCACGTTGCCCAAACAACCCACAATGCAACCCCACAATCGCAATGTTGCAGGCAAAGTGCAACGCACAACCGTTGGCTTCGTAGCGTGCGCAGCGAGCCACTCGTGGCGAGCCACACGTGGCTCGCCACGAGTGGCTTGCCTGCCTGTCACGATCAAGAGGCAGACAGGTCTACCGCGTTGTTGTTCTGGCACGTTGGAGTCTTTCGGTGCTACAAGCTGAAGGCTGAGCAGCTGATCTAACGTTAATGGCGCGAATCGCTGTACCCCGAAATCATTTTGTGTCGAATGCCTATCTGCGCGCACCGCACGGGCAGATAGGTCCGGCCTTCTTCTGCTCGGGACGGCGCCAGTTGCCTCAGCCTGCGACAACCAAGGCTTGTTGCGCTTTGAGCGGAAGCTTGACAAAGACGAAATAGGACTCCGGATACAGGTAGTCCTCTCCGGAGTCATCGACGATTCTCAGATACCCTTCACTCTCCGCAAGCTGATCTGGAAGCACCTGGTAGACCTTCCGCAGCACCAGATCCTCGCAGTCGTCGCTCCTCACGCAAAGTGCAAACTTCTGTTCCTTCTGCTCTCTCATCATGGTCCTCAACTCAAGAAACGCTTGATCTTCATCTTCTTCTTGCCAACCCCGTAAGCCTCGTACCAATGGACTTCTACCTTACAGGTTCTGCCGGTTGCAAGAAGAACAGTTGCAGTGCCCTTGAGCTTTCGCCACCGGCCAGAACCATGCTGTTTCTGAAGTCGCATGATATCGCGAATCCTACCACCGACGGCAATAATCTCAATTTGCTCGATCTCCCCGACTATCTCGAAGTGCATAGTGAATTCTGCATCACCAACTGCATGATTTCAAGAACGCTGTGTAAGCCTGCCCCCAGGGCGCCTTTCTCAACTTTGGCTCCTCCGCCTCACCCGTCACTGAGATTCTACCATAACGGCACGCGAAATGTAACCACTCTACGAAAAGGAGGGCAGGCACCTTTTCTTGTGCCATCTGCGTTGAGAAAAGCACCCTCGTACCCTCTTTAAGGACTTTTCGAGGACTTCATTAAGAGGCTTTGTCCTTCCCTCGGCGATATCCTTACGCACGCGTCCGAGAACGCGCTCGAGACGTGCTCCCGGCTGTGAATCACAAGAGATCTCTTTGTCCCAGTCGTCGCTATGCCCGATCTAGAAATCGGCAAGCCACGATAGGAACTCCTCCCGCTCGTCCTCGGGAAGGGCTTTAACCTGCTCAGCGATCTTCTCAACCTTGGTGGTCATGACTCCTCCATTATCGAGCTTCCGGCGCATCCGCGACATCCCCTTGGATACCCTGTCCTATTCCCCAGGGCTAACAGGTATTAGCCAACAATGTCGCACTTAGCATAGTCCAGCCGCGCATCCATGTCAACATCGGATTCCGTCGGAAATCGGCATCGTAGAAGGCTTGTGCCAACGTTTGTTGCCAAATATAAGAGGGGGACAGACTACTCTTGCATGATCTTCCTGTTGCACAAATCTCTTCTTACTTGGTTCCAAGCTTGAATCTTGCTTTTACTTACTTTGCCGCAGAGAGCCTGTCTGCCGCACTGGCACAGGCAGGCAAATGGGAGATGCTACACCCAGCCCTCTTTCGTAGCGTGCTCAGTTCATATGCCACGTTGCCATCGATCACGATGCAAATGCACAATCACAGCGAACGCCCTCGACATCACGGCCTTGGTATCTTGCCCTTTACCCAGAGAATGTGGCTCCTTATCGTTTCGAGTGGGTAGCTGCAGATACGATACACAGCAGGTAGTTGCGCGTAACCGCCTGGCCGGCACATCCAGCCGCAAAGAAAGAATAGAGCAGTTCAAGAAGCTGTTATTGGCGATCAGTGCACCCGACGTTGTGCTGTTGAGTCGCGTCTCAACGCGGCAGTCTGCCTGTTTTGAGAATCGAACAGGGCTACCACGAAAGCGAGGAGCCTGCGCAACGTCGAGTCCTGTCCCGCCGTTGCGTTGTTAACTGAAAGTACAACAAATAGGCGAGAGAATGCTTTTTATCATTTGCGGTCAGGAGCCCGTTACCCACTCAGAATGATACGGAACCAAGAAAGGGCACATCGTTGAACGCAAAAGCTTTTCCAAGCCAGCGAAGTTACAACTCCTTCCCTTCTTGAAGTACGCGCAAGATAAAGGGATTTTCAGTTCGTACGAGCTCCTCGAATTCCGCGGGAGTATACACCAGGGGTTCGATCGGGAGATCGGTCAATTCGAGAACGCGTTCAATCCGTGAGAATACTCGTTCACGGAAATCACCAACCACGAGGAGGTCAATATCGCTTCCCTCGTGCACCTTGCCGCGAGCGAACGAGCCGAAGAGATAGACCTTGGAGACGGGGAGTCTCTCTTTCAACACCCGCACGAACCTCAGGAGCTCTTTGTGTATTCCCTCACGATCTTCAAGATCGATTCGGTAAAGTCTAGGCATTGTTCCGCGTCCTCCTGGCGATAGAATTCGGCTGGGGTCAGTTCGCCGGCCAGACCGTTCGGGTAGCGTGTCGGAATGTAGAACGTGTCCAGGCGGCGGGCGGGTTTCTCGATGGTGTGAAACCCTGGTTCGAGTTTGGTCGCCTCTCGCACAAGTTCCGTCAGCGAATGGCTGAGGATGGAGGTATAACCGCGGGAATAGAGGAAGGCCTTGATCGCCTTTTCAGCGCTTTGCTGAGCCTGAAAGCAGGACCATCCGCTGCAAGGTCGGAAAGTGCTTGCCGTAACCATTTGCTCACGGTTGAATCTCCTTGGCATCCAGATCATTGTCTTAAGTTACGGGGTCGGGGACAACTCCACGGGATCGGCGGTCAGTGCTCAGTACTCATCATCGGTTGCAATCATTGACCGCTGATACCTCACTGCTCACACGGTAAGTACCCGCAAAGGTCACTCTGTCTCGCGCACTCGTTCGTGAACCATCCGATAAGATGTTGCCCTTCTCGCGTCTGCCGATACCCCAAATCCTGACTTTCTTCTCCACTTCGATGATCTCATAGAGGATTCGGTACTTGTTCTCATAGAAATGAAGAGATCGATAACCGGTCAGATCGTACCCCACCTTATGCCCGCAAGGGACACCCAACTCGGGCTTCTCCCGCAGCTTGCGAAATCCCATCTTGACTCGCTGCTGAACAGAGGGATCAAGCGTTTCATAGGCCTTCTTGACCAACGGCTTGGCCCATACAAGGGAATACTCTCCTGATAGGCTCATCAAAGGGTGGAAGGGTCGATCTCTTCCTCTTCGCCGGGAGCGGTTTTGCGGGCCTCGAGTTCCTTGGCCAGGAGCACATGATCGAGAAGCCCCTCCAAATGTTCGATGCGCCCCTGTAGGGCCTCATAATCATCGATATCCAGAATAACTGCCCGAGGAGTAGCATTCTTGAATACAAACCATGGATGCTCACCAACTTCATTGAGGTACTTCGAGAGATCCCTTCTCGCCTCAGTCGTAGATATGACGTGCCCCTTTTCAATGCCCATAAGCGATCCTCCTTACAGTATTGACAGTCGCATTCTAGCGCTTTATCGAAGCAGTCTCAAGTACCAAATAAGCGCCTTCAGTGGACAGTTGTCAACAGTCAGCCATCACGGTTCTTTGCTACTGTGGGGGGGGTCTCTGTCTGAGGTCATCTCCACTGTTAGCCAATCCTCTGCCTTTCCATGCATTGTTCCCACGTATTGGACTCTGGCAACCGATCCAAGCGCCTGCGCTTTCGGAGTCAAAGACAGCTTGCTCATAGAGCAGGCTTTCCGACCAACTGCAGGACTATGCGAAAACCAACCGGCCTTGGGTCTAGCGATCGGACGTCCCAGCTCTTGAGCCGTTTCAATCCACTCTCTTATGACCACTTCGGCGTTGGCAAGAGCGTCTTGATACGTTGCCCCGTCGGTTGCACAGCCTGGGAGCTCTGGCACTTCAACGATGAATGCATGATCTTCCTCACTCCAATAGATGATCATTTCATACCTAAACATCGACTTCACCTCCCAACCCGTGCATCAGAATGGCCTTGCGTCTCTGCTTAACTGATAGATTTGGCCTTTGCACCATTCGGTTGTAAGTTCAAGATTTCCTCGACACCTTCACGCACGCGTAAAGATGTGATGGTCGCCGCGAGTTCGTTCGTCAACGCCCAAGACGCGGATGAGAGAGGAGGCAGGCAATCTCTTTCGCGTCATCAGTGAAGCGAAAAGCAGCCTGCTTCTTTCGTTGCTTTTATCCCTAAGTGGCTTTCTTATGCTCCTCACCACATAGGAACTCTGTTGCCCAACGCACCGTAGCGTCAGCAATCGTCAGTGCCAGTTGGTATTCTTCTTTGGTGATCGGTTCGAAAGCGCTGGGGTAACGCACCACTACAGCGTAGCGTGTAAGCCTCGATGCCTGTTTGACCGGTGCGGGAACCCCTTTTCCCGCTTTCTCCACAAGGGTTAAGAGCTCTGCCAGATCATGGACGTAAGGGTATTCTACTTTAAGTTGGATTAGTACTGCCTTAATCGCCTTTTCCGCAGCCTGCTGGGCATCGAAACAGAGATCCTCAAGGTATACACCAGCAACCCGATTCTTCGCCATGATCATGTTGCTCTTTGCCCGGCTCAACCACTCGGAGGGATTATCGGGCGGATATCGCCTCGGCATCGCGCTCATAGATGACTTTCCCCTCCTTTAATGCAGGTTTTATCACCAGAGAGTGGGAATCCTTGAAACGAGCGATGTCTTCGGGGGTAACGACAATTACATCGACTGCTTGCCCAACCCCAAAGAGGTGCATATATATTTCTTCCACTAACCGCCCCCTGTGGTAATCCCCTGATTTTACGACCAGCAAATCAAAATCGCTATTGGGACCCATCTCGCCACGGGCAGCTGAGCCGAAGAGGATTATCTTCTCTGGTTTGGCTACCTCAACAATCCGCCGGATGATTTCCTGAAGCTTGATAGGATCAAGACTTTTTTGCATCTTATCCATACCTTCCTGATTGTCACTTCTCAACTTTGGTTCCAGTCGTCTCGCCCGTCACTGAGATCTTACCATAACGGCACGTGAAATGTAACCACTCTACGAAAAGGGGGCAGGCACCTTTTCTCGTGCCATCTGCGTGGAGAAAAGGAGCCAGTCCCCTTTTTCAGGTTTTCGGTAGCTTCCCGTCTTAGTTCCCCGCTCCGCCTTCGCCGTACTCTTTAATGCCTAATCCCCGTCACCCATCACCGCTTCCGTGCCGTTCCGCGTTCCGCCTTCCGCCTTCCGCGTTACCCACCCATCACTCTCCACTCATCACTCATCACTCATCACTCATCACTGCCGTCTCCCCTTCCCGTTTCCCAACTGATCCTGTATACTAGCAGGACTTTGTTGGAGGTGACTTGTATGACACGACTGGTTCCACTGATCGTTCTTCTCCTTCTCCTTCCGGCAGCAAGTGTGCTGGCTGGAGATCTGCCTCAGGTTCTGCAGCCGAACACAACGGCGTATTCGGCTTCTGAGGTCGCCGCGCTGACACAAGCAATGGCGACGCTTACCGAAGCGCTCAATGATTACGACATGGCATCGCAAAGATATTTCTCTCCCAGCGATTGGAGCAGTCGGGACTTCGCGATGTATACCACCGGAGTCCTCTCCGGAGAAGGCTACGAAACGCTGCTCGTGAGCGGTGATGGTTGGCCTGATGGGGTGCACACATGGGTGCTTGTTGGTATTCCGCTCGGGTCAAAGACCGCGTGGATTCCAGTAGAGGCCGCCCCGAAACCGGGCAATAGCCAGCAGAACTTGGGCCATATTCCCAGCACCACCGATGCAACGGGGCGTCTGTGGTACGAGGAGAGCTACCTCAACTTTAGCGACACAATAGAGCTACAGCCTAACCTAACGCCAGTTGCCCATATCCGGATGTCTGGTTCAACAGTCATCGTGGGTGAATCTACCAAGTTACTCGCTCTCGCATCTATCGATCCAGATGGGGAGATCATACTTTATCAATGGAACTTTGGAGATAGACAAACCAAAACATTCACTAGCTGGGTTGCTCGTCACACATTCAAGGGAGCAGGTAATTACATCCTCCAGTTGACTGTCGTCGACAACCGAGGGAAGAAAAGTGTTACTACTAGCATGTCCCTTCGAGTCGGTGAAGAAGTAGAAGAGGAAGGATCGACCTCATCATCGAGTGGCGGCGGGTGCGGGTGTGGTGGCTAAGCGAGCCCTTATAATGTAACATAAGGAGAAGTAATGTTCTGTCGTTTTAGATTTACAGCCAGTCGGTTAGCTTTTGCGGTACTCATTCTGCTGACGGGATTGTTTGCATCATCCTGCCTTGCGTCCCTTTTCAACCAGCCGCCAAAGCCAATGATCGGTATTACGGAGGGGAGCCTGTACGGGACCGCACCTCTGGTGGTCACGTTCGATATATCAGGGAGTAGTGATGCGGACGGAGAGATCGTGTCGTTCACATTTGACTTTGGCGATGGGACGGATCCGATTTCACAAGGAACTGACCTATCGCAACCGATCGAGCACACCTATGAACGCGCTGGACAGTACCTTGCCAGCCTGATCGTGGTCGATAACACAGGGGAAGAAAGGCGCATGCAAACTCCGATAATTGTTTCCGAACCAGCCCAAGCAAGCCAATAAGAGACAAGATGGGCCAAGGGGCGGGGATATTCTTGCACTTCAGTGAAGCTCCCCCGCCTATAGGGCGGGGTGTTCTTCGCGGTTCTCGTAAACTAACTTAGTCGTTTGGCACAACTATCTCCAGCACTCGTTCGCCGAAGACGAGGTTTAAGCGGGATAATACACCGCTGCGTCCTAGCAGTTTGCTCGCTGAGTTTGAGTCTTCGTCGCCATAGAAGATGATCGGGACGGTGAACAAGAAAGGCTCATTGCCCTTTCCGAGGATGTAGCCATCCATATCCTCGCCCCCTCCCAAGAGGATCACACCAATCCTCACTTCATGCTCCCAACCAACATCCGTCCCTACTACACCATGGAATTCAATCTTTTCTCCGCTCTTTGGGTCAACACCCAATTCCGTGATAACAGCCATTGGAAGCACCGATTCGAACGCACCCGTGTCAACTGCGACATCTTCTACAATCACCCAGTCGTCGCTATTTGGGCGATTGAGAATCAGGGTAACATGCGCAACGCCGTATGCAAACTGAAACTTGATTGAATCGACCACTGAAAGGGTGTACTGCCGGAGTTTCCATGTTCCTTCTGCCGATACGCTAGGATTATCCAGCAACGGGCTACCGGGCGAGCCAGCAATCTTTGCAGGAGAAGGCACAGGCTCCGAACGATCCCCTTCAAGCGTGAAAGAAATACTTCTTCTCGGCCCGTATTTCATCGAAAAGACGACCTTCCACTGGCCTGGCATGTCAGCAGCCTGTGTCCCCGCTACGGGGATCGCACCTGAGAGGGACCAGACGGAACAGTTATCAAGTTCCTTGTACTCCTGCGTCCTGTAGAGATCTCCTGCGGGGGTGTACCACTGCAGTTCCGCGGAGTAAGAACTCCGCGAGGCATCACACGGAACGCGCACCTTCACCACACAGTAGATAAATCTATCCGAACTACTGAATGCAAACGTCCAAGCCTGCGCATCGAAAGAGGTCGCCCACTCCTTGACTCCCGCACATGTCCGCATCTCGATGATCTCCGGCCTGGAGCTTGCGTACCCCGTCCAAGCAAGGGCGAGCACCACAAGAAATCCAATTGTGAACCACCGGATTTGTTTCCTTTTCACAGTCGCACCTCCATTACCTCTATGATCATTCTACCGCGTTACCTCTCCTCTGTCTACAGATTACCAGCCTTTCAACGCGAGCTTCCTCGTTGCGTTGTTACAGAGATGGTTGATCAATAAAAAAAGCCCCGGCCTAAAAGGCCAGGGCTCGAAAACAAACTGTTATGTCCTATGCTAGAACGTCAGGTTGAACCCAAGGTCAAGGGAACTCCAGCCATAGGTAGTGATACCCAGACCGAAGGTAAGCGAGAAGTTCGAGTTCAGACCGACCTCAGCAGCAAGATCCGTTTCCACCCAACCAAACAGGGTACCGGCAGTCCCCGTGACATAAGTGGCCTTCTTTACAAGCTTGTCACCCGTTGTCGGAGACGTCCAGGGGGCGATGGTCGTTCCATTCTGCCACGTAAAGTCCGCAGTGATAGGTACGGTAGGCACCACGCACTCATACATCCATGCATATCCATCCAGGACATACTGGGTACCGAAGTAGGTGTCGATCGAGAAATCGAACGCACCACCGCAGCAGCCGTCACCGGTCGACTCGATGCCGAATGTCTCCCAAACCTCGTAGTACTCGGTCGGGACGCATACGAACTCGTAGTACCCGTAACCGTCTGCGTCGATCGAGCAGACGGGTGTCGAAATCACGTGCGGATCACATTGCTCGTCGCAGGTTGATAGTACAACCATTCCCGTCATCGGAACGAGGAAGGCCATCTCATCGGGACCATTGATGTTCCCCTTGATTGCGTGCTCCGTCGTGTTGAACGAGGTGTCAGACGAGAAGCTAATCCCGTTCCAAGTGTACGCCACGCTGATCCCGTAGATCTCTAGACTGCTGATCGTTGCGTCGGAGAAGCTGACCGTATTCAGGCCCACATCGATCGAGAAGCAGTCTCCGCCTAGCGCAGCCATGCTACCACAGAGGGTGAGCGCCTTCGAGGTCTCGCTGAACGTGATCCCGAGCTGAAGGTCCATAAAGGACAGGAACGGGATGCTGCCCACGACGATCTTGAAGTACTTGAAGCCGTCGCAGGTGACCTTGAGAGCAAAGTCGATGTCCGTCACGCAGCCGAAGCCGAGGCCTTCCAGGGTGATGTATTCCTCCGTGAAGGCAACACCACAGTCATCGCTGGCGATGCTATAAGTCGACTTCTTCCCGATTACCGGGCAGCCGACTGTGCTTGTGGCATCGTCCTGGCTCAGGTTGAAGTAGGTGTAGCTCGTAAGCGTCATCCCTGGAGCAACATCGCCACTCGCCTTGAACCGCCATCCGGAACCGGTGTTCTCGCCCGCAGCAATCGTGCTTCCGGTCTGCTCCAAAGCCGAGCTACCATCCCAATAGAAGTAACCCAGCGTCGTGGTCGTGCCACCGCCCCAGCCTTCGAGGAAGAACAACCCCTCGAAGCTGACACCAGCGATGGAGACGCTGCCAGAGACCGTCCAGTCATCAAATGCGGGGTTCAGTGTATCTACCCCGACAAGCTCGGGGCAGCCATTCAATACCACCTGTCCCGGTGTTTGTGTCGGCGCCGGATCCAAAACAGTGTATTCCGTCACAGTCACAGCCATTGGTATGAATTTCATCGTCGAATCGAAGCTGAACGCTCCGAGGACGCCAGTGGCCGTGAAGCTCTGTGCCGAATATCCTATTTGGGAGAAGGTGGAGGAACTTCCAAACGTCCATCCGCCAACCGTATAGTCAACCCCTAGGGTCGAACTGAAGCTGACAAAGAAATCACCAAAATCTGCCACCGAAGGATCAATCGAAATTGACGTATCCCACGTGCCCGTTAGCGGGCCGGCAAAAGCCAGCACTCCGAGCCCCAATACCATTACCATTGCTACTACGAGAGCTTTCTTCAAGATTACCTCCTTACCAGTTGTTGAAGAAGTTAGCTAACCTTTTCCACTGCCTGCAAGAGAGCGCGCTCTCTCGCATTCCTACATTCCCCGCGAACCACCACCTCCTTACTATCTGTAGTCCCGCCTCTCCACTAGATCTTGTCACCATCATAGTACACAAAAAAGACAAAGTCAAGTGATGAATGTCACGTTCACAGGCCCATCGTCGCTAGAGCTACTGCTATGATTCCCACCAACAGCGCTGTTAATGAGATTATGAAGTTCGCATTCACACGGTTCGCCAGTGAGGAAACATCCGTCGTTCCCTGGCTGCCCGCTTGGCTCTTCAACTGGGAGATGGCTTGCTCGTTCTGGGAAACACGGTTCCCCAGCGCCGAAGTGTCGGTTCCCGATAGTGAGTCTACCTGCTTCTGCAGGGTGGATAGGTTGTCGGAGACTTTGAAGATAAGGTCCTTCAGCGTGTCGAGGTCCTGCGGGGTGACGCTCTCGGGGTTGTTCTGCATGTATTTGATCGCTCGCGCGATGAGTGCCGCCGCGGAATACCGGTCGAGTGCTTGGTCGCCATTGTATTTACCACCGGGAAG
>Ga0307379_10004121_pt1 | contig 20865 bp, 23 predicted proteins | sample UN2MG_FD_202237 | JGI IMG/M metagenome (GOLD analysis project Ga0307379, IMG submission 202237) | Soil microbial communities from Risofladan, Vaasa, Finland - UN-2 | ecosystem: Environmental > Terrestrial > Soil > Coastal area > Acid sulfate soil | place: Finland: Risofladan, Vaasa | collected... | reverse complement strand
GCATAACAACCACACCTCGAAGCCGCAAACAGTTGAGTATGTTACTTACAATTGAATAAGAATACGTCCCACGCGCAATTGTTCAATACTGAATCCGTGCCGTGCCGTGTCGGGGACATGCGCACGAAAAGACCGCTGGGAAGGAAGCTAGTTCTTTTGTGGCCATTCCGGAGGCTCCTGTTGTACCAATAAGCACCTAGTCTGATGCCTATGCCCGATGCGACAATTGCCCACCAGAGCAGCTCAACGGCTTTCTCCAAACGCGGCCGACGTATCGTTTTCGTCTCGGTTGGCGGCATTTAGTGCTCCTTTCGCGGTTTGGGCCACTCCGGCTGAGGCCGAGGCTCTATCAAGAATGCTGCGCTGTTGCCCAGCCTCACTTTTTTCTTGATTTTAGAAAAAGGCCTTATCCCGCTCAAGGTTGGTCCAAGGAAATCGAAGTCGGCGTGCGAGACAACGAGCCAAAATCTGGCTGGTTGGCCCGCGGTGAGCCAGGCCCAATAGAGCTGCTGAGAATCAAGGCCCAAGTTCTGGAGCCAGATCGCATTTTTCTTGAGCTTCGGTCCCGCGTAGAGCAGGAACGCCGGGCTAGCATAGACAGAGACGGCAATGGACGCATCGTTGTAGGCGCCGTGCTCGACCTCGTTAAGAACCTGGCGCATCTCCTGTCTGACAATTAGCTTCGAGGCGCCAGCGGCAAGTCCGCAGAAGGCCCCGATGATCATACCCACGCCCAAAACCCTCACCAGTTGGTGGCCGAAAGAGCTTTTCAACACGCGATATGCGGCATCAAGGCCAGAGGCGAGGAATAGCAGCGCAATGGGCGCCCAGTAGATAGTGAGCCTGCCCCCAACCAAGGGATAGATGCGCAGCGAGGCGGCGGCCACCGCCGAAAAGAACGTTACCGCTGCGAGCATCACCACCGGCCAGCGCTTGGATTTGGCGAGCGACCAGGCGCCCCAAATGCAGATGCCGAGGATGAGGGGTGCAACGGGCTCGAGGTCCACCGCCGACCCAAAGATGTCCACGAGTTTCTCGAAGAGCCAGGTCGTGTATGGCGGGTGGGGAAATCCATCTGCCCAGAACTTCATCATGGCCCCGTATCTAACCGATCTGTGAACGGTGGCTGCGTAAATGGAGCTGGAGGCGATTGCCATCGAGCACAGAAGGACAATGAGGGCGCCGCGCTTGGGCCCGCGGCGCTCTTTGAGTGCGAAGCTCAGAGCCACGGCTGCGAGGCCTGATAGGACGAACACCGACGTGTATGACACCCACACCAGCGCTGGGAGCAAGGCGGCGAGGGCGTATCTTGTCCGCGCCGAGAAGCATTCCCAGCCGACAGCGGCAATAAGTATCAATACTGCACAGAGCTCGTCGGACGCGTATTGTTTGAAACTGGTGGCCCACTGGACCTGAGACAGGCCGAAAGCGGCTATTGCCACTGCACACACGGCAGAGAAGCGCGATGAGAGCTTCAGGAGAAGTCGTGCCATGAGCACTAACGCGATAGACCCACAGACGAGAGGGAATAACCTCAGCGAGTATTCCAGGTGCCCCCAAGAGGCATACATGAACCTGCTGATGAAAAGAAACAGAGGTGGCGCCACCTGCATGCAGTCGAGGCGCTCGAGAAGCTGTCCATAGGAACGTTCAGCTACGTTGACGCCCAGCATCGCCTCGTCAATCCACAGGCTTTTGCCGTGCAAGTAGATCGCGAGCCGAAGGGCGATGCCAACGACGACGATTGCAAACACAGGCCAGCTGGTCGCCCGATCAGCTCGCCCAGTCACGTCGCCGTCCGCACATCTATCGATAGCATCTTTTGTCTGCTCCAGACGCTCATGTTAATCCCGTTGACCAGAAGGTCGCGACACGAATATACTGCCGATACTAATCTACCGAAAGGAGCAGAACAATGGATCGTTTTCACGCGGTAAGTCCGCTCGATTTCCGATATTACGGCGGTGAGCAATCGCTCTTCACAAAACTCATGCCCTTCGTCTGCGAAGAGGCGTCAATCTGTTACCAAGCCAGGGTCGAGGCGGCGCTGGTCGAGACGTTTGCCGACCTGGGCCTTTGCTCGCGAGGCGTTGCAGATGAGGTAACTCGCGCATCACGAGAGGTTACGGCCTTCGAGGTTTACGAGCTCGACGAGGCGCTTCATCACACGTCAAAAGCGCTTGTGGAGGCGATCAGGGAGAAGGTCTCCGCCGAGGCTGGGCGCTTCGTGCATCTGTTTGCGACGTCATTCGACATCCTCGACACGGCCAACGCGCTGCGTTATCAGGAGCTCGCACGAGAGGTCCTCATCCCCGACCTCGCCTCGCTCATCTCAACGCTTTCGCGCCTCGCCCGGGAGCACGCCGAGACGGTCCAGATCGGCAGGACTCATGGCATGCACGCCGAGCCGATCACGTTTGGGCTTTTTCTTGCTGTCTATGTCAGTCGTTTTGCGAAGAGAGCGATGGCGATCGAGGCGGCGAGGCAGAACCTCAGGGGGAAGCTATCCGGAGCGGTCGGCGCCCACAACGCGCTGGCGCTCAGGTTCCCGAAATCAGCACACCTTGTCGAGCGGCTTTTTCTCACCAGGCTTGGCCTTCTGCCATCAGAGACGTTCACCTCGACGCAGATCGTCGAGCCCGAGTTCGTCACCGATTTCGCCCATTCTCTCGCCAGCTGTTTCTCCGTTTTGGCCAACCTGGCCGACGACATGCGCCACTTGCACCGCTCGGAGATAGCCGAGGTGATCGAGCCACGGGGGAAGATGGGCATCGGCTCATCCACAATGCCTCACAAGACGAACCCAAAGAGCTTCGAGAATATAAAAAGCCTCTACAAGGCCTTCATGCCCAGAATGATCACGCAATACCTCGACCAGACGTCCGAACACCAACGCGACCTCACCAACTCCGCGTCGGGGCGGTTCACGGTGGAGCTCGTCGCCGCGTTCGACTACGCCGTGCTGCGAATGCGAGACACGTTGAATACCCTCGTCGTTGACGATGCCAAGATGACGGCGAACCTCGAGGCGAGCAAGGGATACATAACTGCCGAGCCGCTTTACATTGTGCTGTCGCTCGCTGGCGTTCCAGATGCGTACCAGAAGGCGAAAGACCTTGCGTCAGCTGCACGGGCACAGGGCAAGACCGTGATCGAGCTGGCCCGCCAAGACGACGCGATCAAAGGAGCTTTGAGAACGTTGAGCCCGCTGAACCTCAGGATACTCGAGGACCCAGCCGGATACATCGGCGATGCCCCCGCGCGGGTACAGGCCACCTGCGATTACTGGGACGCGAAGATGTCGGCGCTGCTTGAATACCTAAAGAAAGAGAAGCAAGCGCTGAAGACGCCACCCACGGGCTGGCTCAAGAGGCTCGCCCAGATGATAGCCGACGCCGAGGCCGGCAAGGGCGCCCCCGAGCAGACTATCCCCCAGACGCGCCGCGAGATGATCGAGGACTGGTAGTGCCTCCACAAAGGATACCAAGAGCCACGAAGAGGGCGCATGATGGCAGAGGATAAGAGCGAGGCGCCGGAAGCCCAGCCAGCCACAGCCTGGTAGTGGCCGTGTTTGCCCCGCCCGAAACACAAAAAGGTATAGCAAGCGACTCCTTCATGCTGCGTGTTAGATTCCACCATTTGCCCGAATTGCCCAAAATAAAACCCCGATTTATGAATTATTAGGGTTAGCGGACACGTCGCAATTGTGGTGTTGACATATTTGTGGCGGCGTGAGAGGATAATCCACAAGGCGTGTTGTATATCAGTTTCAGGTTGGTGAATCCGCCTGAACCGGTGGTCCAACTTGCGAGATTCGGGCTAATCTTGTGCTGAATCATCCGGCGAGGGCGCAAGATAAGAATCGATTTATCACAATGAGGAGAGAGCGATGAAACGTTGCTTCTTCACTCGACTTGGCATCTTATTGGTTACGCTTTTTGCGGTTGTTCTTGGCCTTGGCCAGCTGGCGGGCGCAAGTGGACCTTGGCAGCCGATAGGCCCCTGGGGCGGAGAGATGTATTGTCTGGCGCAGGCGCCGCTTGACCCGAACGTCCTTTTCGCAGGTTGCGCTGGCTTGTTCAAGTCCGGGGACGGCGGTGCAAGCTGGTATAGGCTTCCGGTCCCTAAACAAGGCTTGGTAAGCTCCGTCGCTGCAGCCGGCGCTGGGCAGGGCCTGCTTGCCACGGCGTTCCGCTTCGGCGTGAATTTTCCCCTTGTCTCGAGCGACGGAGGCCAAAGCTGGCAGCAGGTCACGGACGATGTATTTGCGGACAAAAAGGTACATTGGCTTTCGTTCACAAGCCACACGGCGGACGGTGGGTCTCTGGTGGCCTGCACATCTGAAGGGCTTTACGCCTCGGATGACGGCCTGACGGATTGGCAGAAGGTTGGCGAGGGCATTCCCACAACGACTACGACTGCTTTCTTCACGTGCAGCGCTCCCGGGCAGGCCCGGTATTACTTCGCGTGCGGGCAGAACCAAGGGCTTTATCGTTCGGAGGACCTGGCATCAGGTTGGGTGGAGCTCGACTTACCCCAGCCAGAACTTCGCATCAAGAGGGTCGCGGTCGAATGGCGCAACCGCATGAACGTCTATGCCTGTGGCGAGGCGGGGATCTTTAGGTCAACCGACGGTGGGTCCACCTGGGAGACGATCTGGCAAGAGGAGACGGACAGAGTAGCGATCGCCTCATCCGCCACGAGCGTGATATATGCTGCCGGGGGCTTCGGGCTTGTGGTAAGTCCAGACTCCGGCGCGAGCTGGCAGACCCGGCAGGACGGGGTTGTAATAGGCAATTGGGTGACGGGCGACCTGGTCGTCTCGTCCCAGTCGCCGCTTGACGCTTGGCTTGCCTCATTCGCTGGCATATACCGTACAGATGATGCTGGTGGGTCGTGGTACCCATCCAATTACGGGATATCCGGCTGGGGCGTCAACAACATGGCGGTTAGCGATCGGGTGCCTGGCCTGATATTCGCTAACTCCGAGGGCGGCCTGTTCAGGAAGACGCAGGATACAGACTGGCAGCTTTTGGGCGTGACGGGCACGACCATTGAACCATCTCCCGAATGGGTCGTGCTCGACCCAACCGACGACGCGACGGTCTATGCCTGGAGAGGTGGGGGACTCATCAGGTCCACCGATATGGGCAATGACCGGACCTGGGAAACTTTGTTTGAGCCTGGCTGCGGTGCTAAGGGTCTGGCGATCGACCCTGAAAACGGGAATAACCTGTACCTTGCCACCACGAGTAGAGGCGTCATCGTATCACGGGACGCCGGCGAGAGCTGGCAGGAATCGAACTCAGGTCTGGCCCTGGATGGAAACGAGGTCTGGCTAATATCAGTTGCTCCGAGCGATCCAAACGTCCTTTGGGCAGCCCTCGGAGATGTCTGGGCGGTCAAAGATATCTACAAAACGACTGACGCCGGCCAGAGCTGGGCCACAGTTGCGAGCATCACCTACGGGATCAACTGCGTTACTATAGACCCCTCAGACCCCGACGTCGTGTATCTTGGAGTTAGCTACGGAGGTAATAACAGGGTTGAGAAGACCTCGGATGGAGGCAAAACATTCGTTCCATTGTCCGAAGGACTACCGGACATGTGCGTTTACGACATCGCGATTGATCCCACAGACACGAGAATCGTATATGCCGGCACTGGAATGCGAGGCAGCAGTTTTCCTGGCGCCGGGCTTTACGCGCTGGACCCGATCGCCGGGCTTGAATGGGAGTGGATCGAGTGTCCGGGCATCGATGCGCTTGGTCTTTACAAAGTCGCTGTTGACCCCTGGGCCGAAGGCCGTGTTCTCTGCTCGTTTGGTGGCCCTTCGCTTTATGCTTACCAGAAGGCAGCGGTGTCGCCCATCGAACTCTCACTCTCAACGGACCGCGACCAATACGTTGCTGGCGATACCCACGTTGCCATGATATCCGCGACCAACACCGGCGGAGATATCGACGTTGACCTCTACATCGCGATAATGCTGCCGGACGGTTCGCTGTGGTTCTGGCCGGACTTCGGCTCCGAGATGAGCCCCGGATACTCGATGACGCCGATGTCGGAGGGCTTTTCGATCAGCGACTATGCGTTCTTCGAGATGGCGCTGCCGGATGGCCTGCCAAGCGGCACGTACACCTGGTTTGCGATGTGCTTCACGCAGGGGACCGAGGACGCCGTCAGCAACCTGGCAACCGCCGATTGGACTTTTGAATGAGGCGCAGCCGCAAGAGGGCACTGCAATCAGTTTTACAACACCGCCTTGACCAGCTCCTTGAGCGACAACAAGAAGAGGCCAGCAATGAGGTTCAGGCCAATCGCGATTGCGGCAATGCACAGAAGCCATTTCAGGCCCTTTTCGCGGCGGATTGCGTCCATCGAATAGCCCGCAAAGACTATGGTTACGATGTCGGCGGGCATCTTCAGGCGCGAGTGGTATATGATGAGCGTCGTGGCGATCCAGAAGTTCGCCACAATCAAAAGAAGCGGCAGCGAGGCAATCAGTTTCTGTTTTTTGATGGCGAGATAGAGCCCGATGGCGGCGAAGAGAGCAATGACGCCGTAGCAGTAAAGGTATTTGCCTTTCCTACCCTCAATCGACGAGATTGGCATCCAGAAGTTGATGAAGTTCGCAACCCTGTCCCTCACAAAGCGGAACTTATGCTGGCCGTAGAACTCCACGGCCTTGCTCACGAAGAAACGGCTGATCTGAGTCTCCGTCCGCGGCACCTGGGCCGGGCCGTAGGCCTTGCTGATCCCATTCTGCTGCGCCTGAACCCCGAAGTGAGCGTGCCTTTGGATAGCGTCGAAGAAGCCCTCGCTCGTCAGCTTCCCCTTCGCTTGCGCCTGGTCAATTTCGCGCTTTGACTTGGCGAAATCAGCGTCGAAATCGAAGTGGACCTTCGTGTTATGCCATAGGACCCAGCCCAGGTGCGTGTCAGTCGGGATAAACTCGTCGAACACGATGTAGTTCCTTATGACCCAGGGCGAGACCGCAGCCACGAAGACGGCGAGGAAAGCGATTGAGCAAACGGCCGTCCTGTGTATCACCTTGCGCCTCGACAACAGGAACATCATCGGGACGAACAGGCCAATGATAAAGGGGAGCAAGACTGGCCTGCACAGGAAGGACACGCCAAAGAGAAGCCCGGCTGCGGCGAAGAGATTCGCGGCGCCTCGCTTAATTGCGAGAACCACCGTAACAAGCGAGGCGTAGAGCAGGGCGATGAAGAGCGTCTCGGTCATGAGCTTTGGGACGTAGTAGAGCATCGTTGGATACAGTGCGAAGATTGCGCCCGCCCATACGCCCGCGCCTCGCCCGAAGACAAGCAAGCCGAGAAGGAAAACAAGGCCGGCAGTGGCGGAGCTTAAGAGCACCTGAACCCATCGGACAGCCGCATGGTTCCGCGTCCCCGAGGCCTTATAGACTGAGGCGACCACGAGCGGGTACAGCGGGGGCCTGAAAGCTGTGGGATGCCCTCTGAGGTAGCAATAGCCATTCCCCTCGAAGAGGTTCTTTGCGATGAGCTCGTAGTCCGCCTCGTCGAAGTTGAAGTATCGATACTGTGGGATGTTGGGCGAGGACAGGAGGTATATCGTTCTGACTATCAGAGCGCAGAAAAGAAGGATAAGGAATATCCTTGAGTTGCTCCAAGCCTTAGTATTGGTCAAGTTCATCCTGCAATCTGCGGCTGTTTGCTTGAGTCTGTTCCCATATTTGATGTTGTAAGATAGCTCGAATCTAACGAAGATGGCCCTGGCATTCAACTACCGGTTCCCGAGACTGCCCCGTGTCCCCGTTTCTCATCATCTCCTGCTCTCTCTTGACTTGCGACGGATTATGGCGCACTCTCACTGTTAGATTTGGACAGCTCGCAAGTCGCGAAGGAGGTAAGGGACATGGAGTATTGGATCCAATCCATGGGAGAGAATCCGAGGGCACTCGGGCCGATCATCGTTGTGATCGTTGCGGTTGTCATCGTGTTCATCCTTTGGGCCGTCAGCAGGCTGACTTCCAGACAGAAGGAACTTGAGAAAGACCGCCTGGCGTTAGATAGCGAGCTATACAAGCTAGAGAAGTTCGCCACCTTGAAAGGAAAGAAGCAGATGGGTGAAGGCAAGTCCATGCCCGAATCGTTTTGGCCCAAGGAGCATCACGATGAGCCGCGAGACCAGCCTGCAGGGCCACAACCAGCCTCGAACCGCAATGCGGAGGCAGACAAGGCGCCGGCTTGCGAGGACGAAGATGACGAGTTTGCGGACATACGCAGGGAGAACCTAGTCAGGGATTGGACGAAGAACGATTAGCCATTTGCTTTTCTCCTGTTCTTGTGGGTGGGCGGAGTTTTTGGTTTTACAATATCAGAGTGGGCTAACTATCGAGAATCCAGTCGGCCTCTTGCTTTAGGAGGAGTGTTTGCAGTGGCAACAGTTTTGGTTGTTGACGACGAGGCCAACATATTGAAAGTCTTTGCCGCTCGGCTCAAGCAGCGTGGGCACACCGTTTTGACGAGTCTCTCTGCGGAGGAGGCTTTGAAAAGACTCAAAGCAGATAATGTTGATGTGCTTATCTCGGACTACGTGTTGCCGGGCAAGAGCGGAATGGACCTCTTACGGGCGGTCAAGAGTATCCATCCCAAGTTGCCGGTCATAATGATGACGGCCTATGGCAGCATTGAGATGGCAGTTGAGGCGATGAAACAGGGCGCCTACGACTACCTGACGAAACCGGTTGACTACAACGAGATGTTCGTTCTAGTCGAGCGCGCGCTGACTGAACGGGACTTGACCTCGCCAGCGAGGCTCGAGGCTGCTTCTGAGTGCGAATTTGCTGGGATGATAGGCTCTGCTCCCGAGATGCAAGATGTCTTCGACACCATCCGCCGTGTTGCAGACAGCCGCGCCACAATGCTCATAGTCGGCGAGAGCGGCACAGGAAAAGAGCTGATCGCTCGGGCGCTTCACTACACGAGCATTCGAAAGAACGCGCCATTCGTCGCTGTCAACTGCACGGCGATTCCGGAGACGCTGTTGGAGAATGAGTTGTTTGGCCATGAGAAAGGCTCATATACGGGAGCCTATCGTCGGGACAAGGGTAAGTTCGAGTTGGCGGACGGCGGGACGCTTTTTCTCGATGAGATCGCTGGAGTAAGTCTCTCCGTGCAGGCGAAGTTGCTGCGAGTCCTTCAGGAGCGGTGTTTCCAGCGCATCGGAGGCTCTACGGACGTCCAGGTCGATATACGGGTTGAGGCATCAACCCAAAAAGACCTCGAAGACTTGATTCGTCAGGGCAAGTTTCGAGAGGACCTATACTACCGGCTGAACGTGATCACGATTAAGGTTCCTCCGCTTCGGTCCAGGAAGGAGGACATACCGCTTCTGGCCAAGCATTTCCTCAAGAAGTATGCCGACGAGAACTCCAAGAGCATCACGTTGTTTGCCCCGGCGGTGATGCGGGCGCTTGTGAACTACGACTGGCCCGGCAACGTCAGGGAGCTCGAGAACGCTGTGGAGAGGGCGGCCGTCATGTGCACATCCGACAGGATAGTCCCAGAGAACATAAGGCAGTCAATTATGTCCGCCTCGGGCTCGGATGACTTGGTCCGTGACATGCCTTCTGGCGGCATTGATTTCAGAGAGGTAGAAAGGGGCATTATTCTGAGAGCGCTCGAGGCCAACGGCTGGAATCAGACCAACACCGCGAAGTACCTCAAAATAAGTCGAAAACAACTTAGGACGAAAATGAGACATCACGGCCTGCTGGCTGAGGCCTCGGCCGGCGGCGATGACGCTTAGTGAATGAATTGAAGCCGGGGGAGGCATGGACGCATCAAAACTCTTTGTGGCGCTTGACACAGATTCTGCGGATGACGCTCTATCAATCGTTGATGAGCTCTCGGGAATCGTCTCGTCATTCAAGATAGGAAGCGCACTTTTCACACTCGCTGGCGTCACGATCGTGGATACGCTGGTGTCGAATGGACTGAACGTGTTTTTGGACCTGAAATTTCACGATATTCCTTCCGTCATCGCAAAAGCTTCCGTGAACCTGGCCGAAATGGGCGTTCGGCTCATGACGCTGCATACGCTTGGGGGCCTTGAGATGATGAAGGCGGCCGCGGGGAACGTGAGAGAGGTCTGGGACGACAAGCCTCACAGGCCGCTTCTGATGGGAGTAACGCTCCTCACAAGCCTGGACCAACGTGCCCTTTCCGAAGAGCTTTCATGTCGGCGATCGCTTGAAGAGCAGGTCATCCACCTCGCCGGACTTGCCAGGGAAGCAGGACTCGACGGCGTTGTTGCTTCCGGGCGCGAGCTCGAGGCATTGAAGAGGGAGTTTGGGACAGAGCTTAAGGTGCTAGTGCCGGGGATCAGACCCGCCGGTGGCCAGGACGACCAGAAGAGAACCATCACACCTGCCCGGGCTGTCGAGCTCGGCGCGGACTTCCTCGTCGTTGGCAGACCGATCACTAGAGCCAAGAACCCCCGGGCGGCGGCCGAGGCAATAGTCACTGAGATGTTGGGTTGAGGTTCAGAAGATCGGATCGGTCGCGGTGTGCCAGGGGCGGGTGTGCATCCTGAGCGCGTATGCTTTACAGCCTGGTAAGGGGCTTCTGGTGGTGGTTCAGCTGAGGGACACGAGCTTTTCTCTAGCGGTGAAAAAAAGTCCGCAAAAAATACTTGACAAAGTGGGTCAAGCCTTGTTATATTGATGGTTTGATATCTCATACTTTTGCTTCATTGAGCGCTTGGAGGGCTGATTACTGTGGATAGGAAGCGTCCCACAATCTTGGCGGGCGTCTGCGCCGTGGGGTGTTATGCGCAGAATCGGGCGAACGTGCCGGTTCCAAGCGACATTGCATGCCGGGGAGGGCCCGGGGATTTTATTGATTGGTAGAAAATTCAATTTCTCCTCCTTAAAACCCTGGACTCTCACGAGTTCAGGGTTTTTCATTTTTAACGCTACTGGGAAACGGAGATGATGTTCAATTGGCTGAGGATAGAAAGCCGTCACTAAGGGTCATCTGGCGGCTTTTGAAGCACATTAAGCCTTACAAGCGGAAGGCTGTGCTGCTCTATGTTCTGCTCTACGGCGGTCTGGGATTTGACCTATTGAGACCGGTCGTGGTTGCGTGGGCCATTAACCACGTTACTCGAATGGTCCGGGCAGGGGTGGATGAGGCGCAAGTCATACCGCTTACGCTGTGTTACGTCCTGCTTTACATCGGCGCCTCGCTATTGCGGGACCTGTTTCGGTTCCGCCGAGGACTGATTCAGACCGCGCTCGTTCACGGGGTCATCTCGGACCTGAGATGTAAGGTGTACGAGAAGGTGCAGCGGATGTCGCTTGAGTATCATGGTAACACGTCGTCCGGCGAGCTGATCGCAAGGTCCACACGCGACATTGACAAGATCAGGATGTTTCTTGCGACAACGGTCTTCATGGGCCCAGAGATTGTATTCTACATGATCGGCGCGTCGATCGTCATCTTGACGTGGGATTACAGGCTGGGTGTCGCATCGCTTTCCATGGTTATTCCGACCGTTATCCTGATGGCCAAATTCGCGGGGAAGATACGTCCAATGTTCATGGACGCCAGTGACAAGTACGACGAGGTCACAACCGTTCTTCAAGAGAACATCGCCGGGGCAAGGGTCGTCCGCGCATTCGGGCAAGAGAAACGGGAGATCTGCAAATTCGGGAGCAGAGCTCAGGTATTCATGCAACAGATGATCAACGTGATCACTGTCTGGGGAGATAACGTTCCATTCGCCATGTTCATTTTCAGATTGAGCATTCCGTTGACGCTTTTCTTCGGCGGTGTTCTTGTCATGAAAGGAGCGGTCTCTCTGGGCGCCATTGCCGCCTGTCTGCTTTATCTCAATAACATAGCGGATCGCATGAGGGCCGTCGGCCGTATGGTTGATTTTACGCAGCAGGCTTCAGCGAGCGCTGAGAAGATATTCAAGCTGCTGGATGAAGACGAGGGGATAGCGGACGCGGATGGCGCGGGACCTCTCGCTAGGGGACCAGGGCACGTCGTCTTCGACAATGTGTCGCTCAAACTCGGAGAACAGAAGGTGCTCAGCGAGGTGAGCTTCAAGGTCGGGGCGGGAGAAACCGTCGCCGTCGTCGGCAGAACGGGCTGCGGCAAGAGCTCGCTGATCTCACTTCTAGCTCGCTTTCATGATCCGGACGAGGGCCGTGTCCTGATCGATGGTCAAGACGTAACAGAAGTGACTCTCGACTCGTTGAGAAGTCAGGTTGGCATCGTGTTTCAGGACACGTTTCTTTTCTCTGCCTCTGTGGCAGACAACATTCGCTACGGATGTCCCGAGGCGTCGAGTGAAGACATCGTGAGATATGCGAAGGCTGCGGGTGCGCATAGGTTTATCGAGGGTCTTGATTATGGCTATGACACAGTAATCGGCGAGCGCGGCGTCACGCTCAGCGGTGGTCAGAAACAGCGCATCTCAATAGCCAGGGCTGTAGTCTCCAACCCTCGGCTGTTGGTGCTCGATGACGCGACAGCAAGCGTTGACTCCTATACCGAACGCGGAATACACGAGGCGCTTAGACGTCTTTCAAAGGAGAAGACGACCTTCATCATCTCTCAGCGCATCTCGACTGTGCAGCACGCAGACAAAATCATTGTGCTCGATGAGGGCAAGATAGTGCAGACAGGGACGCATGAGGGGCTGCTGCAGACTGATGGCATTTACCGAACTATCTACGAGGGGCAGAGCCTGAACGACAGGGTCGCAGAGGATGTGATCGGATGACCACAGCGATAGATGATGTGGCGCTGCAAGAGGAGCTAGCCCGCGCGCCACTCTCAAAGAAAGTTATCAGACGGATGTTGACGTATCTCGCGCCATACAAGTGGGCGATCGCTCTAGTCTTGGTGATGGAGCTGCTGTGGGTTTCCTGCGCACTGATCGGGCCAAGGCTGGTCAGGATCGGCATCGACGACCACATCGTCAAAGGAGATATCGCTGGCCTGGGGCTGATCGCAGCGCTTTACGCGTTGACCTCGCTTGCCAGATGGCTGCTTGCGCTGTGCCAGATAAGGATTGGCTCTTCGAGAGGGCAGAGAGTGCTGAACGACCTGCGAAACGCTGTATTCACCCACGTTCAGGAACTGTCGATGAAATACTTCGACAAGACCAAAGCGGGAAGGATAATCGCAAGGGCCGATAGGGACATCGAATCGCTCGAAGAGATCGTTACGTGGGGCCTTGTGGAGTTCAGCAGCTGCATCCTGCGCCTCACCGGGGTCACAGTACTCATGTGCCTCAGCAGCCCGAGACTGTTCCTTGCCATTGTCGTGACAATGCCTCCACTTGCGGTCGCAAGCATCTTGTTCCACAAATATGGCCTGGTCGCTTACCGAAGGACTAGGGAGAGCATCTCGCGCATCACGGCGAACCTCGCCGAGAATATCAATGGCGTGCGGGTTGTTCAGGCGTTCATGCGGGAGAGGAGAAACGCTCTGACCTTCCGCAGGCTTAACGATAGATATATCCGTAACATGATGGGCGCCTCGAGGGTGTGGAACACATACTTCCCGTTCATCGACATGATGTTTGCGACGGCTACGGGCATTATCCTGCTTTACGGGGCAGGCCTTGTCGTCCGCGGCGACCTGACGATCGGAGTGCTTCCGGAGTTTATGCTTTATCTGGGCATGTTCTTCTGGCCGCTTGAGGGTCTGACCTATCTTTACAACAATGCCCTTGCGGCAACGGCGGCGGCGGAGCGGATATTCCAGCTGCTTGATGCGGAGCCGGAAATCAAAGACCGCGACAACGCCAAACCGATCCCGGAAATCAAGGGCAGGGTCGAGTTCAAGGATGTCCATTTCAGCTACGACGTGAATGGCAAGCGCGAGTGGGTCCTGAAGGACATCTCGTTCAAGGCCGAGGCTGGCCAGACAATCGCCCTCGTCGGGCCGACTGGCGGGGGTAAGAGCTCCACCGTGTCTCTTATACCCAGGTTCTATGAGGCGCAGCGAGGTAGTGTCACGATCGATGGCCACGATGTAAAGGATGTCACGCTCGATTCGCTGCACGAGCAAATGGGTATCGTGCTTCAGGAGAGCTTCCTTTTTACCGGGACAGTCATGAAGAATCTCAGGTTCGCGAATCCCAACGTCTCGGAACAGCAAGTCGTTGAGGCGGCGAAAGCTCTCGGCGCCCACGACTGCATAATGAAGCTCTCGGACGGCTATCAAACGCAAGTCCATGAGCGAGGCGCGGGCCTCTCACAGGGCGAGCGCCAGCTCATCTGCTTCACCCGAGCCTTCATCGCCGACCCCAGGATTCTCATCCTGGACGAGGCCACATCGTCCGTTGACACTATGATCGAGCAGAGACTACAGGAGGCCATGGGCAGACTGATGCGCGACCGCACGTCCTTCGTCGTCGCGCATCGCCTCTCTACGGTTCGTTACGCGGACCTGGTCCTCGTCGTCGGCGACGGCACGATTAAGGAGCGAGGCACTCACCAAGAGCTACTCGCCCTGGGCGGCGAATACGCAAAGCTCTACCACGAATACATGCGCGATCTGAGCTGACAAGCGCTCCCGACCCAGTGTCTGGGTGCCCACGGCACTCGGGCGGAGAGCCTCCGCTCCCTTACCTTGTGGACCGGAGGTGGCAACCGCACACGTATGTCTTTGGTGGGCGTGGCTTGGGCTGTGAAGGGGAGCTCCGTTTCGGTGCGAGCCGACCGAGTTCGTTCGCCGGTAAAAGAAGCTATGGGTGCGCAGACACTGGGTCGGGAGCAGAGGCTCTCCGCCTTTACATTCTGGGCCCCGATGATGGGTCAGGACATGATATCGACTCTAAATATCATGCTGGCCAAAAAAACGCGCTTGATATACGTTTTTGACTTGACATACATCGCGGAGTGTGGTACAGGCATTTACTAGCTTTACATTTTTTATTGAGGCCCCACAGACATTAGGAACTGATGGCAATAGAGCGAAAAGGAAAGAAAATGAATAAGGCGTTGATGTGGGCGATTGTTATGGAGCTGGTGACTACCACCGAGGGGCGGACAGAATCCGTCTGAAGGCCGACCGCATGTATAAGGCGGAAGTCAACAAGGCAAACGGGGCAGAGACAAGATGTAAGAATAAATGCAGCGAAACATTCGGTGGGGGGGGGAGTGGCGGGACCGAGATGTCTGTGACTTTTGATGCGCAGAATATCCCGGCTCCCTAGTTAACTCGAGGATCCTATTGAAATGGAAACGCAGATGACAGAAGTTTGGTGGCGCCCGTACGCTGGCATTTTCGCGTTTGGGATGTGGTTTGGCTTCATGTACTTGCTCAAGCGGCGCATGAACCTGCAGTCAAGAGGCCAGAGAAGATGGTATACAGTGTTGTGTTCGATCTCGTTGCTGTTCATTGTGCTCCTCTTGGGAACGAGGTGGCCCAGCGGTGTAAGTCCCTTTGAGTCCGCGTTCTGGATGGAGGTCCAACTTCCTTTCAAGTCTTGGGTCGAGAACTGGCAAGGTGTGCTGAAAACTGTCTTGAAAGGTTGCGTATTCGGATTGTTTGTCTTGTTGCTGAATAGAATCGCACATCGGAAATGTGAGAAGCTGCGATAAAAGTTGCGCTTGGCGAGCGCGCGTGTCAGCCGAGCTCGCCTCAACTCCCGGCCAAAGCGCAGCCTCGGCGCAGGTTACGGGAGCGGAGGCTCTCCGCCAATGACCTACGGTCCAGACGGCAAACGACTCAGCTTGACAGACTCGTCCGGCACGCGCAAGTTCTTCTACGATAGAAACGACGTCATTCAGGAGTATAACTCGGACTGGTCAACGGTGAATAAAGAATACACGCACGGGCCGTGGGTGGATGAGCCGCTGTCGATGACTGTGCGAGGCAGCTCGACTGGCGTATCGAGGACAGCGAGCGACACCTACTACCTGATGAAGGACCGGCTCGGCTCCATCTAGTAAAGGCCGTGCAGATAACATGTTTGCTATGTTCCGGAAAGTTCGGTAGATTAAATATGTTCGTGAGATTGGGCTGAAGCTAGAAAGAAGGAGAGGATGATGCTGAAATGGTTATGAGGCAGTCTGTTTTGGGGTTGCTCGTTGTGAGTTGCCTGGTTGTGGTGGTTTTGTCAGGGGTGGCACCTTGCGCGTTAGCAGCTGCGGAGGAGTCGCCTGTTGACACGAGCCACTTAAGGGCGCTAGGTCACGCCAGTGAGTTCTACTTCGACCGAACGATGTTGGATACAGGAGAGACAGCCCTGTTTCCGGAGGCGGACGTGGTGGCCTATGTCGGTGAGCGGTATGCAGATGGCAAGGTATTGTCAACATCCTGGCTCGACAGCTACAACCTGTTTCGTGCTTGCTGCCATTTGGCGAATCGCTATCCTGCGGAGAGCGACCAGCGCAGGCACTGGCTTACTGTTGCCGTGCAGGCTGCGAGCAAATGTTTTGAGCTGGACCCACAGGACGCTGAAGTGTGTTTTACTATCTCTTTGTATGTCATTAGAGATGTCTGGTTTTGCGATGAGCTGATACGGTTGGTCTTGGCAATGCCGAGCCAAAGCAATGCGGCAAAAGCGCTAAAGTACTACAACGTAGCGAACGTGCTCCGTCCGAAGGGTGAGTTTTCTCAGGGACTTCGACTATCGAGAGCAGCGGCCCAGCTATATCCTAAGGACTCAAGTATCCTGCATCAGCTCCGTTGGTTCCAGAAGGCGCAGAATAGGACTGATCAGGCAATTGAGACGACCAAATCGCTGTGCGACGTCGAGGATGCTGAGGGGTCTGAGTGCACTGAGCTCTATCTATCCGTGAAGTGCGACGTGGAGTTGGGAGACCTGCGCTTGGCAAGAGGGGACAGGCGAGAGGCATACCAGTATTACTCAGATGCCTGGCCGAAAATCGAGCGAATGTATTCTGTGTGCGAGGGCTATGCCTGGTTGAAGGTTAGACGGAACGAGTGTGCGACTGGGCTTGGCGTGATTGCTCTCGCAGAAGGAGACGTCGACTCTGCGCTGCTGTGGCTTAAGCGTTCTTATGACGCAGATGCGCCGAAGGGCTTCCTGAAATACGGCGGGTATGATCTGCGGCTTGTGAAGGAGCTAATCAGCAAGGGCCTTGCCCAAGACGAGTGTAAGCGATACTTGGAGGCCGGCTCATCAGTAGGCCAGGAATATCAACGTGCTGCTGCGAAGCGTTTGCTGGAATCTTTGACAACGAGGGACGACACGCCCAACTGATGAAGGACCGCCTCGGCTCCATAATCAACATCATGGACGCTAGCGAGAACCTCAAAACCACGTATAGCTACGACGCCTTTGGCCAACCGACCGGGACGTATCACTCTGGCCAGGTGGATTGCATGTATCGCTTCACCGGGTGCCAACGGCACTCGGATAGCTGCTTTCAGCGGCGAACAAACTGGGTCGGCTCGCACGTTCCGAGCTCCCCTCAGCCCAGGGTAAGGGAGCGGAGGCTCTCCGCCTTCTATCGTGCCCGCTACTACAACCAGTCCCTCGGGCGCTTCTTCTCCCGCGACCCCATCTTCTCCCTTTCCTCCCTCTACGCCTACTGCCACAACTCCCCCGCCAACTTCACCGACCCGTTCGGCCTGCTCGCCGACTCAATTGGTGGCGATGTCGCTGGTACCCCGATGGGAATGTATCATCCTTTGTACCGAGGGCCCCGAAACCTTCCTTGTGCTGCAAAGGGCAATAAGGTCAAGGTGGCCGGCAAGACTTACACAAGCACGGGCGAGAAAAGTGTCGACGGTGGAGAAATATATGAGGCCGAGGATGGGTCAAGCATAACTGTATATGAATATGAAGACGGCACATATACATATGTTTGGAATTTTAGCACTGAGGTTACAGGTAGTGGATCACGCGGCTCCGGGGACGACTTCACGGGCGAAGACTGGGCGGACTTTGAGAACCATGGATATAGTTATGGCTACCGAAAGGAAATAGCCGATAACTACAATCTGTATTCGGACGCTTTGTTTTTTCTCTCAATCGAATATGCGCTTTTGTCGCCTTTAGGAGGCCCTGGGGTTTTCGGGATGAGTATTTACTTTGGGACGGCAAGCTACGTCTTCAGTAAAATGGCCTGGCGGCTTAGAGTTGACAACAGTTGGGATCTCTGGTAACCTTCAAAAGGTCTTATCTTAGGGTTTACGGTCCTTCCAATTGCCTGTATTATGTGGCGCTAGGGATGCAATAGGACTGAGTATTTAAGGAAAAGGGGAGACGCGCGTTGGCTTGGTTTTGGGAACTTCTGATTGATCGGCAGGGCAAACGAACAATGGAATTGATTGATAAGCTGGCCTCCAGCCGCTGGCGCTTCTTCTTTACGGTGGCTAATGTTATTCTGGTGGCACTCTTATGCATCTTTTTCATTGTTGACGCATACGTCACAACCTCCTCCCCATATTTCAGGCTTCCGCTTTTGAAACGAATTATGCGTATATTGCCACTGGCGGTCATGCCGTGTGGGCTTATTGTATTGAGTGGCATTATAATGCCGATTACATACCTCATCTCCCTTAAGAGGATCGGTGAAAAGCTGCGAGATATGGGTGCTAATGAAGTATCGCGCGAGCTTACCCAACATGGGTCATGAATGCTCTCTATTTGCTGTCCAACAAAAGTGAGAAGCCGCACTTGGGGAACCACAGCAACGCGATCAGCAACCAGGCGGGCGACACCTACTACCTAATGAAGGACCGCCTCGGCTCGATCATCAACATCCTCGACGAAAACGAGACCCTCAAGACGACCTACAGCTACGACGCGTTCGGCGACCCGACCGCGACCTATCACAGCGGCCAGGTCGATTGCATGTATCGGTTCACAGGCCGAGTGTTCGACGACGCGATGGGCAACTACTTCTACCGTGCTCGCTACTACAACCAATCGCTTGGCCGCTTCTTCTCCCGCGACCCCATCTTCTCCCTCCAGTCCCTCTACGCCTACTGTAATAACTCCCCCGCAAACTTCACCGACCCGAGTGGGACGTTCTCTGTACCCGACCCTAACCCGGCCGGAGGGGGAGGAGACACGGGCGGAGGTGATGCTAGTTCGGGCTCAACCAGTGACTGGTCATGGACTTTCCATCTGCCAAGAGCAAGCGCTGGCGATCCTCCAGCATGGCAGTCCAGTATTGATTATGACTCAGATGGTGATTCTGGAGATGGTTTTGACTGGTTGATGTTTATGGAGCTAATGGATGTATATGGCTTCTGGTGAGTGGCACTCGAGTATAGGTCCTGGATGGACCCTAATTACAAAGACAGAGATAAAGACGATTACTATGGTGACGAGATAGATTTGTTTGACGATGAGGGCAACCAGATCGACGAAGAGCCGCCAATAGACGACAACGATGACGATCCACCAAGCGGTGATCCACCCGAGGGGGAAGAAAACGAGATGAGATGTGTGGGGTCGGGACCAGGATGGGAATGAGCACGATGCGTGTCAGAGAGCTGGTGTGAGAGCCTTGCGTAACGTCATGTTCTGCTCACATGGGGACACGAGGAGGCCACTAGAGTCCCTGTGTATAGGCAGGAATCGACATCTTGGCAGCCCTTCGGTTGGCTCTCGAGAGCAGTCGAGGGGTCATCGGCTAATTCGGGTATTCTGTGGGTCAGTTGCTGTCGCATTCTGCATTCTAGCTTCAGGCTGTCAAGAGAACAATGCGCAGTTTCACTACTCGGACGGGAAACGGTGGGAGGCAGAGCATGAATATGGCAAAGCTATAGCAAGCTATTCACGGGCAATAGCAGTGGAGCCAGAGTATTTCCAGGCCTATCTCAAGAGGGCTTATGTCTATCTAGAAATGGGAATGTCGGAGCAGGCCGTTGCCGATTGCAGCAATGCGATCCGCCTGAGACCTGCTAGTTTCTCGGGCTACCTACTTCGAGGGGCGGCATACAGACAGTCCGGTGAATTTCACAAAGCAATTGCGGACTATGACAGGGCGGTAGAGCTCAATCCAAGGTATGCTAAAGCATACTACAACCGTGGTAACTCATACGTGGAATTGGGCCTCACAAACCTAGCCATTGAGAACTACACCAGGGCTTTATCGGTAGATCCGAAGCACGCGAGTGCGTATTGCAATCGAGGGATATGCTTCAAAACGTTGGGACAACATGATAGAGCTCTTAGCGACTTCGAACGGGCACTCGCGCTGGATCATGATGACGCTAAATCCTATTACAACCGCGGCTGCGCCCTGAAAGAAGTAGGGCGATATGCCGAGGCGTTATCCGACTGCGATAGAGCAATAGCGTTGGTGCCTGACTATGCTATAGCTCACCTTCTAAGGGGGAGGGTCCTGGAAGAATTGGGCCGATTAAGTGAGGCCATTGACAGCTACGAGAGATTCGTGGACAATGCGGACCTCACTGAAAGATGCGAAGTCGAATATGCCCAAGCAGACATCACGAGACTTGAGGGGATGCTAGAGAACGTCGCTTCAGCCGACGCTTCGGGAGATTAGGAATGTACTGATTTCCCCTTGCTGTTTGTGGTCTTTATTGACATTCGACGCCTGTGCGCGCGTAACCGAGAAAGACGAATACAACGTTGGGGAAACGGACTACACCTACGATGCCGAGGGGCAGCTGACCGAGGCGTCGTATCCGGCGGGTAATACCGACGCGTTCAGCTACGACGACAACGGCAACAGGACGCAGTGGGCGCGGAGCTCGGACGCAACTATCTCCTACATCTACAACGCCGCCGACCAGCTCACGCAGTCAACCGAGGGCACGATAGGCACGTCCTATTCGCACGATGATAATGGAAACCTTACAGGGCAGACAACCAGCGGTGTCACTAAGACATTCGCCT
>Ga0307379_10004120_pt1 | contig 20865 bp, 19 predicted proteins | sample UN2MG_FD_202237 | JGI IMG/M metagenome (GOLD analysis project Ga0307379, IMG submission 202237) | Soil microbial communities from Risofladan, Vaasa, Finland - UN-2 | ecosystem: Environmental > Terrestrial > Soil > Coastal area > Acid sulfate soil | place: Finland: Risofladan, Vaasa | collected... | reverse complement strand
CCGCATAATCAACCGCAATCCCCCGCAGCCCCTTCCCCTTGCGCGGAGAAGGGGTGGCGATGGCGGACACGCCGGCTCGGGCGGCCCTGGCTATTTCATGTTTCCTTTGCGCCACATGACTTTCTCGTTCTCGTCCAGAAACTCGATCACATCGGCCCGCACCGTGAGCTTCGGCACCGTGAAAAAGAGCAGGAACGTGGACGACCGCTCCTGGATCACGTTGGCCAGGGCGTATGCCCTTCCCTCTTTCACCGATGCATTGTTGTAGAGGCTGGACATTGCGGTGGTGTAGCGGGGCGAGGCCAGCGGCAGCAGGCCCAGGAGCTTCAGCCCGCGGCTGGTGCCAATGGCGTTGGATTTCACAACCAGGTAGTTACTTTGGGTCAGCGACACCTGCGTCGTTGACGCGTGCGGGAATGCACCCGTCGACGCGCAGCCGGCAACCGCAATGACCAGCACAGCAAGCAATAGCAGCTTCATACGATCCTCCTTCCAAAAAAACCTATCCGTGAGCCGCCCGTGCAAAAAGCACGCAAAACAAACTCGGCAACACCAATCTATTGTAGGTGCAAACACTTGCGCTGTTGCAGATTCTTTTCTCCACCTCGCTCAGTTCGGAAGAGCTCCGGTAAAAAGTTGATTCTCGTGCCGATGAGGTGTACAATTATAATGGGAAACGAGGTAGCCATGAAACGCGCAATCGCATGCACTACGGCAACAGTTCTGGCAGCCGCATCAGCATGGGCGGCGTCGCTGGACGACATTGGCCTCGCGGTGAAGCTGCAGGGATACCGCGCCACAAAGCGCGCCTGCGCTCAGTTTATGGCCCAGGTTCTGCCCGAGTACCGTCAGAACATGCCCGACGGCTGGCTCACCTCCGCCCTCGGGGGCGGTGGTGTCGAGAGCATTGACCAGCAGGGCGAATACTACCTGCTGCTCCTGCAAACGCCCCAGGCCGTTGCCAGCGTGCTGATTGTGCCGCTCGTGTCGTCCGATTATTTTCTCGATTCGCTTCGCGGAAGCCTCGGCCCCGAAAACCAGCTCGGTGGCACGTTTGTGTTCACCGAACAGGTGCCGCTGCAGGGCGGAGGGCACGCCGAACGCAGCCTCCACGCCAGGCTTGCCGGCCGCACCGCGATCATTTCGGAAGACCGCTCGGCCTGCGAAGGTGCGGCGTCGCTGCACGAAAAGGGGGGTCTGAAGCTGCTGTTCGAGAAAGCCAGCAGCAGCCTCATCCAGGTTCGTGCCAAAGGCTCATTCGTTGCCAGGCACAGCGACTCGATCTGCACGTGGGCCTTGGGCATGCCGCTCACGGGCATGGTTATGGCGGGCTCGCCCGATCTTGCAGGGTGGCTGCAGTTTCACCTCGCAAATGTGCTAGCCGCGGCCGAGCAGGCCGAGGAAATCTACATCGGCCTCGCGCCAAGACCGTCCGGCCTCACGCTCCAACTCACCGTTTTCCCGTGCGCAAACACGCCGCTCGCTATCTTCCTCGCACAGCAGAAGCCGATGCGGGGCAGCCTGCTGTCGATGATCCCCGGCGAGCCGGTCTTCGCGGCGGCCGGGCGCGTGGAATCGCTGGCCGAGCTCGAAGCCGCCTATCCCGAGCACGCCGCGCAGCAGGCAGTATTTGCTCAGAGCCTGGGCCGGCCGGCCGGCAATCCCGCCTCCGTGCGGAAGCGTGAAGCCGAACGGCTCAGCCGCTTCAGATCGGTGTTTGCCGGCAGCTTTGCGGCCGCGCTCGTTCAGCCGCCGCTGGATGCATACAGCCACGACTATCTGCGCGCATACGAGGTGGCGGACCTCGACCGCGCGAAGGAAAACATCGCCTGGGAGATGAGCACGTGGAAAACTGCGGACGGCGCCGCTGCCGTTGCCATCGATGAAGCCGAGCACGCCGGTTGCAGCATCTACACATGGCAGATCAAGCGCCCCCGGCCGGCCGTCGATAAGCTGCCGCTGCCCGATTACACGTGCGCGGCCTTCACCGACAAATACATGCTGCTGGCTTCCGGCGCCGGTGCACGAAACAACATCCGGAAGATGATCGACCTCTGCCGAAACAAATCGGACGCGGCCGTTAACAGGAAAGGGCCTTTTGTGAAAGCATTTGCCGGCGCCGGCGGAAAGACAGCCGCACCGCGCAGGCCCGCCGCCGTCTTGTTCTTTTCTCTGACGGGTGCTTTCAATCTCATCAGTCATTCGGGCAAGCCCGCTATGGAAAACCTGAGGATGGTGCAGGCGCCGGCCGGCGTCGCAGCGTGGATCGTGCCGCAAAAAGACGGCTCACTTTCCGTCACCGTCCATATTCCCGTCGAGGAACTGACCGAGCCGAGAAAAACAATCCTCGGCGATTTACCGCTCCTGGAACTCCCCGCGAATTGAGCACGAGGGCATTATGTCTGACGACCAGAAAATCGTGCAGGTGATCCAGCGAAAGAACCTGCTGACCAGCGAACAGATCGAATCCGTCAACGAGACCATACGCCGTGCCGCCGAAAACGGCGAAGACCTGAAGTTCATTCAGGCCGTTCTCAGAATGGCTCTCCTCACCGATTACCAGGCGCAGCAGGTGCGGCAGGAGGCAGAGCAGGAGATTTCCTCGTCTGAAACGGAGGACATCGCCGGCACAATTCCCGGAGCATGCTCAGAGGCCACTCCACCCGAGGCAGGCGAGGCGCCCGTCGCTTCGGCGGAGGCAGACGCGGCGGATTCGGAGGCGAAAGATACGGCGTGCGCCGATACGGCGTGCGCCGACACCAAGCACGCCGAAGGTGCTGCCCCTGATGAAGGCACCACAACCGAAGAAGGCGCCTGCGCCGACACCAAGCACGCCGCGGAAGGCGCCGCCGAGGGCGCCGCCGAGGGCGCCGCACCGCCCGAACCTGCCGCGCCACCCGCCGCCGGCAAACCGACGAAGGTCTCGGTTGCTGCAATCCTGCTCGGGGTGCTGCTGATCGTGGGTCTCACGATCCTCGTGGTGGTGCTGAATAAATTTCCCTGAACCCAATGACGAATCTGCACGAAAACCAATCATGCTGAAAAGGAAAACTGTCGCTTGCACAAGGTTGTAATTCACACTGACGGTGCGTGCCGGGGAAACCCCGGCCCCGGCGGCTGGGCCGCCATTCTCCAGCACGCCGAACGCCAGAAAGAACTGAAAGGCGCCGAGCGCGATACCACAAATAATCGAATGGAAATCCTTGCCGCCATCGAGGGCCTGAGAGCGCTCAAGGGTGCCTGCATTGTGGAGGTGTGGACCGATTCGCAGTATCTCAAGAAGGGCTTCACCGAATGGATGCCTTGCTGGAAAGCCAACCAATGGCAGCGCAAAGAAGGAAAGCAGCTCAAGCCCGTGAAGAACGTTGACCTATGGCAGCAGCTCGATCGGATGGCTGCCATCCATAAGGTTACGTTTCACTGGCTGCGCGGGCACAACGGCCACCCGCTGAACGAGCGCTGCGATCAGCTTGCCGAGCAAGCGATCGACGATCTGCTCGCAATGCAAGGCTAACCACAGCCGCCGGCCCAGGGAGAGTTTTATGCGGTTACTCAAGTTCCTGCTCGGGCTCGTCATCATCGCAGGCAGCGGATTTATGATGCTTGGCTCCAGCTATGCGTTGATGGAGGCCATCAATGAAGGCAGCCGCGGCGTGATTCTGTACCCCGTGCTGTTCCTCGGCGGCTCTGTAATCGGCATGCTCATCGGCCTGCGCGTATTCCTGCGGGCCATCTTTCCGTCGTTCACCTTCACCAGGCTGCTTTTGGTGGCCGCGATAGTGATTGCTTGCCTGCATTTCGGCGGCTACGTGCTGCCGTCGTCAAACAGCCTCAAGGCTGCTGCCGAAAAAATCCAGGCGAAGATACAGTCGATCGGCACAAAGCTGAACACGTTGACCAAGCCCCGCGAATAACCTGATCGCGGACCACACGCACCGCATTACTTCAGCCATTGCATTTGCGCCGCGCGGATGTATAATGATCGCGCGTCCCGCGCCGCGCAAGATTTTCGCCGGCGGGTTTCATCGCTTCGGCTTTACGGAGATTTCACCCATGGCTGCCTTCCCCAGGACAACCGTCGGGGGCTTGTCGCTTTCCAGAATGATCGTCGGCACAAACTGGTTCCTCGGCTTCAGCCACACCACGGCCGCCAAGGATGCCTTCATCAAGGAGCATATCGCTCATAGGAAAACGGTCGCCGATATAATCGAAATCTTCTTCAAACACGGCGTCGACACGATCATGGGCCTCGTGGAATACGCACCAATGGTCGACGCGGTGAAAGAAGCCGAAGACCGCACCGGTGTGAAAGCGATTGTTATTTCCACGCCCGGCATCCCCAGCGGCCCCGAAACCCCCGAAAAAGGGTTCGACCTCGGCCTCGTCGAGCAGATTCTGGACCGCCAGGTGAAATGCGGCGTTGCCGTCTGCATGCCCCATACCAGCGTTACCGACAACATGGTCGACCGCTGCACGCGGAAGGTTCGCCGGATGGAGCCGGTGCTCAAGATGATTCGCGAGCGCGGCATGATACCCGGCCTCAGCACGCACATGCCCGAAACCATCATCTATGCCGACGAGTCCGGCCTCGACGTCGAGAGCTACATCTCGATCTACAACTCGATGGGCTTCCTGATGCAGGTGGAGGTCGACTGGGTGGCAAAGATCATCCGCCACGCAAAGAAGCCGGTCATGACTATCAAGCCAATGGCCGCCGGGCAGCTACGGCCGTTCCAGGGGCTCACTTTCGTGTGGAACAGCATTCGCGACCATGACATGGTGACCGTGGGCACAATGACGCCCAAGGAAGCCGAGGAGGATATCCTGCTTTCGCTCGATATCCTCGCGCGGCGGCAGCCGGAAATGAAGCTGCAGGAAACGCGCTCGAAGGCTTCAATAAAACCCAGGCAGGAAAAGTAGCATTGCCGGCGTTCGCCGGCCTTGCAGGTGAAGATGAATGAATCCCATCATTGTCGACGCAACACCATTTCATATCGACCTTGACCATCTGCTGAAGGTGCTGCACATCGAGCATGATGACGACGACGATGCCGCAAAGGTGAAGCACCTGGCTGCCGAGGCGCAGGCTGTCGCGCGGCCGCGGGGCATGTTTCGCGAGGCCTACGTGGAAGCCCGGGGCGACGATCACATTGTCGCCGGCGGCATCACGTTCACCAGCCGCGTGCTCAGCGTAAACCTCGCCGGCATTCACCGCGTCTTCCCGTTCATCGCCACGTGCGGCAGCGAGCTCGACGACTGGTCGGCCTCGATCACCGATATGTTCCACCGCTACTGGGCCGACAAGATCAAGGAGACCGTGCTCGGGCACGCGATCCGCGCGGTAAACGAGCGCATGGCCGAGCATTTCAATCTGAAAGCCACCGCTACGATGAATCCCGGCTCGCTCGAAGACTGGCCCATCTACCAGCAGCGGCAGCTCTTCGAGCTCCTCGGCTGGCCGGCCGACGCCATCGGAGTGCACCTCTCCGAGAGTTTCCTGATGATCCCCACGAAATCGATTTCAGGGTTGCGCTTCCCCACCGAAGTCACTTTTGAAAACTGCCAGCTCTGCCCGCGCGACCAATGCCCGGGCAGGCGCGCACCCTATGATGAATCGCTCTTCGACAGGAAATACCGCAAGCAGGCGTGACGCGAACACACAAGGAGCAGGCAATGGATCGCAATTATGAAGCGCTGCGCGAGCACGTGTTTGGTTTGCAGATCGTCGACACGCACGAGCACATGGCGGGCCGCGAGGAGAACCGCGACAAGAACGCCGACGTGCTGTCGGAGTATCTCAGTCATTATTTTTCGTGCGATCTGGTTTCGGCGGGCCTCACGCAGGAGCAGCTAGCGGCCGCACGCGACGCCCGCAAACCGCTGGCCGAGCGCTGGCGGCTGGTCCAGCCGTTCTGGGAGGCCGCCAGGCTCACCGGCTACGGCCGCTCGCTCGATCTGGCCGCACGCGATCTCTATGGCATCCCGTGCATCGACGGCACCAGCATCGGCAAGCTGAACGAGGCCTTCCGCGCGGCCCGCGACGCCGGCGGCCACTACGAGCGCGTCTTCAAGCAGAAGTCCAAAATCCGAGTGAGCCTGCTCGACAGCGACCTTAACTGCGACCGGCGGTTCTTCCGATCCGTGCTGCGGCTGGACGAGTTTGTGACGGTGCAATCGCGCGGCCAGGTGGCCGAGCTCGGCAAGCGCACGGGCGTGGCCATCCACACGCTGGACGACCTCAAAGCCGCCTGCGAAAAATGGCTCGACACCAGCCTCGCCCGCGGCGCCGCGGCACTCAAAACCGGCCTCGCATACCTGCGCTCGCTGCGTTATGCGAAGGCAACGGCATCGGCTGCCGAAAAGGAATTCAACCGGATCTTCGCCGACACCTCCAGCGCCGGTTTCGTGCAGACCCACGACCTGCAGAACTACATGATGCACCACGTGCTCAAACTCGCCGATGCGCGCGGCCTCGCCTTCCAATTCCACACCGGACTGCAGGAAGGCAACGGCAACTTCATCTATCACAGCGACCCGTCGCTGCTCAGCGAACTGTTTATGGAATACGAAAATGTCAGGTTCGACATCTTCCACATCAGCTATCCGTACGAGCACGTGCTGAGCGCGCTGGCAAAGAACTTCCGCAACGTGTTCATCGACTTCGCGTGGGCGCACATCATCTCGCCCAAGGCCGCCACCGATGCGCTCGTCGAATTCCTCGACGCCGTGCCTGCAAATAAAATCTCGTGCTTCGGCGGCGACTATTGCTTCATCGACGGCGTTTACGGCCACCAATACCTCGCACGCGAAAACATCGCCCGCGCACTCGCCGCCAAGGTACAGCAGGGCGTGTGCGACGCCGACACCGCGAAGCACATCGCGCAAATGATCCTTCACGACAATCCGATCGCCATCTTCCGGCTTAACGAATCCGAGCTGTCGTGAAGGCGCTGTGGCAACGCAATGGCCGGCGGCCGGGCGAAAACAAAAGCGGCGCCGGCCTGGGCGCCGCTCGTGCGAAAACATGCCGCCGCTCTGCCCCGGTTTACTCCAGCCCCGCCTCGCGGCGCCTGTCGATGCCTATCTGGGCGTGCTCGCGTACAGTTTGTTCGGGGTCCGAAAGGCCTTTTCGCAGCACCTTGGATATCTCGGCGGCGAGCTTCTTGTTGGTACTGAAACTGATCATGCGGTGTGCCACGCTCCGCAGCAGAGGCTCGGAATCGTTCAATGCGATATCCATAGCCATTCTGACGGCCTCATCGCTGGCCCCATGCCGCGCAAGGCCATCCACTGCGCGAACGCGCACGTCCTTACCCTTGTGCTCCCTCAGAAGCTTCATGCACGCTTCCATGCGGGCGGGTTCGGCGTTGATGCGCGCGAGCACATGAGCATACACGAGCTGTTTCTTGGTCGATTTCTCCTCGAAGCAGGCCTTCAGAAGCGCCTCGACTGCCGGTTCGCCGATCTCCAACAGTCTGCGCCCGGCGTCCATGTTCAGTTCGCCCAAGGGAGTGGCCACCTCGTCTATGAGTTTCTCCAACTCGGTTTTCGGTTTCGATTTGCATCCGGCAAATGGAACAGCCACTGCCGCGGCAATCACTATGATCTGCAAAAACCTTAACTTCTTCATAATCAACTCCTCATGATGCGTTGCCGTCCGGCTCGCTAGTGCTAGTCTCCATAGAATTATACACCGGAGGTGCGCCATAGTCAAGCGCCGTAAACGCACGGGAGGTCATCACACCGCTTTCGTTCTTGCAACGCCGGCATGGGCGCTGTATAATATGAACCGGCACCAAAGCACATTTGCCAACACCTTGAGGCGTTGAATATGCAGCAGAAAACCGATCGCAGCGGCATTGTCGTATCCGGGCTGGCATGCCTCGACCTCGTTCTTTTCTGTCGCGGCCATCTGAAGCACCGCGAAGATCTGGCCCTCGTCGACAAGAGCGAGTACCGAGCCGGCGGGCCTACGTCGCACGTCAGCAAAACGATCCATAGCCTCGGCGTTGACGCCAGCGTCATGACCGCCATAGGCGACGACGCAAACGGCGAGACGCTGCTGCGGCTGTGGCGCGATTCCGGCTTCGATACACGCCACGTGTGCCGGCTGCCAAACACCGATACCTCGCTTTCCACGCTGCCGGTTTACCCCGACGGCAAGCGTGCGATCTACTTCTGCCTGGGCGCAAACGGCGTGGTTACATCCGAAGACATTTTTACCGAGGCCAACCTCGGCGTGCTCAAGAGCAAGAAGGTGGTGCATTTCGGCTATCCGCCGCTGATGCCGTGCATCCAGGGGCAAAACCTTGCAAATTGCATGAAGACCGTTCGGCGCACCGGCGCCACGGTTTCGCTCGACACCACGTGCTGCAATAACGAGGAAGAGCACCGGCAGATGCTTCGGCCGGCATTTCCCTATATAGACATTTTTGTGCCGAATCTAGACGAGGCAGCAACCGTTACCGGGCGGCTGTGCGAGCTGATGCGGCGGGTTGACCAGCTTTCGCGCCATACCGGCGGCATGGTGATCATCGAAGACGTGGTGGAGCCCGAAGAAATATTGGCGATAGGCGACGAGCTGCTGGGCGAGGGCATTGCCATCGTGGCCATCACGCTGGGGCCAAACGGCGCATACGTGTGCACCGGCTCGGCCGAACGCATCGGCCAGCTATGCATCGCGCCGGCCGATCCCAAACTATGGGCCAACAAGCGGATGTACTATCCTACGTTTGCCGAGGTGGGCCGTGCAAACGCTACGGGCGCGGGCGACGCATTCGCGGGCGGATTTCTGGCCGCGCTGTGCGAGTCCGACATGGGCATCGAGAGCGCGGTTGAATTCGCCAATGCCGTGGGCACGTATCACGTGGACATGGGCCGCGGCGTGGCGCCAATGGCCGAGATATTGAAGGCCCTGCCGGCATTGGAGCGGAAGAGCCACAACAACAAGAACCTGATGAAGCTGATGAAATGACGGCCGCCGGCCGCACGCGGGGCCGCCGCGGGCTGATCCCGCCGGGTAAACTGCAATGGAACCTGCAACTATGGATTTGATTGTGGCCGGCGCCGTGCTCGTCTTTGCGGTCATCGGTTTCGCAAAGGGCTTCATCGCACAGGTGCTGTCGATCCTGGCGCTCACGGTGGCGTGGCTGGTTTCGCGGGCACTGGGCAAAACGATCGCCGGCATCCTTGCGCAAAACAGCGAGCATCCCAGCTCGTCAGCCTACGTGCTCGGCTCATTCCTGGCATTGCTGATCGTGTACGCGGGCATCAAGCTCATCATTCACTACACCTGCAAGTTCCTTCGCGGCAAGAGCACCGATCTGAATCTGGTAAACAGGCTGTTCGGGGCGTTCTTCGGCGGCTCGAAGGCCTTCGCGGTGGCGTGGGTGATCCTCTGCATCATTGCGGCATTTCCCACGCGCTTCCGCGACAAATCGCCCGACCTGCACGCGATGCTGCAAAGCTCGCGCATGGGCGCACTGGTGGAGAAATGGAATCCGGTGAGCAACGCGCGAATCACCGACAGCTTTCGCAGCCTGGAAAAGGCCGCCCACGACCCCGAGGCGCTCCAGCGGATGAAGAGGAATCCCGAGCTGGCAAACGTGCTTTCGCTGATTGAAAACAAACTGAAGGCGGAGGTGAAGGACCCGGAGATGAAGAAGAGGGTTCAGCAGGGCGACATGAGCGCGCTGATGCGCGTGGACAAACTGTGGAAGGTGCTGCGCGATCCCGAGGTAGCGCAGGCGCTGAAGAAGGTGGAGCTTGGCGACGCCCTGGCCGAAGCCTCCAGAAACTGATCGCCCGCATTTGAAACGCCTAAAGCCCAAAGCCCCAAAGCCTAAAGCCCAAAAGGCCAAAGCCTCTACTGGCATCTCGCACCCAGCCTGTTTCGCACGAAGATCAGATCAAGAATGTTGATCCGGCCGTCCCAGTTCACGTCCGCCCGCCAATTATCGCCCGTGTCCACATCCTGGCCCAGCCTGTTGCGGACGAAGATCATGTCCAGAATGTTCACGTAGCAGTCTTCATTGGCATCGCCCGGCATGCGGTGGTAAACGACTTCGACGGTGGTATCGCCCTCAACGCGGAACTGGATATCCGTCTGGGGCGGTTGCTGCACCACACCGTTGATCTTCCAGTAGGCGAAGTTGTAAGGCACTGCATCGCGTGAGACCCATAGTTGGGCGGAAAGAATAACGTCCTGCGGCGATAGGAAAACAAACTCGTACGGCGTCATTCCCCAGTGGCTGCCGGCGAGGTATATGCCGCTGTGTGGCGACGATATAATGCTCAACCTTGCGCGGAAGTAGACTGCCGTGGCGGTTTGATCCCTGTCCATCAGCACGGAAACGGATGCTTGTCCTTCCGGCTGCTCCAGTCCGTCGATCACCCAACGGATGAAGGCGTAATCGAGGCCGCCCACCGAGGCGACTGCCGGAGCCGTTAGCTCCCTCGTCTCCTGGTCGTCAACCGTCAAAGCGTGATTCGTCAGGTTCCCGGCGATGGCGATGCCCGTTACCGGTGCTGAACTCACCGTGAGGGTGTGCTTGCGAATCTCGTATACGGCCAGTGCCGTCATCGGATGATCTACAGTGAACTGCGCGGAAAGCTGGCCTGCGGGCTGCTGCTCGCCGTCGATCTCCCACCGCACGAAATCGTAACGAACGGCGCCGTCCAACGCGACTGAAGGAGCGCTCACAGTGACCGTTTGGCCCCAGCTCAGAGACTTGCTGAAGTCCGTAATGCCGGATGCATCACCCGAAATGGATACACCCTTGATCGGCGTGGAGCGGACGAGCAGGTAATGCTCGATAGTGAAGGTGCCGTTCACTACAGTGATGCTGCCGAGCGGGATCTCGCCGTTCGTGTTAGCGAACATCGAGAGTTCCGGATCGAGTTCGAGCGTGTAGGTGCCGCCGGGTACGTCCGAGTATGCGAAGAAGATGTCGAGCATCCAGGTCTTCGTTGAGCTGATGTTCGTGGCACTCGGCAGCAGCAGGCCCAAACTCCTGACCGGGTCTTCGGTCGGAATATAGAGTCCCATTGCCGAGCCGGAAAACCGGGTGTTGTTGTAACGCACAGCCAAGCCTTCCACGGCCGGCTGGAGGATGCCGATGACATTGTCGTGCTCGTCGTACTCGTACAGGGCCGGCATAGCGCCAAACTGGTACTTTCCATCAGCGCCGAAGTAGCTGGTGGCATCCCAGGGCCGGCAGTCTCTCGGCACGGTGAACCCCGTAACTGTAACCGGCATCAGGTCGCCGTTCTCATTGCGGAAGTTGATGGCAACCGTAGCCGCCTCGAAGTTCGGGATGCTCTGCAGGTAAACCCTGACCCTCAACAGGCCGGAGCTGGGCAGCGGATTGGTGCCCATGTTGTAAGGCTCTACGTACACTGTGGCGGCGAAAGATGACGCCATAAATACCGCAAGAATCGTGATGGTGCAGAATGTCCTTTTCATTGCGAAACCCCTTCTTGACCAGAAAGCTCTTACAGCGTGTGTTAGAAGACCTACCGGACCACGCCACGCCAGGCACGGCGCCGACGGTGCTTGCGCCTCTGCAAGCTTTGCGAACGCGCGGGCGATAAGTACGCAACCCTTGTCTAGAATTCTTGAGACGTGTGAGACAGAAATGACGGCACTCCGCCGGACGGCGCGTCCGCACAACAGAAGCATACCACGCAAGTTACAGTCTGTCAAGCCGAAAATCCGATTTTCACGCCGGCGATTTTCAGGGCGGGCACCACCCGTTCAGGCGGAGGGCAAGGACGGTGCCTTGCCCCTGCACGAACCGAGGGCAAGGACGGTGCCTTGCCCCTACCAGCCGTCGGTGATTGGCTTACTCGTGCCTGAGGGCGTCGATCGGGTCGAGGTTGGCCGCTCGCCGCGCAGGATACAATCCGAACACGATTCCCACCGCCGCCGATATGCTGAACGCCAGAATCAGCGACCATGGCGTAACGACCGTTTGCAGCTTGGTGAAATAGCTGACGACGAACGGCAGGGCGATGCCGAGGCCGATGCCGAGCATTCCGCCGGAACCGGAGAGCAGCACCGTTTCGGTGAGGAACTGGACGATGATGTCGCGCTTCTTCGCGCCGAGCGCCCGGCGTACGCCGATCTCGCGCGTGCGTTCGGTAACGCTGGCCAGCATGATGTTCATGATGCCGATGCCCCCCACCAGCAGCGAAATAGCGGCGATCGAGCCGAGCACGATGCTGAATATGCGCTTTGTGCGCTTGGCCTGGTTCAGCAGTTCAAGCGGCACGGTGATCTCGAAATCCTGCTTCTTGTGGTAGGTTTCGAGCATGCGCCGGATGGCATCTGCGATCTCGATGACGTGTTCTTCGCGCCTGATTTTAATGGTGGCCTGGTGGAGAAGGACCTTCTCGAACTCGCGGCCGCTGCTCGACTGCTTCATAGTAGTGTCGCCGTAGCGCGAGCGCGCGGTTGTAATCGGGATGAATATCCGCCTGGATGATTTCGATTCGCCGGGTGCGCCGAGCACGGAATCGTCAAGTATTCCAATGACTTTATAGTAGTCGCCGCCGATCTTCAGCCCCATGTGCAGCGGGTTTTCGTAGGCAAAGAGCTCTTCGGCCACCTGCGCATTGATCACGCACAGGCTTTTCTGGGCGCGCAGGTCCTCGCCCGAAAGGAACCTCCCCGCGAGCAGCGGCAGGTTTCGCACTTCCTGGAACCACGGCACGGTGCCCACTATGGTGCCGTCGCACTTGCGGAGGCCGTTGTACACGCTCCGCGTCAGCTCGCGCACGGGCACCACCACGTCCACCTCGGGGATGGTCGTTTCGATCCGTTCCAGGTCGTCGTATGTGATGCCGTATTCGACCATCGAGTTGCCGGAGGTCTGGGCGGAGGTTTCGCCGGGCGGCTTGACGCTCGAGATGATCACATTGTGGCTGCCGAGCTTCTTGATTTGCTCCTGCGCCTCCTGGCTGGCGCCCTCGCCGATAGCCAGCATAGCCACCACCGATGCCACGCCGAAAACGATGCCCAGCGCCGTTAGCCCCGAGCGGAGCTTGTGAAGCCACAGGCTCTTCAGGCCCAGCTTGATGGTTCGTTTGAGCCGGAAGCTGATCATCGCTCCTCCGATTGCACGCGGCCGTCGGCCATTCGCACCACTCGCGAGGTGCGCCTGGCCACGTCGGGGTCGTGTGTTACCATGATGATCGTGCGCCCCTGCTGGTTCAGGTTGTCGAGCATGGCAAGGATTTCGCGGCCGGTGGCGGAATCGAGGTTGCCGGTAGGTTCGTCGGCAAGGAGCACCAGGGGATGATTTGCCAGAGCGCGCGCGATAGCGGCACGCTGCTGCTGCCCGCCCGAAAGCTCATTTGGCCGATGCTTCAGCCGGGCCGACAGGCCGACCAACTCGGCAAGGGCCGCGGCGCGCTCGCGGCTTTCGTGCTCCGGCAGCCCCTGGTAGTATAGCGGCACCTCGATGTTTTCGAGTACCGTAAGCTGCGGGATGAGGTTGTATGATTGAAAGATGAAGCCGAGCCGACGGCTGCGGATATCCGACAGCTCGTTGTCCGAGAGGGTAGACACATCTTGCCCGCCCAGGAGATACCGGCCGGTGGTAGGGCGGTCGATGCAGCCAAGGAGGTTCAGCAGTGTGGACTTTCCGGAGCCGGAAGGCCCCATTATGGCCACGTAGTCGCCCTCGTCAAACGCCAGCGAAACGCCATCGAGGGCGCGCACAAGCGTGTCGCCCATCATGTAGCTTTTTCGCAGGTCTTGCACGTCAACGATCACCATTGCTCTGCTCCGCCGGCCTCCTCCGGGTGCTGCCCTCGCGGCCGCCTTCGCGGGTGCCGCCTTCGCGGCCCTCCGACCTCATCCTCTCGCGCATCTTCTGCTGCTCTTCGGGCGAGAGGCTCTCAAGCTCCTTCCTGATCTTTTCGAGTTCTTCGGCCGATGGGCGGCGTCGCTCGCCGCGTGTTCCGTTCTCGCTTTCAGCAGGCGTCGTTTCCTCGGTGATGACGGGCGGTGCGACATCAACAGGAAGCGGCTGCTTCTCTTCGATTACCTCGTCTTTTTTTTCCTCGGCATCCGGTTCCTCGTCCAGAAGCTCGGAGCCTTGTTCCACGCTGTAGCGTGGCGGGCTCAGCAGCACCTTTTCGCCGGGTTCGAGGCCGGTTTTGATCTCGATGACGTGGTCGTTTGCCATTCCGGTTTCAACGGTTCTCTCGACATTTCCGGTGGGCGTAACGACGTAGCACAGCCGCTTGTCGCCCCTGGGCACCACGGCCTGGATGGGCACCGAGACAACATTTTTCAGCTCGTCGATGTATATCTCCACTTCTGCGGAGAGGCCGGGCTTGAGCATTTTGTGCTCGCCGACGATGGCCACATCGGTGGAGTAAACCTTCAGGTCGGGGTTCATCCAGCGGTTCACGGCGTCGGGCAGTATGGCCTTCCTGTTCACAAAGCCCTCGAATGCAAGGTCGGGATAGGCATCGAGGGTTATCCTGGCTCTTTGGCGTTCCACCACTTTTTCTATTGCGGCTTCATGTATTTTCACCTCCACGGCCATGGCGGAGGTGTCGGGCAGGGTGATCAGCACCTGCTTCTCGCGCACGCTGGCGCCCTCTTCGAGAGGCGGCGTGCGCTGCCAGGGGTTGTCGCTGGTTCCATACACAATCAGGCCGGGCGACGTTGCATAGATCACGCAGGCTTTAAGCTGCGTCTGGAGGCGGGCAAAGCGTTCCGTCTTCAGGCGTAGTGCGGCTTGGTTGCTCATCAGCTCGGCTTCCTTGCTGGCGATTTCAGAGCGTGCCCGTGCCTGGATGCGTTCCAGTTCCTTCACCGCCTCGTGATAGTCGGCCAGCTTGCGTTCCACCTGTTTTGGAAATTCATACCTGATGAAGATGTCGAGGGCCGTGAGGGCCTGCTCGTGGGCGACATTCTGGCGTTGGAGGGCAAGCTCGTCGGCCTTCAGCTCATTCGAGCTGACGAATTTCTCTTTAACGAGCCGCTGGGTCCACCCCACCTTGATGGTGGCGCGCTCCACTTCCTCGTTGGCGAGGTCGATATCGCTGCGTAGCTTGCGTAGCTGCTGGAGGCCCTCGCCGCCGAGCGTCTCGTCGGATGTGAGGGCGGAGTAGTTGCCAACGGTGCTTTCATTGACGTTTGCCATAAGATCGGCGCCGAGGTATTTCTCGAGGTCCATCTTGGCAAACTTCATGGCAAGCTGGCCGGCCTTGATGTTGCTCTCGTTCTGGTTTAGCTGGATGTCGTATGATTCCTTTGCCTGCGTGAATGACGCCTGAGCTCCCTGCAGCGTGATCTCTTCCTGTGTGATCTTGTCGCGCAGCTCCGACGAGTTCAGCTCGACGAGCACACGCTGGTTCTTGACGTCGTCTTCCGTGAGGAAGGTGCCTTCGGGGATCAGCTTGATGATTTGGGTCTGCCCTTCCACTTCGCATTTGATCTCTTTGGATTTAAGGGATTTGACGCTGCCGCTTTCAAGCACGGTGATCCGCAGATCGCCGCGCTTCACTTCGTGAACGGCGATGCTGGTCTCGGCGGTTCTCTTTTTCCACGGCGCCAGAATTCCCACGACTGCGGCGGCCGCTGCCAGTACGAGCAGCAGCACCAGCCAGAATGTTTTTGATGCCTTTGATGCGCTCATAACGAACCTCTACTGTTCATCGCCGCCTTGCTCGAAGAACCTTTCGTAGTTCTCCTGCCACAGGCCGTTTTCGTTCACTTCGAGTATTCCGATGTTGCGCCAGAACTCGAGCCTGGCGATGGTATGATCGATCAGCGCGCGCGTAACGGCGTTTTGCGCCTGGAGCAGCGAGTCGTGCGCTTCGAGCAGATCGCGGGTGTCGGCACGGCCCGCCTCCAGCAGCAGCGTGGTGCTTTGCACGCGCCGCTGTGCAAGCTGCAGGCTGATCCGCTGGATTTCATAGCTGTCTCTTGCTTCCTGCAGCTTGCGCCACGCCTCGCGAACGTCCAGCTTCACCTGATCTTCAAAAAGCGATGCGCTCCGCACGGCGCGGTCGAGGCTGATGAGCGTGCGTCGGTAGGTGTTGCGCTCGGAGTATCTGTCGATGGGCAGGTCCATGTCGATGCCGGCGCTGTAGGTGCCCTCCCTGGTAACGAAGATGCCGGGCTTGTTTTCTTCGGATGGCACGGACGAGGCAAGCACGAGGTTCACGCCGGGTGCCAGCCCGTTCTTTGCCACATCCACTTTCCGGCCGGCATCGTCCATCTGGTCGCGCACGTTCAACAGGTCGAGCCGGGCGGCGAGGGCCACGTTCACCGCCTTGTCGGCGTTGAGCTCGGGGTGGAGGATGCCGCGGTCGCGAAGAGCCGTCAGCTCGGCGGGGTCCAGCGCAACGGCCGCGTCGGTTGGCAGGCCGAGTTTGAGCTTGAACTCGTCGATTGATTGCTTGTAGCTCTGCACCGCGCGCACGTAGTTGTCCTTCGCGCGCAGCTCGTCCTGCGTGGCCTGGTCCACGTGGAACTCGGGCAGGCGGCCGGCCTCGGCCATCATTTCGGAGCGCTTTCGCGCGAGGATCAGGTTCTGGTAGTTGTTCCACGAGTTCAGCACCGAATCGCGCCCCTGCAGGGCGCGGTAATACGACGACGCCACGCTGACGGCAAACGACCTGTGGTATTGCGCGAACGAGCGGATCGTGTAAACCACGTCGCGCTCCGACTGCAGCAGGTTTTCCTGGGCGATGCGTTTGCCGGCGCCGCGCCACAGCGGCTTTGTGAGCGTAGCGCTTATCAGCGACGATGCCGCCTCGCGCGGGCTTCGCACCAGGTGCATCAGCAAATTCGTGGAAAGCTTTGCACCCAGCTTCGTGCCGTCGGCAAATACTTTCGTGAAACCGAATTCGGTGCCTCCGCCAACCGTTTCGTCTTCGGACTTCTTGGTGTAAGCGGTTGATGCCTTGCCGGTGAAAATCGGCCCCCATTGATGGCGGGCCAGGGTGAGATCGAGGGCTTTGAGGTAAACATCTTCCTTGCGGGCCTGGTAGTCGCGGTTGTTCTTCGAGGCGATCTCGAGAGCCTGCGGCAGCGAAAGCAGCACCGCCTCTTCAGAGGCGATATCGCCGAGGATTTCGGTTTGCCTCAAGGGGAGGGCAACGAGCGGGTCATCCTTCTCCTGATCGATGCTGAACGGCCTTTCAATGCCCAGCGCCACTTCCTGTTTGTGGCGGATGATCTCGTAAACCTCCTTGTCGGCTTGGGCTTTGAACCTTGCCGTGCTGCACCCGGCCAGAATGGCAAGCACGAACATCAGCAAGACAACACGCTTGTTCACTACCTCTCCATCGAAATATGCGGTGCGAAACAGACCGACGAGTCCGTCTAATTCTACCGCTCCGGGCGGTGGGAATCAAGGAATTCGCCTGTAAAAAAAAGGATGGTCGGCGGAAAAAATTCGCGCCTTGACTGTGTGCGCGGAATCAGGTATGATATGAATGAGCGAGCAGAGCCCGCACGGCGGGCGGCCCCGGATTTGAAGCAAAGGAGATATTCGTGGAGAACAAGAGCGCGCGCAAGACCCCCACCTACGTCATTGTTGTGACCGTCGTGTTCTGTGTAACGGCGGCGGGCTTGGCTTTCCTATGGTTTACCGACGCCGGGCTGTTCAAGTCACTCAGGGCCGGCATGTACGCCCGCGAGATCGCAAACCTCAACGGCGACCGCGGCCAGGCCACCAAAAACCTGATTGCACTCGGCCCCGATATCGCCCTGCCGCACGCCCTCAAACTGCTGCAGAGCGACGAATACACGACCCGTTACTATGGCTTCATCATTCTAGACAGCTTGGACACCTCCGGTGCCATAGAGGAAATCATACAGGCCACCATCACCGATGACCACGGGCGCAACCGCGCGACAGGCATTACGGTGCTGCAGCATCTATGCCCCGATTACAAATCGGAGGCAAAGGAGCACAAGGAATTCAAGGAGAAGTACCTGCCCCTGCTGGTCAAGCTCCTCGATGATCCCGCACCTGACGTGCAAGCCAACATCTGCAACGCAATGCAGAATTTCTCCGGCACCTATAACCCAGATCGCGACATCAAGTGGTGGAAAGACTGGTGGGCGAAGAACAAGCCGGGTGCAGCCAAAGCCGAACCGCCGCCCCCCACCGAACAAGAGGAATGACCATCAGCGAACCATCATCATTGCACAGGATCATCATCGGCGATGCCCGGCATATGAACGCCCTCGCCGACGAGTCCATTCACCTTGTTGTCACCTCGCCTCCATACTGGCAATTGAAGGACTACGGCAACGCCGCGCAGATAGGGTTCGACCATTCATACGAGGACTACATCAACAACCTGAACCTCGTGTGGTCGGAGTGCCTCCGTGTGCTGCATCCGGGCTGCCGCCTCTGCATCAACATCGGCGACCAGTTTGCGCGGTCGGTTTACTACGGCCGTTACAAGATCATCCCCATCCGCACCGAGATCATCAAGTTTTGCGAAACGGCCGGCTTCGATTACATGGGGGCCATCATCTGGCAAAAGGTAACCACCTGCAACACCAGCGGCGGCGCCACGATAATGGGTTCGTTTCCGTTCCCGCGCAACGGCATGGTGAAAATCGACTACGAGTTCATCCTGATATTCAAGAAGCTGGGCGACGCGCCCAAGCCCGACGCCGCGGCGAAGGAGGCATCGCGGCTCACCACGGAAGAATGGAACCAGTATTTCTACGGCCACTGGAACTTCCCGGGCGAGAAGCAGAAAAACCACCTCGCCATGTTTCCCGAAGAGCTTCCGCGCCGGCTGATACGGATGTTCAGTTTCTCGGGTGAGACGGTGCTCGATCCATTCCTGGGCAGCGGCACTACGTGCCTTGCCGCCCGCAACCTCGGCCGCAATTCCGTCGGCTATGAAATCAACGCCGAATTCCTGCCCGTTATCCGGCTGAAGCTGGGCGCGGAGGAGAACTCCCTTCTGCCCCCGCGCGACGACGTTTTCTTCGCGACTCAAGAGGGGAATCCGGCGAACGACTTCCAGAGCCGCATCGCGGGCCTGCCGTACGTCTTTCGGGATCCGCTGAAGATCGACAAGAGGATGGACCCGAGGGAGAGGAGCTTCGGGTCCAGGATAGACGCCTGACGCAGCACGGGGTCGCGGGCGGTATTGGGGCGGCCCAGGCCGCTGCCGTTGGCATCTGCGGGTGGGCGAGAAGTTGCAAAAAAGGGCAGGCGCGATTGCCTGCCCTTTGATCGGTTTTGGGTCGCTTTGGGGATCAGCCCACCTTTCTCACTGCTGCCCGGCCCATTTTCTTGCCTTTCCGGGCGACGGAGGTCGTCAGTTTTCTGCTGCCCTTGGCAACGGTATAGCTGGGGCGGGTGGCCGCAGCCTTTCCCTTGTCCGCAGGATTCTCGTGGCCGGAATGGTGCGGCTCTGTTTTGCGCAGGGCCTGCACTTCCTGGCGTTTTCGGCGGGCTTCTTCCTTGGCGCGCGTTACCATCGCGCGCGACTCTTTATACTTCATAAGCATTTCCTCGCTGTTGAATCCGGGGCACTTGCCGCGGTCCCACATAAGCCTGGGGACCTCATATACTCCGCAATATTTCCTGAAATTAAGCTCGCATCCACCACATTTCCTCACCGGTTTTGTCGTGATGTACATAAAGAGCCTCCATTAAAGGAAACAATTCGCCCGCTTTGAGCGTGCTGCAACATTGCGCACGCCGCGGCGGGCAGCCATTGATGGTAAGCGAAAACGGGTTATTGGTTTGGTGGCACGGCTGCGCCTGCAAGTGCAGTGAATAGCCGCGGCGGCGGCCGGCATGAGGCCGGCGCCGAGGGGTGCCTGGATGACTTTTCAGGCGGGAAAACGACATTCAGTCCACCTTCGTCCAGCGTACTGCTTGTCCCCTCATCCGCAGAAAAACCTCTGCGAAGGGGGGGACACACAGGTGAAGTTGCACGACAAGTCTGTGTGTATTATGACACGTATTCAGTGAGATTGCAAATTTATTTGGGGATTTTTTTTCGCGGCTCTTCCATGTGATTGGGCGCCGTTGGTTTAGCACCGGGAAAAATTTTGCGCCGGACCGGCGCAATGCAGCCGCGCAATTCCCACTGTTTGCATCTAACCCATTAGACGCGCCTGGGCGGCGTTTTGTTCACGTCTCTTTGCTGCCGGATTGTGAAATAATGTAATCTATTGACACTGCCGGTCGCGTCGGTATAATTCAACGCTGAATCGGCGAGCCACGGGGGGCGGAGGGCAAACGATCCATAGAGCTGCATTGGCAGCAGCCGCCGCTTCTTTGATGCAGGAGCCAGAACCCCGATGGCCAATGAAATCCAACAGCCCCAGATCGGCAGGCACGCGATCGGCAGCATTACGCTGCGTGCGGCGGCGGTGGGTTTGTTTTGCGTGCTGGGCATTACGATCGCCGGCTGCGTTTCGGCTTACCTTCGTTACGACCTCATCGGCACCGGCCACCTGCCGCGCTGCGCGCTGTATCCCATCCTCGTGATCCTCGCTCTGAACGTGCTGCTGAAGAAAGCCTTGGGCAAACGCGGCCTTTCACGCACCGAAATGCTTTTCATCTACTGCACGATCCTCGTGATGACGGGCATCCCCGGGCAGCAATTTGCCACCTACCTTTACCTGGGGCTGGTGGGGCCGATCTATTACGCCACGCCGCAAAACCAGTATGCCGACCCGGTGAGCGGCTTCCACCAGCACATCAGCGAATGGCTGGTGCCGTCGAAGGACCCCAACCATCCGGTGGTGAAATGGATGTTTGAAGGGCTGCCGCAGGGGGCGGGTTTTTACGACATTCCCTGGGGGATGTGGGTGCGGCCGCTGCTGGTGTGGACGCCCTTCTGCGTGCTGAT
>Ga0307379_10004119_pt1 | contig 20872 bp, 14 predicted proteins | sample UN2MG_FD_202237 | JGI IMG/M metagenome (GOLD analysis project Ga0307379, IMG submission 202237) | Soil microbial communities from Risofladan, Vaasa, Finland - UN-2 | ecosystem: Environmental > Terrestrial > Soil > Coastal area > Acid sulfate soil | place: Finland: Risofladan, Vaasa | collected... | reverse complement strand
GCCACCCGAGCCTCGCTTTCCTGGCTCCGGCATAAAGTGTCAGGACAACAGCGAGCATCGTACCCACAGTAGCTATGCTGAAAACAACCGCAACCAGGACCGATCCGGCAAAATCGCTTCGAGCGGCCGGGTACATTAAAAGCGGAATCAGCGGCTCACAGGGCCCGAATACAAAAATAAGGAACAGCACCCAGGGCGTGCTGTCTCCTTTCACTGCAGGGCCGGCAGATTCATGAGTATGCAAATTTGTATGATTGAGCTCGGCGCCGGCATGCGGGCTTGAGTGGGGATGCGCGTGTTTGTGTACCGTTCCATTTCCGTGAAGATGGACGTGTTTGTGTTTCCTGGGATAAAAGAAGCGCCAGAGCCCCCAGAGCGCATATAGCGTGCCGAAAATCAATAGCAGGTAGGCGGCGATATCCCCCCGCACAGACTCGACCGATTCAAGCTTGCTGACCATTACCCCGGCGGCTATCCCTATGATCCCGATAATAACCGAGCTAAATACATGTCCCAAGCCGCAGAAAAAAGTAATCAGGCTCGTGCGGGAAACGCTCCAGCCCCTTGAGCGAGCCAGCACCACAAAAGGGAGATAATGGTCCGGCCCGAGCACGGTATGGGTCACTCCGATTGTAACCGCAGCAGTGGACAGGGCCAGGATATCGGTGCCCATGAAAATTTCCTTTTGTTTAATAACTCACCTGTGATCGAGTAAAACTATAATGTCACTAAAATAAAATTTGTGTTATCAATATAACCGTCATCAGCGCAGCAGACAACATATTGTCCAATGTCTGTCTCGTTCTATCAATAAGGGCCACGATTCGACCCTAATTTCAGGCTGGAAAGCGAAACAGGTGCGAATGCGGTTCCGGTTCAGCACTCCTTGACCTGCCAGTCTAAGCTGTAGCAAATTCCTCAGCGCGGATGCCTGTAAAGTATGCAAAGCTGGACTAATTATCGGGAGCGGCTTGTGCAGCCCGACGGTCCGGACAGCGGACCGCCTGCATTGACCAGCCGAATAAACGAGGATCTCATTTTTACTATTTTACCGGGTTTCAATAAAAATTGATGGATAAAAAAAGAAATTTTTGCTAAATACATGATATATTCGCGGGCGTTCGGTCTTTTTCCTGGATAAAAAAACTAAATTAAAGTAAAAAAAGCTTTTTCCAAAGCTGGAAGGAGTAGTAAGTGAAAGAGTTTAAAGGATTCAGCGCGGAATCTTTCGCTTTTATGCAGGAGCTCAAAGCCAACAACTACAAGGCCTGGTTCGATGCCCACCGGGAATCCTGGGAAGGTTTGAAAGCCGAGCTGAAAGCCGTTTGCGGAGCTCTTACGCCTTTTCTTACTGATCTGGACTCTGAGCTCGAGACAGATCCCAAGACCGGCCGCTGCCTTGGCCGGATAAACCGCGACATACGTTTCACAGCAGATAAACACCCGTACCGGGAATCGATCGATGTTCTCTTTTTCCCAAAAGATTACGGCCGTACCAAAGTGCCCGGGTTCGCAGTGGGTCTTGACCCTGAGCATTGCTATATCGGCACCTGGCTCGGCTCTTCGATGAACTCATGGCGCGAGCGTTTTGCGGCCAACATTGCCGCGCACCCTCAGGTCTTTGAAAAATACCTGGAAGAAAATGATAATTTCAGCGATTTTTCCATTTACAGTGAAAGTTACAAGAAGGCCAAGGTGGCGGGTCTTCCCCCGCTGGCCGACCAATGGGCCAGGCGTAAATATTATTACATGGGTCTGTTTGTCCCGCCTGGGGAATCAGTGGCCTTGGGTGCCGGAATTATCCATAAAATCGAGGAGGCTTTCCTGAGGCTGTATCCTCTTTTTCTGTTCGCCACCTCCAAAGAGTTAGCCGCAACTCTCGAACGCTTCCGGAGGAGAGTTTGACTGAAATACCTGACAAGGCAGATCTGGCGCTTACGGTCTTTCGAGTCCGGATTTCTTGATTATGACAATCTATTGATTTATTCATATTATTATATTTTAATTTATATACCAATACGGGACTTGCTCTTGCAAACAGTTTCTCCGGGCCTGAAAATGACCTTAGGTTGCAATCCTGCCTGAACCCACTGGACCGACAATGAAAAACATACACAAAATAATAATCGGGGATTCCCGCAGGATGAAAGAGGTCCCGGATGAGTCAGTCCACCTCGTGGTCACCTCCCCTCCTTACTGGCAGCTCAAAGACTACGGCAGCGGGGACCAGATCGGCTTCAACGATAGTTACGAAGATTATATCAACAACCTGAATTTAGTCTGGAGCGAGTGTATCAGGGTCCTGCACCCGGGATGCCGCTTGTGTATCGATATCGGGGACCAGTTTGCGCGATCTGTTTACTACGGCAGGTATAAAGTCATTCCCATACGGACTGAAATAATAAAGTTCTGCGAGAGCGCCGGGGCCGACTACATGGGAGCGATTATCTGGCAGAAAGTCACGACCACCAACACCACCGGCGGAGCCACAGTGATGGGTTCTTTTCCCTTGCCGCGCAACGGCATCCTGAAGCTCGATTATGAATTTATCCTCATTTTCAAGAAGCCGGGTAAAGCCCCTCCGGTAAGCATGGAGATCAAAGAGCGCTCAAAGCTTACTACAGAGGAATGGAACCGCTATTTCGCAGGTCATTGGAATTTCCCGGGCGAAAAGCAAAAAAAACACCTGGCGATGTTTCCAGAAGAGCTGCCTAAAAGGCTGATCAAAATGTTTACCTTTGTTAGTGACACGGTGCTCGATCCTTTCTTGGGCAGCGGCACTACCATACTGGCGGCCAGAAATCTTAATAGAAACTCTATCGGCTATGAAATTAATAAATATTTTTTACCTTTGATTGAGGGGAAAATCAGCCTGGCGCAGCAAAACATTTTTGAAGAGCAGAAATTCGAGATCATAAAACAGAAAGACGCCGCGATAGATTTCAAAAAAGAAATCAAAAAGCTGCCATACATTTTCAAGGACCCGGTTCAGTTCGACAAAAAAGTGGATCCGAAAAAAAAGAGATTCGGCTCGAAAATAGACGGCGAATCCTGCGCCAGAGAGGAATACTACAGGGTTAAAAAAGTCTTGTCGCCGGAGGTGCTGATTCTGGACAACGGCGGCACTAAAATCAGGCTCTTAGGGGTTAAGGAAATCCCGGAAAAACGCTCTGAGGCCGTGAAATTCCTTGAAGAGAAAACGCGCGGGCAGAAAGTTTTCATGAAATTCGACAGCACCAGATATGATGATGACAATATTTTGCTCTGCTATTTATATCTTGGAAATAAAACTTTTCTCAATGCTCATTTAATAAAAAATAAGCTGGCGGCGGTAGAGCTGTCTATCGATTTCAAATACAAGTCTAAATTTCAAGGATTATTTATAAAACAAGGAGGCAATACGTAAAGAATGCTGTCATCATATCGTGGTGAGTTCTTCGCTTTATTCGGTGTTTCCGGGTTATGGCATAGAAACAAATAACGATTGAACAATAATATTAAAATTTTAATACTTTTGCAAAACAGAAAAAGATAAGCAGCGAGGCCTGCCTGCAATAGCTTTGCAGGCAGGCCTCGTCATATCCTCGCGGAAGTGGATTATTCAAAAATCGCCTCTAACCTACTTACGGAAGCAGGATTTGATGATTTCCTCATCGCAGGGCTTGGTAAAGAGGCTTACCACCAGGGTAATGATCGCTGTCAGCGGGAAGATAACCGCTATGGGATCGACCACCACCCAGGGGAAAGAGGCGAGTGTGGGCTTGCCGAACATGAAATTGCAGATTCCCAGGGCTGCGGACTCCTTGGAGTGGATAAAAAGGAGGTAAAGCACGCTGCCCACAAATCCGAATACAAGCCCTGAAATTGCCGCAGCCGGGGTTACCCGTTTCCAATAAAGGCCTAAAGCGTACATGGGCAGGAAAGAGGAAGCGCACAGGCCGAAAAAGATAGCCGTACCCGGTGCAATTATACTCTCCGGAAGCACCCAGCCAAGCCACATCACTATGACAATGCCCACCATGATCCCGAGCCTGGTAAGCATAATCGTCCTATCCTTTTCTGTCTTTTTAGTAACCTGCTGATATATATCGCGGCTTATCGCCGTGCCCATGACGTGGAACTGGCTCGAGAGAGTGCTCATTGCAGCGGCCAGGAGGGTGAGCATAAAAACAAGGCCGAACCATTTAGGCAGGGCTTCAGTGATATAGAGCGGGATAATCGTATCCACATTGCCGCCCGCTGCGGCCACTGAAATCACGCCCTTGGTCTTGAAAAAGAAGACATTGGTCAGGCTCCCCACTATAAAAGCCACCCCGGTCATCATAAAAATGAAGATGCCGCCCACCAAGACCGCGCGGCTTAATTCCTTGCGGCTTTTCACAGTCATGAATCGCACCACGAGCTGCGGCTGGGCCAGAACACCGATGCCCACTCCCAGGACAATAGTACTGACCAGTGTCCACCACCACCCGGAAAATGAGGTAGGCATGGCGGTCCAGCCCACATGACCGGCTTTGGCCAGACTCTCGGGCACTTTGTCCGCCAGGTCGGTGAGCGCCTGGTGGGCGCCGGTGAAACCGCCGAGTGAAACATAAGTGAAAATGAAAAGGATCAGCATGCCGACAAACATTATCGAACCCTGAAGGGCATCGGTGTACATCACGCCTTTAAGCCCCCCGGCGATCACATAAGCGGCGATAATCACGGTGAAAATAAGCAGGGCTGCCAGATAGGGGATTCCCATATTGGTCTCGATAAAGCGGGCCCCGCCGATCAGCACCACTCCCGCGTAAAGGGGCATGGCGATAAAGATCACCGCGCCTGCGAAAACCTGGATGAACTTGCTTCCGTATCGCTTGCCTAAAAATTCGGGAAAGGTATGGGCATCCAGGTGGTAACCCATAACCCTGGTCCGGTTGCCGAAAAACACGAATGCAATGAAGATCCCGACAAATATGTTGAGGAATGTGAGCCACAACAGGCCCATGCCGAAAAGTCCCGCCACACCGCCAAATCCTACAATGGCCGAAGTGGAAATAAAAGTGGCCCCGTAGGAAATCGCCATAACGTAGGGGTGAATCTGGCGGCCGGCTATCAGGTAATCTGTAGCAGTGGCAGTTTTCTTATACCCCAGAAAACCGAGGTATCCGATAACAAGCAGATAGATGACCACCGCTAAGGCTGTTGTAAACATAGACTTATTCTCCCGGCTGTTCCGTGGATTATTTTATAATCCCCCGCTGAAGTCGGTTGTAACTCCCCAGGAGATAAAAATTTGAAATAAAATGATCCCATCAGAGCAAATAATGCCTTAGGGCCTTAGAGTGTCTCGCTTATTTCATCCTCTTCCTTAGCCCACTTGACTGTCTTTTCCTCGATTTTTTCTCCGCCTTTGTTCCAGTTGATCAAACCGTAAATTACGCAAAGCAGACTGCTCAAAATGCACAAAAGGTAAGCTATCGCTATCCAGGGGTCTGCGATGCCGAACATAACTCCTCCTTCGCCTTTTTCGCAGGCCTAAAATTAAAATGTAAATTCAAGCTGCGACCGGATTCCGAAAGCCGGGTCATCAAAACCGCGGTTTTTCATCCAGTCGGCAGGCTGTACATAGGCAAAAACAAACATGTAGCTGAAATTCTTCCAGACCGGAGCGATAAAGATATTGTCGAACTCCCAGCCGAAAGTTTCGCCCTGCTGGGTAAGTCCCAGCCAGATCGGGCTGAAAATGAAGGCGCATTTATGGGGCAGGCTGAACGCCCAGGTAGTCTTGAAGTAGGTGGTGTTCTCCATGCCCGGAGCCAGGTTCGTGGCCATGCCCCGGGAGTGCAGGGCGAAGAAATTGCTGGCATTATGCACCAGGTGGATAAAGCGGTACTCGTAGGCCCAGGCGTAAGGGTAAAAAGGACCAACAGCTACATAGCCCTCGAATTTATTTGGGGTGGCCGGGTCATCGCCGCTGCCTATGCCGAATTCGGCTGAAAGGCGCAGCTTTTTATTCGCCAGCGGCGGGAAGCCCACACTAGCCATGAACGCGTAGCCGGTCCAATCGATATCCGAGCCGGTGGAATATTCTTTTTTCCCGTTCTGATAGTCAAACTCGCTCTTCAGAGACCAGCCCGACTGGGTAGCCAGATCCAGGGTCATGCCCAGATTGATATGGGAAAGTAAGTTCAGATCCTGGCTGTTATCCCGGAAATAGGTCAGAAAGAGACCCAGCTTGGATTTTTGTATGGGAATCGAAAGGTCACCGAAGAAAAGATCAACATCATCGACATCATTCACGTTATAATCATAATTATAATTTTCGCGTAAACCCTCATAATATTTCATAGATCCGGCACGAAACTCAGGTTTGCCCGGACCGAGATCGGTATGGAACTGGTAGCCGAAGACAGAGGCGATATTGGTGTTGGTGTAAATGCCGTTACCCAGTTGGAATGGCTGGCGGCCGAACTTGAGTTTCAGCTTCATTCCCGGGAACTTGACATCCATCCAGGCCTGGCGCAGGTGCGGCTCCCAGGCCTCATCCGTGTTGCGCCGCAGAGGAAGCTTCACAGATATAGTTTTACCCTGCGCGTCTGTTATTGTGAAGGGTACATCCTCCGGCATCACTTCTTCACCGGTCTGGATCGTATTGTAGCGGAATTCCTGGCCCAGGAAGATCAGCTTGTTGAACTCGAAAAAGGCAGTGATATTTTCATGGGGCGTGATACCGAATGAAAGGGAAAGGTCGCCATAGTAGTTATGGCGGTTGAGATGGCCTTTTTGGTCCTGATCGCCTCCCCGAATAAAATCGAGGTCATAGTATCTTCCGCGGTACTGCATATGCCCGTTGACCTTGAGAAGCTCTCCGCTCTCATCCTTTAACGACCAACCGTAAACTTGCGTTGAGCTCAAAGCGAGCAGTGCAGCAAGCAAAATGAAACTGAAATGTTTCATCTCCTTTACTCCTTCCTGAGATTGGGGGGTATAGAAATGATGGCCTCGATCGGGGCTTCCCTCTGCTCGAAGCCGCAAGTTAAAACAGTGGTTTTCAGAGCTTGTACACCTCCTCTCCTGTCAAGAGTTTGACACCCTTCTGCTGCAGGATACCGATTGCACGGTCAATCTCCTCGACTCGGAAAATCACTACCGCGCCTTTGCCGCGTTTTTCCACGAAAGCATACAGGTACTCTACATTGAGATTGGCAGCCGAAAATATTTTCAGTACAGAAGCCAATCCTCCCGGCTCATCAGGCACCTCGACCGCAATGACCTCGGTAAACCGGGTGGTGAATCCAGCATCGTGCAAAGCTTTGTAGGCTTCCTCCGGCTTGTTGACAATCAGGCGCAAGATGCCGAAATCGCTGGTATCGGCAAGTGAAAGAGCCCTGATATTGATTTTTTTGGCTCCCATGATTTCGGTCACCTCGTCCAGGCGACCGGCACGGTTCTCGAGAAAAACACTCACTTGTTTGACACGCATGGGAAAAACCTCTCTTTTTAAGGTGTTCACTGTCCGCCGCACACTTTATACGGCAAGCTGAGGTACCAGCCGGACGGCATTGCCGTAAAAAATCTTTTCCTCGACCGCAGTACCCAGCCTCAGACGAAGTACATTATTCACCTCAGTCTGCTGGTCAAGCCATGGACTGTCAGTGCCGAATAAAACATAATCGGCGCCGTGTCTTCCGATCAGGGAGCGGATGCGCTGATCGCTTATCTCGCCGAAACTGAACGAAGTATCCATGTAAACCGGCTTGCCGACCAGACAGCGCTCCACTTCATCCCACATCCGGTAGCCGCCCATGTGGGTGGCAAAGATATTAATTCCGGGAAGCTGTTCGAGCAGAGCGGCCAATCTTGCCGGAGTGCCGCCGTAAGGGGGCTTATAGGAGAGATCCTCGCCGGCGTGGAAAATAACCAGTCTCCCGCTGTCGCGCAAAGCGGCGAAAAAAGGGAGAAGATCAGGATCATCCGGCAGAAATTCCTGATAATCCGGGTGCAGCTTCACTCCGGCAAAGCCGAGCTCGAGGAATTCATCCAGATGCTCCCGCCAGAGAGGAGTTCCCGGATAGAGGGCCCCCATCATGTAAAGGCGTCGATTACCAGCCGAGGCGCTGAAACGGTTGATCGAGCTTACCTTGTCCGGGTTGGTTGCCACAGGCAAGGCCACACTACACTCGATACCAGCGGAATCCATCGAGGCGAGAAGCCCGGCGGCTGTACCGTCGGTGTATGCCTTGTGGTCCGAAGTGGCTTCCATTTTGGGTATCGCAGCGGCGGCCACCTTGTCCGGGAAAAAATGCGTATGGAAGTCTATAATCCGCAAAATGACCTTCCTCACTCTTTCGGCCGCTGGTCGATCACCCGCTTGGCTTTGCCCTCGCTGCGGGCTATGGTGCGCGGCTCGACCAGTTTAACCTTGGTTGAAATGCCGAGTACGGATTCGATCTCGCTTTTGATCCTGCCCTGTAGGCTTTCAAGCATCCTGATCTCATCCGAGAAAAAGCGCTCGTGCACCTCGACTTGCACCTCGAGGGCATCAAGGGCTCCCTCGCGGTGAACAATAATCTGGTAATGGGGCTCGGCCTCTTCTATGCCCACCAGGACGCTTTCGATCTGGGAGGGGAAGACATTAACGCCGCGGATAATAAGCATGTCATCGGTGCGGCCTGAGACACGCGACATGCGCACATGGGTTCTGCCACAGGGACATTTCTCAGGATTGAGGCTCGTTACATCGCGTGTCCGGTAACGGATCAGGGGGAAAGCCTCCTTGGTGATCGTGGTAATCACAAGCTCGCCTTTGGCTCCCCAGTCGAGCACCTTTCCGGTATCCGGGTCAATTATTTCCGGGATGAAATGGTCGTCGAAAACGTGCAACCCGTTTTTCGCCATGCACTCCTGCGCAACTCCGGGGCCGATAATTTCCGAGAGCCCGTAAATATCCAGGGCGTCTATGCCGAGGTTTTCCTCGATAGACTTGCGCATGGCATCGCTCCAGGGTTCAGCGCCCAGAACACCCACCCGCAGAGGGAGTTTTCTGATATCAACACCCATCTCGTTCGCCACCTCGGCGATATAAAGCGAATAGGAAGGCGTGCAGGTAATCACTGTGGAGCCGAAATCCTCCAGAAGCATGATCTGCCGCTTGGTGTTGCCGCCTGAGATGGGTACTACGGTCGCTCCTATATACTCGGCGCCGTAATGGATTCCAAGCCCACCTGTGAAAAGGCCATAGCCGTAAGCGTTCTGGACAATATCATTCGGGCCGACCTCCGCACCACCGAAACAGCGCGCCATGACCTCGGACCAGATAGTGATATCCGCTCTGGTATAGCCGACCACTGTCGGTTTGCCGGTGGTTCCGCTCGATGAATGCACCCTGATCACCTCTTCCATCGGCACTGTGAACATGCCGAAAGGATAGTTATCCCTCAGGTCCTGCTTGATTGTAAAAGGGAGGTGCTTGAGATCATCCACACTCTTGATATCTTTGGGTTTGATCTTCCTGGCATCAAAAACACGGCGGTAGAACGGAACGCGCTCATAGACTCTCTGGCAGGTGGCCGCCAGGCGCTCCGCCTGGAGCTTACGGCGCTCCTCCAGGGGCATGGTTTCAAACTTTTTATTCCAGATCACGGCTCCTCCGCATGTTTGAGCTTAAATGCCGGGGACTTCTCCCTGGCATAAAAGCCGGAAATTATGACTGGAAGTTTCAGAAAAGCATCCACGGCCGGCTCGGAGCGGACAGATTTCCGGCTGTTTAAGGGAGTCGAATTAAAAGAATCTCTTTCCTAGCACTGGTTCGATATTTTTTCCAACTAAACTTGGCATCAAAGTGTGCGCCCTGACATTATCAAAATATATCAACCATCGGGCTGACACATGAGCCCACCCCTACTGGCTCCGCTTCGCCAGCGGTCGCCTGCTCATTAAATGTGAAAAAATAAACCCGGTAAATCATTCCTTCTAACTTGACTTTTAGGAATAACCAAGGCAAAGGCATATAAGCAACAGTATAAATGAAAACCAGTTAATGCTCCCAATAGTAATTCCGGCCTGCTAAAAGATCGAAAGCGGTCCATCCTTGCCTACCCGCACTATGGTGTCAGACTCGAAATTTTAATCGGAGGGTTTGTATAGAACGGCTTGCCGGCCGAGATCGAAGGCGCGGCGGTTAACTTCGATCAGATCTTTCCTGACATGCTCTTTCAGACCTTCGAGCCAATACTCTTCGGGTAAATCGACAAATCGGCTTAAAGCGCCGAGGACCACCGTATTCATCGTGCGCAGATCCCCGGCCTGAACAGATTTCTCCGGCCCGTCGATCACCACGAGCCTTCTGTTATAGCTGCGGGCCAGGCGTTGGATAGCATCCTCGGGATAGGTTGTCTTGCCGCTGGCCACAGATGCCGGGTCGAGACGGAAATCATTGACAATCATGATCCCTGCGGGAGCCAAATAAAAAGACCAGCGCAGGGCTTCCAGCTTTTCCATGGCCACCAGGAAATGCGCCTGGCCGGTCGGAATCAGAGGTGAAAAAACTTTGTGTCCGAAACGCACGTGACTGTTGACCTCGCCACCACGCTGGCTCATCCCGTGCACCTCGCTCTTTTTGACATCAAAACCCGCAAGAAGCGCAGCCTTGCTTAAGACCTCGGAGGCTAGTAAAATACCCTGCCCGCCTACACCCACAATCAAGACATTAGTAGTTGATCCATCACTCATTATAAGCTCAGAGCTCCGCAGGCACACACTGTGGTGCACAGACCGCAGCCAGTACAGAATGCAAGGTTGATGCGGGGTTTTCCGCTTTCACCATCCAGTGTGATAGCGGGGCAACCGATACGCAGACAAGCTCCGCAGGCGGTGCAGGCTTCCTGATCCAGGTTGACTTTGGGCGTCTTTTGCCGTCTCACTTCTGGAAGCAGGCAGCAGGCGCGGCTTGCAATAACTACTGCCGGCCCGTTAAAATCGAGAGCTTTCTGGATCGTATTCCTCAACCTGCCAACATCATAAGGGTCGACAGTGGCCACGAATTTCACCCCCAGAGCCCGGACCAGGGCTTCGTAACCCACACTTGGAGCCTCCTCTCCCATAAGGGTCCGGCCGCTGCCCGGGTGATCGTTGTGGCCGGTCATGGCCGTGGTGCGGTTGTCAAGAACCACCGTGACCGTATGACCACCGTTGTAAACTATATTCAATAAGGAAGTGATGCCGGAATGCAGGAAAGTACTGTCTCCGATAACCGCCACAACCCTTTTTTTGCTTTCCGGGCCGAGCCCGCGCTCAAGCCCATAGGCCATGCCTACCGAAGCTCCCATGCAGAGACAGGTGTCCATAGACTCAAGCGGCGGGAGCGCCGAGAGAGTGTAGCAGCCGATGTCGCCGGTTACGACAAGCCGCATCTTTTTGAGCACCATGAACACTCCGCGATGGGGACAGCCCGCGCAAAGTACAGGGGGACGGGGCACGGCTTTGGCAATCTCGGCTGGTCCGGCCTCTTTCGATTGCGTACTAGCGGCAGGATTTTTACTGAACAATAAAGAGACCTTTTCCGGGCTCAGTTCGCCTACCCGGGAACGTGGAGGCGAAAAATCGCCGAGTGCGACTCCCATAGCGCGGATTTCAGTTTCCAGAAAAGGATCAAGCTCTTCCACCACGAACACGCGGTCAACAGAAGAAGCAAACGCGGCTATCTTGCGCCTGGGGAGCGGGAAAGTCAGCCCGAGCTTGAGTACGGAAGCCTCAGGCAGCGTCTCGCGAACATAGTTGTAAACGTTGCCTGCAGTAATTACCCCCAGAGCTCCATTCTGCTCGGTACGGTTGAAACGGGAACTTTCCACCTCTTCAGTCAATTCCTGGATCTTCTCTTCCAGCCGGGCGCGCATCAGAATGGCATTTGCCGGAACCATCACATTTTTCAAGAAATCCTTACGGTAGCCTGTTTGAACCATATCCACGCGTTCCCCGGTGAAACATACGGACTTGCTGTGGCAGATGCGGGTGGTCATGCGGAAAAGCACCGGCAGCCCGTAGCGCTCACTTAGAGCATAGGCTTCCTTGAGATACTCGGTAGCCTCGCGGCTGTCGGCAGGCTCGAACATCGGGATCTTGGCAAAGCGGGCGTAATTGCGATTGTCCTGCTCGTTCTGGGAGGAATGCATGCCTGGATCATCCGCAGTGACTATCACTAATCCTCCGCGGACTCCAGTATAGGCGAGTGTCATCAGGGGATCCGCGGCCACATTGAGCCCGACATGCTTCATGGTGACAAGCGTTCTCATTCCGGCCAGGGAAGCGCCGGCCGCAGTCTCAAGGGCCACCTTCTCATTCGGAGCCCATTCGCTGTGCACCTCCGGATAGGAGGCGAGTGTTTCCAGGATTTCGGTGCTCGGGGTGCCGGGATAACCTGAGGCAAGGCAGACTCCTGCCTCCCAAGCAGCCTGGGCCACAGCCTCATTGCCGCTTAAGAGAACTTTCCGCCCACTTATCAGTTCTTTTTGGGGAAGGGTTGCCATCAGTATTTTTCTAACTCACATTATTCACAAATTACCGCAAAACCTGTAGGCGCAGACCCATGTGTCTGCCCGCTCTTAGGACAATTTTTTTGATCCTCGGGCGCACACACGGATGCGCCCCTACACAAAACCGGACAAATACCGTTTTCATGAATAATACGGGCTAAAAGGAAAACAGGCTGCAAAATATGCTGTTGAGAGTTTATTTCCTGATTATCCGGGTCTTGAGTCTGAAGAATTAAAAAAATACATTAGAATAAAAAAAATGCATCCCGGCTATCGGATATTAGCTGTTGAAACTCTCTGACCGAGACTATGCGGGGAAAAAACAAATTCTACATTTTTTTTGTTTCTTGTCAACAATGTTCTTAAAACATTAAATTTCATAGATGAATAAAAAAATCGCATAAATTTTCAAAAAAATTGACAATGCCTGTCAGCTATGTTAATAATGAATGCATTCTCGAACAATGAATGCATTTTTGAGGCTTAACTGAAACTAATCACTTTTAACACTTATTCTCGGTAACTGAACCAGGAAGGATGCAATGGACAATCGGAGAATATATTTGTCGGAGAAGGAACTCCCTCAGCAATGGTACAACATACTGGCTGACCTGCCCAAACCCTGTGCACCACCACTTAATCCTGGTACCGGGAAACCGCTGACTCCGGATGCCCTAAGGCCGATCTTCCCCATGGCGCTTATCGAGCAGGAAGTCTCCGGCGCGCGCTGGATAGAGATCCCCGACCCGGTAAAGGAGGTACTCTGTTCGTGGCGTCCCTCACCCTTAGTCCGGGCCTACAATCTGGAGAAAGCTTTGGGGACCCCTGCGCGAATCTATTACAAGAACGAAAGTCTGAGCCCTCCAGGCAGCCACAAGCCGAATACCGCCGTGGCCCAGACCTATTACAACAAACAGGCGGGTATCAAGCGGATAACAACCGAGACTGGAGCCGGCCAGTGGGGCAGCGCTCTGGCGTTCGCCTGCGACAAGTTCGGTCTCAAATGCACGGTATACATGGTGCGGGTAAGTTACGAGCAGAAACCCCACCGGAAGAGTCTCATGCACATCTGGAACGCCGAGGTCTACTCCAGCCCGACCGATAGAACGAAATCAGGACAGGCATTCAACCAGCGTTTTCCCGGGACCACCGGCAGCCTGGGGATGGCTATCTCAGAGGCGGTCGAGGATGCGGCGACCCATGATGACACCAATTACTCCCTGGGAAGTGTGCTCAATCACGTGTTACTCCACCAGACTGTGATCGGTCTGGAGGCCAAAAAACAATTCAAAATCGCCGGAGATTATCCGGACCTGCTTATCGGCTGCGCCGGCGGGGGAAGCAACTTTGCAGGCTTTGTCTTTCCATTCGTCCCGGACAAGCTCGCCGGCCGCAACATCCGGATAATGGCTACCGAGCCCCATTCCTGCCCCAGCCTGACCAAGGGACCTTTCCGCTATGATTTCGGCGATACCGGAAAGATGACTCCGCTGCTCAAGATGTACACCCTGGGCCATGTTTTTGTGCCGCCCGGCATCCACGCCGGTGGTTTACGCTACCACGGCATGGCGCCGCTAGTCAGCCATCTGAAGAATCTGGACATAATCGAGGCCGCTGCTTTCCACCAGATCGAATGCTTCGAGGCTGGAATTCTGTTCGCCCAGACAGAGGGAACTATCCCCGCGCCCGAGACAAACCACGCCATCCGTGCTGTAGTTATTGAAGCTCTCAAATGCAAGGAAACAGGCGAGGAGAAATGTATCGCTTTCAATTTCAGCGGCCACGGGCATCTCGATCTGTCCGCGTACGATAAATTCTACGAAAAGGCGCTCGAGGACTACGAGTACCCGCGGGAAAAAATCGAGGAGGCCTTGAAAGAAGTGCCGGTTGTAAAAGAATAGCCAAAAGGTTGAATGACCGGTTTCTCACCCGGGCAAAAAAGAACTGATGGTTTCTGCACGGTCTGGAGACAATGTCTTAGACCTCTCCGGAATCCTGTCGAAAAGAAAAGGGGTTGGACTCATGTCCAAGCCCTTTTTATTTCAAATATTGTTGTGCCTGCTTCATTTTTCAGGATAAAAAACTTGTTTTTCCGGCCTGATAGTAACACTTTTGGTAACAGGGGTTCACCTAATATCCTAATTAAGAATCTCTTTTATTGCTCTTAAACTCTCATGCCCGCTTTGCGGCCACAACGAAGCGTGAAAATCAAGAATACACACCCCTTCCGCTTCGCGCCCCACCCCTCTCTAGAGGGGATTTTCATGTAAAATTCTTAACTATCGGACATCAGGGTCAAGTATATTTTAAACATGAAGTTGTTACTTCCCTTAATCGTCAAATCCCAACAATATTTCCGGTCTCAACAATCCATTCATCCGGAGGGTCAAATGAAAAAACGGCGCCAGTTTATCAGGGATTTGGGTCTCGGAGCTCTCTCGAGCGCAGCACTCGTTTCAGCGGCCCGGGGCGAGGGCAGCGCTCCGCCGGCTCCTGACTTTGGCACAGGCAAGCGTGTCCGGGTAGGCATTATCGGAGCAGAAAACAGCCACAGTGTGGGTTTCGGCAAGATGTTCAACGTGGACAAGAAGTTTCCGGGCGTGGAGGTAGTGGCAATCTGGGGTGAGACCGATGAGTTCGCCCAACGCTCGGCCAAAGAGGGCAGCATCCCCAAAATTGTCAAGAAGCAGGAGGAGCTGCTGGGGATGGCCGATGCCGTAATTATCGATCACCGCCATCCGAAATACCACATGCAGGCTGCCATCCCCTTTATCCAGGCGGGCATCCCGACTTTCGTGGACAAACCTTTTTCCTACAGGATTGACGAGGGACGGGATCTGCTGGAGCTGGCCGAAAAACACAAAACCCCGGTTACCTGCCTCAGCTCAGTCGGGTACGGGCCAGGCGTGAATGACATGGCGGCGCAGGCGAAAGAGCTGGGCCAGAAGCTTTCAATTGTGATCACCGGCCCTGCGGATATTAACAGTAAGTACGGCGGGATTTTCTTTTATGGAGTCCACATAGTGGAGCGTCTGTTCAAAGTTTTCGGAGATGACGCCACAGCCGTTCGCGCAACCCGTCACGGCCCGCTGACTACATTCCAGATCGAGTTCGAGTCCGGAAACCTGGTCACGGTAATCCTCTCCCGCGAGTGGCAAATTTTTTACGCCAGCGACAAGGGAATGCAGGAACTAAAAGCGCGCTTTGAAGTCAGGGACGAGATGTATATGTACTCCGCTATTGTGCGGATGTTCCAGACCGGCGAGGAGCCCCGGACGCACGAGAGCATTCTTAGAACCGTCGCCGTGCTTGAGGCTATGGAGCGCTCAGTCTTGAGTGAAAGGTGGGAATATCTTCTAGTATAATCAATCTGGTTGTAAAGGTGAAAGCCGAGCGGGCCGGCATTCTTTTTGCGCTACCAACATGGGAAAAATTCCTTGTAGCGCTGAACTAAAGCAAAAAGAATGCTGGCCCGCGGCTTTACCCCAGGAAAACAAGAAACAGCAGACGCTTTAACGTTGCTGCATAAAATGGCAGAGAAAAATAATGTGAATCCTGATATTACGCTTTACAGCGAATGGGAAGCCAGCAATTCAATCGCTCACAAATTTTTCCAGACCCGGATCATAAATGCGCTCAGTCTCTTTTTCCCTGAACATTTTTATTTCTTCAGGCGTAATGAGCGCGGTGCCCCCTTTTTTGGTCGAAGCCAGCGCACCCAGAAGGTTGCCGAACTCGACAGCTTCCCTTAATGGCAGGTTGCGGACAAGACAGTAGACAACTCCGGCTGTAAAAGCATCACCCGCGCCCACAGTATCTGCGAGCTGAACTATGTATCCCGGGACATAAATACCTTCACCCTGCCCTGAGTATGCAAAAACGCCTTTCTCACCCAGAGTGACCAGGCAACTCTCAAGGGTCCATTTTTCCACCACCGCCTCACAGAAACCGGGTACGGAATATGGCTTGTCAAAGAGCAGGCCGGAGAGCTCACGCGCCTCATCCTCATTCAGCTTGAGAATATCCGCGTTTTCAAGCGAGCTTTTAACCGTATCCGGGCTGTAGCAATCTTTCCTCAGGTTGATATCAAGCAGCTTGACACCTCCGCTCCCTGCCTCGAGCAGTTTTTCCACGGTCTGTCTGGTTTTGGCTGAGCGCTGCACCAGGGTGCCGAAACAGAAATAATCTGCAGCCGCCGCAATTTCCAACAGAGAATCTGTAAGCTCCATATAATCGTAGGCCACTCCCGGAACGATAAAGAAGTCCGGATTTTTTCTCTCGTCTATGGTGACCCGCACCGTACCGGTGGGGTGAGTGCTGTCCCATTGAAGGTAAGAGGGGTCAAGGCCGAGTGACAATACGCTTGCATACGCCTTTTCTCCCAGTTCGTCACGGCCCAGACGGCTGGCGATAATTGCTCTCTCCCCCAGGGAGGCCACCCTGTAAGCCAGATTAAACGGCGCGCCCCCGAGGATCATCTGGCCTGGAAAGATATCCCACAGTATTTCACCGAAAGAGATGACTGTTTTCTGCATGACTTTATCCGGCTTAGTACATGAATTCATAAATAGTGTAGCGTATTGTTTTAAACCAACTTACAAATTTAGTAAACGTAGTGGCGAGGCATGCCTCGCCCTGTTCGGGCGACCGCCGGTCGCCCCTACGAGTTCGCACAGCGTTGCTGGAAAAAATATGTCACCGTATTTTCGAGTTACAGTACTTAGGTTCCCTTTAATATTTCCTCTGTAAAGAATAGTTAAGCCCCGGCCTATGAGCCGGGGCTTTTAAATATGCAGAACGGCAGGCAGGGCTTGAATTATTCCACCTGCCAGACTTTCATTTTAACCATGAAAACCGCAGCTTTCGCCTTTTTCGCAGTGGAGACAGTCAGGTGCCACTGGTCTGGGTAGAAATTCCCGGGTTGTCCGTAGATTTCCCCTGGAGGATCGGTAAATTTGTTGTTCTGAGAGAAAACAAGCTCATCCGGCGAGAGGAACTCCACGGTGAGCCGGGCTTTTCCCTTGCGGATGGTAACGGTTTTAGCCGCCTGGTCAATATCCATTTGTTCAAGCGCATGAAGGAGCCAGTCGTAAGTTACCGGCTTGGGGGCTTCGAGCTCATCGACAATCAGGAAATCATGGGGCCGCTGGTAAAAAACCCGGCGGACGAACCTCTCAAGCCGCCCCTCATAAGCTTCAGTCGCATCTCCGGCCGCATAATCCATCGATCCCGGCAGTCCGCTGCCGACTGAGAAGGCAATAATCCTGCCCCTGGAGGCCCGGTCCCGGATTTTCTGCCCTTGGCCATCGACCAGCACGGAATTGTGGGCGTGAGTGTTCCAGGTCCAGGATACATGATGCGGATGCCCGTAGTGCGGATAATAGCCGGACTGGATCGCCAGGGCTTCGCCGAAACCCTGGATATAGAAAGAGTTCTGATCGGCGTATATGTGGCTCCAGGCGCCGTAAGGAGAACTCTTCAACAGCATGAAAGTTTCATCGGGATCAGTGAGATCCTGGTGTAAAGCCGCCAGACCGACATCGCGGAAAACATAAGCCCTGGGCAAGTCATCGGGCGGGCGGGCTTCGACATGTCCCGGGCCCTCATCCAGCCAGAAAAAGCTTATCACCCCGGTAGGGATCACTGTCTCATTGACCGGCAATTCAGCGGGCTTCGAGTTTTCGGCGCGCCAGCGGAAATAAGGGTTCCGGTAAACCGTGGCCAGGTGGTACAGGTTAATTTTGTCGGCCGGCCAGTAGTCACCGATCCCGGTATCTCCGAACGGGAGCTGCCTGGCGAAGTAAGGGTAGGCGTAAATCTTGTAATAACCGTTGTTGCGGTAAAACGGCTTTTTCATGATATCCAGGCCCATTGCCTTTTCGATACAGAAAGCGGACTGCAGCATGTAGTTGAAATACATCATCCAGTAACTCGGTCCTTCCGAGTAGCCGCCGTCTCTTCCGCCCCAGGCCGGGTAAAAGGTAGTAACCATGGGCAGTATATAACCCAGCCACTTCTCGGGCTCCTCAGCTTCCCCGTAGAGCACGCAGGCTACCTGGCTCATGTAGTTCACCAGCCGGGTGGCGTGGCTGGAGAAAGGCTTGATATGATAGAGACCCTCCCACCACCTGTCATAAGCCTGCTCACCCCTGACAATAAGCATCTGGCGGATAACGGTTCTTTCCTCTTCGGAGAGCGCATCGTAAATCCAGTCGTAAGCTCTGGCCCCGTTAAGCAGGACAGGCATTGCCACCTCATCGAAATTTTTCATTGAGCTCCTGCCCTCGGGATCCCACTTCGTGAGCGCAAGGAGCCACTCGCGCGCCCTGTCGGACCATTTAGTATCGCCTGAGACCAGGTAGCAAAAACTTAGAAAATCGAGCACCTGGCCCATCTTTCGCGCCTGGTCGTAATAGTTGCGCCAGAATGAGTAATCAAACGGGCCTTCCGGATCAGGAGGCGGCTCCTGCATGATCGGCAGCTCAAGGAGCGTGTCCGCGCAAGCCTCGATCCTCTCCCACAATCTCCTGTGCGGCTCTGAGATGTCTATCAGGCTCCTGAAATCATCCAGCTCCTCAGGCTGCAGAAACAATCTCGGGTGGCGGGTGGGGATCCTGGAGAGGAGTTTGGCGACCGGGGGCACTACATATTCCACTGCGTCCCTGGAAACGACAAACTGCCTGGCGGCGCTCGGAGGCGATAGCTCGTTCCCTTCGAACACGCAGCGCCAGCGCCAGGCCCAGCGGCCGCTGCCGAGCTTGAATGACGGGTGATAGAGGCAGAGGGGAAGACCCGAGACCAGCCAGCTCTCCCGGCCCTGGACCACTTGCGGGGTGGAGGAAAACGAAGACTGGATCAAGGGCCCTTGTGTTTTCGCTTTTTCCAAAAGAATGTCGCCTTCCGGGAAATCGGGATCGCGGGAAAGCTCCAGGATAAAGCCTTGCGCGCCTTCTTCCGGGAGCCAGTTAAACCCCGGCGCATCATTGAGCACCGTGTCGCCGTCCGCCGGAGCCGGATGAAGAACATCCGCTGCGATCACAGGGTTCTCACCCAGGTAAAGATAATCACTTTGTGCTTCCCTGCCCCAGGCAGCGAGTCCTGCGAAAAAAAACGCCGCCGGCACGGCGAATCCGCTGATTAATGCAAGAGGCTTGAAAGAGGTATATTTAAGCTTCATTTCCAACCTCATTAAAAAAGTAATGAAGAAAAGCTTGGCTAAAGAGATCTCTCTTAAGCCAGATATTATCTGAAATAATCTCTCTGGATTTATTCTTTTGGAGTGGTCTTTTCCTCAAGGGTCGTTTCCTTGATTTCATCATAGTGCCGGTCGTAGAAAGCCATCAGTTTTGGAGTAAGCAGACTGCAGCGGCGATATTGTCCGGCTTCGAGCTCCCCGATGCGCCTGACCAGACTGACTGCTGTTCTCGTAGATTCCAGGTGTTTGCATTCGTGTACCGTATTCTTGCAGACAATAATTGTGGGACTTTTGAATCCGGTAAAGGGATAAGGGCAGGCGGAGTTATAGGGGCATTCCTTGACTAAGTAATCCATCTCATGGTAAAAGTCAAAAATATCTTTGAGGTTGAGCCCGATAGTCAGGCATTTGACCGCTGCTTCATTAAGCTCTTTGTCCATTGCCCGGACATTCAATTCATCCACGGTTTGACGGATCAATTGAAGCTCGCGAAACAGGCCGCTTTGCCTCTGGAGAAAAGCATCGGCCACCATCACGATATTGGCCATGGTATCCGGCCACCTGGTGCCGTTGATAAAGTCCTTTCTTCCGAGATAATATTCACAGAGCAGGCGGATGGCATCGAGGATGTCAAAACCGATATCAATACTTCCCAAGGTAAAGTAGCCCTTATGGTTAGCTTCCCAGTATCTCCTCGATTGTTCCTCTTGCGGAAAATCCAGCACACGCTCCATTTGGCTCAAGGAGCCGAAATTATGAAACAACCCGACCTTGGCCAGATCGATAAGCTTGGCTCTATTGCCTTGAAAAACGTTTGAATAGCGCACTGATGACGCCATTGCCAGACAAAAGAGGACCACATTAATGGAATGGTCGAAAAATAATAACGACCTTTTCGCGGTTGAAGATTCGCAAAGGAAATATAGATAATAAACGGTCAGGGCCACTTTTTCTTCTGAAAGAAGATCTTGAATAAAGTCTTCAATGTTTATGTTGACTCCCTTAAACAGCTCGCGGTATTCCTTAATACTCTGATTCCTCTTAAATATCCGGATCATATTCGAAGTTATTTCTTTGCTGAATGACTGGATAAGTTTCTGGCTCCGCTTGATTTTGAAAATAAAATCCAGATCGGGATTATCTTTCCGGAACAGGATAAGCCGGG
>Ga0307379_10004111_pt1 | contig 20890 bp, 13 predicted proteins | sample UN2MG_FD_202237 | JGI IMG/M metagenome (GOLD analysis project Ga0307379, IMG submission 202237) | Soil microbial communities from Risofladan, Vaasa, Finland - UN-2 | ecosystem: Environmental > Terrestrial > Soil > Coastal area > Acid sulfate soil | place: Finland: Risofladan, Vaasa | collected... | reverse complement strand
GCGCTCCGTCTGCGGACATCCTTGTGTGCCGAACGCATGGCGCGGGCCCTTTCTGCCGAAGAAATGACCCTCTATGATCGCCCGCCCCATGCGGCGGAGTCAACGGCTTTCCTTCTCACCGGGCGAAGGCGGGCCAAGGGGTAAAAGACCTCACGGCCGACGAAGCGATTTGCCCCGCCCATTCACGGACTCTCGCGTGTCATCGTCTCGGAGAGGATGACGGGCACATTACACGTTGCTGCCACCCACTGCCCGCCGACTATCTCTGCGGAACCCGCCAGTTAGCGGCCGATACACCCCGATTCTGGCAGCAGCCCACATTAGCAGGGCTGCGTCCTGAAGCAGTACCGACGCGTACGCCCATCGGTCGTTTCCAAAGTTCCCCAGGGCAGTTGGGATACCGGAGATCGCCATCAGAACCAGCAGCACCCAACCGACGCGCGATAGTCTCAACAGGCAGATTGCGCAGGTGACCAGGGCAACGCCGTAGACCAAGTCGTGAATAGGGTACCAGATAAGGTTTTCAGGTTTGACTAGCCCAAAAAAAGAGGAGTCCATCCCTCGCATCCACCTACCTCTGGCGATTGCGTCCAACTCCAGGGCTCCGGATGCAAGAGCCAAAGCGGCAAAGATCATCATGAAGATTGACACCACCACGATGTCCCAAGTGCGCCGCCGAGAGGAAGCTGTACTGCTCCGAGGCTCGACCTCGTTTGCCACACCAATTCTCCAGTGCTCGAAACCGGGCGCTTCAATCTCCTACCGTCTTCTCCTCAGATGCACCGTTCCGCGCCCCGGTGTTCTGTGCTCCTCACCCAAGGATGTCGCAAGAAGGCCCAGGAAATGGTGGAGTAACTCGCCTCCTCCGGATGGAAAGACAGCCGGGCGTTTCCGGCGCCTGGCGCATGGCCGCCCGGGCGAACGTGGCCTACTCTCGGTCATCTTCGCACCCCATCCCGCGTGGACAAGGTCATTCTACGCAACGGTAGGAGAGCTGGACAAGGAGCGAACGGACGCGACGGCGCGCGTCCCTCCACGGGGGGGCGTCGATGCGCTCCCTGGAGGGCCATGCTCCGTCGTGGCCGCAAGGCGGGCTGGACTTGGGCGGCCGGCCGTGGCATCATGCCCGGTCTGCAACTCGAGGCGGACATGAACCTACACGCCGTCAAGGAGTGGATCGCCGCGGGCGACGTCGCGTCGGTGGAGTCGGTCTGGCTGGACGCGGTGGTCGAGGGCGAGCCGCTGGAGCAGATGCTGCCGGCGCTTGAGGCGCTCATGGAGGCCGGCTGCGCCGATTCGGCCGAGACGCTGGCGGCCACGCTGATGGAGGAGCGATACGAGCAGGCCGACCCAGCCGACGCACTGGCGGCCGTCAAGGCGCTGGCGATGATCGTGCCGGACAGCGACGAGCTTCGGACGCGGGCGGCCGACCTGTACAAGCAGGTCCACGGCCGGTCGGAGCACTTCGACGCGATCTTCGATGCGGCGGGGCTGCTGTCGGGCCAGTCGCCTCGGCGGGCGCTTCGCACGCTGGACGTGTGCCTTGGCCTGGGTCCGGGCGCGCACCTGGCCAACCGCTACGACGGGCGGGTGATGAAGGTCGTCGGCTATCAGCCGGCCACCGGCGAGTTCGAGATCGCGGATGCAGCCGGCCGGACCGAGCAGCTCGAGCCGAAACTGCTCGCCGACGAGTACGAGCCCGTCGATGATCGCGACTTCCGCGTGCTCGCCCAGCACCGCATGGCCGAGGCCAAGGTGCTGCTGACGAGCGACCCTGCCGCGGTCCTGATCGGCCTGTGCATCAGCCACGGGGGCAAGATCAACGCCGATCAGCTCAAGGACGCCCTGGTCGGCAAGTTCCTCGACGCCAAGGCCTGGAGCGGGTGGTGGTCTCGCGCGCGGACGGCCGCCAAGCGGTGCGAGCAGCTCAGCTTGGCCGGGCGCAGCCCGATCGTCGTGAGCTACCACGCCGGCGGGCGGACGCTTGAGCAGGAGCTCACCGGCGCGCTGGGGCAGGCCCGCACCCCGGGCGACTATCGCGCGATGCTCCAGCAGTACCTCCGCGAGGCGCGCGGGCGCAAGGTGCAGATCGACCCGCGGTTCGCCGGACGGATTACCGAGGCGCTAGCCGAGCAGGCGCGTTCGTTCCGCGAGCGTTGGCCGGCCGACGCGCTGGCGGCGGCGCTGGCGGTCGAGTCGGCCGTCCGCTCGAAGGCGCCGGCGCCGAGCGAGCCGTATCCGTCTTCGTCGGAGATGCTGGCCGGCGCGGAGAGGCCCGAGGAGCTGCTGGGCGGGCTGAGCGACGAGTCGCTGTGGCTGGCGGGGCTGGACGGGCTGTGCGCGAGGGATGATGCGCCGGATCGCCTGTCGCGGCTGCTGTATTCGGCGCCGGCGTCGCGGCTGGACGTGGTGGTCGAGCGGCTGGCCGCAGCGGGCGACGACGGCACGGCTGCTGCGAAGGCGGCGGCCGACGCGGTTGCCGACCCCGCCGCGCACCTGGAGCTGTTCCTGTGGCTGTGGGCCGGCCCGGCCCGGCCGGTGGCGGGAGTGCCCGGTACGTTGGAGATGCTCGCTCGCATGCTGAAGGCGGTCGGCGATCTGGCGCGGCAGTGGGACGTGGAGGCGGCCACGCGCAAGGAGGCGTTCCGCCGGGTCCGCGCGGCCTTGTCGGCGTCCGACTACGCGTCGTTCCGCGCGGCCGTCGATGCCATGGACGAGCACGTGGCCGACACACTCAAGCGGCAGATCGAGAGGCTGGACGGGCTGGCCGAGTCGGTGCGGCAGCACGCGCTGGACATTCTCCGCGAGCGGTTCGCGGGGTTGTTCTTCGTCAGGGAGCGGCTGGCCCCCTGGGAAGACCCCAACGCGATCTGGACAACCGAAGCGGCGATGGAATCCCGCCAGGCGGAGTACAAGGAGCTGACGGAGACAAAGATGCTTGAGAACGCCCGCGCGATAGGGGCGGCCGCCGCACACGGCGACCTCAGCGAGAACAGCGAGTGGAAGTTTGCCATCGAGGAGCGGAACATGCTCCAGGCCCGCGCCGCCAAGATGCAGGACGAGCTTGCCCGCGCGCGGGTGCTGCATCCGGACGACGTGCCGACCGACTCGGTGGGCATAGGCAGCCGCGTCACGCTCAAGAGCGACGACGACGGGCGGCAGGTCGAGCTGACCTTCCTTGGGCCGTGGGAGGCCGCACCGGATCGGCGGATCTACAGCTACCAGTCGCCGGCTGCACAGAGGCTGATGGGGCTGGCGGTGGGCGAGGCCGTCGAGATGAAGCTCCAGGGCGTCGAGGGCACGTACCGCGTCGAGCGGATCGCCTCGGCCCTTGAGGGCTAAGTTGCTTGCTGATTCCGCAAATGAATGGGTGGTGGGGCTCCCGTTTCGCTACCTGTGGGCATCGCTCGTCAAGCGCGGCGGGACGGCGGTTCGACAGGCTCACCCCAGGGAGCCCCCGCCGCGCGACACGCGAACTATGGCTGTGGGGCGCGGCCGTCGTCAGTTGCTTCCAGCGGGCACAGAAGCCTTGAGCCCCAGGCTACCAGCGTGCTCTTGAGTGTCCGGTGGCACTGATTCGCCAGCCGGGCCGCCCGCACGGCCTGCCGGTATCGTCGGGCCCTGAGGTAGTGCCGAGCGGCTGAGCAGTACAGCCGCCCCAGGCGCCGCCTGACGGCCCGGCCGTCCAGCACCTTCGCGCCTCCGTCGCGATCGACGAACCGGCGGAGGACGTCGGCCTCCAGCATGCGGAGGCGCCCGGTGGGGCGGGAGACGTTCTTTCCGTGGCGGCGGCGCAGGCCGACGGGGCGGCCCAGCGGCTCAAGGGGCGACAGCAGGCTCATGCGCAGGAACAGGTCGTAGTCCTCGCAGGCGCGCAGGGTCTCGTCGTAGAGTCCCGCCTCGAGCACGAGGTCGCGACGGCAGCAGACGCACATGACGGCCAGGTGCATTCGTCCGAACAGCTCCGCCGTGCCGGTGGGGCGGTCCTGGTATTCCCCGGGCTGGGCCGTGGTGGTGCCGTCCTCGTTCAGTCGGTGCCGGTAGCCGTATATGAACCGGGCGGAGGGGCGCTCGTCGGTGTAGCGGGCGAAGCCGGCCAGCGCGTCGGGGCGCCACAGGTCGTCGCTGTCGAGGAACGTCAGCCACCGGCCGCGGGCCAGGCGGATGCCGGCGTTCCTGGCGGCGGCTGGGCCGGCGTTGTCCTGGTGGATCGCGCGTATGCGGGCGTCGTCGTCGGCCAGCTCGTCGATCACGCGGCCGCTGCCGTCGGTGCTGCCGTCGTCCACGATGATGAGTTCCCAGTCCGAGCAGGTCTGCTCGATGACGGACCGCACTGACATCGCGACGTACTCGGCGTGGTTGTACACCGGCATGACGGTGCTGAAGATGGGTTCGGCGGCAGTGGGGCGGGGATCGCTGCCGTGTTCGCGGGTCTGGGCCACGGGGGTTCCTTCTCGGGCGGGCGTGCCGGCGCCGCAGTCCGGCCGGAGATCATACCGCGCGCAAGCGGCCGGACAAGAGAGGCCAATAACGGTTGCAAACCTCCGGGGCGGGCTATAGAGTAAGGCGGACTTTGGCGGTTGGCGCCTGCGCCAAGCGACGGTACTGTCGATTCGCGCACGAGGTGAAGCGGTGAGTCCGGTTCCGGCCGATGCCCCCGATGGAGTCCGGCAGTTCGTCCGGTGCATGACCAGCGAGGAAAGGATGCTGGTGGTGCTCAAGCGAGAATTGTACGAGGGCAGTTGGGACGAGATGGTGGCCGATCTCCAGGCCCGCCTGGAAGGCCGGCCTTACATCTTCAAGCTCGCCCACCGCATCGCGGACGACCTTGAGCGAATCACCCACCTCCGCGAGTTCGAGCGGCAGGAGGGTGTGGACCTCGGTGAATACGTGGGACTGGATTGATCGCCGGGAGAGGTTGGATGAACAGGCTAATCAGAACGCTGGTGTTGGTGATGCTCGTGGCGGGCGTGTCCGGCTGTGGAGAGGTGCGCCCGACCACCGACAGCCGACCGGTAGGCGGCGACCTGGAGAAGCTGGGCCTGAGGACCTATTGGGACTACCACCTGAAGCTGGGGCGCGGCGAGTCGATCTCGTCGATCCACCGCATCGAGGACCGCGTGTACTGCCTGACAAGCAGGAACCGTCTGGTCGCGCTGGACGCGCTGACCGGCGTGCGGCAGTGGGAGGTGGAGGTCTGCCCGGCCCGCGATAGGGTCTTCCGCCCGATTCACTTCAAGGGCATGGTCCTGACCGAGAAGGTTCCGGGCATCGGGGAGATGCTGAGTCCCCGGGCGCCGTCGATGCCTCCGTTCGACGCGGTGCTCATCAACAGCGCCTCGCAGTTGTTGGTGATAGATCGCGAGAATGGGCGGGTCGCTCGGCGGATTCCCCTGGACTTCGTCGCCTCGTGCGGTGGGGCTACAGACGGGAAGTACTTCTACGTGGGTGACACGCGGGGGTGGTATTACGCCGTGGCCCTGAAGGAAGCGATCCGAACGTGGACGCTCTCGGCGGCCGACACGATTACCGCGCCGATGGTGTACTTCGGCAACGTCCTGTACGTCGGCAGCCAGGACAGTACGCTCCGCGCGATCAGGGTCGGAGTGATCGGGCAGGAGCTTGGCAAGAATATCCTCGGCGGACCAATCACCGCCGGCTTCCACGTGGATAATCGCGGCTGCTTCGTGCCTTGCGAGGACAATCGCCTCTATACGTTCACGCGGGGCCTCTCGCAGAGGCTCTGGGACCATCCCTTCGTCTGCCGTGGGCCGCTGCGCCAGCCGGTTCAGGTCGGCGAGAAGACCGTCTTTCAGCTCGCGGACCGCGACAAGCTCTACGCGATCAATCTCGTGAACGGCCAGGAGCGGTGGAGCCTGCCCCGCGGCGTGCAGGTCTTGGCGGCGTCCGGGGGCGACGTGTACGTTCGCGACGCGCGCGGCCGGCTGCTGGTGGTGGACGAGATCCTCGGCACGGTGAAGAACTCAGCCTGGCTGACAGGGCTGGACGTGTTCGTGGGCAACGCCACTGATGAGTCTATCTGGGCGGGCGGGCGACACGGACGCGTGGTGTGCATCCGGCCGGCCTCTGCGGGGTTCGTCACCGCCGAGATGCTCCGGAAGGCCGCTCCATAGCCCCATGCTCGCCTCGCGGACCCCTGCTGTATTGGAAAGGAACCCCTGATGGAAGGTGTGAAGATCCGCCGCGCCCTGATCAGCGTCTTTGACAAGACCGGCATCGACTCGTTTGCCGGCGCGCTGAGCGATATGGGCGTGGAGATTGTCTCCTCCGGCGGGACGGCCAGCACGATCGAGTCAGCCGGCGTGAAGGTTCGCCGGGTGCAGGAGTGGACCGGCTTTCCGGAGATGCTCGGCCACCGCGTGGTGACCCTTCATCCGAAGGTGCACGGCGGCATCCTGGCCCTGCGCGACGACCCGCAGCATCAGGCGGACATGAAGAAGTACGATATCGAGCCGGTGGACCTGGTCTGCGTCGGGCTTTATCCGTTTGAGGATGCCATCGCTGCCGAAGGCTGCACGCTGGCCGACGCTGTGGAGATGATCGACATAGGCGGCCCGACCATGGTCCGCTCGGCGGCCAAGAACCACAAGTTCGTCACGGCCGTCACCGACAAGTCGCAGTACAACCTGGTCCTCGACGAGATGCGCGCCAACGACGGCGAGGTGAGCTTCGAGCTGCGCCAGAAGCTCGCCCGCCAGGCCTTCGCGCTTACCGCCCACTACGACAGCGCGATCAGCGGTTATCTCGCGCGGCAGTTGGGCGAGCAGTTTCCCGAGCGGCTGACGCTCAGCTACCGCAAGGCGTCCGACCTGCGCTACGGCGAGAACCCGCATCAGAAGGGGGCGTTCTACGTCGGCACCGACGCATCCGAGCCGTCCGTGGCCAGAACCCGATTCCTCGGCGGCAAGGAAATATCCTACAACAACTACTTCGACGCCAACGGCGCGCTGGAGCTGGTGAAGGAGTTTTCCGCCCCGGCCGTCGCCATCATCAAGCACGCCAACCCAGCCGGCTGCGCCGTGGATGACGACCTGGTGGAGGCATATCGCAAGGCGTACCTGGGCGACGTGAACGCCGCCATGGGCGGCATCGTGGCGGTAAACCGCCCCGTGACGGCGGAGCTGGCCGAGGCGATCGTCGCGAGCTACAAGCGATGGGGCAAGGCCGCCGGCGCGGGCGGGTTCTTCGCCGAGATAGTGATCGCCCCGGGCTTCGACGACAAGGCCGTCGAGACCATCCGCGCCCGCGAGGGCTGGGGCGCGGACGTCAGGCTTCTTGAGACCGGCGAGCTGACCGGGCGGCGCAACCACGAGAAGTTTCTCAAGTACGTCGTCGGCGGCATGTTGGTGCAGGACCGCGACCTGGCCGGGCTAGACGAGGACAACTGGAAGATCGTCACGAAGCGCAAGCCGAGAGAGCAGGAGATGGCCGACCTGCGCTTTGGCTGGCTGGTGTGCAAGCACGTCAAGTCCAATGCGATCGTGCTGGCCAAGGATCGCACGCTGCTGGGCGCCGGGGCCGGACAGATGAGCCGGGTGAACTCGGCGCGGCTGGCCTCGCAGATCGCCCAGGCCTACGGAGGCGGCGCCGTGGACCTTAAGGGATGCGTACTGGCCTCCGACGCGTTCTTCCCGTTCCCCGACAGCCTGGACTGGGCGGTCCAGGCCGGCGCTACCGCCGTCATCGAGCCCGGCGGCGCCAAGAAGGACGCCGACGTGATCGCCCGCGCCGACGAGCTGAAGCTGGCGATGGTCTTCACCGGTACGCGGCACTTCAATCATTGAGCACGGGAAACACTGCTGGCGGCCCAGACGGCGGGCCGATAGAATTCGATAAGGTAGCCGGCACCGAGTTGGTGTGCCAGGAATACGTGCATGGGGAGAGTGGCCGTGGCGAAGCGAAGGCAAGAGCAATCGGTGCTTGGACTGGGGGTGTATACGTTGCCCGAGGCGGCGCGGCTTGTGCAGACGACAACCACTCGTGTTCGCCGTTGGCTGCTGGGTTATCGTTTCCCGCTCAGGACGGGGGCTACCGCCCAGTCCGCTCCGATCTTCAAGCCGCAGCTACCCCAGACAGAAGGGCATTGGGCGATAGGATTCCTTGATCTCGTTGAGCTTCTTTTCATCAAGGGGTTCAGGGACATGCGAATCGCTCTGCCCTACATACGCTTGGCTGCGAGGAGAGCCGCCAAGCGATGGAAGACGGACCACCCGTTCTGCCTCAAGCGATTCTCGACTGATGGATATGAGATCTTCGAGACTCTGGTGGATGAAGTCGGCGAGGAGGAACTGCGAGAGGTCACCAAAGGGCAATATCACTTCTACAGCGTCCTGGGTCCCTACCTCAGGCAACTTGATTACAGCGACGCCGGTGATGTCTTGAGGTGGTGGCCTCTGGGGAAGAAGAGGGACATAGTTGTGGACCCAGCTGTTGCATTCGGTAGGCCAGTGGTTGTCGGTTCATCTGTGCCCACGGAGGCAATCTTTGCTGCGGTCGGGGCCAACGAATCCGAGAGACAAGTTGCGACCTGGTATGATCTTCCCATCTCGTCGGTTCGTGCGGCCGTTGAGTTCGAAGAGAGCCGGGCTGCATGACGTTCATCTTGGACAACAACATCTCCTACAAGTTCGCCAAGGCTCTCAGGGCTCTCGGTGAAGACGTCTGGGGATTGCGCGAGAAGCTTGACCCAGGGGCTCCGGACATCGAGTGGATCCCGAAACTGGGGGCAAAGGGGTGGCATTTCGTGTCGGGCGACAAGCATATCCTGTCTCGCCCTCTGGAGCGCCATGCCCTGAGGAAGGCCGGTATCACGGCCTTCATACTTGGCCCGTTCTTCTCGAAGCGGAGCTTCCGCTTCTGGGACCAAGCAGTCTGGTTGATCAGGCATTGGCCAAGTTTTCTGACCTTCGCGAAGGGCGTTCCGCATGGGACCTGCTTCAGCGTTCAGCAGAATGCAACAATGAGACCCCTTTCTTCTTCCTGACTGATCCAGCCTGGCCCCGAGTAGAGCGGCTCGGGGATCCCGGGTATGTTTTGCTTGACCGCAATCGGCTGTGCCCTGAGAATGGCCAATTCCCTGGAGCCGGCGGCACTGTTCCGGGCATGCCGGCCCCGCCTGGTGGTGGGCGCATCGGCCGCCCCAGGGCGGCCGAGAAGCGCCGCGGCAAGACGTCTGACCCTGTAGGACGACTATGGAAGCCAAAAACCTGCCTTTGAAGTTCGCCTTCGTGGGCGTGCTGGTGCTGCTGTGCGCCTACGGGCTGGTGTTTCAGAAGCTCCGATTGGGCATCGACCTGCGCGGCGGGCATTCGTTGATCTTTGAGATCAAGACGAGCGAGGCGGAAATCCGCGCGCTGGAGCAGGCCAAGAAGGACCTCGAGGCCCAGCACGAAGCAGCCGCCGACCCCAAGAGCAAGGAGCAACTGAAGCAGCAACTTGATCGGATCAAGGCCAGCCTGGCCGACCTCAGGTGGCAGGCGAGCGCACGGGGCGACTTGGCCGAGCGGATGATCGCCATCCTCAAGGAGCGGATCGACCCGCAGGGGTTCTCGAACCTGGAGATGAGGCCGCTTGGGAGGAACCGGATCGAGATCCGCATGCCGGCGGGCAGCAAGGAATCGCGCCAGGCCAAGCGAGTCTACGACCAGGCCCTCAAGACGCTGGAGGCCGGCAACATACACCGCAGCCAGATCGATGATGTGGAGAACACAAGCGGCACGCAGCGCCAGGAGAGGATTCGAGCCATCGCCGGTTCGGACCAGGCCCTGGCCGACAGGCTGACGCGGTATGGGCAGGCGGTTGACGCCCTTCGGAAGGCCAAGACCGAGAAGGACCGCCTCCAGCGGCAGTACGATCAACTGGCCGCCACCAGTCAGCCCGAAGACGAGCAGAAGCAATTGGCCGCCGCGCTTGCCAAGGCCGAGCAGGACCTCGTGGATGTGCAGCAGCTCGTCGAGGAACTGCGGGGCGAGATCCTCGCAGGCAACATATCTCGTGCCCAGTTGGACAGCATACTGCGGAACTACGTGGCTCCCGAGGAGACGGCCGGCGGCAAGGAGCAGTCCGAGCTGAAGCGCCGGATGGAGCTGTTCGGGATCGGGTTGGACAAGCTCCGCGCGGAGCACAAGGACAACCCCGGTCGGCTGAAGGAGGCTGACGAGGTGGTCGAGGCCTACAAGGCCTGGACCCGCGTGCGGGGACACCTGGACGACCCCAGCGACCTGATACGCCTGGTCCGCAAGGCGGGCGTGCTGGAGTTCCGCATCGCGCCCGCGGTTTCCGGGGAAGGCTCGGCGTTGAGTGAGGAGGAGGTCAAGCGGTACAAGGGCATCCTTCACGATCCGAGCGAGGGACCTGAGTCGCTGCTGCGCCGCAATGACGAGTTCCTGTGGTTCCCGATTCGGCGCGGGGAGGAGAAGTTCGCCGGGCTTATCACCGCCGACATGGGCGGGCGGACGTACTTGCTGCTCTACAACAAGCCCGGGTTCACCATGCTTCAGAGGCGGGGCGTGCGGACCTGGTCGCTCGACGGCGCCTACGCCAGCTACGACGATCGCATGCAGCCGGCCGTCCGGTTCGAGTTTGACGAACGCGGCGCCAGGATCTTCTACGAGCTGACCGGCCGGCACTTGAAACGGCCAATGGCCATCCTGCTCGACGACGAGGTGATCTCCGCCCCCACGATCCAGGCAAAGATCTCGGACAAGGGCATCATCACCGGCCACTTCGACCTTGATGAGGTCAAGGAGCTGGCCCACACGCTGGAGGCCGGCTCGCTGCCGGCCAGGCTCAACCCAGAACCCGTGGCGATGAACACCTTCGGGCCGAGCTTCGGCGAGGAGAACCTACGCTCGGCGCTGAAGGCGGGATACGCCAGCGCCTGCGTGATCGTGGCGTTCATGCTGGCGTACTACCTGCTGTCCGGGGCGATCGCCAGCGCGGCCCTGGCGCTGAACCTGCTGCTGGTGATGGGCTCGATGAGCCTGCTGAGCGCCGTGTTCACCCTGCCGGGAATCGCCGGGGTGATTCTGATCATCGGGATGGCCGTCGACGCCAACGTGCTGATCTACGAGCGCCTCCGCGAGGAACAGGCCAAGGGCCAGTCCATCCGGATGGCACTGAAGAACGCCTACGACCGGGCGTTCAGCGCGATCTTCGACTCCAACGTCACTACGCTTATCACCTGCTCGATCCTCGGGTGGGTCGGGTCGGAGGAGGTGCGCGGGTTTGCCGTCACGCTGGGGCTCGGCGTGGTGTTCAACATCTTCACGGCTGTCTATGTCACCCGGTGGGTCTTTCAGTTGCTGCTGGAGTTCGGGCTGCTGAAGCGGCCTTTGAAGATGATGAAGCTGATCGGCGTGCCGAAGATCGACTGGATGAGCAAGCGGTACTACTTCTGGACCTTCTCGGTGGCGATGGCAGTGATCGGCATAGCCTCGCTGGTCTGGCAGGGCCGCAACCTGCTGGGCATCGAGTTCTCATCTGGCACGCAGGCCATCCTGACGTTCAAGGACGATGCGCTGATAGGCGGCAGGCTGCCCGACGACGAGCTGGTTCGCCGGGAGTTCGCCGCCAGTGCGGCCGGGCACGAGAAGCTCTACGCCTCGGCCCGTGTGGAGATGGTGGAGACCGAGCGGGTCAGCAGCTTCCTGAAGGACCACGACACCGACGGCGACGGGAAGATCACGCTGGCCGAGTGGCGGGCCCAGGGGCTCAACGAGGATTTCTTCAAGCTCGTTGACGGGCTGGGCGACTCGGACGGCGCGCTGTCAGCCGCGGAGCTGGAGCGGAACCTGCCGGCTCGTTCGTATCAGATCTCAACCACCGAGAGCAGCGTGCCGCTGATCCAGCAGGTCGCCGCCAAGGCCTTTGGCGACGCGCTGGTCCAAAGGCAGCGAATCGACTTCGAGCTGGTAAAGGGCCTGACCCATCCCGGTCTCAGGATCGAGCTGGCCGAGGACGGCAGGACGTTCATCAAGAAGGGGATAGCCGAGACGGCCGATCCCAGGTACCGCAGGCAACTGCTGGACGCCGAGGGCGGCGTGCTGTTTGTCGTGAAGCCCCAGGCCCCCGCCAGCCGGGTGGAGGTGGCCCAGCGGATCCGCGACATGCGCCTTCAGCCGGACTTCGCCCAGGTGACGCTCAACAGCACCGAGGTGGTGGGCCTGACGCTTGCCAGCGCCGAGAAGTACTCGGAACTGGCGATCTTCGTTACGCCTGCGGACCCGGCCGTCGCCGACAACCCCCGTGCATGGGGCGACCTTGCCCAGAAGGAGCAGGAGCTTATGGAGGCGTCGCTTCACCGCCAGGAGGCGATGGTGGCGACGAACTTCGACCCCGCGGTCGCCGGTCAGGCCAGGCAGCGGGCCATCGTGGCGATGATTCTGGCGTGGGTGGCTATCATCGCCTACTTGTGGCTGCGGTTCGGCTCCGCACGGTGGGGCCTGGCGGCGGTGGTGTGCCTGATACACGACATCACGCTGGTGCTGGGCATGGTAGCGGCGTCCGGCTGGCTGCACACGACGGTCTTCGGGCGGGCGATCGGTATCGACTCCTTCAAGATCGACCTGGCGATGGTCGCCGCGATGCTGACTATCATCGGCTACTCCGTCAACGACACGATCGTGGTGTTCGACCGGATCCGCGAGAACCGCGGCAAGCTGCTGGCGGTAAGTCCACAGGTGGTCAACCTCTCGATCAACCAGACCCTCAGCCGAACGCTGCTGGCCGGCGGGACCACGTTCGTGGTGGTCATGGTCATGTTCGTTGCGGGCGGGCAGGGAATCCACGCGTTCACCTTCGCGCTGCTGATGGGCATCCTGTTCGGGACCTACTCGTCGATCGCGGTGGCCAGCCCGATCCTCCTGGGATTCCGCCAGATGCTGAGCGCTAGGCCCGCCGCCAGCGTATTGGAGTAGCCGTCCGGGGCCGGTTCCCGGACGATGGGGCAAACGTGAGCCGGCCGATGGCCATCGGCCGGCTTTGGGAGCTCCAACAGACCCTACGATGGCCGCGACGAGGCGCAGTCTGACGCAGGTTGGCGCCCTGGGCCTGGCGGCTGCGGTGTGCCTGGCATGCGCGGCGCCCGGCTGCGATGACGGCTCCTCGCAGCGGCCGCGGCAAGAACCCGAACCGCAGTTCCGTCTCGATCCGCTTCCCGTTCAGCAGGCCAAGGCGTACCCCGAAACGGTGACGGGGCTGTTCGTGTCGCTGGCGGATTTCGAGGATTCGCCGTTCGGCGAGCGCGGGCGGGCGCAGGTGGCGCACTTCGCCGTCGTGCCCGAAAGCGCCGCGGCCGCGCTCAAGCACGTGGTCAACGTCACCCGTACCGGCGTGGGGGCGCTGGAGGTCCATCTGCCGCCGCACTCGATGCTGCGATACCGCATTCCGCAGGTGCACGACTTCCGTCCCTGGTCGCTGCTGTCCATGGCTGTGTACAGCGAGGCCGTCCGAGACGACCTGCGGGTGATCCTCACCTCGGGGCGGGTAAGTTGGACGTCGCATCACGTGCTGCTGAACAGGGGCTGGAACACGGTTCTCATCGACATTCAGCGGCTCAGCGAGACGCCCGGCTTCGACACTGCCCGGGTCGAGACTGTCGGGGTGGTGCTGGCCGACGCCACCGGCCCGGTCCGGCTGAACGTCGACGACATCATGCTCGTTGAGAACAACCGCCGCATCGAGCCCACGCCCGAGGGCATACGCCTGTCGAAGGCGGGGCTGGATTGCCGGCTGGAGCTGCCTGGCAGAAAACCCATGGTCTTCTCGCAATGGCGCGACGGTCTGTGGAGACTCTCTCCCGAGCGCTTGACGGTCAACCTCGTCGCCCCCAACGCGCCGGTCCGCCCCGACACGGAAGACCTCCGCGCGATGGGGCGGCGCCGCATCGGCCGAATCGAGCTGCTGGAGCACAACGCCGTTCGGGTGCGTCTGGCCAACACGTGGTTCTTCCCCACCCGCGCCGGGGAGTGGCTGTCCCTGGCGGTCCGTCGCATTCGCTGGACGCACACGTTCTACGGCGACGGGCGCTGGGTGGTCCACTTCGAGCTGAACAACGCCGGCGGTGAGCCGATCCGCCAGGTGGGGCTGGCCTTTCCCACGCCCGTGGCCTGGGCCGGCGCGGGCGCCTCCCGGACGCTGAGCCGGGCGGACATGGACGCCTCCCTGTGTCGGTTCAGTTGCCTGGTGCCGCCGCCCCTGCCGAAGCAGGATGCGATGCTGGCCGGATACCTTCGCCCGGGCCCGCTGCGAAAGACCCTGTGCGAAGAGGGTGTGTTCGCCGCCGGCGACGCGGACCGCGACGGGTTCGATGAAACGCAGGGCTGCTACTTCCTCCAGGCCAAGGCGGGCCACTGCCGGTTCACCATAATGCCTCGCCGGCCGAGCCTGCTGAACCCGGTCTTCCGGGTGGGGGGACAGTGGACCGGACCGGTTCATGTCAGCAGTGACGGATTGGCGATAAGAAATACTGTCCCTCTGAAAGATGGCTCGGTATTATTCGAACTGCCCGGACAGGTGGACCGGCCGACGGCGGTAGAGGTGGTCGGTAGGGTATCGCGCCTGGCAGGTCGATAGGGCCGGGCGCGATCTTCCGCGGCGCCGCGCCCGCAGGATATTATGCGAGCAATCGCGCGTGCGATCGCAGAAGCTTGTGCTTGCCCTGTGTCGGCAAGTCGTTATATTGTGCCAAGATGAGTACTCCTGTGGACGATAGGACCACTAGCCGGTTTCGCGGAGCGCATTGCCAGGCCGGCGCGGCTCTGCGCTGCGTTGGTCCCATGCACTCGTCGTGGAAGCGGGCGTGTTCGCCATCGGGCATCGGGACCGGCGGCCGGTCCCCAGTAAGGAAGAGGTCGGTGAACGAACCACAACGGCACGGCCGTCTCCGTGTGGCATGGGCTCTGGCGGCACTGATGGCGATGTGCGGCTGTGATAAGATCACGGATGCGATCAAGACCGACACCTCCCGGTGGTTCTCTCCGGATCTGGTTATCAAGGCCCCCAAGCGATCTCCGATCAACATGATTCGTTCGAGCGTTTCGGTGGCGGACGAGACGCAGGAGCTGGTCCCCAACGCCACGCCCCCCAGGGAGGAGGACTACACCTACTCGGACGAGGACTACGTGATCGGCCCGACGGACGTCGTGGACGTGTCGATAATGGACCTTTACGCGGTCGGCGTGGAGACCACGCTTCGGCGAGAGGTCAGCGACAGCGGGTACATCGACCTGCCGCTTCTGGCCGACCGGATCAAGGCCGAAGGCCGGACGCAGGAGGAGCTCAAGGAGGACATCAAGGACGCCTACAGCCCGGAGATTCTGCGCGACCCGATCGTGTCGGTCTCTGTCGTGGCGAGGCGCCAGAGCACGTTTTCCGTGCTCGGCGCCGTTGAGCGCCGGGGCACGTACAACGTCATTCGCAAGGACATGCGCCTGCTTGAGGCGCTGGCGCTTGCCGGGGACGTGTGGCAGCCGAACACCAAGTACATATACGTGATTCGCATGTCCAAGCCGCGGGTGCGGCGCGATCCCAACCGCGTGGCCAGGACGGGCCCCAGGACCGAGCCTCTGGGTGAGTTGCCGGTGGCGGTTCCGCCCGGCACGACGCTGCCGGGGCCGACCACTGCGCCGGCCTCCCGCGCAACCGAGCCGACGCTGGAGGATCTGGATCGTCTGGTTCCCGGCCGGCCTGCCACGCAACCCGCGGGGCTGCCGCCCCCGTCGGCGGTCCTGCGACTGACGGATACCTCCAGCGCCAGCGGCACCGCGCCAAGCACCGGCCAGGCCGTTCCGGCCACCGCGCCTAAGACTCATAAGTGGGTGTACACCAACGGCACATGGGTCCGCGTGGAGCAGAAGCCCGCCACTGCCCCGACGACAACCCCGACGCCCAGCCCGACGCCCAACTGGCCCGAGACTGTTGAGCTGCCCCGGCCGCGGGTTCCACAGACCCAGCCCGTGACCCCCCAGAGGGACACCGACCCCTTCAACTGGAAGCGGATCGAGAAGACCGATCTGGCCCGGATCATCGCCGTCAACTACCGCAGTCTCCAGAACGGCGACCCGCGGATGAACATCGTGATTCGCGACAATGACGTGATCCAGGTGCCGCGGGACGAGGTAGGCGAGTTCTACGTGATGGGCGAGGTCGCCCGCCCAGGCGTGTACTCCCTGACCGGCAGGCTGATCACTGTGAAGATGGCCGTGGCGGCGGCCGGTAACCTCGGGGCGCTGGCCTGGCCGGAGAACTCCGTCCTGATCCGGCGAGTCGGGCACAATCAGGAGCAGGTCATACCGCTTAATATCGAGGCGATTTTCCGGGGTGGGGCGTCCGATATCTTTCTAAAGCGCGATGACCTGATCGCCGTTGGCTCGGACATCCGACAGCCGTTCTTCGCTGTGCTCAGGAACGCCTTCCGCTTCAGCTACGGCTTCGGGTTCGTCTACGACCGGAATTTCGCCGACATCGCCGCCGGGTCCGCCGGGCTGGACAGCCGGCGCTTCACGCGATGGTAGGGTGTCTCCCTCGGCGTCAGACAGATGACCCAAAGCCAACCCAAATCGCGGGCCGGTTCGGCCGGGGTGTCTCTGGCGGAGATCGCGGCCGGGTTTGAGGAGCCGCCCGCCCCCCGGGGCCTGCCGCTTGCCTCGTGGATCAAGATCGCCGCCATCGCCGGGCTGTTCGTCCTGGTGAATTTCTGGCAGTTCCAGATTCTCATTCCCCAGTGGCGACATGACGCTGACTGGTCCCACGGCTTCATGATCCCCCTGTTCAGCCTGTACCTTCTGTACTCCCGACGGCGCGAGCTGCTCTCGGCGCCGCGCCGCGCGTGCCTGCCCGGGCTGGCGATCATGCTCCTGGGGCTGCTCTGCGCCGCCCTCGGCGTTACTCCGGTCCACAACCACTTCTTCTCGCATGTGGCCATGGTGCTGACGCTGTTCGGGCTGGTGCTGTACCTGGCCGGGCCGGCCGTCATGAAAGTCGCCTGGCTGCCGGTTGTCTACCTGGTGCTGGCGATGCCGATTCCAGGCACTCTGTATGGGCGGATCGCGCTTCCTCTTCAGATGCTGGCGGCGAAGGCGTCGGGGGCGATGCTGCATCTGTTCGGCGTGAAGATTCAGGTGACCAGCCTGAGGATGGACATCGTCAGCATGAGCGGGGTGGCGTATCCGCCCCTGACTGTTGCCGAGGCGTGCAGTGGCGTGCGCTCGATGATGGCGTTTGTCGCCCTCAGCGTCGCGTGGGCCTACATCACCGACAGGCCCGCCTGGCAGCGGCTCGTGCTGATACTTGCGGGCATACCGGTCATGGTGGCCTGCAACATCCTGAGGGTTGCCCTGACCTGCACCATGTACGTCTTCGATCAGCCCGAGTTCGGACAGGACCTGATGCACGAATTCATGGGGATGGTCCTTCTGATCCCGGCCGCCGGGCTGCTGTACCTCTTGAGCAAGCTCATGCAGAGCCTGTACGTCGAGGAGGATGAGGACCAGCCCCCCGCGGACCAACCCGTGCAGGAAGGGGCCAAGGCATGACGCATACGGGCGCCCGCAATCCCGCATCGACAGGGCGTTTACTGCTGGCCCGCGTGCTGGGCGACCGGCACTTTCTCATCGCAGCCGGCATCCTGCTGCTGGCGGCTGTCGGGTGGGGCGCCGCCGTCAGGTTGCTCGGCATCGCCACGCGGAAGGAGCCCGTTCCCTGGCCGGAAGGCGCGGTCGTGGACGAGGACCACCGGCTCCGGTCGCTGCCGGTGCGCCTCGGCCCGTTCGAGAGGGCCAAGGACGGCGAGCTGACCCAGGACAACAAGACCGACGGCAAGCCGGACGGGGAGATCGTCTTCAGCCAGACCGAGCTGGACGCCCTTGGCGTGGGGACCGATTTCGACCGAACCCGCTATAAGCAGCGTCGTAGCAACTGGTATGTCTCGCGGGTCTACGTGGACAGGCGCCCCGGCGCCGTTCCCCGGTACTGGCGCCTGGACGTGACCTACTACACGGGAGGACTGGATTTGGTGCCGCATGTGCCCGATATCTGCCTATGGGCGGGCGGCATGAGCGTTCTTGGGTCGGACGGCGTGACTTTCGAGATCCCCGGCTGCAGCGGGGACTGGGACCGGCCCGTGCGCTTGCACAGGACGCGGTATGAGGACAAGACAGGTCGGATGTTCGTGGAGTACTACGGCTTCAGCCTCAATGGCGTGCCGCAGGACACACGGGAGAAGGTTCGAGGCAAGCTGCTCAACCCCTTCATGCGATACAGTTACTTCGCCAAGATCCAGTTCTCCCCTCGAATGAGCGTGGTGAGTCTGGCCGAGACGGACCGCAAGGCCGAGGAGTTTCTCAGGCATGTGCTTCCGGAGATACTGAAGGTGCTGCCGTCGGCCCGCCAGGTCGAGACACTGGAAAACACAAGGCAGTGACATCGGGCGAGATGCCCGGAGCTTCACGAGGCGCTAAGTGGCCAGAAAGAAGAAGATCAACAAGCGGGCGGTCGCGATATTGATCGTGGTGGGGGTTATCGTGCTGATCGCCGTCGCTGCGTATTTCGTGGATGAGTGGCTGCCCAAGAATCCCTTGAAGTACGCCCAGGACGGCAACAAGGCATTTGAGGCCGGCGACTACCAGAAGGCCGAGAGGCTCTACAAGGAAGCCTTTGAGGCCAGCCATTCCAAGAACGCCTTCTATCTGTACAGGCTTGCTCAGGCTAACTGGGAGATGGTCAAGCTCCAGCAGGGCATGGTCGCAACCGAACGTCGAGAGCGGTTTCATCGGGCCGTCCAGTTGCTGCGCAGGTCGGTGAGGATGAAGCCCGACTTCGCCGAGGCGCAGCAGCTTCTCTGCGACATCTATTGGCAGAGCCCCGGTGGCTTGAAGGAGTTCATCGCAGAGGCCGACAAGATGCTCCAGATCGATCCCAACCGCGACGTGATCTACGTCCAACGGGCGATGGCCAAGGCCGAGGAGATGGCCATTCAGAAGACCCGGGACCCTGAACTCATTCAGTCGGTCCTGGCTGACTTCAATAAGGCCTTGGAGCTCAAGCCGGACGACATCGCCCATTACATGCGGCTGGTGTTGTTCCTGCGGCGGATGGAGATGGACGATGAGGCCGAGAAGGCCTTCGAGAAGGCCGTCTCGCTGAACCCCGACAGCGCCGAGCTCCGAGCCAACTACGCGATGTATCTGCGAGAAGTGGGGCGGACCGACGAGGCCCTCGCCCAGATTGACGAGGCCGTTCGTCGCGACCCGAACAGCACGGTCGGATTCAAGGCCCGCGCCGAGCACTACCGGTATACAGGCGACCTTGACCAGGCGATGAAGGCCCTGGAAGATGCACTGAAGGTGGATGACAGCGACTTCCTCGTTTACCGCGAGAAGGCCGGCATCCTCCTTCGGCAGAACAAGAACGACCAGGCCGCCGATGCCATCCGCAAGGGAATCCAGACCCTCGCCGCGCACCTGAAGCAGCAGACCTCCCCCGTAGGGATGCGCCGTCTCGAGACGGCCACCTGGCAGCTTCACTACTCGCTGGCCGGCATCCTGCTGGAACGGCTGGACCGCAACATCGAGGGCGACAAGCGCGAAGAGCTTCTACAGGAGGTTCGCTCGAGCCTCGGACAGTTGACCAAGTACATCCCGGAGCGGCCCGAGCGGGCCAAGATCGCGGGCCTGCTGGCCTACTCGCAGGGCAAGCTGCAGGAATCGGCCGTCCTCCTGGAGAAGGCGCTGGTCTCCGGGGCCGCCGCGTTCGACATGCCCGCCGCCGGCAGGCTGGTGTCGGCGTACCTGAGGCTGGGACAGATCGATCGCGCCCAAGAGATCCTCGAGAGAATGAGCCGCTTCTCCGGGGAGGCCGGCCGGGCGAAGCTGACGCTGACCCAGGCTGAGTTGAAGATGCGGGCTCGAGACTACCGCGGGGCGCAAGAGAAGATCGCCCAAGTGCTGGCCGCCGACTCCAACATGCCGGAGGCCAGGAACATCAAGTCCATCCTGGACGTGCTGGTTGGCGACAGAGACAGGCTGCTGCCTGCGACGAAGGTCTCGGGCCCCTATCTGGCCCTGCTCTTGGAGCACGCCGGTCAATTGATCTCCGACCGCGATATCAGAGGCCTGCTTCTTCTGGAGGACCTGCACACCAAGGCGCCAGCCAACAAGACGGTGATCGCCCGCCTGCTGGACATCTACGTGCGGGGCGACAAGCTCGACAAGGCTGAGGCCATTGCCAAGGAAGCCGAGAAAGACAACCTGGAGCTGGCCGCCTGGGTCCGCCAGGAGATCGCGGTCCGCGCGGAAAAGGACCCGCAGAAGCGATTTGAGCTGCAGAAGGCCAGGATCGAGGAGCAAATCCAGGACCCTCTTGGCAGAGCGCTGAGTATGTCGGCGTTGTGCCAGTCGATGAACCGCCAGGAAGATGCCTCCCGCTACCTCCAGCAGGCGGCCGCCATCGACGCGAATCACCCCGCCGTGGTGCAGTTGATCTTCATCACGCATCTGCGGGAGAAGAACTGGGAGTCGGCCGAGGAGTGGGCCGCGAGGGCCGCCCGGCTCAACCTCGACGGCGTTGACGGGAAGATGTTCGCCACGCGACTGGCCATCGCCAGGAACGATCTCGACAAGGCCATCGAACTGCTTGAGGAACTCGCGGGCATAAATCCCAGGGCCAAGCAGGTCAAGGTCATGCTGGCCGACTGCTATCGCCTGAAGAAGCAGTACGACCGGGCCCAGGCGCTCTACGAGGAGGTCATCCGGGTTGACTCCTCGTACGCGCACGCCGCAATCGGGATGGCCATGCTGACCGGCGCCCTGAACAAGGCCGACGAGCATCGGATCTGGGTTGAGCGCGCCAACCAGCTTCCGGCCGGCAGGCG
>Ga0307379_10004109_pt1 | contig 20899 bp, 22 predicted proteins | sample UN2MG_FD_202237 | JGI IMG/M metagenome (GOLD analysis project Ga0307379, IMG submission 202237) | Soil microbial communities from Risofladan, Vaasa, Finland - UN-2 | ecosystem: Environmental > Terrestrial > Soil > Coastal area > Acid sulfate soil | place: Finland: Risofladan, Vaasa | collected... | reverse complement strand
AGCTGGTTCTTCTGGTGATTGATTTAACCCTTTTCTTTTTAAAAAACTTTTTTTGCTTCGCAAAAACCTTTGCTAAAAAATCTTTTAAAAGTTCTTTTGATAAAACTTTTCTTCCAAGAAAAGTTTTATGCGTTGACGGAAAATAAAAAATTATAACGAATATTCTTTAGTATTGCTTATCTTTCAATCATAATCTTCTTCTAAAATATCCAATACCCACTTAAGATTCATATTCTTGTGTGGATAAACACTCCTTCCGACGTGAATATGGTCTGGATAAGTTTCGAGTTCCTTATGATGTGGAGCATTATCCCACCTTTTTATGAGTCCCGCATCTTTTGTCTGCCAATGATACTTATAGTTAATGAGGTTTGGCGAATCATTGATCTTTACATACTCGAATAAATGCATCCGAGTACCATTTGTAAAGATAATAACGCTTTTTATCCATCCTCTGTCTTCGCTTATCTTCTCTTTTGAACTTTTGAAACTTAAAACGATCGGGGAGGCTATCAATATGCCCTCGATTTCAGCGAAGTAGCCTTCCATCATCTTTAAAGGACTCCTTCGAGAATGGCATATTTCTTTTTCCAATATTCGTATGCATCATGCATGGCATACCATTCTACATAATCAGAGTCCGAATCTTCCGGAAATTTACCTTCTTCGAATCTCTTTGCAAATTCCGTAAAATCCATGCTGTATTTATTAATGAAGCGATCCTCAGATTTTTTATACTTCTCAAGCCTCTCTTTGATCTCTACTAATTCACGCTCCAACATCTTTTTCACACCCAATTCGATTACCTTCAATCTCTTCTCATCCTTTTCGCTCTTTATGTATTCCATCAGAGCAATCGCATAATCTACAGCCATTTTATTCTCCAATATAATTTAGTATAGACAAAAATATAAAATAAATGGGTAGGGTTTTAACCTGGTAACTTCTTCAAATTGCCACCCTCCTGGTGTTTCTTGGATATAATTTTTATTTCTAAACAAGCTGTTTGCCCCCTTGCTTTTCAAAAGGGCACTTTTAAATTTGATAACTTGCTATTACAACGATTGTTTGCCGTTTTTCATGACATCGCCTTTTTCGGGCGCTGCTTGCGCTGCTTTAAAGAAGAAAAATTGCTCAAATTGTCGAATGCATATGCTCGATTACTTTGTGTACTTTTCGGGTGCAGAACCTGTTTTTGTGTCTTTTGAATCTTCGGCATAAAAGGTTGAAATCTGATAATTCCGCTTTGTAGCGTTTGTGTCTACAGAAATACTGACCTGAGGTTCTTACCTTAAGTCCTTACTACAAGCCCTTATCCACTTTTATAGCCTCTTCTACAATGAAGATATTGGTTGACCCGCCATAGGTGGTCCGTGGATCCATACTGTATGAGATCCCGAAAAAAACAGTTGACTAAATAAAAAGAGAAGGAGGTGAAAAGACAAAAAAGAGAAAAATGAAAAAAACTAAAATAATCGCGATACTTACGGCATTCGTCATACTGACGGCGATGACCGGGATTGCGGCGGCAGATCCCGCCGATGTAACTATAGTAGAGAATCCGATAATTAACCCTTTGGATGGCTCTACTCCTGCTACGGGTACAGAAACCACAACCACTGTGACCGTTACAATATTAGACAGCGATGACGGTTTGCGTCATATTAGTGTTATAACTACTGATTCCAATTTACAGGCTAAGGTTACTGGGGGTCCTGGTGTGGGTGTTGATACTGGCTGGGTGACTACAACTAGATCTGCGGATACTGTCGGTGATTATACCATTAATGCCATTTCTGGAAATGGACAAAACGCTCAATTGGAAGAGATAGAAGTTTACACGTTCACGCTCCATGTGAGAGGAACAGCAGCTGCAGAGGGGGCATTTGTAACAGTAAATGACAATAGTGGTGGTGTTTATTATGCGGACGGACATGACTCAGCATCATGTTCAAGGAAGGTTACAATCCCAGAATTCGCAACGATCGCAATACCAGTCATAGGGATATTAGGGCTGTTCCTGTTCTTCAACCATCGCAAGCACAAGGAAAAATAATTAGAATGAAAAACTAAAGGGGGGTCGTTTTCTTTTTTCTCGATCCTCACTACCATTTTTTATTTTTACACGTGAATCGCAGCAATGCTGGGAAGTATGAAGAGCAGAATGAAGAAGAGAATAGAAGTGGAAAAAAGGAAGAAGAAAACAGTTGGAGCATGCCTTATTACAATTCTTGCAGTTCTGCTGGTTTTGATGTCAATCACTCCAGTTGCCGTAGCAAAGAATGTTAATAGTTTACATCTTGAAGCGATTCCTGGAACCTATGTAGATATTGTAGATGACGCATGGTTAAGTGAAAGTTGGGTAACAACGGCAACTACCTTTGATTTGGACTTAACCAATTGGAACGCCGACGATATTTATAATATGTACCTTCTTGTGGCAGTGGATAGAGATCCAGCAGACGTTGTGACCGTTAATGTCGGTGGCAGCGGAGATATAGTGCCTGATGGTGGTACAATAATACAACCCCAGGGTAAGGCATTGGAACCCAATACCGGTTTCGAGTTCCCCGGGCATGGGATCTACAATGACCCGAATATTGACACTCATTTCGCAGTTGTGGATATCACAAACTTTATTCCAACCGATGCCAACGACGAAAAAATACTTCACGAAGACGATACTATGACCGTGAGTGTTGTGATAACCGCCTTAAGTCCCGTAAGGGTGCACTTTGACGCAGTAGGTGCAGATGATACTTATAATGCAGTTGCATGCAATCCAGGTTCAGAAGATGTGACGTATAATGTCCCAGAGTTCACCACAATAGCCATTCCGGTTGCTGCTATATTTGGGTTACTGTTCTTCTTCAACCACCGTAAGCACAGAAAAGAATCGAAATAAACTAAACTAAAATAAAAATGGAAAAGAAAAGAGTCGGCGTGATCGGCGTAGGAGCGATGGGAAAGCACCATGTGAGGATATACCATGGAATGCGAGACGTGGAGCTGGTCGGCGTTGCTGACGCCAACGAGCAAACGGCAAACGAAATCGCCGCAGAGTACCATACAGAAGCGTTCACCGATTGCGAGCGGTTGCTGAATGAAGATCTGGACGCGGTGAGCATCGTCGTGCCCACGAGTCTGCATAAAGATATTGCTCGTAAAGCTGCGAACCACGGCGTGCACATGCTCGTTGAGAAGCCCATTGCTGATTCTTTGAGTAACGCTGCTGCAATAATCGATGCTGCAAGACGTGAAAACCTCAAACTGATGATAGGGCATATAGAACGTTTCAATCCCGCGATCCTGAAGCTCAAAGAGCTTATATCTGCCGGCGAACTCGGTGAGATTCTCTCTATATCCTGCCGAAGAGTGGGGCCTTACGCACCGCGGATACGTGATGTAGGTATAATAACCGACCTGGCGGTTCACGACATTGATACAATCTCGTATCTGTACGGAAAGAGAGCGATGCAGGTATATTCAATTGCGGGTAACAGCTTCCATGTCCAGGAAGATTACGCTTCTATACTCTTAAAATACGATGATAAGAGATCGGGAACGGTGGAGACAAACTGGCTTACACCTTATAAAATGAGAACACTCACCGCTACAGGCACGGGCGGTGTTGCATCGGTAGATTATCTGGAACAAAGCCTTGAGCTCTGGAAAGAGGAAGGGCGTATAAACGTGGAAATAGAAAAGAACGAGCCGTTAAAGATTGAACTTGCACAGTTTGTGGACGCTGTCCGCAACGGTAAAAAGCCAAGTCCATCCGGTGAAGAAGGCGAATACGTGCTCTCTGTCGCTATCGCGGCAATCGAATCGTATCAAAACGGAAATACCGTCCGTTTGAATGTCGCGTAATTACATTCACATTCAATCGAATTGAATTCAATAAAATTGTCGTGTGAAGATGCATTCATTTCGTTGATACAGGATACAAGATGTTGCATGATGCATGAGGAGCGAAAATATGACATGGGTTTCAGACGACTACAGTATAAGATAAGGATTTGGAAATATATCACTTTGCTCAACTCAAAATCGTGTGGACTGAACTCCTAAATACTCAGGGCTCGCGTGGTCATGTGGCAGTTTTGATATTGTTTAGGATTTAGGATTTTCCACTTCTTATTGAGCAGAGCATCTCCAAAAGGTATTTAATCTTTAATCATGTAAATCTTCTTTGTAGTTATGGTAAAGCTGACTAAATATCACGTATTCGTAGCGTTAACGTGTGCGTATGCAGTATTCCTCTTTTTCCTTTCCTCCGTTTCATCACTTCCAGGTCCCTCGGAGCTCGGATTTCTGTCCGGACTGGTGCAGTTTCTCGAAGATCAGGGCTTTAAAGTTCTCGTTTATCCTTTTTATCTCGTATACCTCTACCCGGACAAGTGCGCACACGTGATCTTATACCTGGGTTTTGGTCTGCTACTGAATCAAGCGTTAAGCCGTTCTAAGAATGACGTTTTGAGCAAATACGCTGTTCCTATCGCTATTAGCATCGGCACGCTTTACGGCGCTACTGACGAGTTTCATCAAGCTTTCGTGCCGTACCGCACCGCGAGTTCGATGGACTTGGCTGCAGATTTCGCAGGGTTGCTCGTTGCACAACTTCTTATTCTTATGTATGTCAGCATTAAAAGGTGGTTGGCATGAAAAGATGGTCGACGCTAAAGCTAAAATCAAAAGATAAATTAGAGCTATCCCATGATTTAGGGCTTGTCCTTCTCTTTGCCTTTTTAGCCTACCTGTTTGTCCTTGTCCCGCCGTTTAATCAAACCCCGCTACGAATCGTCTTTGCTCTTCCTCTACTGCTCTTCCTGCCGGGATACGTGCTGATAGCGGCAATGTTCCCCCGAAAGGACGAGCTGAGCGTAATCGAACGATTCACGTTGAGTATAGGACTGAGCATCGCGATATTCGTCTTCGACGGCTTTGCGATCAGCGTCACTCCATGGCTATTCCGACCCGCGCCAATCATCTATTCTCTAACGCTCATAACACTAACCCTTATGGTACTAACCTTGTTTGTAAGGCTGAGAATCCCGGAAGAAGAGCAATATTCTTTCCACTTCGCTGCGGTCTCGAAGTTCTTTGAGTCACTGCGCCGATCAGACGAGAAGCCGAGCGATATTGAGCGAGCGCTTGTCATTGCGCTTGTCGGCTCGATCATCATAGCGAGCGGGATGCTGATTTATGCTAAAGTCACTTTTGACGAGGAGAAGTTCACCGCAGTTTACATCCTCGGTGACGGTGGAAAGGCAGAAAACTACCCTGAGGCGGTGTATCTCTTCGAGCCCAGTTCCATAATCGTCGGCATCGAGAACTACGAGCATGCCCCCGCGAATTACACGCTGCAGGTGAATTTAGGGGGTTATCCGCTCCTCGAGCAGCACATTCCAACACTTGCACACGGCGAGAAATGGGAAGATACCGTTTTCTTTACTCCGAAACACGCAGTGAATCAGGTGAAACTGGAATTCCTGGTGTATAAGGATGGCTCAACCAATCCTTATCGCTCGGTGCACCTCTGGGTTGATTCGCTGATTGATTATGATAATCTTGCAACAGTTATGAAATATGCGTTATCAGACCTGCCAATAATCGAGAATCCTGATATGGAACAGGAATCAAACTGGACGTTCGCAGAGAACGCGGGCTATTTCAGGGGGCACTTTACTAAATTCTACCGCCTAAAAGAGAATGCCACTGTCTGTGGATACGTAATGGATAACATAACTGGGACGGGGATTGCGAATGCACGTGTACGCGTGGACAACCATTATGGCTATGAAAAATACAATACAACCGATGAAAACGGATCTTACATAATAGAAACAATTGCAGACCATTTCTGGATGGATTCCACCGCTACGAGATACAAAAAAGCAGAGACTGAGTTTGACATTGCGGATGGGCAAACAGCGGTCGTTAACATTACCAACGACCCCATTATGGCTTTCAACATGACTTTAGAGGAACTGTCAATCATAAATGAGTCGATAGAGACGCTACCACCGGGTGAATTACCGAAAGAGGTATCCACAGTCAAAGGATATGTAGTTGACGCCGTAACTAGGTTACCAATCGCAAATGCGAGTGTTACGGTTCGTAACGAATACGGCTTCGTAAGGAGCACAACGACGGATGAACATGGCTACTTTGAAGTGAATATCATCTCCGGGCGTGCGGACGTAGGAGTTAGAATAAGTGGTTATGCATCGAATACCACAACGGTTGTGATAGCGAGTGTGCATACGGTCAACCCAGCACTGAGCCCTGCAAACTCCATCGTTCATGGATACATCTATGACAACACATCCGGTGCCCCTGTTTCCAGCGCATACATTAGAGCCAGTAGCACGGGCTATTCCAATTATATGAGAAGTAATGCATCTGGCTACTATACTGTCAAAACCATTGCCGGGCATACAAAAATGGATATAAGTAAAGAGGGCTATTTCTCGAAGAGCACGGAATTCAATATCTCGTATGGCGAATCCAGAGCGATGGATATGCAGATTGAGCCAATACCACCAGTGTCTACGATCAGTGGCTATGTGTCCTTCAATAATACAAGACTGCCCTGGGCAAAGGTTGTGATCAGCGATCATGATAAATACGAGAAGTCAACGCTTACGGATAGCAGCGGATACTTCGAGCTAGAAACTGTTCCCGGCCATCTCTGGTTAGACGTTCTTCCCAGCGTTTACATGGATAGGAGCGTGGAATTCACCATAAAAAGCGGGCAAAAAGCTACTGTAAACGTTGAACTCGACGCATATCCAGAAAGCACATACCAAATTGATTATCCATCGAAGACACCCCTGATGAAAGAGCGCTATGGCGGTATATATCAGGAGATCATCTCTGGGGAAGGTGTTGCAACTTTATCGTTCAAAGTAAGCGACTCATTCAGGTCGAATAAGTCCGAAGGCTATCTGTTCAAGCAGGTGTTGCTGAACGATCTTGTACTATGGGAAGACGATGTGGCAGAGGATGAAGGAGGGCAAAGCGTTACAATCCCTATCACGCTGGACAACGGCACAAACCGCGTGATGCTGCGTGTGTATGCAAAGCAGGATTCAAGCGCTTTTCCTCTTACTGTTTGGTGGGATGACGTGCGGATAGAGCCGTTCGAAGAGATAACGAAGGAAGTAGCCACTTCGTTCTACGTGCTCGATGCGAAGGGGACGGAAGAGAACTATCCAACTGCGCTGTATCTTGGAGAACCTGCTGAAGTCCTCGTTGGAATAGAGAACAACGAGCACGAGACCGTGAACTACATCTTGCAGGTAAAACTGGATGGTGAGTTGCTTCAAACCGAAGATGTAAGACTGGAAGACGGCTCGAAATGGGCACAGAAAATAGCTTTCACGCCGAACCAAATCGGAGCACTTTTGAAACTGGAGTTCCTTCTGTTCAAAGACCATGTAAAAGAAGAGCCGTACAAGGCATTCCATCTATGGGTCTCCTCTGATATAGATTACGATAATTTAGACGTGCTTAAAGACTATGCTGTATCTCCATTACCAGCGATTATAAATCCCGATCTGGAGTTGATTGACGGTTGGACGTATATCGCGACTGACGTCAACTTTACAGGAGTATTGAGCAATTCGACTTCCATATCGCCCTGGTATTCATATGAGATCAGCTATCCGACAGAAACACCTGTTAGCCCGGGATGCTACGGGGCCGTATACCAGAACTTCATAACCGCTGTATATCCTGCACCGGTAGTTATAGCATTTAACGTGAGAGATTCGTATACCGGTGATAGCGCGGGATATTTCTTGAAGCAAGTTCTTTTGAACGAAGAGGTGATCTGGGAAGATGCGGTTGCCGGTGATGAGCGCTGGCAGCATGTTAAAGTTCCTGTAACCCTGCGCTCTGCGACAAACAAACTGACGTTACGAGTTTATGTAGAAAGAGCTAGCTCTAATTACCCTATACAAGTATGGTGGGATGACGTGGATATAGAGCCGATCACCGCGGTTGCAGAGAAAATACCTACCGCTTTCTATGTGCTGGATGCGCAGGGTACTGAGGAGAACTACCCAACGGACCTTTATCTTGGTGAGCCTGTTGAGTTCCTCATCGGGGTGGAGAACAGTGAGCATGAACAGGTGAATTACATCCTTGAGATAAAAATGGATGATAGACTGATCGCAAAAAAAAGTAAACAGCTTGAGCATGGCTCAAAATGGGAGCGAGTGGTATCTGTTATGCCGGATAAATTAGGAGATGAACAAAAGCTCGGATTTATTCTGTTCAAAGATTCGACGCTGGAAAAACCATACCGGTATTTCCAGCTCCGGGTCTCTACGGGAATAAATTATGGGAATTTAGAGCCGCTATTGAGATACGGAATACAGCCTCTTCCCACCGTGATAGACGGAAACATGAAGCAAATATCAGCATGGACGTATCACCGCAAAGGAAGCTTTAGTGGCTATCGCTCAACGGAAAATGTATCCTCGCCATATTCATATTGCATCGCACAGCAAGAAGCTTCGAAGAAAGGGGACTATGGAGAGCTCTGGCAGAATATTTATGCTGAGAGCGAAGGAGTCGCAGTTTTATCACTTAATGTGCGTGATTCTTTCGAGCATACTTCGGAGACCGGGAAGAATATAACCAAGCAGGTTATGCTCAACGACGAGGTTATATGGGCAGATGATCTTTCAGGCAAGGATACCGGGTATACGGGTTGGGTGGAGGAGGAATATAATTGGTATTTGGACGAGTGGAAGATTAAGAACGTTCCCAGTGTGAAATCGGGCTGGAAGCGTATTGACGTTCCGGTATACTTGGTTAAAGGAAACAACAAGCTGAGCTTAAGGGTTATTGCGGAAGAACCTACTGAAGCACTTCCCGTGAATGTCTATTGGGACGACGTAGAGCTAAAACGCATAAACGAATTGGTGAAAGTAGAAGATGGGGTGAGGATGAAGCGATATGGATGGTGAAGTGATAACCTCGAATATAACTAAATCGGGATAAAAAATAAAATGACCAATCGTGTGAAACTACTACTGCTCTGGATAGATAATGTTGGCACTACCGATGGTTATGGCAGGGTTGCTTATCGGCTGGATGGTTGTAGGAATGGTTAAAGAACTCATAATAATTGCAGCACTCGTTTTTGCGGTTCTTGTAGCTTTATTAGCCTGTTGTTTCTATTTTCTCAGCGATAACAAACAGAAGGATGCCCAAGGGTATAGAGCCTTCGCTGATTTCAACGGTAGCACCAAGGAAGAGTGCAAAGATGAGCAAGAATATGATGATGTTCTTATAGCTCAGCATGGGTTGTTCTCTGTTACTTAGTTGTATATAACTTTGATATATATGTTTTTTTCCATCAGAAGAGAACCATTTGTAGCTTCTGTGGTTTTTGCTTGCGCCTACCTAAGACAGAAGAATAGAAAATGAAAAGATTGACCTTGCCAATAGTAATTGAAAAGGACGAAGATGGATACTTTGTATTCTGTCCAGTGTTGCAAGGTTGCTATACCCAGGGAGATACATACGAGGAAGCGATAGAGAACATAGAAGACGCCATTCGTCTACACCTCGAAGATATTATTATCGCGAGTGATGAAGCGATTCCAGAAGTTCATACACTTAGCTTAACGACCTTGGAGATAACTGTATGAGTCAGAAACTGCCGAGGGTAACCGCTGACAAGATGATCAAAGTGATAGAGAAAAGCCTGGGACTCTTATGTTCTCAACTCGAACAGTGCTACTTTTTACCATCAACTGCGAAGCGTTCGTTTTGATCCAACTTTTTCAAAGTTTGATGGTGGAGAAGACCTATAAGCACAGACCCCGGTATCTAATCGCAAAAAAGGAAGAAGAAGAGGGTATGTAGTCTTGACTTGAGTGAGCTGCGGCAAGGCAAGAACCTGAGGTCAGTACTCTAAGTAGCGTTCTCCTTAAATAGAAGAAGACTTAAGTTGTAAATATTAAAATCGAATCATTAAAAATACTACGCAAAATCGCAACAAATTTAAGCAAGTTCAAAATGCAGATGTTCACATACAAGGAACTCCTCACGAGTTTCAGAAAAGGACTGAGGAACGGCAACTGGAAGCGGCTGCGCCGAGTAGAGCAGGCGTTAGTCAGGGCTTCGCTATGGTATACGAAGGGTCAAGGCGCGATATTAAACGAAACGCTCGTGAGTAAGTTATCTACGCTTGTGGACAGACTTAAGGCGACTAAAGGAGCGCGCATTTTAAAGCGCGGATTTGAAAAGGCGAGTGCATTGTTAAGTAAAGGCGAGAGTGTATTTGCATGGGCGCCTTCGTTACGGAAATGGTTGGAAGACCCGGATTACGTGTTCTGGCTTGGAATGACGAGGTAGAGTAGAGATGGCGGTCTCAATGGAAAAGGTTGAGGAAGTGCTCAATATGAAGAGGGAAGAGTTAATGAGGGAAGGTTTGAGAGCACTCTTAGAGCGGAGGCTCCACGAGCTGCGAGGTGAGATAGTTACTATTTACCTGAAATATAAGGTGTCATTCTTAGAAGAGCTGGATGAGAAGATTAACAGAGGGGAATTGAGCGAAACAGAAACATTCGAAGACTTTACAAGACTTGACTTTCTTGAAAGTGAAGCTGATAAGATAAAAGAAATACTAAAGAGTTTATGAGTTACCGTGAACTATCAAAGCTTGCAGAAGAAGAGTACCCGGATATCGTCGTTAGCTTTCAGATTAAAGAGAACAAACTGCGTCTGTTCATCGTGGATGGTAGTTTTGTAGATGTTTGGGTATCCAGAAAGCTTAAGGGTAGATTTGCATATCATTGGGAGCGAAGGGCAGTAAATGGTAAGGTTTACAGATACGATAACCGACCACATGAAAATCTCAGGAATATGAAAGGAGTCCCTCGTCATTTTCACAACGGTAGCGACGAAAAGATAGAAGAGTGCGAATTCAGTGAAGTTTCAGAACAGGCTTTAAGCGAGTTCTTGCAATTTATCCGGACGAAACTTGAAGCTATTTCGCACAGGGGTTAGAGAATAGTAGTGAGAAAAATAACTCTTGACGAAGTTAAAAAAGAAAGCGAGAAAATGGAAATCACTGAACTGCACAAAAATTGGCGGGAAAGGATGAGCTGATGAAGCAAAAGAAGAAGCCGTTCGAGAAGTGTCCGGTTTGTGGAGGAGGGCTTGAGGAGAAAGAGGTTGAAAAGCTGCTACATGGTGGAGTACACACAGCTATCATGAAAGTCCGGGCAGAAGTTTGTTTACATTGTGGGGAGCGCTTATATTCGCAAGAGACCGTTAGGCGGTTCGAAGAAATAAGGAGAAAGTTAGAACGAGAGGAAGTCTCGGCTTTTAAACCTCTGGGGAAAGCTTTCCAGGTAGCTTAGCTTAGCTTAGCCTATGTGGAAAATAGATATTCCTGAGCTAAACCAAAAGATGTACTTCCTGATGACCAACGACGTTGAGAGCTTCTCTATTCCTCTGAACAGAGAGGACTCAGAGGTTGCCAAAGAAGTTTATGAAGTTGGACTTCCACGGTTGCTCGAGCTGTATGCGCGGCATGGTATCAAGAGCACGTTCTTTTTCACCGGTATGTTCGCAGAGCAATCACCAGAATCCGTTGAGCTGGTGATAGGGCATGGACACGAGATAGGCTGTCACGGTTATGATCACGCGCCGGAAAAGGCGTTTGACGTGCTGAGCTATGAAGAGCAAGTAACCGAATTGAAGAAGGCAAAAAGTGCTATAGAAGAAGCAGCAGGCAGAATAGAATCGTTCAGAGCGCCGGCATTGCGACTTAACGAAGCTACAGTTGGAGCTTTAGAGGAAACCGGGTTCACATCGGATAGCTCGGTTGCATCATAACGATGTTATATTTAGATTTCACGCTTGCCAAATATAAGGAATTATGCGAAACGATAGTGGAATCTGAGTGTGACACTTTGACGTTCAGCCACTATTTTCATTCAAAAAACTTGCCGGAGAGGTTTGTCATACTCCGGCACGATGTTGACAGGAAGCCTGAAAATGCGTTAAAAATGGCTGAACTCGAAAACCGTTTGGGAATTGCCTCCACCTACTATTTCAGAACGATAGAAGATGTTTTCAAGCCCGCGATAATAAAAGAGATAGCGAGCATGGGACATGAAATAGGCTACCATTACGAGGTTTTAGATAAGGCAAAAGGCGATTTCGAGAGAGCAATAGGAATATTTGAGGATGAGTTGAAGAAATTTCGAAGGATATGCGATGTTAACACAATCTGTATGCATGGCAATCCTTTATCGCCCTGGGATAACCGAGATTTATGGAATAAATATGATTTCAAAGATTTTGATATCATTGGCGAACCTTATTTATCGATTGACTATGAAACGGTTTCTTATTTAACAGATACCGGTAGAAGCTGGAATTCAAGATTTAGTGTGAAGGATGTTGTGGGTGCAAACATCAATCAAGCAATCGAAAAGATAAAGAGCACTGATGACGTAATGCGAATGATTAATAAAAGTGATATTGAGCAAATGTGTATTGTAGCACATCCCGAGCGGTGGAGCGATAGTTTCGGTGCGTGGTTGAAGGAATTGGTGTGGCAGAACGTGAAAAATATTGGAAAAGCAGGACTCACAAGATATAGAAAGACGTTCCATGATCGAAATAACCGATTCCCCGGATAAAACGCAATGGCGCGAATTCGTTTATGATCATCCGCAGGGGAATATATTCCAAACGCCGGAGATGGCGGAAGTATATAAATGAATAAAAAATTGAAGTAGGTTTTGCAAAATGAGAATTCTAGTAGATATTGGGCATCCCGCACATGTTCACATGTTCAAAAACATGATTTGGACGCTGGAAAATGATGGGCACGAAGTTAAGATTACTACCAGAGATAAGGATGTTACATTGAATTTGTTAGATGCTTATAGGTTCAATTACGAGTTTTTAGGAAAACATAGAAAAAAAATAGCCAGTAAGATCAGCGGAGCTATAAAGACAAATTACAGTCTATACAAAATAGCAAAAAAGTTTAAACCCGATATTTTAACCGGGGCTTCTGGTAATTTTTATATAGCACAAGTGTCAAGATTGATACGTAAGCCATCTGTAATATTTGAAGACTCTGAACCTGATCAATCAATTTACTGGCTTTGCGAACCTTTTGCAACTGCTATGTGCACCCCGGTTTGTTTCAAAGGGAAGTTAAACCCCAAAAAACACATAAGATATAATGGCTATAAAGAACTTGCCTATCTACACCCGAACTACTTCAAACCGGATTCAACTATTTTAGATGATTTGTATTTGGATAACGCTGATAGTTTTGTTATCTTACGATTTGTTGCATGGCAAGCAAGCCATGATATGGGTAGAAAAGGGCTTGACTTGGAAACGAAGCGGAAGTTCATAAATGAATTAGGGAAGTATCACCGGGTTTTTATAACTTCAGAATCAAAACTCCCAGAAGAATTTGAAAAATACAGAATAACAATTCCCGCACATAGAATTCATGACCTGCTATATTATGCTCATATGCTTATTGGTGATACACAAACAATGACCACTGAGGCAGGAATTTTAGGTACTCCCGCTATACGCTGTAATTCGTTCGTGGGAAAGAACGATATGGGCAATTTCAGTGAACTTGAGGAAAAATACGATTTGATCTATTCCTATCGAGACCCTGATAAAGCACTGAATAAAGCTTTTGATCTCCTGAAAAAGGATAACTTGAAGAGAGAATGGCAAAAGAAAAGAGAGAAATTGTTAAGCGAAAAGATAGACGTTACGAAATTTATGGTGGAGTTCATAGAAAATTATCCGCAAAGCTTTCATGAATTAGTTCAAAGCCAAAATAAAAAATGAAAATCATGTCTATTGTCGGTGCCAGACCGAATTTCATAAAGATGTCACCGGTAATCAAGGAGATAGAGAAGAGAAAATTAGAGCATAAACTTGTTCACACGGGACAGCATTACGATGAGGAGATGTCAAAAATTTTCATGGACGAATTGAAATTATCACAATTTAAAAATCTTAATGTTGGTTCAGGAACGCAGGGATACCAAACAGGAAAGATGCTCATAGAATTGGAAAAAGTCATGTTGAGAGAATGTCCAGACATTGTGCTTGTTTCGGGCGACACAAACACAACCTTAGCAGGAGCACTCGCGGCGGTAAAGCTTCATATTCCTATTGCACATATTGAAGCAGGCTTGAGAAGTTTTGACAACCGAATGCCTGAGGAGATAAACAGGATTCTGACAGATCATTGCTCTGACTTCTTGTTCTGTCCAACAGAGACAGCGGTAAAAAATTTGGAAAATGAAGGCATAACAGACAAAAAGATATTTTTGGCTGGAGATACCATGGTTGATGCATGTTTCCAGAATCTTGAAATTGCCAAAAGAACTTCTACTGCTTTTAAAGATTATAAAATCAAAAACGATTATTTCTTTGCAACTGTTCACAGGGCAGAGAACACGGATGACGAAACAAGGCTTAAAAACATAGTGGATGCCTTTGTTTCTATGGATACTCAAATCGTGTTCCCGATTCATCCCAGAACAGTTAAAATGCTAAAAGGATTTGGATTCTTTGAAAAATTGGAAAATGCAAAAAATGTTTTGATGATTGACCCAGTAGGTTATCTTGATTCTTTGATGTTGATTTCAAGAGCAAAACTAATTCTTACGGACTCAGGGGGAATTCAGAAGGAGGCTCTTTTCTTGAGGATTCCCTGTGTAACTTTAAGAGATAACACCGAGTGGATAGAGACGATAGAACTTGGTGGAAATATCTTGGTTGGTTCTGATAAAAACAGAATACTAAAGGGTGTGACTTCGATGTTAGATAAAGAACTAAATTGCGTTAAGAACCCATTTGGCGATGGAAAAGCAAGTGAGAGAATTTGTAAAATTCTCGAAAAATGTTCAGATCCTCGAGAAAAGTTAAAATGAAAAAGAATTTTGGTGGCATCTGTTGGCCAAACAACAAAACATTTGCTGTATGTTTGACTCATGATGTAGATCGAGTAAAAAAAACTTACCAATATTTTACACATTTTGTAAAAACACTCAAACCATATCATCTTTTTTCGATCTTCCAAAATGAAGAACCCTACTGGAACTTTGAAGGGATAATAGAGATCGAAAACAAGTATAAAGTCAAATCAACATTTTTCTTTTTAAATGAAACAAAGCCTCCTGATTTATTACACCCCCAAAGATGGGCACTATCTATAGGTAGATATAACTTTCATGACGAAAAAATTACCGGGATAATTCAAAAACTCCATGACGGGGGTTGGGAAATTGGTTTACATGGCTCTTACGAATCGTATAATGATAAAGATTTGCTTAAAAAAGAGAAGAAAGAGCTTGAAGATGTGTTGGGCGATGATGTTACTGGCATTCGGCAGCATTATTTAAATCTAAAAATTCCGAAGACGTGGAAGATTCAAGAAGAAGTTGGCTTTAAATACGATGCAACTTTTGGCTATCGAGATAGCCTTGGATTCAGAGACAAAAAATATTGCCCGTTCCATCCTCTTAACAATGCCTTTTTAGCGATTCCTTTAGCTATATCTGATGGAGCATTATTTTCAAACTATAAAAATGAGGCCGAAATTCGGAAAATATGCCTCAGCCTAATAAACACTGCGGAAACGCAGAAAGGACTTTTAACAATATTGTGGCATCAGAGAGTATTCAATGAGAATGAATTTCCCTACTGGAGTACGGTATACGAAAATTTGATTGAGGAATGTAAAAAAAGAGGTGCGTGGATTACAACTGCTGGTGAAATCGAACAATGGTGGAATTCAGAATGAGTGTCGAAGTGCGAGTAGCAGATAAAGAAGAACTAGAAAGATGGAATGATTTTGTGGATGCTTCACCCTACGGGACCATTTTTCATACATTGAATTGGCTAAAAATTGTTGAAAAACACACAACTAGTAAATTATACCCTCTCATCGGGTTGCAGGGCGAGAAAGTCATTGGGCTTTTTCCAGTATTTTACAAAAAGAGAGGGCCATTAAGAATGGTTTTCTCTCCACCACCAAAGGTTGCAGTTCCTTATTTGGGTTATATTCCAATTCAAAATCATTTTTTAAAACAAAGTAAGTCTGAGTCAATATATAATAACTTTATTAAACAAAGTGATGATTTCATTCAAGATATATTGGCGCCAGATTATACCCTACTAAATTCCTCTTTGGGTGTAGAAGATACCCGACAGTTTAAGTGGGCAGGTTATAAGGTTGAGCCATTGTATACATATATTATAAGATTAAATAATGAGAAACAATTATGGGAACAATTTAGTAAAAGTCTTCGGCGAGATATAAACGATGCAATAAAAAAACATGTTTGTGTAAAGGAAGGGTCAAAAGAAGATTTATATTATATTTATGATTTAATGGTTCAAAGATATCGGGACCAGAACAGAGTATTTCCGGTATCCAAAGAGTATTTCCAAAATATTTGCGATTTGTTTTATCCCAAAAATATAAAAGTATTTGTTGCTAATATTCATGAAAAAACCATTAGTGGTATTATTTTGGTATTTTATAAAGATATAATATATTTCTGGACGGGGCTCCCTATGATGACATTTCAGGGAATACCAATAAACAACTTTGTGCAATGGGAAGTTATGAAATGGGCTTGTCAATCTGATTATAAGTATTATGATTTGATAGGTGCGAATACGCCAAGAATATGTCAATTTAAGTCGAAATACAATCCAGAGTTACAAATATATTTTCAGATTAAAAAGGCTACTATGCTTGGAACAACTGCTGAGAGACTATATCTTATACAAAAAAAATTGAAAAATCCCCGGGGTGTTCAATAATGGAAGTAACGATAATAAGTGGTATAGACCCTTATACGCCAAAACCTGGTGGCACAAGAGCATACGTAATCAATCTTATACAGGAGTTAATAAAAGCGGGTATAAATATTTCATTAATAGGTGTTATGTACAATCTAAATCTTGTATATACTGATAACAAATATAACTTTATATCTATTGTAAAAGATAAAAAAATATCCAGCTACAAATTCTTGTTTAATTTACTTTTAAAAGCACCTTTTTTGCATATTCCCGACTTATCTATAATCCATACACAACGACCTGATGACATGCTTCCATTTGTTTTGTTTTTTAGAAAAAATCCAAAAATATATACTGCACATGGCAGAAACTATGAAGGAGAGCTGGTTCTTAAAAAAGGAATAATAATCGGTACAATTTACGAAATTATTGAAGCTTTTGTCGTGAAGAGGGTAGACAGGATTATTGCAGTAGATGCGGCAACAAAGGAGTTTTATATTAATAAGTTTCCTCAGCTTCAAAAAAAAATCGCTGTGATTCCCGTTGGTATTAACACAACGCTTTTTAGGCCGGGAAATCGGGATGAAACTAGGGCAAAATATCACATAGATAAAAATGAAAAAGTTATCTTGTACGTTGGGCGATTTACGAGAGAAAAAGGATTAGATTTACTTTTAAAGTCGTTTAAAAAAGTTAAAAAAGAAATACCCGACTGCAAATTACTTCTTGTAGGAGATGGAATAGAAAGAGGTAATTTAGAGAATCTTGCAAAAGAACTTGGATTAGAGGATGTAATATTCATTGATTCTTTAGAACACGATAAAATTCCTTGGATCATAAATTGCGCGGATGTATTCACCTTATGTTCATTATACGAAGGCATGCCCACGGTTGTTTTGGAAGCATTGGCATGCGGAGTTCCAGTAGTTTCAACAGATGTTGGCGATGTGCATAAAGTAGTTAGAGACGGAGAAACGGGATATATTGTAAAAACAAGAACCGAAGAGGAAATGAGTGATAAATTAATAAAAGTATTATTATCAAATAACGAAAAATTCAAGGACAATTGTATTAAAACCGCACAAGAGTATTCATGGGACCTGATTGCAGAAAAAATTGTAGGGGTTTATAATGGAGTTCTCGAAAAGGAATAAATATCTTTTGTTTGCACTTTTAATAACACTTAACATCGTTTTCCGATTGCCGAGAACAGCCCATGAGCATGGTGTTGACTCATTTTTCATCCATAATTTAGCAACAACGATTTCAACTTACGGTTATGCCGGATGGGTTATACACCCAATTTCTTTTACAGGTCTTTACCCCTTATCCTACGCAAGTGCATCTCCGTTTTTTCTATCTGGCATGTCGCAGATCACAGATATTAGTATAGAATATATAATTTTGTTCTTTAGCATATTACTTGGAATTTTCAGCGTCTTTTTCACTTTTATGTTTGCAAAAGAAGTAAAAAACGATGATTTGTTTGCATTCTTGGTTGCGTTCGTTTTTTCTATATCCCCTAATTTTTTAAGATTCACAATATGGGATTCTCCTAAGAGAAGCTTATTCATGGTGTTTCTTCCGTTATTTCTTTGGGCATTGCTAAAATGCTGGAAATCCTTTTCAGGTAAATATGTCGGAATTGCTATCGCTTCCTTCATTATTTTAATATGTTCACATAGGATATGTCTATTTATACCGCTAATCTTGGTTGCATTCATAGCAGCAGTTATTTTGACATTAGTCTATCCAAAAGTTAAAAATTATCCGGTATTTAGCAATTCTAAGGTACTAAGTACACTCTCTTATCTTATTTTCCCAATTGCATTTTTACTTTTGTTTTTCGTTCAATTTTCTGGTATAGGTTTCTATAACAAATGGTTACCTGATTTTTATTCTGGATATTTATTTGAAGGTGAAGACACTTATATTGTTATACTTAATATTGCTGCTGATTATTTTAGTAAGATGGGGATTGTTCTATTTTTTGGTGTGATAGGTTTTTTTTCTTTCCAAAAAAATGTGTATAACGAGTTTGGCAAGCTGTTTGTTTGTTTGAGTATTCTTATTCTAACACCATTCTTGGTAATGGAAGATTATACTCCAGAGGTTATTTCACCATTTTTATCTATACTCGTTGGTCTTGGTCTGGTAAGCACTTATAATATCCTCAAGCAACGGAATCGGATAACTTTCAAAAGAGCTGCTACTTTAACAGTAGTACTATGTATAGTTGTTTCAACAGGATTCTCATTGTATATGCTTGACCACTGGCAAGTGTATGAAAGCAGTATGTCAGATAAAACATACGCAACCGCATCATTTTTGAGCGGCGACAAAGCTAATGGCACATCTGTTGCCAATTCAGGACTTTTAAGCTGTCAAATATCTTCATTTTCTGGCAAAGCCTGTTTACCTTATGGTGGAGCATATGCACAAGCAAATTCACCAGAACAACTGATATATGGGTCAGTAAAAGCAGATGAAGTGGTGACAGAACCAGTAACATTGTCAGAAATTATCAGTAGCAGGGTGCTATATAAGCCAACAAATGCTCTTCCAAACGCAAAAGACGATTGGGCCGGTTTGATGGGATCTTTTCCTTGGGCTAATAAAACAAAAATATTATCCGCAAAATATGACGCACAGTATGTTATAGAGGATATTAGTTATTCCGGGGAGTATTGGTATTGGAAAAGATACTATTCGAGATTGCTCGTTAATCTTCACGAATCTGGAAACAAAATCTATGTTAATGGTAAGGAGAATATATGGCATTTAAAAGGAGAATGAAGGGATGCACATCCTATTATCATCGAATAAAGGGTGGCTTCATAAGAATCATATTGTGCATAGCAGAACATACGCCATTTGGTAATGTTAGGAGAAAACTTTATAGATTAACAGGCGTTAAAATTAGTGAAAACGCTCGTATTGGATATGGCGTACAAATTCATGCAAACCCGGAAAATGTCGTTATCAAGGAAAAAGCAGAAGTTAAACAAGGAGTGTATTTTCACGCCGGAGATAAAATTGTGATTGGCAAAAACACAGCTATTGCACCTTTTGTGAAACTAATTACTGGTGCAAATCCTAATGCACCAGACAACGAACTAAAGAGATATTACAGCCCAATCAAAATGCCAATAATAATTGGTGATAATGTTTGGGTTGGTACTGGAGCAATTATTTTGCCTGGTGTTACGATCAACGAGATGTCTGTTGTAGCTGCGGGGGCAGTTGTCACAAAGGATGTACCATCTCACACTGTTGTGGGAGGAGTGCCTGCTAGGGTGATAAAGCATCTTAGTGATTAATTATGGTGAGTTACGAGCGTGACATAATGAATCTAAAAGTTGTAGAAAAACCCATAGCACTGGTTCTTGATACAGGGCTTAATGGCTATGGCGTCATAAGAAGCTTAGGTAGACGGGGAATTCCTGTTATTGGCATTGATTCAAATCCAAGGCAAATAGGGCTTTTCTCAAAATATTGTGAGAAAAAGGTTAGTCCTAATATAGAAAAATCGGAAGAGAAATTTATAGATTTTTTGTTAGATTTGGGAGAACAAATGAATACTAAGGGTGTATTATTTCCCACTAGCGATGTGAGTGTGTTAGCCATCTCAAGGCATAGAGGCAAATTAGAACATTATTATGAATTTCCTATGTCAGAGTTAAATGTCATAGAAAAACTAGTAAACAAGAAAAAATTCTATAAACTACTTGATGAATTAGACATCCCTCATCCTAAAACATATTTCCCCATTGATGCTTCTGAAGTAAAGTCAATAAGTAAAGAAAGTGTATATCCTTGCTTTATAAAACCCGTGTACTCGACACAGTTCGCTGAGGAGTTTCGAATCAAAGGATTTGAGGCAAATTCAAGTGAAGAGCTCATTAGAGCATACGATAGAGCATTTACAACCGGTCACGAAGTTGTGATACAAGAAGTGATACCCGGGGATGATACAAATTTACATCTCGTAGGTGCATATTTTAATCATGCCTCAGAAGTAATCGGCATTTTTACATTTAGAAGAATAAGACAATAC
>Ga0307379_10004108_pt1 | contig 20906 bp, 23 predicted proteins | sample UN2MG_FD_202237 | JGI IMG/M metagenome (GOLD analysis project Ga0307379, IMG submission 202237) | Soil microbial communities from Risofladan, Vaasa, Finland - UN-2 | ecosystem: Environmental > Terrestrial > Soil > Coastal area > Acid sulfate soil | place: Finland: Risofladan, Vaasa | collected... | reverse complement strand
ACGCCAGAGACGCACATCGAGAAATTGGTAAATCAGATATCCCAATCAAGATCAAACTCCCAACCAAATTAGACGAAACATTCTACATTCAAGATTACGGTCCCGGCATCACACCGGATCGTATGAGTAATGTCTTCATAAAGTACGGTAACTCAACTAAGCGAGACTCCAACGAGCAAACCGGTGGGTTCGGATTGGGTGCTAAAACGCCATTCGCTTATGTAGATCTATTTAATGTCACAACCATTTCAGAAGAAGATGGAAAACACGTTAAAAGAGTATATGTAGCGTATATTGATGAAACCGAAGTAGGCGCAATGGCGTGTACTTCCAAAAAAGAAACCACAGAATGCACCGGGACGACCATTTCTTTCACCCCCAAAAAGACTGACTATTACAAATTCTCCTCTTACACAGAGGAAGTCTTCCAATTCTGGGCCGTTAAGCCAGAAGTAATATCAGATGCTGAAGTAGGGTGGGATGAAGATGAAAAACCACTGCTATCCACACCGAAATGGGATTTTTACGGTCCAAATAACGAAGATTACGTGATCTTGGATGAAATTGCCTACCCCATTAAATGGGAAGAAGTTAGAGGGCATAAAAATCTGGAAAACAACGGCATCGTTTTACGGTTTAATACCGGCGATATAAAAATAACAGCAAACAGAGAACAAATCGAATGGGTCGATGAATCAATCGAAGCCATCAAAAAAGCGTTAAAACCAATACAGAAGAAACTGAAAGAGCATGCTGAAAACGAAATCAGGGGATGCACTTCTTACTTAGAAGCTGTTCTAAAGTGGTATGGAACAGTGGTGAGAAGTTATCCAGTAAGAGATGACGCATTGCCAGCTTGGAATGGTATTCCCATTAGCCCTAGTGTCACTTTGAAAGATGGATATTCAGAAACATATGAAATGACTAAGTGGGACGGCAAAGTAAAATTGCAAAGGGTATATACCGACAGGTATCACAAAAACACAAGATCTGGAAGTATAACATTAAGCGATAAGGCAGTCATTGTTCTAAACGATACCAACAAAGACACCATATCTTATCCAAGAATAAAATACCTTCTTGCCTTGAAAGAAAAGAAACAAGCCATTATAGTCAACTTTCGCATAAATAAAGATACAGGAACAACAGAAATACCAGTAGAATGGCCACATCTTGATGTAATAAACCTCTCAACCCTTCCTCTTCCACCAAGGAAATCTAGTGGTGGCGGTGGAAGCGCTGGATCGATAATATCAAAAGTTAAAATCATAGAACCAAGTTCAGCGAAGAAGGAATGGGAAGTAGCAAATGTTGACTTTACTAATGGTATCGGCATTTATGTCATGCTCAAAGGCACTAGCGTTTTCTTAAAAGAACAACATACATTATCTAAGTCTGAAATGATTGAACTCAAGCATCAAATCCATTCCGCAAAGCATGCTGGATTGATTGATGAGAAAACACCAATCGAAATTTATGGAGTAAGAAAACAATTCATAAACAAGCTTGGTTCGGGGTGGATACACGCGTTAGATATACTCAAAAAATTTAAGGTTTATTTGGAAGATAAATCCAAAGACTACACGTATATAGAATCTCCATGCGATACATATCACTCTCAAACTGGAAATGTAGTCATAGACATAGGAAAGAAAAAACTCCTACCGGATAACCATATTATATCTGAATGGGTAAGAGCATTCTCTGAATCTGAGAAATTATCGAATTACAAGGCACTACTACGAGATTGTAACGATCTTCTTGAATATAGTGGTGTAAAAATCGTTAAGAAGAAAGTAGCTAGGAAAGTAGCTAGGAAAACAACAAAAACTTCAAGTAGCTATCCGTCAATAGTGACAGAGAAATACCCACTGTTTGCATTGATTGAAGCTAGATATTATTCGCGGCAAAGTACTATCGTTAAAGAACTCCTTCGGTATATAAGGATGGTGGACAATGAAATATCTCAACCACTTACGAACCCCTAATTCGGTGGTGTTCATGGTGTCGGGTGGAAACCCGCTGACCATCAATAGCTCTGACGAGCGATTCGTTAAAGTGTGCGAATTGCTTGACAATCACAATGGCCAAAAGGCTCTAGACTTGGTTAACAAGAAGTTGGATTACACCAAGTCTAAAATTTCTAAATCCAAAAAAGTAGGGCTCAGGGTCGAAGATGGTGTTGTGTGGTACGACGAGCTTCGTGTACCATCAATCTTATCGGAAAGACTGATTCAATTTATCGACGCCAAAATCGATACAGAATCATTCAAAAAATTCATCATCAATTTGATGAAAAATCCAACCAAAAGTTCTAGAGACAGTTTGTACACATTTCTTGAAAAGAACCATGTCCCACTAACGGAAGATGGGCATTTCATCGCCTATAAAGGGGTGTCAAAGGGGTTCAAAGATAAACACACTGGAAATTATGATAATAGTGTTGGTAAAGTGGTATCAATGCCAAGAAATGAAGTAGATCCGAACATCAATAACACATGTAGTACAGGATTGCACGTAGCAGCGTGGGATTATGCAGCACATACTTATGGTGGGACGACGATTGAAGTAAAAGTGTCGCCAACGGATGTAGTGGCAGTCCCAACTGACTACAATGCTCAAAAAATGCGTGTTTGTAAGTATAAAGTCATAGCTGTTGCTAAAAAGCCGTATGGCGATAGTACGGGCATTGTTAAAACTAAGCACGTTTCTAAACGAAGTGGACGAAGAGGAGGTAGATCTAAAGTGGGTAAAGCAACTAGAGCAACAAGAGTAAAGAAAATCGAGGTAGCATCACGTGGTGGCGCAAGCGGAATCATTAGAATTCCATCGCATCTAAAAACAATCTACCTCAACGGTAGAAATCAAGCCGTGGTGCCAATCGATGTGCTTGAAAGATTCGGCATTAGTGCTAAGAGCAGAGTCTATGTAACGGTTAACACCACAAATAACACGGTAGAAATTTCCACTGACAAACAAGACAGTGAACATACACTCACGGTTGGAAATGAGTCACTACTCGTGAAATCAGATATCATTAGAGAAGCGATAACTGGAACCACTAAGCGCCCGCTTCGCAAGAATCAGAAATACACCATCAGCGCATCAAAGGGAAGCTTGGTGATTAAGGCATGAAAGCAGTAATTCTCTGTGGTGGTAAAGCTACAAGACTAGGGGCAGTGGGTAAATCGGTTCCAAAAATCCTACTACCCTTGGTGTCTGGTCGTACCATCCTACAACATCAGCTTGACATGCTCCATTTCAATGGAGTGAGCGAAGTAGTACTCGCAACAGGTCATCTTCACGACAAAATTGTGGAATTTGTTGATCTTTATAAAGATTCATTTCCGATTAAGAATGTAACATTCTCTAAAGAAGATGTACCACTTGGAACCGGTGGCGCTATTAAAAAGGCTATGGGAACCGTTTACGAGGACCCTTATAGGGACAGGAAATTTATCGCCATGAATGGCGACACCTATATGCCAAATCTCAATATCAAACATTGCTACAATTCCGATTGGACTTACATTGTTGGTGCGAAATATCAAATGCCGTATGGTACAATCACGAAGAAGGAAAATGGTGTAATAACCGGTTTCGAGGAAAAGAAAGATCATTGGATAAGCGCTGGATTATACGTTTTTAGCATGGAAGCAATAGAATTCTTTAATAAATTAAAAGACAATACTAAATATAGCGTCGAATATGATGTGCTTCCAAATTTGAAGTCATTATTTACCGAGTGCGAAGATCCTTGGTTCGATCTTGGCACAACGGAACGTATTGCAGAATGTAACGAATATATGAATGGAAAGGGAACCACCAATGTCAAAGACAATTGAGTTAACCAACAAAATCAAAATCGCTTCCGATGCGTACTACAATGACGTACCAATGATGCCGGATGATGAATTCGACACAATGGTGGAAGAATTGAGAGCGCTTGATCCAAGTAGTGAAATACTGAAAGTAATAGGAGCTGCACCTTCTACCACAAAGTGGGCGAAAATTACCCATTCCGTAACACACGGCTCGCAGCATAAGGTGAAAACCACCGAGGAGCTAAGAGAATGGGCCGAAAAACACAATACTAAGACGCTGCTTTGTGGAGAGAAGTTGGATGGTATCACTCTAGTCTGCACATATAAAAACGGCAAACTTGTGACTGCCGCAACTAGAGGAAATGGTGTGGTTGGTGAGGATATCACCAAGAATGCTATTCTTTGTGATGGCGTCCTGCAGAAGATTGATGGATTTACTGGTACTATTAGATCCGAATTAGTATTGCCGGTAAGCAAGTTTAATCAATTCTTCAAACCACTTGGGCACAGCAATCCTCGCAACTCAATCGCAAAAATCAGGTCCGACGAAGTGAATATGATTGGATACTTCAAATCAATCGCATTTGATGTTATCGCAGATGGTGAAGACTTCAAAACAGAGTATGAATCATGGACATTCCTAAAAGATAAAGTTCCGTACGTTACCGATTCAATTCGTGGTACTATCGATGAAATCATCGAAGTATACGATCACTACGTCGATACAAAAAGAGATAGCATAGACCACCTTATTGATGGGTTGGTTGTTAGGATTGATGATTTAGAAACTTCCCACTCACTAGGCCACACTGACAATAGACCAAACGGCCAGATTGCCATCAAGTTTCCGCCAAAGACCGGGAAGAGCAAGATTAAGAATATAATATGGGATATGGGCGTTACTGGTAAGATTGCGCCTGTGGCCGAAGTAGAACCAGTCGAAATTGACGGCGTTACAATTAGAAGAGTAACACTAAATAATATCGATTGGATTAAATCGAAAGACATTGCCATTGGCGATGAAATAGAAATCGCCAGAATGAACGATGTTATCCCCGGAATCCAAAGTGTAGTTGATAGAACCAATAGAGCTTCAAGCAATATTTATAATTTACCAAAACAGTGTCCAGTTTGCAACGGTCCTACATTCAGGGAACAAGTTCACTTCATCTGTCCCAACATCGAATGCGGCGGGATGGTGTTCGGTAATATGGTAAGATGGGTGCAGGCAACAGAAATCATGGGTCTTGGACCATCCATTATTCGCGAGTTGATTGAACTTGGATTTGTGACTCCCGGTATGATCTATGATGCCACAGAAGCAGATCTAGCAAAAGCCTGCAACAGCGAAAAGAACGCTAAGAAGCTAAAGATAGAGATCGACAAAACGAGGAAATTGAAATTAAGTCAATTACTTCGCGGATTAAACGTTGAAATGCTTGGAAGGTCAAAATCGAGGGATATTGCTAAAGAGTTCGATACTGTCGATAGTGTACTCTCTTTGACTGTTGATGAACTGGCCGCAATGGACGGACTTGCAAAGCCAACCGCCCAAAAGATTTACGATGGTATACAAGCAAAAAGGACACTAATCGAAGAATTGGTCGAGAAAATAGAGATAGTGTCAGTATCTCAGGGTGGAAAATTAGCCGGGAAGTCATTCTGCGTCACTGGTGAGTTGTCGATGCCGAGATCACAGATTCATACTTTGGTTCAAGAGAATGGCGGGGAAGTACGCACGTCAGTTAGTAAGAAATTGGACTATCTAATCATAGCCGACCCAAACAGCACATCTACCAAAGCCAAGAAGGCTAGGGCGAATGGTACGGCTACAATCTCAGAAGACGACTTCGCAAAAATGATCGGATAACATGACAAAAGAACAACTAAAAGAATTAAAATTGCTGACACTAGACATAATGCTTGCGCCGTTGTGGATATTGGCGCTACCATATCTCTATGGTAATAAATTGTGGTGTAAAGTAGCTGGAGAAACCGCGCCAGAACACAGGAAACGTCCAGATTTACAATGAAATACATTTAGAAGAATTCAACCACATGAAATCGATACTGTTGTGTATTCAGAAGGAAGAAAAATGAACACTACTGCGCTAAATAAAGGATTGCACAAGACAAGGGTTTTATGTCTTGGATCTGAATATATTCCAGACCCAGAGCACGGCGATCTTAAGCTTAGTGTTTTTCCCTTTAACCACAATCATGAGTGGATCACACTTCCAGTTGGTTTTAAACTTTGGGAGTCTAGTGTTACGCAAATCATGCGCGAAGCCCCAATTCAGAAAGGTGCCGAGCAACATTGTGTTACTATTGATTCAAAATTCTTCACAAAAGATGACTTTCTCAGAAGAGAAGGTATTCATATTGACGGCAATTTTTGTGTTGACCCAAATTTCCGCACTTGGAGAGATCCGGAATTATTCAAAGCATCATGGGGCGGAGGTAAACCGAAACCGGGATGGGCTCACACAGCAATTAAAGATGGCCATTTTAAACCACTCCCAAACAACGAACACGTTGAAATGGATTGGGTCCTACCATATGATATAGTATTCCCGGTTGGCGATTACGTTTCTGGTGAAAAAGGCGGTATTCTTACAGTATCAACAGAAGTAGGATGTCAAGCGTGGAACGGCGAATTCGTTGGCGAGATATTGTCAGAAGGATCATGTAAAGACCTCGAAATGAGTGGCCAGTTCACCGACGATAAAAAAGTTCTTTTTGAGAAGAACAAGCTTTATTTCATGACCAGCAATACACCACACGAAACATTGATGATCGAAAAAGGCAAACGAAGGACATTTATAAGAATAACTCTTAATCACGAATATCGCAATGAAGCGATAATATAACTGTGTGGTACTAAAGGAGACATATGTTCTTTCCGATGGATGAAGATGAAGTATGCTTCACGATTAACGGATGCGGCTAATGCCGCAACGGAAGAGATGGAAGAGAATGAAGTTAGAAGATTCCAAATTAAGAATTAAATGCGTAGAATTGCATCCGGAAGCGTTCGATAAGTGTATAGAATTCGGACGCGAAATGATCGAGTGCCTAAAAACTCTTGAAGATGGTGTCGCTCTGGCGGCAAATCAAATTGGTAGTACGTTAAGACTTTTTGTGTCTGGTGATGGATCAATCTACATCAACCCTGAGATATTATCGCCAAAAACCAAAAGACTAAAATTCAAACCGCAAAGTTTTCAAAAACCAATAGACTTCAAAGAAGGATGCTTATCTCTCCCGTTCGTACATGTGGAAGTGCCGCGATGGGAGAAAGTAAGAGTTAAATATATAAATGAAAATAAAGAAGAAGTAACAAGAAAGTACGAAGGATTTGAAGCAATAATGTTTCAACATGAAGTAGATCACTTGGATGGTATTTTAATAACGGACTACGAAGGGAGTAAATAGGTTAGCAGTCTCTAGCAGCACTCTAAAGCAGTCTTTTTAATTTTCTAAGGAGTTAAGACATGAAATGCGAAAACTACGAATTACTTATCCCAGAAGGCAAGTACAAAGGCGGCGGTTACGTAGTGCTGAATCATAAACAGCAATACGTAATTAAGCTCGTCAATAACAACTTAACACGATGCAGTGCAGAAGTTTGCGTCGATGGTAAACCAATTGGTGAGTGGATAATCAACGGAAATTCCTCAATAGCCCTAGAACGCCCATTGAATGATGATGGTAAGTTTACGTTTTATAAAAACGGAACCAAAGAGTTTCACAACACTCTAAAGGATGTTCAAAAATCTGATAGAGGGTTGATCACGGTAACATTTAAACAAGAATTAATCAGATTCACTTGGCCGATAAGACCCAACTGGACCATTGGATCAACACCAAACACCGTGGGAGGTTGCTTCAACACGTTCGTTGATAACACAGTTTACCATTCTGGAATAATGGGTTCTTCCACTGTCAATCTGTGTAGCCACAACACCAACAATAAAGAAGAAAAAGCCAGCGGATTCGGGTTCTCTTCTGGTGGTACAGGATTGTCTGGTAAGAGCGACCAAACGTTCTATACTGTTCATTTCGAAGCCAATAACGCGACAGCCGTAACAATGTCGATTAGGCTTGTAGGGAAACAACGTAGAAATCAACCAACAAGAGAAGAACCAAGAAAACTCCAACCAGTAACACATAATACGTACCCAATGCCTGTATGACTGAGATTCTTGTCACAAAGTCGGAGTATTTCGACAAGATAGACAAAATAATCAGTCAAGACTGTGATGTTAAGATAGCTACATACAATATCTATACTGGCGTCACAACAGACGGAAGGTACGTCAACAACTGGGGAGGTGGCCAATTCGAAAATAGAGTTGGCCACCTCCTTGATAATTTAACTAATATCAGTTCTTCTACAACCATAAAGATCGGAAAACCATTTTTCGGTGAATGTGCATTGATGCACGATTCCCAATGTTCCATGATGGACAAGGAAAATAATTGGGAAAGCCGCCTTCGGCATACGAAGAGACGGTGGCATAAAATTGATTTCAAACTCATAGAAAATTCCCATATCAAATTAGTATTGGTATCGCCAGATCATTGTCTTTATGGCGGCAGAAACTTTGCTGATTCAGACAATCTCGATCTTAGTTGGTATGAACAAGACCTAGCCCAATACAAAAAATTAGTTAAAATATTTAATGTATTATAGAATTAAGATATTTTACTCAAAAATATCTTATGAAATATGTAAAACTTACATATTTGATAATATCACTCGCCGCACTGGTATTCACTGGATGCGCTTCTAATAAAGTCCTTTTCGAAAACGATAACGGCGTCACAATAACGTTATCTGGTGAACCAGAAATATTCGACGATGGATATAGTATCTATTTTAAATTCGAATCACCAACAAAAGATTCGCATTTAATACAACAGATTAGGATGAATCCAACTTCCGTCGATAAGGAGGACTGGGTTGGTATAGAAGCATTCCAATCACCATTTTTGATATTTCAACGCGATCACCACAGCACTACAGGTGTTGTGAAACAATACAGAGAAATAATTATAATGCCGGGTACTGTAGAAGGGGCCGACGAAACGCTTTGGGGCTTTTCGATGCTACCATCTGGATGGCCAGAAACTAAGACGAAAAGCGGTGATTGGACATTCAATCATAGCTACAGAAAAGACCACAAGGTTACAGGAAAAATTGTAGAAATCAAACCAGAATACGCTACGAAATATTATTTAAATTTCGATAAAAAGCACTTAACATTAATAATTGAAGGCGGTCCCACTTATATATGGGATAAACATGGCCTTATATATGAATTAGAATTAAAACTAAAAGACTAACACATTTTCCCACAACCTAACAAATAATTGCAATAATAATTGTTCTAGTATTTTACTGTATGGTGAAATAATGATCAGACACAAGTGCGATGGGGTTGGTAAATATGCATGTGTATCCTGAAGATAAAGTAATTATAGCAAACCAAATTGGCAAAGAATTAATACACACAAACGGCAAAGAATGGGTTGTGCAAGAGGTAGGACAAAAAACAATAAAAGCATGCCCAGTTGGTTCCACAAAGGCAGAGGTATTTCATAAAAGCAGGATACTGGTTAGAAACGGTAAGAAAACTGACGCAATGGCAAAGGCTAATAAAATGAGTAATATAGGCACACGCCATAAGCCAACGGAGGCTGTTAAGATGACGAAACAGGGTGCTAAAATGCCGAATAATAAAAAACAAAAAGAAGAGCCAAAGCAGTTAACATTGGCCGATCTTACAAAAGATGGTTCCATCATCATGACAAAGATGGATCTGAAATTCGATCACGACGATATCAAAGTCACAACCCACATCCTAATCGACAAAGACAAAAAACACTACCATTGCTTCCAACTTTACAACGGCAGTCTCGGAAGACGTAGTGGACTGTCAATTCCAAAGAAGAGATACGCAATCAAGGACTATGAAAAGTTCTTGAAAGACAAAAACAAAAAGGGTTACAGGTAAGGCCACATAGGCACAAACAGCAACCAAAGGAGACATAATGGCAGGTGAGAAACTTAGCAAGTCAGATCTGGTTGATCGAGTCAAGAACCATCTTGGCGAAGAAACAACCACCAAACAGGCAGAAGCGGCGTACGAAGCTGTAGTTTCTGCAATCACCGACACCTTAAAGGGTGGCGATCAGTTCAACCTGATGGGGGTTGGAACCTTCAGCGTTAAGAATGTACCGGCAAAGACAGGGAGCACCCCGGCTGGCCCATATAGCAAACCAGCCCATATCGCTCCGAAATTCTCAGCAAGCAACACGCTCAAGAAGGCTCTTAATTGATATTGACACAAGGCAGATTCAACCATTGTCCATCAATATGCATTCACGATGGAGAGCCTGTCATCGCTTGGTATGCTGGTGATTGGGAGTGCCGCGACGATCAATCGATTTTCGTAGCACTCCCAAACCGGCGTTCATCAATCAAGCTCGAAAACAAGAGCGGCAATCCAATAATAATTTCGCATCAAGGTACACTTGCCGTCTTGTATGGTAGGTTTAGAAGTTCATCTACCAGTATGGATCGGTGGTCAAGTTGCTTATTTAGATTCCAACGATTGAAAATAGATAACGGAATCCTAAAGAAAGTTGGTAAACCAAAAACGCTCACCAGCAAGCAGGGGTGGTTAGCTAGATGCAACCCTATAATAGTAGATAATGAAGTAATTGTACCGATATACTACGAAGGTAAAACTAAAAGATTCTCTTTTTGTGCGATAGCGAAACTAGATATAGTGATTCCATCACTAAACATAACTTCGATCATAGAACAAAATTCGCCAGCGATACAACCCACAATATGGCAAGAGAATGGCAAATTTCACTGCTTAGCAAGAAACTTCACAAGAAAAATTAATGGAACGAATTACGCCAAGTACGCAGTATCTAATAATCTAATAGAGTGGTCAGTGTTTAAAGATCATCAATCATTTTTCAATGACAACAACTCAATATCAGTGTTCAGCAGTGAAAAACATCAATATGCGTTATGGAACGATACAATAAGCGGTCGCAGGAATATGACGTTAGGAATCATAAACAACAATAAAGTAACACTCAAAACATCATTAGGCAGTGATGCATATCCTAATGGTGTTGTTCACGATGGTAAGTTACACATAGTGTTTCAGAAGAAAGATAACGGACACAATATCGAATACATAGTTATAGAGGAGCCATTCAATGCGCAGTACGTACGAAAAGAACAGTAACCGTCACAGTCGTCCACAACGCCCACAACGCCCACAAAGAGAACGTGGGAATTTTGTAGCGCAAAAGAAATCACCGATGCCAGATATTGATTCTGTCATTAAGCCAATTCATTCAGCAGAAGCGGTAGCGTGGTGGGAGAAAAACACAGACAACAGTTCTTCAAATCTGACACCAGATGGCAAATTTGTCAGATTAATCTGGAATGAAGAAGAACAAACCCACTATGCAGTCTGTAATAATAAATACAACAAAGGAATAGTTGTATTTATCTACGGACGCACACCCGAATTGGGTGATTATGTCAAAATAGTGGATCAGGGAAAAAGCACCTGCCGAGGTGTGATAGTAAGCAAATACGAGGATGAAATAGATAGGGTTATAGAAGAGATAAACTCAAGCGATGAAGACGACACAATTGAGGATATTGTATTCGAAATCGCTGGAGAAATAATTGAAAATTCTAAAGATGACATAAGCGATCAAGAATCAATGCTACTTCACGGAATATTGTGTATGGGAGTAGCAAAACGATTAAAGTATGGTAAGCCATCCTATGAACGAAAGATTCACGAAAAGGATGAAGACGAAGACGAAGACGTTGACGGCAATAAAGAATAATTTATCCGCATTTTTCGGAATGTTCCAATCGGGCGGAAACGCCCGATTGGTATAGGAATAATAATGGATAACTTCATTACTAAAATTATCGACAAAGATCTTGAAAATGGCAAGTATAACGAGATCTTCACTCGATTCCCACCTGAGCCAAATGGACACTTGCATTTGGGACACGCTAAAGCCATAGCATTAAACTTTGGTGTAGCCAAAAAGTATGGTGGGTCGTGTAATTTAAGACTAGACGATACTAACCCTACTACTGAATCAGAAGAATATGTAGCAAGTATAATTGAAGATATAGAATGGCTAGGGTTTGTTCCTAAATACGTCTCATATGCATCAGATTATTTTTTAAAATTATATAATGCAGCTATGAAACTCCTTGAAGAAGGGAAAGCATACGCATGCGACATACCAGACCACGTGTTTGCTAGGAACTATAGGATAGAGGGTAAACCCGGCATTAATCCACCAACCAGAAATAGATCAATAGAAGAAAATCTCAATATATTTAAAAGTATGAAACACGGAACATATGACAACGGCAAAATGGTCATTAGAGCCAAGATAGATATGACCAGCCCGAATCCCAATATGCGCGATCCGGTGCTGTATAGAATAATTAAAAAAGACCACCACAGAACGGCAGGCGAGTGGTGTATTTACCCATCGTACGACTTTGCGCACCCATTATGTGATGCGTATGAAGGCATCACACATTCACTTTGTACGTTGGAGTTCGAAGATCATAACCCACTTTATAGATGGGTGCTAGATAACGTCGGTGTAGAACACAAACCAACGCAGATCGAATTCGCACGATTGAATCTGGATGAAGGAATATTAAGTAAAAGAAAAATAGAAACCATCATAAAAGATGATAATTTGAGTGGGTGGGATGACCCGAAATTATTCACCATAAAAGGGTTAAAAAGCAGAGGCGTAGAACCTAAGCACATCGCAGAATTTTGCGAAGAAATTGGCATTGCAAAAATGCACTCAACAATTGAAGTGTCAAAATTTGACAGAATCATCAGAGAAGATTTCAAGAAATCACTTCCTAGAGTGATGTGCGTGTTTGAACCACTTCCAGTAGTTATAACAGACATAAAAGAAGGTGAAGAAATCAATGTTACAATCGAGAATAATCCAGATAATCCAGATTTAGGAAACAGGGAGCTAAGTCTTACTAGAAATCTCTACATCGAGAAGTCAGATTTCTTCAATAGCAACGATAAAGATTTCTACAGACTAAAGCCGGGTGGTGAAGTACGTCTAAAAGGTGCCTGTATTTTAAAATATGAAAGCCATGATGAAGATGTAAATGGAAATGCGATTAAAGTATACTGTACACACGATTTAGACACCACTAAAAAAGTAAAAGCTACTATACATTGGGTACCAGAGAATGGCAAAAGAACGCGAATTGAATGCGGCGATATGTACACTGGTATTGTGGAACATAACATAATGCCAGATCGTGTACAATTGTTACGCAAGGGATTTTTCAAAGTAGTGCGGGGGTTAGTTGGTTCTATTGGATTCAGACATATTGTTGGTTTAAGGGGTAAATAATGCCATATATAGATAGTTATGGAGTTGAAAGGCCAACAATTGGCGAATTAATCAAACTAATTGCGGTTGGCAATATTGTAAAGTTGTATAGTCACGGTGGTGCACAATATCAATATCGAATGCATGAAGGTGAAATAGAAGAAAAAGCATGCGACGGCAATTTCAATCCATATTATCAGGAATGGAAAAGGTGCGATCATATCTCAATGCAACTTGCTACTAAATTGGAAATAGACACTAAGCAATAATGGATCGCCACCACGACAAAAATCCAATGTTCAATGATTCAGAAATGGCAGATGCCATCGTCGTTGATATCGTTCAAACATTGAGCAAAGAATTTGGTGGTGGGATCATCGGTTCATATAGTGATTACGACATAAGCCTGTGGTATAAAGGTTTTGAATTCGATGAAAACGGCGATATCTATTTTTATAAACACCCACCATCAGTTCCCGGCTTCAATAAAGGTCGTGAACGGAGTAAATTTATCACTAATATTGCTGATCCAGAATGTAAAGCTAAATTAATCGCGCATTTACGATCTCTTACGCCATAAAAATATTTCATATTCATCGCTTGGGAAATCAGAAGCGGCGTCCTTATACTTTGATAAGAAATATTCTATATATGCCCTATCTTCAATTATAACATATTCAGGCCGGAATTTATCTTTAATAAATTCCTCCACTTTCTTCTTTAATTCGACTTCATTCGCATTCTCTATTATGAGTTTTTGTGGGAATGTAAGCACGTGTCTTTTGTATGATTTAAACACGCCATGCTTATTTGGCGAATCTATATTAATGATTTCCTCATTTTTAAATATCTTAGGGCCGTTTCCAACTACTGCTGCCGGGAACTCTTTCGAAATAAATTTCTCAAATTCTTTCAATTTCGAACTTGCTGTTATCTTACCGTAAATGGTTAGCATGGCCGTTTTATTCTTGGAACACCCCGGCTTATCACCATATACCACGGCTTCTAACTCATCTGCCATTTTGGGAAAATTGCTCCTAAGCCATTTATGCCACTTTTTATTTCTAGCTATACTGCAAAACTCTTGAATATTGATTTTTAACATATTGTTTCTCCAATGTTTATATACGTAAATAATAGTATGAGTGATATATTAGAAAATCTCGACGTTGACATAGATATTGCCATCAATAAAAAAGCCGATATGTGCGTGGTTACGACCGACGAGATTACATCGAGTATAGCATTTGAAATATCTAGAAGTAACGTGATATTAGCATCAAACCCAGCAATGGCTACTATAATATCAAAACAACTTGCACAAAGAGGTGTTGCTAAGCCAGTATATCATTTCGAATTTCCTACAATCTCTCCAACCAATATCACGAGTGGCCACGGAATATTGCTTCTGGACGACACGATGCATCCCGCGTACAATCAGCTACAGCGAGTGCCTATCGTCACCACAAAAAGCAAGAAAGAAATAAAGAAAATGCTAGGGATAGCTAGCGATAAATGGGTGTATGAAGAAGAAAACCCATCAATACATTCTTGTATCAAGTTAACAAAGTCATTAACTTGTCACACTATTAAAAAATTTGGACTAGCAGGAATACCAACCATCTCAAATAATGATGTAATAAAATCGCAGTACGTTTTAGATTACATAACAGGAATAACGTACAACGACCCAAAAAATAATTATATAAATGCCGATGAGCACAACTTGCTTGCTATTAGCGATACAACCAAAAAATACTACGAGGCAATTTGTGCAAATCCAAACGAAAGACTGTATAAAATCAAGAATGGTGGGACGTACAATTACAATATTTATCACAATGATGATAAGCCAATCTATATTTCCAAAACAAAAAATGCCAGAATTAAATGCGAATTTTATAAAGCGGAAACATTGTTAGAAGCTGTTGAAAAATTAGGTAGACTCGATTTCACAAAAGCATACTTGATCGGCTACGACGAGGATTTATCACAAGAAACAAAATTGGCTATCAATATTGTCGCTAGAAAAATGGGCGACAAGATCGATAAGGTAATATTTTGCAATAATTATCCAATGCCATATAGATGGGGTATGCAAGTAGTACCTACGTCATATGGTATACAATTGTTGTCTTGACAAAAATAATATATGGCAAAGCGTAAACCTATACCATTCGAGAAGCGCTTGGATGAATTAACATCCACTGCTGGTATCGCTATGGGAAATGGCCCCGTGTGGGGAATGGACAACGACAAATCGTATAATCTTGAAAAACAAAAAGATAAGGTAAAGAAGGAAAAGCCTAAGAAATTACCAAAAAATGTTATTATGGAACCAAATAGCTTTAGTTACACAATAGCAGAAGCTGACTACATCATGGCGGCTCAAAAAGCGAGAGAAGACGCTATTGAAATGTCTAAAAACGGTGAAAAGATAGATGTTATTGTTAAAAAATTAATTGTCAAATATGATTCAACAGTGGCGAGAGAAGCAATCACAAGCATTCTTGGAGAATAAATGTCCTCCGGTTTAGATATTGGAAGAAGATTCAACAGTATGCAGGACGCTGTTAAAAAATCCTTATACACACTAGTAAATGAATACGCCGAAGATAATTTATATTCATATGATGGTGGCGGGATTGCGTCTAGATTAGGTACAACAGAAGAGAACACATTATCCATAATCCAATCTCTACTTAACCACGACTTTTTATCTAAAGTTGGGTCTGCTTATAGGCTAAATAGACAAAGAGCAGATACTCTAATAACTTTAGGTCTGCTAGACACGGAAAACAACACCGTATCACCAATGGAGCCAGCCTCAAACGACGAAGAACTCATGTACGAAAGAGATCTGAGTCTATACATCGAAAATGCTTTGGACGATATTGAAGGAATAGATCCACTTGGACAGGAAGAACCAGAGGAACTAGAACACAAAGACGATATTTATCATCCAGCCAGAATGTCAACACAAGACTTCAAGATGGATATCGATCAACCGGGTAAAAATAAACGCCTTAGGCTGATTGAAATAGTTGATATGTCAACTGCTGGAAGAAGAATCAGTCCTCCAATGTGGATAGTGTCAGATACTAAAGTCAATAAATTATACCTAATAGCTCAAGATGGATTGGGATTTCAAGATCCAGACCAAAGCTATTACGTTGGTTTAAAACAGTTGTTGTTTCTAAAACAAAATCCGTGTTTCATTCTTGGATCATTTCCCGACAACGAACAAGGTGAAGACGAAGCAAGATTGCACGCGTCTAGGTTTTTTGATACCACAGCAAATAGTGTTAATGTTCCCGGCTATTATCCAAGAAAAGTAGGCGAAAAATTCTGGGTTGTGCAATCAGCCAAGAATGGAAAATACCACGTACTTAAAAAGGGACTAGCCCCAGCTTTCACGCTCGACAAAAACAAAGTTGAAGATTTAACCTTCGGTGAAGCAATGGGCGTGTTTAATGCTAGTGAAGCTAAAGCTGCTGCCGCCAAAGAAAAGTCAACAGATAAATATGACTCAGAAGATGAAATTGGCAATGTGATGGACTACAACACGCCAACAGCAGATTTTATAAACAACTTGGATCATTCATTTGAAGATCTATGAAGCTACACACATTGCACGAAGATATAGAATCTAAAATGCCTCAATTAGTGAAGCAAGTTAAGAACATATATAAAGACGAACATCACGCAGCAAATAACCTACGCATTATCGCTGACTACGTTGATCCAACAGGCAAACGCGCTGTATATATGCCTTGGGTTGCTAAGCAGCTAAAGTATGGCAACATTATATGGCCAGAAGATGCGCAGAAGCTACAATCATATTTAATGAAGTTCCACGAAATGAAAGGCAGCCGTAATTTCCGTGGAGAAAAAGACATATCAAGATATAGACTTTTCAACAACCTAGCCGATGCGGTCGATACACATGAAGGGATTGACCTAAAAAGCAAAGCACAACAAACCAAAGAAACTAAAGTAAAAGGCGCAAAAGTAGTGGCCACTTCAGGCGAATGGAAACTCATTCAAATAATTTCGCCGGAAGCAGCTGTGATATATGGAAAGGGCACTAGATGGTGCACAAGTGAAATAGAAACAGCAAGAGAATATTTAGACGGAGGACCGCTCTATATTGGGCTTAAAAACAACACAAAAGAATTCCAGATAACACACGACGCAGAACAATTCATGGATGTACAGGATTACGAATATAAAATAGGTCCAGAAGACATTGAAGATATTCTTGAAATATTGCAAATAATAGGATATAATAGTAAAGGAAACGTAGCAACACATATAGATTATAAAAATATTAAAGATTTGGACCAAATAATTGATATATTCAACATTAAAGACACCTCAGTAATGGCTCAAACTATTTTACAACAAATAGTCGGGCCAGATTACGATTCTACATATAGATTGGCAGAAGAAGATCAAAACACAGTTCCATATTCGAAAAAGATGTTATCAAGAATCAATAATGGATTTGTGTTAGCAGCTTATGCCGGAAGAACCGGTGTTACTCTAAACAAAAACACAGTATTGAAAATAATTAAAACTAAATATGGTTTTAAATATTTCCTACATCTAAATGCGACTGGTAAAAAACCATACTTAGATGATGAAATATTAAATGCGTTATTGAATTCCGTGATGGGGTATGATGAAAGCGTAGTTTGGTACTTCATATCTTTAATATTAAAGAGAAGATGGCCAGAATACGAAAAAGCGCTAGAAAATGGCGGGATGCCGATAACAGATCACACCTTTGATTATATGTTAACATATAATGTTCCAAAGAACGAAAATATAGAATCAAGACTAATCTCAATGCTAAAAAACGCCGAAGATGGCGAACAGTTTTGGTATGATTTCGAATTAGCAACCAATTATTTTAGAATATTAAATGGGTCCAGATGGGAGGAAATAGAACCCATATTGGCCGATAAGAATATCGACGCTAAAATTGAATATATTAAAAGCTCAGGATATGTTCCAGACGCTTTTATCATCACGACCAAAGACTACGATGTAGTGATGATATCTAGGACGTTGAATAATATTAGGATTAAAAAACTTGAAGGGAATATAGACGATCCAGAATCAGCTATGGAATATATGATTATAACTCAAGAATACATACCAGAACTCTACCGCACTTTCGACAATTTAAGCCCATATCATCACACTATAGTAAAGTCATTTCTAAATGGCATGCCAAAGCCAGTACCATCAATTAAAAGATTAGAAAATAAAATATTAAAATTATCAAAAGAAGCGCGAGATAAAACTGCGTCATACGAAAGAAATTATATGTTTGTGATGCTCAAAGATTATATAGCAAATGTGAAGGATGTAGATAGAGATGTCTATAAGACGATGCACAGACGTATGCTAAAATTAAATACTGAAGGATATATACGCAATGGTCTATCAAGCACATCTAATATACAGAAAATGATGGAAAAAGGATTGCATAAAGTTCTGCAAAATAAAAAGAACATTTGGCCAGTAAAACATCTATCATACCACATAACAACCAGTCTAAAACACATGTCAAAGGATGATCTCGACAATATCGTATATCCGTTGTCTGAATACTTCAGAAAATGGGGTATACCAAAAAACGGGGCGAAAGATGATTGGGCAAGAGACAGTTTCGTTATGCTAGCCGCTAATCTAGAAGAAAATGACTTTATCGAGATTAAGAAAGCAATACAAGATTACGAACCAGATTTAAAAACATATAACGAAATAATACGCGGATTTAACGAAAGACAAAAAATATCTATATCATAGGTACGTTCAAGCACTCAAACATTTGGTCTACCACGTTTTCTGGACTATCCCCACTTGTATCTATAAACTTAACATTCGGAATGTAATCATCATCGTGCTCTACGAACTTACATAAATCGTTTTTGTAGTCCATCAATCTAGAATACGTGGTAAGGAGCTTCATGAAATGCTCCCTATCTCTCTCGTAGTATTCTATTGATTCTCCTTCTATTTTCTCTCGCGCTTTCTTACGTTCGATGCGGTTCTCATAGTCGATCATAAACACAAACAAAACGTCAATTTTTCTTGGGTTAGGAATAACATCGTGGCACAGGCGTAGATTCTCAAGTCCAATACCGTCAGCGATTTGGTACGCGAGAGATGAAACAAAATTGCTACGATCAGCAAGCAACCAACTATCGCTTGAGGCTAGTGGCTTTGCGATTGTTGCTTGAAATTCGTGATTGTCGGCTGCCAATACGATACTTCTTGTGTATGGGTCCATTTTTACTGCAGGATTTTTAATCAAGTCTCTAAATTTTTGTCCTACTGGAGTAGAACCGGGGTGCTTAGTTGTAATAACTGGAATCTGGCAATTCTTCAATTTATTAGCAAGCATATTCATAGCGGTAGTCTTGCCGCTATAATCTGGCCCCTCTATACAGATATACTTGCCTTTTCGCATCGTTTCCATTCCAACACCGTAAAAGGAGCCTGTTAATTACAAAGAAGATCTAAAATATCTACTTTTAATATACTCCCACATTCTCTCATGGACGTAATATAGTATCATCTTAGTAACAACCTCAGAAATTGTGATATAACCGGCAATAGTTCCAATACTGGCATTTTTATTATTAGATATGATGATATATGATGATACTAAGGTAAATACAGACGACATAGTTCGCCACGTAATTGTTTTTGCAATTGCTACCTTTTTAGACATTGATATGCAGCCATACCCAACACAACAACCACCAATAAACTCATTGATATTAAACTAAACCAAGCATCTTTTTCAATATCATCCATTTCTTTTGTGAATTCCGCATTCAGTTTTGTTGTTGCCAACCCACCTACCATCTCTTTCGCCACCATTTGAAGGAGCGGTACAATGCTCGCAACCAATACTTTTATACCCGGCATTATATAGTGGGTGTTGTGGAATCCCAGCATTTTTTAATTCGTCATCTATCCATTTTCTAGTCTTATATGCAAATGGATAAATCTTTAACATACCACCATTCAATTCGAAAGTTGTAATATCTTTACGCTCGCCACCCTGCTCTCTCCTCAGACTACTTAACCAAGCTATTTTTCCTGTTTTCAAAGTGTCTAACGGCGTTACTTTTTTAATATTACAACATTTATCGGGGTCTTTCTCCCACAATTGGCCATATTTAGAATTAAATTCGTCGTTGGACAAATCAGGACCCACCTTTACGATATTAAATCCCCTATCGCACAATGTCTTGTAATATGCGTAAGTTTCCTGAGGCAGTACCCCAGTGTCTATAAAATAGATAGGATGTTTTGGATTTAAAGCATTAACGAAGTGACTTATTAACACCCCGCCAGCATTCAGTGCGGTAGTTACAAGCAGCCTACTCCCGAAGGCATTTAGTGACCACGCAATTTCGTTCATTTATCAACCGTCGTATCATATATTATATTTGCTACTTAAATATTTCAATATTCTTAGTGAATATTGATGTGCACCATTCATATGGGTTGAGTGGGCCAGGACCCCAAAAGTCGATTCTAGCAAATCCGAATCCTTTTAGCCACTCAAAACATTTCTTATATCTAGTTGCTCTATCTGAATTATCAAAC
>Ga0307379_10004107_pt1 | contig 20909 bp, 24 predicted proteins | sample UN2MG_FD_202237 | JGI IMG/M metagenome (GOLD analysis project Ga0307379, IMG submission 202237) | Soil microbial communities from Risofladan, Vaasa, Finland - UN-2 | ecosystem: Environmental > Terrestrial > Soil > Coastal area > Acid sulfate soil | place: Finland: Risofladan, Vaasa | collected... | reverse complement strand
TCGGAGGAACTCCGTGTCCTCCACGTCGCCGGGCACCGCGCTCTCGGCGACCGCAACGGCACCGACCTGTTCTTCGAGTCGCTCGCCCTGATCGGCTCCCGAGTCCACGTCACCGTGATCGGCCAGGACGGGCAACTCCCGACGGGACGCCTCGGTCGCAACGTGACGATCGAAACGAACCCGAAAGGAGTCCAGGACCGCTGGGATCTGTACCGCAATCAGCATGTCGTGGTGCTTCCCCGGCGTTACGGCGGGCTCAGTCTCCCGGCGATCGAAGCCTGCGCGAGTGGTGTCGTGCCCATGATGCCCGCTGTCCCCGAGAACAGCCTGTGGCCGATCCTGCCCCTCCAGGCGCGTCAGGGCCGTCTGCAGCGTGTCCCGTTCGGAATGGTCCCGACGTGGGCGGTCCGACCGAACGCGATCGCCCACGAACTTGACAAGCTGAACCGGCATCGCGATTCTCTTGCCGAAGCCCGCCAACGAGCCATCGACTGGGCTGAAGACAACTCGTGGGGATCCTGGGAACCCGCCTACCGGGGCGTCCTGCCGTGAGGATCCATGCCGTTGCCAGCCTCCCGCACTACCGCAACCATGTCGAAGCCGTCTGGCAGCATCTCCCGAACGGGATGAAGGGCCAACAATCATGGGGCGGTGGAGCGCGGGTACCCAGCGACGCCGACCCTGATGATCTTGTGATGGTCGCCGGGTTCTACGACATCGAGCGCGCTCGGGGCCATCGCGTCATCTACGTCGAGCATGGCGCCGGTCAGTCGTACTTCAGCGAAACCGGCAAACCGCACCCCGCATACCACGGCGCCGAGCACCCCGAGAACGTCGTCGCGTACATCTCACCGAACCAGAGGGTTGCCGACTCATGGGATCGCCCAGCGTTCGCCACCGGGGCCCCCGTCTGCGACCCACATCCGCTGCTCACCGCCAATCAGCAGCCAGTCGTAGCGATCGCGTTTCATTGGGACTGCAACCTATTTCCTGAGACTCGGTCAGCGCTAGAGCATTATGTCCAACGCCTCGGAGCAATAGTCCACTTCCTGCGAGGTGAAGGGCTCACGGTCCTCGGTCACCACCATCCGAGAGATCGGCGGCTGCCGACGATCTGGCGGAACCTCCAAGTCCGCGAGGCAACCATCAACGAAGTCCGAGCAACCGCCGACGTCCTGGTCATCGACAACAGCTCCCTCGCCTACGAAATGCTGCACCTCAACCGATCCGTTGTCACCCTCAACGCCCCCTGGTATCGACGCGATGTCGAGCATGGCTTGCGGTTCTGGGAACATGCCCCCGGCATCATGGTCGACAGCCCCGAAGAACTCCTCGCCGTGCCGTGGCAAATGCTGGCGGGTGATTCGATGCTGCGCTCCCAGCCGTTGGCGCCGGCAATCGCCGCCTACGGGACCGCACTTTCCGACGGCAACGCAGGGATGCGGGCAGCGACATGGGTGACCATGTTCGCTGCAGAGTTGTAGTCTCCGACTATGACGCTTCGGTATGCAGCAGAGCAGCTCACGTCGATCGCAGCAGTGCGCGCCGCGACCAACTGTGCGTGCGTAACCAACATTGACCCCAGCGACGCCGACCTCGACGACCTGATCGACGCCGCCTCCGACGCCATGACGGTGCTGTCTGGTGGAGCGGTGTTCGGCCGTCAAACCGTCACCGTCTTCCCGACCCGCCTCCGAGATCGTTGCGAATGCAACTGTGGCTGCGGTCTCGACGCGATCGTGCTCGACGGATTCGACCCGGTCGTGTCGGAAGTCAAGATCGACGGCGTCGCCCTCGACCCAGCCGACTACAACCTGCATTCCGGGCGTGATGGCCGCTGGGCTCTCGTGCGGGAAGCCGACGATCTTCGCCCGAACTCGTGGCCGTCCTGCCAGGCGCTGTGGCGACCCGACACCGAAGACGACACGTTCTCGATCACGTTCACGTACGGCCGGTACACCGACTACGTGATCGAGCAGGCAGCGATCGAACTGGTCTGCGACTTCGCCGCCGAGAACATCACCAAGACCAACCAGCTCGGCAACGGCGCCACATCGGCGAGCATGGGCGGCGTCAACGTGTCGATCAACACTGGCTACACGATCCAGGAACGGATGGAGCGTCTGATGGCGGGCGATCTCGGCCCAGCCACCTCCAGGTTCATGTCGCTGTACGCCCCTTCCGGCCGGGTTCGTTCCGAGGTGTGGGCACCAGAGCTGGAAGACTGGAACATGATCGTCAAGCAATGAAGCGGACCCCCATGAAGCGTGGCAAGCCGATGGCGCGCCGCCGCATGGATCGCAAACCTCCGCCGCAGGGGTTCCCCGAGGAGGTGCGTCTCTCGGTGCGTCGCCGCTCGGGGGGCAGATGTGAGGTGGGGAGTTCGGTTTGCACCAAGGAGGCCGCCCATTTCCATCACCGGAAACTGCGGTCCCACAAGGATCATTCGGCGATCAACTGCCTCCACGCCTGCTCGGCATGTCACACCCATCTCCACGCCAACCCGAATATGGCGTATCTGATGGGATGGATGGTCCACGGTTGGGATGTCCCAGCCGAAGTTCCGGTGAAACGCGGGCCCCGAGCCGCTTGACTATCGCCTACCTCGGGGTGCGAGCATGACGGACAAGAAGCGTCCATACGCGAAAGGACCGTCCCATGCCCAGTGCTCTCCCCGCCGCAGTCAATGTCGGCCAGTTCAATGCCTGCGTCGTACGCGTGGCAAAGCTGGATACCGACTGCACGCCCCTTGGCGGCAACTCGTCCGGTTGGGTCACAGGTGGCTTGGTCACCATGACCGCCACCCCTGACATCGAAGAAGGCACCGTCTTTGAGCCGAAGACGGCTTGCGGCTCGATCGCTTACACCTACGAGGATCCCGACAAGATCAAGCGGTACACGCTTTCCGGTGAGTTCATCTTCTTCGACGTCGAGGGCATGGAGATCATGTTCGGCGGCTCGACGATCGTTGGTGCTGCTGGTGGCGACTACGCCGCTGACAACATCGGCTACGCCACCCCGGACTACAACTCTGCCGCCACCAACGGCGTGTACCTGGAGATCATCACGAAGGCCGTCGGCGAAGGCGCAGGCGACTGCGTGTCGTCCAGCGGCGGCTTCCCGACCTGGCACGGCCATATGTTCGGCAAGGTCAAGCTGGTCCCCGGCGAGCGCGTCTTCGAGAACGACGTCGCCCGGCTCGCCTTCACCGGCAAGGCCCGCTCCAACCCGGCGCTCTACAACGGCCCGTGGAACGACTATCCAGGCGAGGGCTACATCCCGACCTCGCCGTACGTGATGGTCGGCTACTCGGACGCCGAGTACGCTGCCATCCTCGCTGACATCGCCCCCGGCTACGCGGACCTGCCCGCTGGTAGCTGATCGCCTCGCACGGCGTGACAGCACGAGCCCGACCGGATTCCCAACGCCGGTCGGGCTCGTGCTGTTTGTAGGCGAAGCCGAGGTCTAGGATCACAGCATGGCCCTCCCTGCCGCATCATGTGCCGCTGACATCCCGAGCGATGTGTGTTGCGACACGTTCGCGACGATCGCTGGGAGGATCCGTACGGTCGCTCTGGCGGGTCTGGTGACCTGTTTGGACCCATCGTGCGCTGACCGGGAGTTCCGCTCGTACACGTCGATTGGGCCGTCGATCCAGGATCCTCTGGGTGACTCCCTGATCGTCCACATGATTACGGCCGGCCCGACAGCGGGTTCGTCTGATGGTCCCGGCAATCTGTTGCAGGTCGCCGTGTTCCGAGCAGAGTTCGAGGTGCGCCTGCTGGAGAATGGCTGGCCGCAGATCTCGGTCGACGATATGTCGAAGCAGATCATCGCCCCGGACGCCGACTACATCGACGCTGTCGCCCAACATGCGATGGGTCACGGCGAGAAGATGTATCGGACGTTGGCGAACTCGATCCAGCGGCGCCAGATGTTCACGGGTGCGTCGAATGGGCATATCGGCAAAGTCCAGATCTCACCGCTGACCCCGATTCAGCCGTCAGCGTTCATGGTCGGCTACTCGTGCCGGGTGTATGTGGAGACTCTGCTGCGATGACACTCAACTTCATACTTCAAGAAGCGAGCGTCGCCCGGGTCGCCGCGCAGATGGCTAAGGCGGCGACTCTGAGCGCAGACAAGTCTGTTGAGCGCGCCATGCGTCTTGCTGCCCAACTCTCCGAACAGAAGTATCCGGAAGTGTTGAAGGACCAGGGGCTGGTAGCCAAGCCGAAGGTCGGGACCGTTTATGGGGGGACCAGCGGACCACGCACATACAAGACGACGATGCGCCCGTTGGCCGAGATGTATCAGGGGAGAGTCGCCAAGACTGAGAAGGGCTGGAATATGTATTGGGAGATGCGCCCTGATCTCAATGAGCAAGAGAAGATCAAGGTCCGATCGGTGTTCTTCCGTGGCAGAACAGCGGCACATGACATCTACCCCGTGAAGGCCAAATGGTTGACCGGCTGGACCGACCCGAAGACCGGCAGGCAGGCCCGCACGAAACACGTCAAGCATCCCGGTAGCCGAGGCAGCTTCGACACGTTGAAACTGCTCCGTGACCGGGTGTATCAGGAGTTGCGCCGCACATCGGTGTAACATCCTCGTTCATGGCAACAACCTCACCTGCACGCACCAAGAAGCCCACGCCGGACCGATCTCAAGACATTGAGCTGGTCGGTTCGATCGACACCGAAGACGAGTCGTTCACCGCCAGGATCTTCGACGGTGAAGAGTTCTTGTTCTCGACCGACGTCAACGGCTACCTGCTGCTCACCGCTACCCGCGGCGGCGACGAGTTCATCGCCCTGATGGACTCCCTCGTGCTGATCCCCGACACCGACGGCCTGAAGCCCAATGAGATGGAAGCGGCCCGCGAAGCAGAGAAGCAACGTTTCCACTCGGTCCTGGCCCGCCAGAAGCACCTCACGGTAGAGCGTCTCGCCAGGTTCGTCGGCGAGCTGATGGAGATCGCGGGAAACGAGGAAGGCGAGAGTTCGTCCACCGACTGATCGGATGGGCTGTCGCCGAAGGACGCCTCGAAATCATCAGGGGTCGCCGGATCCGTCAAGGTATGCCCGGCCTGAAAGGGTTGAGCCTGGCGGCGTTCTGCGATCTGGTCTGGTTGGAGCTGTGGGATGACTGCTCCCCGATGGGAGACCAAGCGAAGTACCGGGAGGCTCTCCACACGATCTTCGTCGAAGGCCGCGAGATCGGCACCGTCGAGTTCACCGACGCCAAAGGGAACACGCGAACGATTCGCGCCCCCGGCACACCCCCATCAACCAAGACACCGATCCCTGCCCATGCGTTGAAGGCACTCAAGGACATGCAAGCCCAGATCGCAGCATCGAATCAGACATCGGAGTAGTGTTCTTGAGCGATGGCTGACATTGAGGGCGACGGCTTCTTCATCAGAGGGGAGGCGGACGAGGCGTCGTTCGCCCAAGCTGGGCGCGACGGGGCACGCGCGTACGAGCGAGCGTTCTCGTCCGCTACCAAGAAGTCCGGCCTCGGCGACTTCGGGGCCAGGAAGATCGCAGAAGGGTTCGCCGACGCTGGGGCCAAGGTCGGCATCTTTGGTGACGGGGCACAGGAAGTGCTGCAGAAGATGGCAGCACAAGCTGGCCGGTTGCGCGACGAGATGATGGATGTCGGTGACGCGTCCGGGAAAGCTGCCGGGCAGGCCAAGGGATTCGCTGATGCGGGTAAGCGGGTGCGGGACTCTTGGGAAGGGTTCGACGAAGAGTTCAAGAAGGCAGCCACAGCGACGAAGGATTTCGATAGGCGCGTCGAAGAACTGAACAAGGACATGAAGGCCAACATTGCGACGGCCGAGGCGACGCAGAAGGCCCTCAAAGAAATCGGTGCTGATCCTCAGTTGCTGGCACGCTTCGACCGCGAGATTGAGAAGATGCAGAGCGGTCTGCGTGCTTTCAACGGTGACCTTGAACGGCTCTCCAGGGATGAGAACCTGTTCAAGGGATATGAGGTTTCCTTTCAGAATATGTCGAGAGAGGTGTTCCGGGAGCTGGGAAAGTTCCAGTCGACCCTGAAGGCGTTCTCCAAAGCGCAGTCCGATCGCGAGCAGCGGGTCACAGCGATCCAGGTTCAAGAATCGAAGGCGCGCCTCCAGGATCGTCGTATCGCAGGCGGTAAAGAAATCTCGCTGATTCAGACGCTGGGGGCGAAAGAGGTCGCCGAGTTCAAGGCAGCAGCAGCGCAGAAACTTCAATCAGATCGGGCGACGTCTCGTATCCGCCTGGAGCTTCTACGCAACCTGTTCCGCCAGGTCCGAGTGATCGAACGCTCGATCGGTGCCGTATTCAAGGGGACCGCTGCCGTTGTCGCCGGAGCGTTCGCCCGTGTCGAGTCGACGGTGTTCCGCATCGCCGGGGTGTTCCGGCGCGGCAACAGCGACTACACAGCCGGGCTCAGTGGGTCGTTGAAGAAACGCGAAGGGATCATCAAACGATCGTTCAGTCGTCAGGAGGCGGATGTACGAGGATCGGTAGCACGACAAAGCGTGACGATCCAGCGCTTTGAGACGCAGGCATCCACGGGCATCGCAGGAGCCCTGTCTGGACGCAGCAGTCTTGGCGCATTGTTCGGTGGTGGCCTTGCCATCGGCGGCGGGTTCAGCCTGTTCCGCAAGTTGAGCCAGTCGGTCCAGGTCGGCGGCGACTTCATTCAAGGTCTCGCAGTCCTCCAGGCGCAGCTCCAGCTCACCGCCGAAGAAATGGTTGGGGTCCGTCAGCTTTCCATCGACCTCGGCAACGACATCACCCTGCCCGGTGTGTCTGCTCTCGACGCAGCCCAGGCGATCGCAGCGCTCGCCAAACAGTTCGGCGCGTTGGGCGACGCTGCTCTTCCTGCAGCCGAGTCCGCAGCGAAAGGCGTCCTGTCGCTGTCTCGTGCGACCGGCGCATCAGCGGAAGACGCTGCTGCTCTCGTCGGTTCCGCAACGAACGTGTTCGGGATCTCCGCTGACGAAGCTGTCGCCACGGCCGACAAGATCACAGCGGCGTTGACCCGGGCCGCTGGTGTTGGGATCACCGAGTTCAAGGACTCGTTCACGCAGGCAGCGAACGTGTTCGCTCTGTTCCAGAAGCCTGCTGTTGGGGCGGAAGGCGCGCTCGTCGGGTTGAACACGGCGCTCGCCGTTCTCGCCCGAGGCGGTCTGACAGGTTCCCAGGCCGGCACTGGTCTGAAGCAGTTCTTCATCCAGTCCGTCAAGGCGGGTGATTCGTTCGTTGCTCTCCGACAGCAGATCGCCGATACGGCTGGCGTGACCGGCTCGGTCTTCTTCGACGCCGAGGGTGGCGCCCGCAAGCTGACCGACTCGGTCGACATTCTCCGTCGAGGACTTGTTGGCCTGTCGGATGAGCAGAGAGCGTCGACACTGACGAAGCTGTTCGGCGCGCGCGCCTCAACGGTCGCTTCGATCCTGATCGGGGCAAGCGTCAAAGACTTCAACGATCTGGAACAGGCCCAGCTTCGGGCTGGCGCCGCCGCTGACATTGCTGCCGCCCAGAACATCGGGCTGCGAGGCGCGCTCGACGCTTTGCAGTCGGTGATCGAGACGCAGCAGATCAAGACGTACGAGAAATGGCAGGGCGCGATCGCCAAGGTCGTGTTGAAACTCGCCGACCTGTTCCAAGCGTTCTTCGATGGCACCGGGATCATGGCGAACATCCGCACGGCGATCACGGGCGTCACGGTCGCTCTCGGTGGGCTTCTCGCCCTGAAGGCGTCGTTTGAGCTGTTCAAGTTCTTGAGCATCGGTCTGTCCGGCCTCATCAGCCCGCTCGGTCTCGTCGTCGCCGGGACAGCAGCGCTCGGCGCGGCGATCGCTCTCCTGTTGAAGTCGTCCCCTGACTTCGGTGCAGCCCTATCAGACATCGGGTCGTCGTTGTCTGATGTGATCGCCCCGATCCTCGGGTTGGTCGGCGATGCGTTCGCTGCGTTCGCTTCTCTCGTCAACGACAAGGTGATCCCGTCGGTCGTCGACTTCTCGGTCAAGTTGGCTCAGAACTTGCGGGAGCAGTTGACCAGGTTCGTTGGGTTCCTGCAAACGTCGGTGCTGCCCGCTCTCATCAAGTTCAAGGACGCGTTCGTTGAGATTGCCGGGCCGATCATCCGGGATGTCTTCGAGTTCATCAAGGGGGTCGTGAACCCGGTCATCAAGACACTCGGCCAGCTCATCGAGATCACTGTCGTCCCGGCGTTTGAGAAACTGGCGTCTGTCCTCGAAGACAAAGTCGACCCGGCAATCCAGAAGGTCCGCGATGTCGGCCAGGCGATTGGCAACGAGATCGGTCCGCTGGTTCAACCGGCGACCGACGCGTTCAAGGCGTTGGGTGATGCGATCGGGGCGATCGCCGGGAAACGGGTTGGGCCCGGGGGGACAATCACCGACCGCGATTTCAGTGACCTGTCGGCGTTGGGTCCGGCGTTGCAAGGTGTGGTGACTGGGGTCGCGCAGTCGTTCGCCAACATCGGTGAGCGGATCATCGAGGTGCTCGGCCCACAGTTGGTCAAGGTGCTCGGGTTCGTCACCGGGTTCTTCACCGAGGACCGGCTGCTCGGGATTGTGGCCGCGTTCGGTCGGGTAGCGAAGGGGATCGGCAAGGCGCTGGGCACGGTCGTGTCGAGCCCAGAGTTCTTGGGCGCCGTCACCGCGATCGTCGCCTCGGCGGGCTTCATCGCCGTCCAGTTCTTGGCTGGTCTCGCCCAAGGGCTGGCTGTCGGTTTGCCTCGCACGTTTGCTGCTCTCGGCGACCTGATCGGCCCGCTGTTCAACAGCCTGCTCAAAGCCGCCTTCAACCCCAAGACGATCGCCAAGGCGATCCTCGCTGGGTTTGCCCTGGCAAATATAGGGGTAGCCCTGTTCAGGACGTTGCAGCGTCCGATGGCAACGGCTGGGACGCAAGCGGGACAGGAGGCCGGTAGGAGATCCGGCCTGGCATTCGCCAAGAACTTCGCTTCTTCGACGAAGGGCGCTGTCACTGGGGCCGCATCACGCAACCAGTTCGCCACCGGGCTATTTGGTGGGGTCGGCGCGCTTGAGAAGGCCGCAGCGACCGAGGCTGCCAAAGCAGGCCGGGCGGTCCTCAAGGAACAGAAGATCATGGCGGGGCGGCTCCGTGCGCTGGGGATCAAATCGCCTCCGCTTCTCACCGCTGGCGGGGTGGCGAACCCCGCTGTCAAGGAAACACTCAGGAATATCACGACACAGCTTGGGGTGGCTGGCACTGCCGGTGCAGTTCTGAGGGGGAACCTGAAGCAGGTCTTCGGCGACATTGGGGCTGTCGGCAAGTCGTCTGCGTCTCTGTTCCGTTCCGGGTTCACCGATGGGCTCAGTGGTGTACGCCTAGCGTTCTCGAAACTGCGGACCGACCTCGGCACCACCATGCGGAACATCGGCCGAGACCTGAAGGCCATCAGCGTCGGAGCGGGCCAGGCAATCGGCGGGGCGCTTCTCGCCGGTATCGGTGGGGTTCTGTCGGGCCGTCAGCTTGGGGCAGCGGAAAGCAAGACGGATGCTGGGCTTGGTTTGGCTGGCCTGTTCGCATCCGCCCTGTTCGGTGGGGCGGCGGTCGGTGGTGGCCTTCAGGGCGCTGCGGTGGCTGGCACGATCCTGGCGCTCGGTGGCATCGCGGCGGTCATGGAGCGGAGCGGCAGGAAAGCGAAAGAAGCAGCCGAACGAATCGACATTTACAAACAGGCCATTCTTGACGCGAAAGATGCCGCTGCAGCAAACACAGATCTTGGACAACTCCTTGAAGACGCTCTTGTCGGGGCTTCCCAGGAGACCCGCAACGTCCTGAGCACGTTCGGGTTCGACGTCCAGGAGTTCATCAGAATCTTGACGTCAGGCGAGTTGGCGGGCCGTCCTGTCTCCGACGCGCTCGCAGCCGCTATGGGCCTAGACCCATCAGCCTTCAGGGACAACGTCCTCGGGCCGGGCGCCAGGGAAGAACTCGTGCGGATCGGCAGTGATTTCGCCAACGCTGTCGCCGCGGGATGGGATGAGCAAGATTTCCGAGATCGGATCAACCCCGATCCAGTACCGATCGACATACCGTTCATCTTGCAGTTCCCTGGCGAGGGGGTCGGCGGCAACTTGGGCGACTTCATCGGCCCGCAGGTAGATCAGATAGACGAGGCGCTGCTCCGTATCATCCCGACCAGCGAGAACGTCGGCACCGCTCTGGAGCTGCTCAACCAGCGACGTCTCGAAGATCTCAATGCGCAACTGTCGGACGTGACCGGCGAACTTGACCTCGTGAAAGCAGCCGCCGACGAGGCTCGCGCCGGGTTGTTTGAGCTGCTCACTGGCGGCTACCAGAACTCATTCCAAGAGACCCTCGACAACGCAGTCGTAGCTATCCCAGGGATAGCTACATCCCTCCAAGAGGCGTTCACCATCGACGGGGACGAACTCCAGGCTGCGACGATCGGCGGCATTGTCGGGAACTTCAGGAATGTGATCGCTGGGGCCATCGCAAAGTTCCGTGAAGAGAACCCGCTGGTGACCGACCCTGTTCAGATTCGGACGGCTCTGGCGCCGCTTGAAGGCGTCATCGACGAAATCACGTTCACAGACGCAGAAGGCGTAAAGGTTGGGCTGCCAGCCGACGTCAAGAAGGAGCTAAACCGGATCTTGTCTGAAGTGCTCGGCGAGGATGGGTTGGAAGCCGCACTCGACCTCATCTCAGGCTTTGAGGAGGAGGCGAGACTGCTCCAGGAGCAAGCCGACAAGATCAAACTGAAGATCAACGCGGATGTCATCTTCACGAACCGACAGGTCAACGACGCTCTCAGAGAGCTGTTCCCGGATACGCCGTTCAGGTTGCTCACCGCTGAAGAAACGCTCGCAGCCCAGCGAGATGCGCTCGCGTCGCAGACGTCCGTCGACCCGCAAGTCTCGGCCTTGAGCGAACTGGTAAACCAGCCTGACTTCGTGGAAATCGTCAGGCTCCTGAGACTTGAGGCCAACAATCCGCCTGCGTTCTTTCCCGGTGGTTTGGGGCCAGCAGATCAGCCTCCGATAGACCAGTCGGTAACCATTGAGAACATCAACATCAACGGTGCAGAGCAACCTGTTGCAGTCGGGAGCGAAGTCATCCGACAGTTCGTCAGGTACGGCCAGACTGGCAAAGAGCGATGACGCGGCGCATGGATGCAGGGAAGTAGGGTTGGACGGCGATGGCAGGTCTCAGTAGCTTCGACTGTGAAGGGGTCCTCACCATTGGTGGGATCTCGATGAACCGCGCTGCATGGGCTGTCGTCGGCGACGAAACAGGTGTCGGTGGGCTGCTGCCGCTGTGGATCCAAACCGAACAGCGAGGCCAGGACCGTCTCCTCCCCGGAGCAGTCGGTGTGATCGCCTACCGTCGCCGAGAAACCGTCACCCGTCACGACCTTCGCATCCTCGTCGTCGGCGACGTCGACCAGGCCGGGGCGACCGTCGCTAACGCAGCCCAAGGGCTGGCGGCGAACCTGGCGTACCTCGAAACGAACGTGGTGCAACCCACCAACCTGACCGACGGGACCCGCGCCGCCACTCTCACAGTCCCAGGTTTGGCAACCAGATCAGCCAACATCCACGTTCTCGGGCTTATCCCGACGACGTATCGGCTGAACTCTGCCGGTTCGATCTTCATCGGCACACTCCAGATCAGCATCCCGTCCGGCCGGTTCGTCTAGGCTCGGTGACTGATGAGCGACATCTATCCATCCGCAAGGGAACTCGCTGCGACCACCGGCATCGGGTGGGCCTCCAGCAACATCAAGATCGTCCTTGTCGATGTCGCATATGTGTACGACCCCGCCCACGACTTCCTCAATGATGTCGCAGCCGGGGCCCGAGTAGCGACGTCAGGGAACCTCACCAACAAGACGACCACCAACGGGGTTTGCGACGCCGACGACGTATCGTTTGCTGCCCTGAGCGGCGACGATGTGACCGGGATCATCGTGTACGTCGACTCTGGCGTGGAGGCGACATCGAGTCTGCTCGTCTACTACGACAGACTGTCGACCGGGAGCCTCATCAACTTCTCGCCAGGTGGCCTCGACGCTACCGTCAGGTGGTCGAACGGCTCCACCAAGATGTTCCAACTGTAGGAGGTCGCCATGCCAACCGCTACGGCGAACCAGGCGACCGAAACAGATCTGGCTCTCCCGTTTGCCGTCTTGAAGACGGTGGCGTTGAATCAGGCGTCCGAAACAGATCTCGCCCTCCCGATCACGCCGGACATCAGTCCTCTCGTTCTCCAGGCGTCCGAGACGGACACGGTGCCAGGCGTCCTTGGTGTTCTCAAGACGAAAGAGTTCCTCCAGGCATCGGAGACTGATTCTGCGTTGGCGTTCACCGCTGTGCGCGGGATCTCGATCGGCACGATCGCCGCCCCCGGGATCATCGGCCCGTACATAGCGCAGGGCCCGTTGCCGCCCGACGTGATCGACGTGATGACGATCCCGAGCAAGTCGACCGTCACCGGCCCAGTATGGATCGCGAACGACGACTCCGACCCGTACGTCCCGGTGCTTTCGTTGCAGCTCCTCGAAGCGCAAGGCGAAGTGGTGGTCGCAGGCGACCCGCTTGCCACAGCGTTCGGGGTGACATGGTTCGATGAGCTGAACGGCCCTGGTTTCGGGTCGCTCCAGATCCCTCTGTCCGAGACGGCAGCCGTGGCCGAACTGACACCGTTCCGACTGGTCCGCTGTTTCGTTGGCGGCGTCATGGCGTTCACTTGGCAGATCGAGAATCAACCCAAACTCCTCTCCATCAACGACGACGAAGAGTACGGCCAGATCGTCGAAGTCAGAGGTCGTGGTTGGGCATCTACTCTCGACGACGCGATCGTGTATCCGCCGATCCCGATCGGGGAGACATCTTCGGATCTGACGGCTTCCTTCCTGGGATCAGAGCGAGTGTTCTCGTTCGCATCGCCTGACTATCCAGATGTGTGGGGCAACCCGAACCTGTGGCCCTTTGTGCTTCATGCTGGTTCGGCTCTCCCGTCGGACGAGTTGCAGCCGTGGAGGTACGAACGGGTCGAGACAAGCGAAGACGTGTGGGAGAACCTGCCTGCGCCTGTCGGATGGCCGTGGTCCAGTTCGGAGGCGTATGTGTATGCGCTTGCCGATCCGACTGTTTGGAAGTCGCATTGGATCTGGCCGACCACGAACGTATTCGAGGTTGGTTGGGCGTTCTTCATCGGCGATTTCTTGTACCCGGATCCGGCTCGGCCGCTGACGATCACAACGACCGCCGACAATATGTTCACGATGTTCATGGACGGAACACCTGTCCTGGGCGAAACAGAAGACGCCCACATTTGGAAAGGTTGGAAAGAGGTCACCCCTGGGGTGCCGCCTGACCACATAGTTCGCGTCGCCTGTGTCGTGGAGAACATCCCGTGGAGTGCCGGTTCCAACCCGGGCGGCTGGCTGCTCGCCATGATGTATAACGACGACGCTGGAACGATCGAAGACATCGCGATGGTCACCAACGGGGCGTGGCGCGCGATCTACTCGCCGTCGGTTTGGCCCGGGTGGACTGCCGGCCAGATCATGTCGAAGCTGATCGGCGAAGCGATCACCCGGAACGTCAGCTTCGCAGACTTCACCTACGACTTCTCAAGCAGCGCCGGGTCCGACGGGCTGTCTTGGGATGTCACGATCGACGGCACGACAACGTCGAGCATCCCGATCTTCTCGATCTCCCTGGGCTCCAGCTATCTCCAAGTCCTTGAGAAACTGCACGACGACGGTTGGATCAACTGGCGGATGTCGGCTGGGGGTCTGATCCTCCAGATGTGGTCGTTCGACTCCCCGCCTTTGGACTCTGGTGCCGTGTTCGCTGCCGCCGACAACATCATGTCGCTGGAACGCGAAAGCGACCAGCCGTACGCCAACTCTCTGCTGGTCTCCTACGACAGCGGCTTCGTCGTTGTTGAGGACGCTGCGGGGATCGCAGCGCGTGGCAGACGAGAAGACGTCCTGTCGTCGGATGCAGCCACTCTGGTGGAGGCGCAACGGATGGGCGGGTACGAACTGGAGAAACGGGCCATCGACGCCGAGGGTGGTGCGATCGCGATGACGATCGAACCGTCCGACACGGTCAATCAGACAGACATCCCGTACATCGGTTTCCAGGTCGGCGAAGGCGTGACAATCCCGTCTCTCGCTGGCGGCACAGCTTTGGTGCGGGTGATGTCTATCACCGCCAGACAGGACGACATGGGAGACTTGGAGTTCATCTTGGAACTCAACAAGCGCTGGCCTGTGCTCGAACGTGACACCAGCAAGCTGCTGCGTTCGATCGGTGGCAAGACCCTTGGCAGCGCCGGGACGAGAGGGGTGGTGACGTGAGAGCTGGACTGAAGCCGGTCTTTGAGCCCGGCACCAGATATGCGGGGGGCGGACCCGCTTCAGCGAAGCCTCTCCACGAGATGCCGTGGAGCTATGCGGGTGTGGTGAACCCTGCAGCGAACACGGACGGCCAACGCTGGTATCCGGGGGTCTCGGTGACGGTGTCGTCAGTGACGATCTCGTTGGCAACCCCAGCATCGGTGACGTACACGATTTACACGAAGAAGAACGGCTCGATCGTCGGCACGCACACGCTGACCGCAGGCCAATCCAAGACGACGATCTCTCTGAGTGTGTCGCTCACATCATCCGACTATCTCCAGGCGTCCATCGCCGGGTCGGCGTCCGGCGATGGACTCCAGTTGGGGATCACCTACAGCTACAGCGCGGCCTGAACATGTCCGAAGACTGGAGCGCAACAGGTTTCAACCTCGGGTTCCACTTCAAGGCCGAGCCCGTCCAGAAGATCTTCTTCCACACTCAGACCCTCCATTATCAAGGCGCCGTTCAGAAGTTTACTGTCCCTGCAGGGGTGACCGAGCTGGTGATCTCCTGCTATGGCGGGTCCGGCACGAGAGCAGCGCGGTCCGGTAGCGGTTTCAAGGGCGGCTTGGGTGGCATCGTCACCGGCGCGTTCAATGTCACTCCAGGGCAGGTACTCGACGTGCTCGTCGGAGCGTCTGGGATTACCTACACCGGATCACAGACAGCCAACACATACTTTGGGTCATGGCCGAACGGGGGCGGCTGCCGTTTCGGAAACCACACCGAGGGAGGTTCGGGTGGTGGGGCGTCGATGGTCGGCCCGGCTGGGGCATGGAGCACAACCTCAACATCCATCGCCGACAACGGCGCCGGGACGGCTACCAGGCCAGACCCGACCGGAGCATGGATCGTCGCCGGAGGGGGGGGTGGGGCCGCTCGCTCCCGCACCCGTCGCGACACCCCGGCAGAAGGTGTGGGCCTCGGATGCGCCAGGATGACTGGGAGCACCGACATTTGGGGCAATGGCCGCTCGACTCGCGGCTACCGTTTCGGCGACGGGTTCTTCGACACCGTCTACCTTGTTGAGGCGGGCGGCGGCGAAGGCGCTCAGGACAGCGCAGGTGGGCGCGGTGGGATCAACGTCTACTGGGGCGGCGCCACCCCATTCTCTGCAAGGTACGCCGTGTTCCCGAGAGGTGACGCCGGGGACACGAACGGCCAAGGTGCCGGTGGGTTCGCCCCGACGAACTCCAACTTCTTCAACGATGGGTCTGGCGGAGGTGGTGGCGGCTATCACGGCGGCGGCGCTGGAGGAGTTGAGATCCCCGTCTTGAGTGGCGCAGGGACATCTGGCGCTGACGGCGGCGGTGGTTTGAGCTGGATCGACACCGGGTCCGGTTCGCTGATCTCAGAGAGCCATGCTGTCCCGAGCGGATCGACATGGAACAACGCTCTCACGTTCACGGGCGGTCATCTGTACGCCAGCGACGTGACCACGCCGCACGCAAACGGACTGTACGACGGACTCGTAATCATCAACTACTACTGATGTGACCGAACGTCGACCATTCGACCCGTTGTGTGCGAAGATGGCAACACACAACCTTCCAAGGGAGCAGTAGCCGATGGCCGATCTCGTCTTCAACATCGCCAAGGGGCGCGTGGTGGAGCTATACAACCGTGTCCAAACCAACGACGGCGCCAACTCCGTTCTGATTGTCGTGGCGATCGACGCAAACGGCGAAACAGACGCCAACTTCAGAGACTTCGACGACCTCGCCGCCCTGCTCGCCAGCACAGCGAACGAAGTGACGAACACCAACTACGCCCGCAAGGTCCTCACCGACGCCGACCTGTCAGCGATCTCTGTCGACGACACCAACGACCGATTCGAGGTCGACATCCCCGACCAAACCTGGACGTCGATCTCCGCTGGTGACGCCTGGACCGATCTCATCATCTGCTACGACCCTGACTCGACCGCAGGTACCGACTCGACGGTGATCCCGTTGACCCTCCACGACTTCGCTGTCACCCCTGACGGTTCCGACATCACCGCCCAGGTCGACGCCCTCGGCTTCTTCCGCGCCTCGTAGCCCCAAGCCCTCGTCTATAGGCCCTTGGCCGACGTAACGTATTCGCATGGCAATCCACAGTGAATATGTATGGGTTGCCTGATGATTCTCCAGGTTGATCCTGATGTGACCGGCACGCTGACGGCGGTGATCGTCGCTCTCGGGGTGCTGCTCATCGCTCTGCTCGGGATCGCCACCAAGGCCCTCGGGTACTCGCGCACCGCCGCATCACAATCAGGCCAGGCGAACTCGGCGGTCAATAACATCGGCGGCGGCGACCACCGCCTGTACGACCGGATCGAGCACTTACATGAGAGGCTGTCGGTGCTGGTCGATGCTCAGGAGGACTTCCAGCGGAAGGGATGGCCGAATCTCCCAAGCGATATCGGGGACGCAACCGCCCTCACATTGACCATTCGGCAGCTACAGGCGGCAGCCGACTCGGACAAGAAAGCGCACAAGGAACTCCGAGTCGAACTCGCCGACTTGATGGCGTTCGTGAAGACTCACGATGAGTGGGAGAGAACCCAGAAGTGGCATCCAACGGAGGGATAGGAATGACTGAAGCAATCCGAAACCAGATTGGGGTGTACCTGCCCCCCAAGGTGCGAGCAGGGATCTACGCTGTGCTCGCTGCCATCAACGCACTGTTCGTCCTTGAACAGATTTGGGACGTGATCCCGGCCATCACCGAAGGCAAGATCCTCGCGTCGCTGTCGGCTGTTGGGGCGCTCCTCGCCGTGTCACAGACGGACATCAGCAAACCCGCCGAATGAACATGCGTTGCCGCCACAGGTTGAGTGTGCCATACTCAACCTGTGGAACACATGATCGAAGTTCCCGCCCGCACACTGATCGACCTGCTCGATCTGGTAGCGACAGCGGAGACACACATGCGAGAGGCCGACGTGCATCCCGCCCTGATCGACGCGCTCCACGGGGCCGCACATCAGGTTCGTTCCGCCACCCTCTGCTCCGTCTGATCGGAGGGCAGTAGTCATTCCTTGAGGCGGAAAGCGGCAGCCAGGTGGGCTGCCATACGCAACAGCGAACCAGCTTCCCTCCCCGGGCCCGAACAGCGTCTACGAACTCCAGGCGCATCCGGGCTGCTCCCGGCCGTACTCTGGCCGTCGCCGAGCAGAAGCTGTCTACGTGATCGGGCTCGGCAAAGAGACTGAGCGTGTCTTCGCCCGTTCAGAATCGAAAGCGGCGATCGCCTACGCCAAGCAGACGAAGGAACGACTCATGCAGATTCATTCGACGCAGCTCTGCTACGAAGCAGTCGCCGAACTATTCGGCGAATAGGTGCTACACTCTGGTTAGGCGGAGCACGGCCCCCACCAAACGAGAAGGTCAACCCTCGCTACCTGGTGGGGGCCGCTGCGCGAGTAGCTCCACGACTAGCTCGAAACCTTCCAGAGCGTCGAGTAGACGGCACACCTGATCCTCATCAAGCTGCTTCCATGAGGTGATGTCGCGGCGCAGCAGATAGCTGGCTAGGTCGATCCGTTCGTCCCGGGTCAAACCGATCTCGGAGGCGGTCGCCATCAGCTTGCGTCGTCTCAATGACTGGGGTCCGTCTGCCTGGCTCACCGATCACCTAGCCTACATATTTGCAATGAGCAGGGAAGACCCGCCTATCGTCCATCGGCCCTACGTCCGATCTTTCGATGGTGGCGAAGAGGACTTCCCGACGTACATCCTGAAGATCCTCGGAGCGGACCGCACCTGGATGGACAACGGCGCCTGCCGAGGACATCACCTCGCCCGCAAGAACGCCTGGACCTGCCGCCCCGGCGACAAACCGATCCCGTTCGACGACATTGAGCTGGACCCGAAGGAACTGATCGCTGCCGCCCTGATGATCTGCGGCTCATGCCCCGCCCAGTACCAGTGCGCCCTGTGGGCAGTCGAAGTCCGCGAAGAAGCAGGGACATGGGCGATGCCCCACGACCATCTCCTATGGCTGATCCGCCAAGACGACTCCGAAGCGATCGTGCATCAAGCCCGCATCGCGCGCGAACCAGTCCAGGTCGCCGTCAAGCGAACCTTGAACCTCCGTCGCCGCGAGGTGCGTCTCCAACAGCAAGCCGCACAGGGTGTAACATCCCCACCATGACCAAGCTGCAAGTGTTCCCCTCCACCAAGGTCTCGTGGCCCGACCCGACCGATTCGCCCTCAGCCGACCTGCCGCAGCTCGACAACGCTCACGTCGTGATCGACGGGAACCGGATGACGATCCGCCGACTCGACGACCAGGGACGCCAGATGCCCGTCGATGTACTCACCGAGATCACGATCAAAGGCTCCGGCGCCAAGACCCACATCACCGGGACGAGTTCCTACATGACCGACATGGTCGGCCTACTGCCCGAAGACTCAGAAGTCACCGTCGAAGTAGACACGAGCCCATCACGATGCCTGACCTCGTAACGTTCCTGATCCTGTCGATCGCCACCTACCGGATCGGCCGGTTCGCGATCCTCGACACGCTGATCGCCAGTCAACGCGACCGGCTCTACAACGCGCTCAACGAACCAGAGAAGCTGACAGCGTTCCGGCTGAAACTGACCGAGCTGATCTTCTGCTCCGCATGTCTCACCGTCTGGATCGCCGCCGCCGTCACCGCATTCTGGTCGCTCGCCGTGCAACGCGAATGGGCTGGCTGGTCGTTCCTGCTCACCTGGCCCGCCGTCGCAGGCGGCGCCCTCATCCCCTGGGCATACATCGACAGCGAGGACTAGACGATGAGTGACGAACTGGAACCCCTCGACCTCGACGACCAGCCTCCACGCGACCGCATGAACCTGTCCGCAGTCGCCGTCCAGCTTCTCTCACCCGACTCCGACGACAAGGTCGACATCACCCAACGCCACGACTTCGTCGAGAAGATCGCACGCGGATACGGCGCCTACCACGCAGGGCTCGCAGTCGGCTGGTCCGAAGCGCAGATCAAACGAGTCCTCAACGACCCCGAGATGATGGACATCATCGCCCTGGTCGACGAGTTCAAGAACGACACCGTCGAATACAGCATCCTGCGATCCGCGCAAGCCGGGAACGTGATGGCCCAGAAGATGTGGGCCAACGCCAAGATGCCAGAACGAGGCTGGGTCGAGAAGCGCACCCACGTCATCGAAGGCCAGGCCCGGGTCGACGTCGTCCACTCAGTACGCGAAGCACTCCAAGCAACACTCCAGGGCGACGGTGCGATCGCCGGTCTCCACGCCGCATACATCGACGTGGACGTCGTTGAGGACGACGGGTGAGAGACGAACAAGCAGCCAAGACGCTCGCCCAACACATCGCCACCCCGGCGTTGATGGGCCAGTATCTCGGCAAGCGTCTGTTCGGTCGCCCCTACAAGGTGTACCCGTGGATCCAGTACCTCGAACAGAAGGTGCTGTACGAGATCATGCAGCCCGGCCGCAAGATCATCATCGTCTCCGTACCGCCACAGAACGGCAAGACCACATACTTCGGGTTGCTGCTGCCCGTCTGGTATCTCGGCATGAACCCCGGCCATCAAGTCATCTTCATCTCCTACAACGAACCCCAAGCATCCAAATGGGGACTGCGGTCCAGGGACACGTTCAAGCGTTACGGCCCCGAGCTGTTCGGCGAAGGCGTCCACCCCTCCAAAGACTCGCAGCTTGACTGGTCGCTGACCAACGGGTTCGGCGGGATGATGTCCGCAGGCATCCTCGGTGGCATCACCGGCAACCCCGGGCACCTCATCATCGCCGACGACCTCCTCAAAGGCGACGAAGACGCCGGGTCCGCTGCGGTGAAAGCGAAGATCGAAGGCGAAATCCAGAACTCGGTGTTCTCCCGTTTCCAGAACAACACGAAGATGCTGGTGATCGCTACCCGCTGGGCCGAAGATGACCCGTCGGGCCGTCTGATCGCGATGGCACAAGCCGAAGGGTACAAGGGGCGCCCAGTCGAAGTCATCAACATCAAAGCGATCGCCGAACCGACCTTCGATGAACGCCAAGAGATGACCGCAGAGGGGCTGACCGAATGGCGGGACTTCCTCGGCCGCAAAGAAGGCGAAGCGCTCAAAGGCCAGTTCGACCAGGGCTTCTACGAGGAGGTCAAGGCGACCGTCGACTCGTACGGCTGGTACGCCCTTTACCAGGGCGAGCCGACAGTCCGCGAGGGCGGAATGTTCCCGATCGACCGCTGGGGCTACTACAACTCGACGACGCTACCCAATATGGTGAAACGGGTCAGGGTATGGGACCTCGCAGCATCAGAAGGCAAAGGCGACTTCTCTGTCGGCACACTGATGGGTCGCGGCTCCGACGGCAACTTCTACGTCCTCGACCGGGCCCGGTTCCGCAAGGGCTCCGACGGTGTCCTGTCGGAAGTGGCAGAGGCAGCGCAACGCGACGGCCACGAAGTCCCGATTCTGATCGAGCAGGAACGAGCGGGGGCAGGCAAGACGGTGCTCGCCAT
>Ga0307379_10004105_pt1 | contig 20916 bp, 12 predicted proteins | sample UN2MG_FD_202237 | JGI IMG/M metagenome (GOLD analysis project Ga0307379, IMG submission 202237) | Soil microbial communities from Risofladan, Vaasa, Finland - UN-2 | ecosystem: Environmental > Terrestrial > Soil > Coastal area > Acid sulfate soil | place: Finland: Risofladan, Vaasa | collected... | reverse complement strand
CGCCGACCGACCGGGTCGCGACGCGGCGATCACCTCCTCGGGAAACCTCGAGACGTTCAGCAGGGCCACAAGGTCGTACTCGTCGAAGGTGAGCCCGACCAGCCCGTCCTCGGAGACCACGTCCGGACGGGCGCCGTACGAGCCGTCCTCCTTGGGGTCTATCGCGAGCTTGAAGTAGAACGATTCGCTGTCTTCGGGGGCCGACTGCGACGGCTGGCCGTCCACCACCAGCACCCGGACATGCTCACGCACGTCCAGCGCCAGGTGCGCCGTGTTGTCCGCCACCAACTCATCCGGTGGCAGCGACGCCGTAATGACCGCCGGGCCCGGGTGAGAACATGTCACCTGGATCTCCTTCGTGGCGACCTGTCCAGCGTCGATGTCGCCGACCACCTGCACCGGAAGCGAAACACCCTGAGGCCCCTGCGGGGTGTTCATCTTGGCCGACAGCCGCAACTCGACCTCGGAGGCAGTCGTCGTGCCGTTGTTGCGGACCGCAACGCGGATTCGAAGCGGCGCCTTGGCCAGCACGAACTTGTCCAGCAGCGTCATGTCCTGGATAGTCAGGTTGTTCCGCGCCGGGCGGCCGTAGTCCAGCGCGATCACCTCCACGTTGGCCCTTCGCAGCTCGGCGAACTCCTTGCGGATCGCATTGATCCGCTCGTCGCCGGTGAGGTCCACGCGGCGGAAATCGCCGAGGACGTAGAGCTTCTTCGGGCCTTCCACGCCCTGGAAGGTTTCGCGTGCGACGGCGAGGGCCTCGCCCATGTCCATCCGCCAGTCGGACGGCTCCAGCGCGCGGACGCGGCTGGCCAGCGACTTGGCGTCGGTGAGGAAGTTCCGGCTGAACCAGGCCTCCCGGCGCTTGGCAAGGGCGCCGGGCAGTACCGCAACCTGATGGGTTGTGGGGATCCCCTGAAGCTCCTGGGCCAGGTCGGCGGTTGCCGTCGAGAACAGCGTGCCCACACCGACTTTCTGACCCATCGAGTAGCTGTCGTCGAGGATGAACACGGAGGTTTGAGACCCCTCCTCGCCCGCGCCTCGCTGAACGGACGGCGCGCATCCGGTGAAGCGTGCCACCGCCATGGCCAGTATCAGAATCAGCAGGCAGCGCAGCGCCAGGAGGATCAGCTCCTCTATCCGCAGGCGACGGCGGTTTTTGCGGATGGACTCAAGCAGGAACTTCATCGCCGCCCAGTCCTTGACGCGAAAACGCCTGCGATTGAGCAGGTGAATCAGGATCGGCACGGAGACCGCGCCGAGGCCGGTCCAGAAAATCACGGGATGAATGAACGGCATATCAGATTTCCGATTTCCAATTTCCGATTCTCGATTGCGATTGCCGATTCATGTGCCTTGTGCACATTGCCTGTTGCCTGTTCCCTATCGTTTCGATCCGGCCTTGCGGATAGCCACGGCGCGGGCGGCCAGGAAGCTCAGCAGCGCCGCGTCCAGGTGGTCGGACGTTGATATCAGCTTGTAGTCGATGCGGCTGGCGATGCACTTACGCTTGACCTCGCGACAGAAACCGTCCACGGCCTCGAGGTAGCCCTGCCGCAGGGCCCGCGGCTCGATAAGCAGCCTGCCGGTCTGCTCCAGCCCGCGGAACATCGTGTTGCCCTGGAACGGGAACGTCAGCTCGTCCTCGTCCATGATGTGCAGCACCATGACCTCGTGGTCGTAGTGGCGAAAGTGCTGCAACCCTTTCAGCAGCCCGTCGATGTCCACGAACAGGTCGCTGACGAGGCACACCAGCCCCCGCCTCGCGATCTTCTCCGCCAGCGAGTGGCAGATCGGCTCGAGCGAGGTCTTGGCCCTGGGGTGCTGGACGTCCATGGTGTGGACAAGGCTCTTGATGTGGTTTGGGTTGGCCGACGCGGGGACGTATGAGAGAATTTCCTCGTCGAAGACGGCCAGTCCCACGGCATCCTGCTGGCGGAGCAGCAGCAGTGACAGCGACGCGGCCACCGCGCAGGCATAGTGATACTTCGTCAGTGCTTGGCGGCCGTCGCGGCTGTAAAGCATCGACTCGCTGGCATCGACGATGAAGGTGGCCTTGAGGTTCGTCTCCTCCTCGTACTGCTTGATCACGTGGCGGTCCGTCTTGCCGTAGACCTTCCAGTCCAGGTGCTTCAGGTCGTCGCCGGGCACGTACTCCCGGTGGGAGGCGAACTCAACGGAAAAGCCATGGAAGGGGCTGCGGTGCAGCCCGGAGATGAAGCCCTCGACCACCAGCCTCGCCAGCAGGTCGAGGCGCGTGATCTTGGCCAGAACCTTCGGGTCCAGATACTTCTGAAGCTCTTCTTTTGTTTCGGCCATGATTCAGCCTAGCTCAGTGCTGGTCGGCGAACAAGCAGTCCAGGCCCGCCACCGACCGCGTCCGCCACGTGCAGCCGGTCTGCATCGGCGGCGCAGGCCACGGCGAACGTTCGGCTCTCAGCGGTCACGATTGGACGGCCTTCGCCGTAAGGGGGTTGGCGGCCACCGGGCTTTCCTTAGCCGGGACGATCTCCAGCAGCTTCTCGACGATCAGGTCGGTGGTGTAGCCTTCGGCGTCAGCGTTGAAGTTGGTGATGATGCGGTGCCGCAGCACCGGCTTGGCGACGGCCTGGATATCCTCGGTGGACACGTGGCTTCGCCCGTGCAGCACGGCGCGGACCTTGCCGCCCATAATCAGGTATTGGCAGGCCCGAGGCCCCGCGCCCCACGCCACGTAGTCACGGATAACATCGGGCACGTCGCCCTCGTGCACGCGCGTCGCTCGCACGATCCGCATGGCATACTGGATCACGTGGTCGCCGGCCGGCACCCGGCGGATGATCTCCTGGAGGTTGATGATCGTCGGCCCGTCAAGCACCGGCTTGAGCTTGACGTCCTGAATGGCCGTCGTCAGCCTCACAATGTCGAACTCCTCATCCCACTTGGGATAGTTCACGAAGATCTTGTACATGAACCGGTCCTGCTGGGCCTCCGGCAGCGGGTAGGTGCCTTCCTGCTCGATGGGGTTCTGGGTGGCCAGCACGAAGAACGGGTCCTTCATCGGCATGCGGTTGCCACCGACGGTGGCCTGCCGCTCCTGCATGGCCTCAAGCAGGGCCGCCTGGGTCTTGGGCGGCGTGCGGTTGATCTCGTCGGCCAGGATCACGTTGTTGAATATCGGACCGTGGAAGAACTTGAACTCGCGGGTGCCCGTGGCGCGGTCCTCCTGGATGACCTCGGTTCCGGTGATGTCCGAGGGCATCAGGTCCGGCGTGAACTGGATCCGCGCGAAATCCAGTTCCAGGCACTGCGCCAGCGACGAGACCATGAGGGTTTTGGCCAGTCCCGGCACGCCTTCGAGGATGGCGTGGCCCCGGGCGAAGATGCACACAAGCAACTGCTCGAGCACCTCTTCCTGGCCGACGATCGCCCTGGCCATCTCGGCGCGAATCGTCTTGTACGCGTCGTTCAGCCGCTGCGCCGCTTCGATGTCCTCGCGCTTCAGCTCCGGGCCACTATTGGCTTTGACGTCTTCACTGGTCACCGATATCTCCTTGTCAGTGAGGGTTCAGTCAGAAGGCAAGGGCCTGACGCCCCTGCGGGGTCATCTCTGGCATATGGGCAGGTATCCATACGGCAACTGGAGGACTATGGTCGCCAAGGCCGCCCCGTAGGTGGTGCCCACGCTGTCGCCGTTCCAACTGCCGTCGGGCATCTGCATGCTAATAAGCTTGGCCTTGATGCGCGGATAGTACTGCGCCCAGTCCTTGCCGCCGCGCTGATACATGCCCATGCCCATGTAAAGCTGGGTGTAGAACCAGTGCCCGCCGCCGCTGCTCTCCGGCATGGCGGTTCTGCGGACGTACTCGACGAGCCGCTCAACCATTTCGGCCTCCGAGCCCTTGCCGCCGGTGGCACGGTCGTAAACGCCGGCGGCGTAGAAGCAGGCGATGGCGGCTGCCGATATCGCCGGACGGCTGCCCCCGCGGCTGCGCGCCGAATAGCAGATGCCCCCATCGGCATTCTGGCAGTACTTCAGGTAGGCCACCGCCCGGTCAATCGTTGACTTGGGAACCTTGATCCCGGCGTTCCGGCAGGCGCGGAGCGCCTGCAACTGCGTGACGGTAACGCTGCCCTCGTCACCCCGGCCGCTGGGGGTGTAGATCCAGCCGCCGGCGTGCTTCTGCTGGGGGCCCAGATCGGACTGCGCCCTGGCTGTGAGCTTGACAGCCTTCTCCAGGACCTTCTTGATGCGCTTCTCGTACTTGGTGTTGACGTCCGTCCCGTAGCACTGGGCGAGGAACAGCATGCCGAACCCGTGGCCGTACATGCTGCGGCTCTCGGCGCCGGGCCCGGCGATCAGGCCGTCCGTGTGCGCCTCGGCCACGTTCAGCACGTAGTTCATCGCACGGGTGAGGTTCTTCGCATAGGGCCCGCTCTCCGGGGTGGACCCGCTGGCCAGCAGCGCCACCCCGCTAAGCGACGTCATCACTACGGGGTAGATCCCATAACCCCCGGTGCCGGAGAACCACGCGCCGTTGTTGCGCTGGGTCCCGACGAGGTACTTCAGGCCGCGGTCAATCGCCTTGATGGTCTTCTGATCCATCATCTCCGGCAGGACCGGCCCCGGAGGGGCTGCCACCGCCTTCGGAGGGCAGGGCCAGCATGCGAACAACGCGGCCGCCACAATGGCCACCGCACAACCGACGCTTAGCGTACCGGCATGTCGTCGCAGACCTCGCCTTGCGCGGTGCACTTGCCTAGCTGCCATAGATCACCACTCCTTCCAGTGTCTCCACGCAGAGGCGCCCGTTGGTCATGACCGCCGGGCCGATTGAGAGCATCCTGCGACTGCGGTTTGAATCCCACGCCTCCAGCTTGCCGGCCAGGCCCACCTTGGCCACCTTCTTCCCGGTGCGAGCGTCGATGATGTGGACGGCCGACATCGGCCATCCGTTAGAGGCGGTCCTCAACGTCATAGCCAAGTGGTCGCGACCCACGGTCAGCGGGGCCACCATGAACAGCAGTTGCAGGTCCTTGCTCAGTTCACAGCTCCAGACCCGCCGCTTCTCGCGCAGGTCCACCCGATGCAGGCTCACGCCCCTCCAGTAGAGCGTCTGCCCATAGGAGGAGACGAGCCCCGCGTTGTACGCTGATCCGACAACATAGAGGTTCTGGCCCTCAAAACGCGCATAGGCTGGAAAGGTCTTGTGCCCGTTCATGTCGGGCAGCGAGAGGCTCATCGCAATCTGGTCGCCCCCTATCATGCTGAGGACCTCAAGCACCTGCTTGCTTCTTGAGGGCAACACTGCGATGTGGTCATTGCTGACGGCAAGGATCGTCGGATACTGAGTGGCCTCGTACTTGCGGCTCCAGAGCGGCGTCCCGGTCAACTGCGCCGGGTCATAGACCTTCAGTTGGCCGTCCACAAGAAGCACCAGCATCCCGTTGTCGGCGAAAACGCCCTCGGCTCGCCGGCTGCCGCTCCATGTGCCGATCACCCTGCCCTCGGCGGCCATGTCGAAACAGGTCACCTGTCGAGAACGATTACTGCTGACCAGCAGTCTGCTGCCGAGTATCTGCGGCGGAGCTGACGGACGCTTGTCGGCGCTGACCAGGCTGTTGGTCCAGAGCACCTTCCCCGTCGCCACGTCCACGCAGACCAGCTTGCCGGCGCTGCCGAAGAAGACCAGCACGCCCTCACCAACTGCGACCGAGTGGACGCCTGGTACTGCAAGGTCGGTCGTGCTCTTCGACCACTTGGCCTTTGCCGTCCTGAGGTCAAACCCCCGAACGGTGGAAAGGTCGGCAACGGCCAGAACCTGCTCGTCCTTGCTGAGACCGGCCACCAGGCTCATCCCCGGCATGAGCGAGCGGGTCCGCTGGAAGGCTTCCGGGTCCACGGCGGTCAGGGCCTGCCAGTCCACAGCCTTGTTGGCGTCCCTGGCTGAGGTGTCCACCATGACCGCGCGGTCACCCTGGAGCATGAGGATTCGCTCGCCCACGCGGACCGGCTGGTACTGATGGTCTCGGACGACCGACCAGGCATCGTCCTTGAAGCCGAATATCTGCCCTAAGGGCATCTCGATAGCCGACACATACCGCAACCGCTTGGGCAGGGACGGGGCGTGCGAGGCGCCGAGCCGGTTGAGAATCTCCGCCAGGCTGCCCTCAAGGTCGCCGAATGAGATGGCGGTTTCACCAAGGAAGTTGCCTTCGCTGTCGGTGGCCAGTTCGCGCGCCTTGTGGGCGCTGTAGTCGGCAGACCCCCGCCGACCGGAACGTGCGTAGATCGCCGCCATCCCGACGTTGGCGGTCATCCGCGTTTGGCGATCGGCGGACTCCGAGGCCAGCGGCGCCAGCAGCCTGAGGGCCCGGCTGGCCGTCGCCTCAGCCGCCTCGCCCTTCTCGCCCGCCGATTTGCGGTAGAGCAGCTCGGCCGCCATCAGGGTCGCCATGTCCGCCCAAATGCTGTTGGGCCAGCGCCGCCCGACCTCCGCCATGGCCTGCTCGTCTCCTCGCTGGCGCGAATCGTTGAGGGCCGACTGCGCCATGGCATCGAACTGGGCATACACCTCGCGCCCGTTCTCGCGGATCAGGTCGCGAACAAACGCCTGCGCCAACTGCTTGCCGCGCAAGTACTCAGTCCTCGGGTCCAGCAGGACCAGATCGTCGGCTTCCTTGCCGATCTGGATGTCCGCAACATCCTCGTCGGCGAACTTCTCGCTGATTTCCTGCGCGATCGCGGCTGCTGTCTTGAGTTCCACGAGCTTCTCAGCCCGCAACAGCTCGGCGGAGTTGGCGTCTCCCGCCTGCTGCCTCTCGGCGGCCAGGCGACCCAGATCAGACGCCCGCATGCGATGACACTTCGCCAGGCGCAGGTTCATGTGGACCTTCTCCTGCGCGGACTTGGCGAAATCCATGGCCTTTTGGAAGCTCGCAAGCATACCGTTGGGGTCTTCAGAGGCATTGCCCAGGGCAATGTGAGTCCTGCACAGCCAGGGCTCAGCGCGAAGCCGAACGTCGTTTCTCCCCATCCGCCCGCTCTTAGTCCAGGCCGCCTCCAGATCGCTCAACGCCTGGGCGAACCTTCGCGCGTTGAACGCAAAGCGGCCCCGACTGAGCAGCAGGTCCAGGGCCCGGTTCGGCTCGGCCTGTTTCATCCTGTCGGTGAGCTTGGCCCATGCCTGGTCGTAGTTCATGTAGGCACAGATGCCGCTGGCGTTCGCCGCGATCAGCTCGTCCTTGACGCTGACGAGGTTGCCCAGCAGCCCGAGATTCTCCTCCATCCCGCTGAGCCCCTTGTAGCTGACGCTGTAGTCGTCCAGGCTAACCCGCCACAGCCTGCCCCTGCCGCTGGCCATGATCGAGGTCGGCGTTACCGCGGGGCGACCAACGATCCGATCCACCTGGCCGACACTGGTCTTGCCTCCATCCGCCATGGAGACGATGCACAGCCCGGGTCCGCTCATCGCCACCCGGCCGGCGTCAACAGCGGTCAGGTCGTTCAGCGCGTCGCGCGGCGCCGGCTCCTTCCACATCAGTGCCCCGTCCTCCGTGGACAGCGCCCAGAGGAACTCCGAGTCTGCCGGCAGGCACAGCACACGGCCGCCGCTGACCACGACGGGATTCGCCGGGTAGCCCCGGCTGGTTTGAGGCCGATACCGCCCGGTGGACAGAACCTGATTCAGCGGCGTCTCGTACTGGAACGCCCAGATCGCCTGACCGCCGTCAGCATCCAGTGCGGCAATGACCCCACTGTTCGTGGCACAGAACACCCGCCCGTCGGAGACGGCCGGAGGGCTGCCCTTATAGATGTGGCCGGCCGTCGTCCCGTACCTCTGGTCGATCACCGGGGCCTGGCAGACCATCGTCTTCCAGACCAGCGAGCCGGTCGGGGCGTCGAGGCAGATCAGGTGGAAGTTCTCCAGATAGACGGCAAGCACGTACAGCCGCCCGTCGTGGTAGGTCGGCGCCGACAGGAACTTGGCGTTCCGGACGGTCTCATCGTCGCCCTGCCCATTGCCGACGCGCCACACCAGCAGCAGTTGCCTGTCAAGCGACAGGGCCACAAGCTCTGAAGTGTCGGCCAGTTCGTCGGTCTTGGCCTGGTTGCCGGGCCGGTTGAAGAAGTACGGCGGAAGAGACGGCCGGAAATTCGCCACGGTATAGACCATGCCGCCCCCCACCGTCAGCGTGTGCCGCCCCGCATCGTCCACTCGATTGCCGTAGGGGTTGTAGTAGTAACTGCGGTAGTTGCTCGGCAAGGTGATCTTGCGATTCATCGGCAGAGGCACAGTGCCCCAGATCTGCTCGCCCGTCACCAGGTCGCACCCCACCACCGTATCGTCGGTGCGATAGATCACCACATCCCCCGACACCACAGGATGGACGAGGGGAGGCAGCACCATCCTGGCCGGCATGGCCCGTCCCGAGTAGTAGTTGCCGGCCTGGATGTTCTTGATCTCCACGTGCCCTTCCTTGAGGCTGAGGACAACTTGGAGCCTATTGGATGGCTGTCCACGTGCAGCCTCCCTCATCGCCACGAGCTTCACCTCGGTGCGGGAGCCGGCCCCCGAGGGATGGTGCCAGCGGGGCGCCAGCACGACGTCCACGTCGCTCATGAGGCCCATGCCGTCGGCATACCCGCCAAGACCCCACCACCGCTCCGGGTGGTGGCGGCCGGGCGCCGAGCTGTCCACGGGCATCTTGCGGACGCGAGCCAGGAACTCAACAAGCTTCTGCCGCCGTCCGCCCAGCGTCCAGGCGGCATCCGGGTACTTGCTCCCTAGGATCTCCGCCGTCTCCTTGGCCCGCGACGCCTCACCGGCCAGGTGCTGGGCCGCCCCCAGCTTGGCCAGCAGAAGCGCCTCGTTCAGCTCCTTGGATCGCAGTCTCAGGGCCTGATTCCAGCAGCGGGCTGCCCGGGCGAATCGCCCACGGTCGAAGGCCATCGCCCCGAGCATGTCCAAGGCCTTTGCCCCGTACCTGGTGTGCAGATACCCATAGGGTATCCTCCGCAGAGTCCGCAGGTCGCCTGCGGCCACCGCCTCCCCGAACAGCCGCTGGGCCTGCGGGTCGTACATGTCCCGGTAGAGCTTCAGGCCCTCGGGGCCCATGCCGCCTATCAGCTCGTTGGCCTTGTGCGCCATCGACACGTAGCGCCGACCGCCGGCGCCCCCCACCAGCTTCGAGTGAGTCACGTCAATCAGGCGCTGGAGGATCTTGATCGCCTCCAGGTACTCCTTCCTGTCGATCAGCCCCTGGGCCTTGGCAAGGTAGGCGTTGTACTCCTCGTCGGTGTCGACCAGGGGTATCAGCTTGGGCCCCTGGTTGGCGTCGTCCTCGGCCTCGGCCCGCACTCTCACAGGCCCATCCACGACGACCACCTGGGCCCGCGCGGCGGCTGCAAAGATCATGGCCAACGCCGCGAGGGCCAGGGCGCAGCGCTGCGCACCGCCGTGCGAGCGTTGGGCGTCCGCACGGACTACCCACCAGACAGCCGCCGACCGGCGCCGGCTCGGCCGCCGTAAGACTGGGATGATCATGCCTTGGCTCAAGTGGCTACCTCAGCGCCCTTTAGAAAAGAGACAATCCAGGCATGATATCCTGGCCTGTCTCGGCGCACAACCACACCTTGCACATTAGTCGCGCCGGGCTGGCTGCGGTTCCGCCTTTTTTTTGCTTTTCCCCCAGGGGCCCGGTCCACCACCCGGCGCGCCTGGCCTCCTCTAAGCGGGATCAGGTGAGTCTCTTGCTGTTTGGGCGCGGCAGGGCCCCGTCCCGCCGCGGTGGGACAGAGCCCCACCGCACGGGACTTCCGCGCGTGGCCTCCTCTAGGCCCCGCGCGCCCGAAGCCATTTGAGGAATACCCATAGCTTGTACGCCCGCGACCCTTCCAGGCGGCGCGCGAAGCTCTCCAGCCCGTCGCAAAACCACGTGCGGACCAAGTCGCCGTGTTCGGCCCGGACATCCCTTACCAGGGCCGCCAGATCCTCGGGGGTGAACCACTGCTTCACGGGAGATGAGAAGCCCTTCTTCTTGCGCGTGCGCACGGACTCGGGCAGACGCTGAAGCATCGCGCGCTTGTACAGGCCCTTCAACTGCCCCTCAGGATTGCGCACCGCCTGCGGCAGGGCGCAGACGTAGTCGAGCAGACGGTGATTCAGCAGAGGCACTCGCAGCTCAAGCGAGAAATGCATGCTCGTGCGGTCGGCCCGCGCCAGGTTCAGGTCCGGCAGAAAGGTCATCATGTCCACGTACTGCATGCGGGCCATCGGCGGCAGATCCTCGCGCCAGAACCGGCGGAAGTAGGCCGCCTCGTCGCGGTCGGCCATCGCCGCCGACAGGTCCGCCGAGAATATCCGGCGCTTGTCGGCCCGGGCCGTCGCCCCCATGAGCTGGGCATAAAGCTCCACGGGCTCCAACGCCGGCAGCCTCCACTTGCGCTTCGGGCGGCGGATGATCGTCTCCAGCACCCGCCGCGCGCCCCGCCCCGCCGACGTTCTCCAGAAGCTCGGCCGCTGGAACCTCATCCACCAGCGGTACCAACTGTAGCCGCCGAAGGCCTCGTCGCCCCCCTCGCCGCACAGGGCGACCGTCACCTTCTGCCGCGCCAGCCGCGCAACGAACAGCATCGGGATCGTGCTCGACGCGGCGAACGGCTCGTCGAACAGCTCCACGATCGTCTCGCCGAACTCGTGGGCCATCTCCCGCGTAACGACCTGCTCGGCGTGGACCGTGCCGTACATCCGCGCCGCGTCGCGGGCGTAGTGCAGCTCGGAATGCTCGGCGACGTCGAAGCCGATGGAGAACGTGCAGAACTCCTCGCCGCCGAGCCGCGGGCAGCGGCGATCGGCGAAGGCCCTCGCCGCCTGCTGCACCACGATCGACGAGTCCAGCCCGCCGCTCAGATACGCCCCGGTCGGCACGTCGGCCACCAGGTACGCCTCGACGGACTGGTCCACCAGCTCGCGCAGCCGCCGCTCGGCCACCGAACTATCCTGGTCGAGACTTTCGAACGTCGGTTCCCAGTAGCGGCTGAGAACGGGCCGGCCTCGCTGGTATTTCAGGATGCAGGCCGGCGGAAGCTTCCAGACGTCCTTGTATATCGTCGCAGGGGTCGGAACGTAGCCGTAGGTGAAGTAGTCCCACGCAGCCTCGGGCGACAGCTCCGCGGGGACCCGGCCGCTGGCCAGAACGGCACGGATCTCGCTGCCGAAGACCAGCCGACCGGCCGCCTGCGAGTAGAACAACGGCTTGATCCCCAGCCGGTCGCGCACAAGGAACGTCGTGCCTTCGGAGGCGTCATACAGCGCGAAGGCGAACATGCCCTCGAACCGGCAGGCGCAGTCGATGCCCCAGGCCAGGTAGGCGTTGACGATCACCTCGGTGTCGCTGGTGCTGCGGAACTCGAAGCCCAGTGTCTCCAACTCGCTGCGCAGGGACTGGAAGTTGTAGATCTCCCCGTTGTACACGACCTGCACGCGGCCCTGGCGGTCGCTCATCGGCTGCCGGCCCAGCGGGCTGAGGTCGAGGATGCTCAGCCTGCGGTGGCCCAGGCCGACCGTGCCGTCGGGGGCGATCCAATGGCCGGCGTCGTCCGGGCCGCGATGCACGAGCGTGTCGCGCATGCGGATGATCGTCTCCGACTCGACGCCGCCGGCGGGGTCCACTATGCCGGCTATTCCGCACATCGAGGCAGATTGTACGCCCCCGCTGGCATTCGGCAAGGCGCCTGGGTATAAGCGCCTGTGTCCACCTGAACGCGATGCGCGCAGCGGAATGAGCGAGCCGACGGTCAGCGTTGTCATCCCCGCCTACAACTGCGCCGGGCTGCTGCCGCAGGCCGTCCAGTCTGCCCGCGCCCAGACCTACCGGGATTTCGAGCTGATCGTCGTGGACGACGGCTCAACGGACGAGACCGGGCAGGTGATCGAGGGGCTCGCCGCCGAGTGGGACGCATTGCGTCCGATACGCGCCGAGCATCGTGGGCTGGCCGCCGCCCGGAATCGCGCGATCGCCGAGATGCGAGGCCAGTGGGTCGCGCTGCTGGACGCCGACGACCTGTGGAGGCCGGACAAGCTCCAGAAGTGCATGGCCTTCCTGGCGGCCAATCCGGAACTGAGTATTGTGTACAGCCCGATGGACCCGGTGCTGCTCGACGGCACGCCGATCCATGGCCACAACAAGCCATGCCACGCCGGCCGGCTGACCGAGAGGCTGTTTCACAGCATCTTCATCCATGATCCGGCCGCCGTGTTCCACAAGCGCGTCATTGAGTCCTGTGGAGGATTCGACGAGTCGCTGCCGGTCGGCGTGGGTCACGAGTTCTGGCTACGGGTGTCCAGGAAGTTCGAGTTCGGGTTGATCGACGAGCCGCTGGCCCTGCGAAGGTGGCACCCTGCGAGCCTGACCCGCTCCAACCGCGCCAGATCGCGGGGGACCAAGGCGCGGATGCTCGAGCGATTCTACTTCGAGCGGGGCGGCAAGGAGATGCTCGCCCGCAGGCCGGCCATGCGAAGGCTGGCGAAGGTGAACTTCGGCGCCGGCAAGGCGATGCTGCGGTCGGGGCGCTTCAGGGAAGCGGCGGATCACTTCGCCAAGGCGATTCGATACCGGCCGACCGCGGCGCTGGCCTGGCCCATGTGGCTCGCGGCGAAGGCCGCGTCGCTGCTGCGCCGCTCTGGCGCGGATCACGGCGAGTGAGCCTCGTGAATCCGCTCCAGCCATGACCGCAGCGAAGGCTCGCGGGGGAGCTTCTGGTGCAGCGCCCACGACGGCGACGAAAGGCCGATCGGCTCCAGGTCGAACGGACCGGTGAGCATCTTGTCGATCGGCACCACGAACAGGCCCTCTTCTGCGAGCGGCCTTCTGACGGCGTCGGCCGGCCCGGCGAGCAGGATGTCCACGCCGCTTTCGTCGAGCCCGACGACGGCCCAGCCCGAGCCGACCACCCGGCGGAACGTGCCGGCCACCGCCAGCGCCGCGGGGATGCGGTCAACCGCGGCCTGGGTTCGCACCACAAGTGCGCCGCCGGGCCTGATGCGGTCCAGGCATCTTCTGAGGCTCCGCTGGTTGTAGCAGCGCCAGGCCTGGGGATGGTCCGCCGGCAGCGGCGCCAGCAGCACCCCGTCGCACAGCACGCCTGATCGCCTGGCGGCCTGGAGGAAGCCGCTTTCGGCTAGGCTGTGCGCCGCACGCCCGCGCAGGGCAAGCGGCACAGACGTGGCGTCCATGGCAAAGAAGACCGGCCGAAGGTGTTCGGGCATGTCGGCGGGCACATCCGCCCGCGCGGAGCAGGCGATCCACCACAGCCCGCCGCGTGCCGGCCTGCTGAGCAGCTCACCGAGGGTCGACAGGACGGCCGGCTTGCGGCGGGTCCGCGCCCGCGGCAAGACCCCGGACGGCAGCGGATGGCGGCCTTCGTCGGCGGCCGTCACGTACGAGGTGAGCCAGAGACCCGGTGTCGCCGAGCCCACACTGCGTCCTGCCCGCCAGGCCGAGGCCAGCAGGCCCGCGGTGGTAGCCGTCAGGAGGGCCGCCCCGCAGCAGGCCCATCTCAGTTGGTCGGTCCATCGCCCTGCGAGCAGGACGGCGCGGCTGGCGGCCCAGGCCAGCAGGCCCAGCGCCAGCGCGACCAGCACAATCCGCGCCGACGGCAGCAAGGCTAGCCCCGCGCAGACCAGAAGGCCGACGCCGGCGCCCCCGCACGCGGCGGCCATGTACGACCTGCCCCGCCCTCCCGCGTACGCGAAGGTCCGCCGCTGCCGCGACAGCACCACGGCCGCCAGGGCGCACAGCGGCGCCTGCACCCCCGCCGCAAGCACGCCGCAGAACACAGCCACCGCCCCGCCCAGCAGGCACACGATCGCCGCGGCTGACTGCATCAGCAGCCCGGCGGCCAGGCCAACCACGGCCCCGAGCTCTCTGAGTCTGGACTGCTGGCCCGACCTGCGGTCCTCCTTGCGCAGGAACAGCGACAGGCCCGCGACGGATGCGCCTGCCCACCACGCGAAGCCGCCCCCGGACACGCCGAACACGTCCGAGGCGATCCGGGCCTGGACGACCGCGACAACAGCCAACGCCGCGAACGTCCAGCAAATGCCAAATGGCTTGGCCGGCCGCGGACTCACCCCGGTCGGCGCGGTCCTCCTCCGCGGGCGTACCGTCAGGCTCCGGCGGGCGAACATCGCGACTGCCATCGCCACCAGGACCAACGGCATCGTCATCGCCACGCCCAGCAACTCGGCCCCCAACTGCCATGCGGCGGCGAAGGCCGCCAGTCCCGCCGCCGCGCCGGCGAGCCAGTCGCGGAAGACCGTGGCATAGATGTCACGGCCGGAGCCCTGGCGGACCAGCGCCCCCACCAGGAACGCCACCGCCACCGCCAGGCCCATCGGCAGCAGAAACACAACACGCACGACCAGCCCCAGCACCAGCCAAGCCCCGCGCGTCCAGATGAACGACTCGGCCAGCAGATCGACGAGCGCCTCGCCGAAGGTGATCGACCAAGTCGCGCCAAGCCCGCAGACAGCCGCGAACAGCGCGGAGAACGCCAGAAGCCGCTTCATCGCCAGCGGGTCGCGGATCGGCGGGCGAGGCGGGCCCGCATCGGCCAGCAGGTCTCGCGGCCTCAGGTGCCCGAACAGCCGCCGCGCCGCGCGCGCTAACCGGCTCGGCAGCAGCATCGCCGGCCACATCCCCACCAGAAGCGCCGCCAGCGTCAGCAGCGCCGCGGCGCCCGACGAGTCAAACGCGTACGACCACAGGACCACCAGGCAGCCGCACCAGAGGGTAAGGATTCCCGCCGTGGCCAATACAAACAGTCTGTCCATTCGCGCCGGCGTCATGGGAATGCCGTGATCCGCGGCTACGGCCGCGTCTGGAGTACGGTTGAGGCCTCGGCCGGCAGGTGGACCGTGCGGCCATCGTCGCAGCGAAGGATGAGCCCTTCCAGGGGGCTGACATCGAGCACCCGGCCCACATATCGGCTGCCCTCGCACTGCACGGCCAGACGCTCACCGATAATGCCGCATCGCGACAGCCACTCGTCGTGCAGTGCGGCAAGGGCTCCATATCCCGCCGTATCGGAATCCTTGGCCTCCGCGCGGACGGCGGCGATCTGGCCGACCCAGTAGTCCAGCTTCCGCAGCACTTCGCGAACGACCTCGATCCGCTCGACCGGCCCGCCCAGGTGCACGGCCAAACTCGTGGCAGGCGCGTCCAGCTTCCGCTGCGGCGGCGCGGCGCCGACGTTGACGCCGATCCCGACGACGACACAGCGGCGGCGCCTCACCTGGCGCACCTCCACCAGCACACCGGCCACCTTCGCGCCGGCGAGCACCACGTCGTTGGGCCACTTCAGCCGGCAGTCCGCGCCGCAGGCGGCCTGAATGCCCTCGGCCGCCGCCAGGCCTGCGGCGACGGTCAGCGCGTCGTGGGCCAGTGACCTCGACGTATCGACCAGCAGCACGCTCAACAGCACGTTGGCCCCGGCGCGACTGAACCACCTTCGTCCGTGCCGGCCCCGGCCTTTGTGCTGCCAGTCCGCAAGCACCGCCAGACCGTCCGAGCCGTGCTGGCGAGCGGCGGCCAGCGCGACGTCGTTCGTCGAGTCCACCTTCCCGAAGCAGATCACGTGCCGGCCGAGACGCCGCGTGCCCAGGCCACGTTCGATCAGATGCGCGTCCAGCCGCACCGGCCCCACCAGCCGAACGCCGTGCGCAGGGGCAAGCTCCATCTTGTGGCCCCTGGCGCTCAGGTCTTTCAGTGCGGCCTTCAGCCGGGCGAGGGACAGGCCGGCGGCGGCCGCCAGCTCATCCAGACTGTAGAAGGACTCACCGCGGTCATACAGCAACTCCAGACATCTATCAGCCACGTTCATTGCTTACGACCGGCGCGACAACGGGTCCAACGGACCGCACATCCACAGGATCGCACACAGCGCGACAACGCGGCCGCAGCGCGAGCAGCCGTCACGCCACGCGGTCCAGTTCGATGTCCAGCGCGATGTCCACGGCCCCGGGCGAGTGCGTCAGCGCGCCGACTGCGATCCTCTCCACGCCGGCGTCAGCCACCGCGCGGACGTTCCGGAGGTCGATCCCGCCGGAGGCCTCCAGGACAACGCGGCCCGCCAGGCCCGCCGCCTTTCGCATCTCGACCGCTTGCCGCAGCCGCTCAACCGACATGTTGTCCAGCAGGATGATGTCCACCGGCAAGGTCAGCGCCACCTCGAACTGCTCCAGCGTTTCGACCTCCAGCTCTACGAACGCCCGGTCTCCCAGATAAGGTCGGAGCCGCTGGAGCTCTCTGCCGGCGGCCGCCAGCGGGTCCTGCCCCTCGGCCCGCGCCAGAACGGACAGGTGGTTGTCCTTGATGAGGACCGCGTCGTACAGGCCCATCCGATGGTTCTGCCCGCCGCCGACGCGGACCGCGTACTTCTCCAGATCGCGCCAGCCTGGCGTGGTCTTGCGCGTGTCGTAGATCGCGGCCCCGGTGCCGGCAACGGCGTCCACGTACTGCCGCGTGGTCGTGGCAACGCCGGAGAGCCGCTGTAGGAAATTGAGCGCGACGCGCTCGGCCGACATGATGCCGCGGCAGGGCCCGTCCCATACGGCCAGCACGGCCCCGGCATCCACGCGCTCGCCCTCGCCCGCCTTGGTCACGGTGCGGATGCCGCCGTCGTAGCACATCGCGACGGCCTCCAGAAGCGCACCCCCACAGAACACCAGCGGCGCCCTGGCCACGAACCGCCCCATCGCGTGCACCTGCTGCGGCAGGATCGCGCTGGTCACGTCGCCGCTGCCAAGGTCCTCGTCGCGGGCCATCTCCAGAAGCCGCCAGAGGCACTGACGCTCTCTTCTGCCCGGCGCAACAGCCATCTATCTGCTCTCCCTCGCAGGAGCATAGCGAACCTGATAGGATATTGGAAGGCGCGGCCCGTATCGCGCCGCCGCCGTGCCGAGCAAGGGTGACGGATGCAACGCATACTGGCGCCGATTTTGCTGGCTGTGCTTTGGGCGGGGGGCTGCGCGCAGACGGTCAGCGCCGAGCGATTCCTCTACGTCTATCGCCTCTCGGCCCCGCCGGGGCACGACGAGGAAGGCTGGCGGGCGAACTACACGGGGAGGGACGAGCAGTATCATTACCTCGAGGTCCGGCACTCGACGCTCAAACGCGGCGCGGGGGCGATGCTCCTGTACGGCGGCTATCGTGACGAGACCCTCCGCTGCCGAAGAGAGGAACTGCCGTTCGACTTCCCCGATAGCTTCAGCCTGCTCTACCAAGAGGACCGCCCCCACGAGCGCGACGAGGAGACCCGTCGCTACGTTCGAGAGTACCTTGAGCAGTACGGCCTGGGCCCGTCGGATCGGACGACACAGCACCCCCGAACTCAGCCGGCCGGGCAACATCGCTAGCAGAACGGCCCGCCGCTACCGCTGGCTTTGCGGGTTGGTCGGGGGGCCCCCACCGCCGCCGCGACCGGCAGGCCCGAACGCGATGCGCGTCTCCTTCAACGGCTCCTCGACGTATTCCAGCAGTATGTCCACGAAGGCGTTCACGCGGTCTCGGTAGCCTTCCTCCAGCGCCGAGCGCAGCACCTCGCGGAACAGCACCCGCTGCGACTCCTCGTCGTTGGGCGGGTTGGCCGTCGTCCGCCACCGGCCGATGGCCGACTGCACCCAGAACTGCACCCACATGCTCTTGCCTTGGCCCCACTCGGCGATCTTGTCAAACGTGGTGAGCTGCGGATCGTAGTTAGGCAGATGCAGGACGCGCTCGATGTACCGGCTGGTGCGGACCTTGACCGTGTGGATGCGGAAGCCCTTCTTCCGCGAGGCCCACTTGCACAGCCCCTCAATGTCCTCGAGCGTCTTCTGCTGCGGCGGGGCGTCGCTGACCAGCACGATGATCCTCTTGGCGTTCGTGCCGGTCGACCACGGCTGATGCCTTATCATCGCCACCAACGCCTCCAGGACGGCCTCCGGGATGTCGCCGCCCCCGCGATAGGTCTCAGGCCTCAGCGCCGCCGACAACTTGCCGGCGTCGCCGCTGAGCGGTATGTTCTTGACGACGTATCGGTCGCCGTAGTCGCGGTAGAGGGTCACGCCGATCCTCGGTTCGCGGCTGATGAGCGCAAACATCCGCATCATCTTCACCACGTCGCGTTTGACCCACTCCAGCGGCCTGGCCATCGAGGCGGTGGTGTCCAGCGCGATGCCCACGTCAAGCTGGTCCAGGCGGAAGCGCCTCAGCTCGAGGTCCTTGCGCCACTTCGGGTCGGCGGTGTCGACGATCTTCTCGCCGTGCGGCATGATGGCGGATAGCCCTTGGTACATCGGCCCCTGATTCGGCTCGACCTCGCTGAATTGCTGCTTGAGAAACCAGTCTGCCCATCGCCTCTGGGTGGTGCCCCACATGGTCGAGGAGCTTTGCCTGTAGAGCGTGTGCGAGTGCGGAATGCTCGTGGTGATCCGCCGCAGGATGAGCTCGGCGCGGTAGGCGCTGTTCAGGTCGCTCATCGACTCAATCAGGCCCTTGAGCAGGCGCTTGTTGCGCCAGCGGGCCAGCAGGTCGCCCATGGCCCACAACGTGCGGATGTCGCTGGGGTTGTAGGAGTTGGTCATTGCGAACAGCGCGGCGAAGCGGGCCTTGTTGCGGGTCGTCGGGCCGCCTTCCTCGATCAGGCCGACGATCGGCAGCCGCAGGTCGCCCCTCAGCCAATTGCTCTCGAAGAACCTCAAGCCCGTCTTGACCCACTCGGCCCGCTGCTCGGCGGCCAGGCGGGTCTGGCGCCCGTGAAGCGCCTCCCAGGCATAGATCTGGACGATCGGTTTCTCGCCCGTCTTGCGCATCATGTCCATGAGCATCTCGGTGGCGCGAGGGTCGTCGATCCTCGCCAGGCTGATGATGCCCATGACGCGGGCCATCCAGTCGCCGCTCTTGAGATGCTTGCCGTACATCTTGAAGTAGTACTGCAAGTACTTCTCGATCACCTCTGGCCGCTGGGAGGTGGGCGCAGGCTGAGTGGCGGGCGCCGTCGTAGCAACCGCGTTCGCCTCGACGGAGGATCTCACCGCGGTAGTGACGGCCTCGGTCAACTGGTCCGAACCGGAGGCCGGAGCCAAAGGCTGCTGATCGTCATCGGCGCCGAGCAGCGCCGCACCGCCCGTCGCCAGCAACAGGCACCCCGCCAGAAGACACCTGAGAACAAACGTATTCATGGTTCCTCCCTATTTCGGCCCTGCTGGCATCACGCGGCGCTCCGCGACGCACTGTCGCCTTGGGGACGGCTGACGCAGGCCGCACACTCTATACTTCGGCCATGCTCGCCTGCCGCTATTATAGACAATCTACCACAAAACATGCCAGTGGCCAGCAGATTCCGCAGACCAAAACAGGTCCTCGGCGGCGCTATGCCAACAGGTCCCGGTGGTATCCCCAGTGCCAGAACTCGGCCAGATACGGCTCGAACCCGCCGGCCTCCATCGCGCGGATCAGAACGCGGCGGTTGTCGCGGTACGAAGCCTCCTCCGGGGCAAGGTCGTCGCGGAGTTCGTAGTGCAGGAGCGCCGCCTCCGGTCCGGTAACGTAGTGCAGCGGCACGCCCATGTTCAGGTCCACCCCGTCGGGCGCGACCACCGTCAGGTCCAGCGCCCCGCCGTAACGATGCGAGGCAAGCTTCGGCACGATCCGCGCCGGCGGGGCCATCGTCCACAGATGCCGGTCCACCTGCTCGGCCGTCCAGTCGGGATGGGCGAGGCGGATCTTCTGCTCGACCCGTCGAGCCGTCGCTTCCTGCACGGGCCACGGCCGCCAGCCGTCCACGACCTTGAAGTTGTGGCCCTCGGGCAGGGCCTGCCTTGCCCCAACCAGGGCCTCGGCCACCGGCTTGCGGGCCAAGCACCGCGGGTCGTCACACAGGCCGTCGCGGCAACTGTCGTGCTGGATCACAAAGCCGTACCCGCCCAGGTCAACCAGGTGAGGCACGATCTGCTGCTCCTTGGCGATCCAATACGCCTCATCGGTCTTCGTGAATGCGCTCATCGGTCTCTCCCGCACTACGTCCCCGTCGCGCACAGGGCGCGCGGCCGCAGCCGCCCCGCCGCCGCCTATCTCCGAAAGAACTCGCGGACGGCCTGGGCTGCACGCATCTTCAACAGCGCCTCGGCCTGCTTCATCGCCTGGCGGACGGTGACGTCGCCGGCCGTCAGCGGATGAACGGCCGCGAACAGCCCCCTGGGCGCGTCGTCGTCGGCCTGGCCGGGTACACATATGACGGGCACGCCGGCCTCGGAGGCGATCTTGGCCACCCCGACGGCTGTCTTGCCGAACGAGCTGGAGCGGTCGAGCCGCCCTTCGCCCGTGATGCACAGGTCCGCCCCTTCCAGCCTCTTGCTCAGGCCGACCGCCCCGGCTATCAGCGGCAGCCCCGGCTCGAGCATCGCGCCGGCGAAGGCCACCAGACCCGCGCCCAAGCCGCCCGCCGCCCCGGCACCGGGCATCTGCTGCACGTCCTGCCCCGTAGCGCGCAGGATCACCTCGGCCAGGTGCGCCAGCCCCGCCTCCAGCACCTCGACCATCTCCTCCGTCGCGCCCTTCTGCGGGCCGTACACCCGTGCCGCCCCATCCGGCCCGGTCAGGGGGTTGGTCACGTCGCACGCCACGCGGATGCGGGCCATGGCCACGCGCCCGTCTCGGCCGGTAAGGTCGATCGACTCCACGTCGGCCAGGCCGCCGCCCGCCAGCCCGCACACGCACGGCTTGCCGTCGCGTCCGATGAAGACCACGCCCAGCGCCTGCGCGCAGCCGCAACCGCCATCGACGGTGGCCGAGCCGCCGATCCCGATGATCAGCTCGCGCGCGCCGGCGTCCAGGGCGGCAAGGATCAACTGACCGGTCCCGAAAGTGGTGGTCTGCAGAGGATCGCGGTGC
>Ga0307379_10004103_pt1 | contig 20917 bp, 21 predicted proteins | sample UN2MG_FD_202237 | JGI IMG/M metagenome (GOLD analysis project Ga0307379, IMG submission 202237) | Soil microbial communities from Risofladan, Vaasa, Finland - UN-2 | ecosystem: Environmental > Terrestrial > Soil > Coastal area > Acid sulfate soil | place: Finland: Risofladan, Vaasa | collected... | reverse complement strand
AACTGCGGAGGTTTGATAAACACCTTGCGGGACTGATAGAGAATCTCGTCCGCTCTAAAGACATTCTTTGCCACGTCCTACAGCTCCTTGACTTTCGCCTCACCCTTGCCTCACGCCGGTGCTGATCCGCCATCTGCCCTTCGGGCACCTACGGATTGGCTGCACCGGCATTTCGGCCTCTGCCCTTCGGGCACCTTCGGATTGCTCTCACGCCGGTGCTGATCCGCCATCCTTGGCTGCACCGGCATTTCGGCCTCCCTGCCTCAAACTACCAGTTCGTCCTCGCCGGCACGCGCGACCACGATTTCCCCCTGCTCTTCGAGTTTACGGATGATTGAAACGATCCGCTGCTGAGCCTCCTCCACATCCTTGAGACGAATCGGTCCCATGTAGTCCATATCCTCTCTCAGAAGGGTTGCTGCTCTCTTACTCATATTGCGGAAGATCTTGTCCTGCACCTCCGAATCAACAGCCTTCAGGGCCTTAGCCAGCTCGGTGGTATCCACTTCACGGAGAACTTTCTGGATCGCCCGGTCGTCGAGAAGCACAATATCCTCGAACACGAACATCCGCTTCTTGATGTCTTCGGCCAACTCCGGATCATCCTCTTCGAGCCGCTCAATAATCCCCTTTTCGGTCGAGCGATCTACCAGGTTGAGAATCTCGACGATGCTCTCTACACCACCGGCGGCGGTGTAATCTTCCGAGGACAGCGTGGAGAGTTTCTTCTCCAGCACCCGTTCAACCTCCCGCAGAATCTCCGGAGAGGTTCTGTCCATGGTGGCGATCCTCCTGGCTACATCGGACTGCACCTCGCTGGGAAGGGCGCCGAGGATGACCGAAGCCTTGTTGGGCTCCAAATAGGCCAGAATCAGGGCGATGGTCTGGGGGTGCTCCTGCTGGATGAAGTTGAGCAGATGCGCCGGATCGGTTCTGCGGATGAAGTCGAAGGGACGTACCTGCAGAGAGCTGGTCAGGCGGTTGATGATATCTACGGCTTTCTGGCTGCCTACCGACTTCTCCAACAACTCCCGGGCGTATTCGATGCCGCCCGTGGAAATGAAGTCCTGAGCCATCATCAGCTCCTGGAACTCCATCAGGACCTGATCCCGATCCCCCGAATCAATCGACTCGTTGCGGGCGATTTCGAAGGTAAGCTGCTCGATCTCGTCATCCCGCAGATGCTTGAAGATATCCGAGGCGATCTCTTGCCCCAGACTAATGATGAATATGGCTGCTTTCTGGCGACCCGTCAGCTGCTTCTTCGGTCCGGCGTGGGCTCTTTTCTTCTTACCCGGCGGCGGTACTGCCTGGACGGTAGCACTTGCTTCCCTCTTTGCCATCTCCTACTCCTCCAACAGCCAGGTTCGGATCAGCTGGGCCACATCCTCGGGATGCTCCCGGGCTATATTGATTGCATTTTCCTGCATCTCCATCCGAGCCCGCTCCTCGACCGAGAGCTCGATATCCGCACCTTCCTCTTCGGCTCTGCGCAAGGCAGCCTCGCGCATGGCCTGGTGCTGCCGAGCCAGCTCTTCTTCCCGCAGCCGCCTTCTGCGCTCCAGCTCTTTGGCGACCAGACGGTACAGGATGGCGGCAAAAATAATCGCTCCGATGCCGATAATGACCGAGATGATCGTGGTGCGCAACTGTCGCTGACGGCGGAACTCTTCATCTTCGGTCCGGAATTGATCGCTCCTGCCGAAAGAAATGTGCTCTACGGTGACCGAATCCCCTCGATCGCGGTCATAGCCGATTGCATCCTTGATCAGAGCTTCCGCTTTGCGCAAATCTTCGTCGCTGACCGGCGTATACTCCCGCTTGATACTACCATCCGGATTCACCTCCAGCTGACCATTTTCATTGTATACCCTGCGCCACACTCCATCAATAGCCACCCCTGTGGTGATCCTGTCGATTCTCCACGGGCTCTTCTCCTCGAAGGTGCTCTTCTTGTTGATCACCTCGTTCTGGATCAGGGTGGATTGATCGTACTTTCCCACCAGATTGGAGAGATCTTTGTAGGCCGGGGGAGTTTGCCCCTCCTGGCCCGGAGGACCTTCAGGATTGAATCCCGTGCCCTCGAAATGCTCCTCCGTCACCTCTTTGGAAAGGGTTATGGAGGACACCACCTCCGATTCGTCGAAAGGGGTGCGGGGGTTGTCTTTCTTCATGGTGACCGGGAAGTGCTCCTCCGTGTTCACCGTCTGCTTGCTCATGTCCAGATTTATATCCAGTTTGACGATCTCCACCCTCTCGAAGCTGAAGATAGCACGCAGCGACTTGAGGATCTCCGCCTTGTACTGTTGTTCCAGCTCCTTCTTCGTTCTTATCTCTCGACGGGCGACCTCGATTCTGTCTACGTCCTCCAGACCGGCGAAATCGTTGAGCTGCAGGCCGTTCTGGTCCGTGATCACGATATTCTCATCCTGAAGACCGGCTACGGCGAACTTGATAATGCTAACGATCCCTTCAATTTTCTTGCGGTTTTCCGTGATATCCGAGCCCGGTTTGGGGGTGATAATTATAGAGGCGGTCACCGGGTTCTGGTCCTCTTCAAAAAGTTCAGGCCTAGGCACCACCAGGGTCACACTGACCGCATCCACGTCATCCAGAGCGAGGATGTGCTGTTCAAGATTTCTCGTAATTGCCCGTTGCAGATTCACATCCCGTTCGAAGTCTGTCAGAGTCCAGCGTTCCACGTCGAAGATCGCCCAGGGATCCGTCTTCGGAGGGATAAGATCCTCTCGGATCAAAATCGCTCGGATCCTACGGGCCGTGGGCTCGTCCTCCACATAAATCATGTTCTCCGGGCTCACCTTGTAAGTGACTCCCTCCTCGTCGAGGACCGTTACGATGCGAGCCAGATTGTTTTCGTCTGTGATCTGCGTTCCGATCAGCGGCACCATGGCCGGTGCGGAGCTAAACACCGCAATCAGGATGACAGCCAGAACAGCCACACCGACCATAGAAAACAGGATGATCTTCTGAGTAGGGCTCCACTTACCCCAGAGAGTTTTTATCTGGTTCAGAAGTTGTCTTAACCACTCGTTCATTCTCCCCTCCCATAAGTTGAACGTACAAATGCTACTACCTTAGATGCCGAAAATCATCGCGTGTTGATGATCTCCTGATACGCCCGAATCGCCCTGTCCATGATCGCTTTGGTCATCGACAATGCCAGATTGGCCTCGGCAATGGCCACGGTGACATCGTGAATGTCCACAGAATCCGGATCCGTCAACATCGCCTCGGTAAGGTCCATGGTTGTATGCTGCATATCGTTGACGTTGTTCAAAGCATCAAAAAACAGCTTCCCAAACCCCGCCTCGGGGCTGGCACCTGACGGTGGCTTCACCGCCGCGTGAGAACTGGAAATGTGCCGGGGATCGCTCGCCTGAAGCTCGATCACATGTCCCTTGGCCGACAAAGGTGAAAGTAGATCCATAGATTACCTCCCGATCTCCAGAGCCTTCAAGAACATGCTCTTGCTTCCGTTCATGATTGCCACATTGGCTTCGTAGGCCCGTGAGGCCGAGATCATATCAACCATCTCGTTTACCACGTTTACGTTTGGGTATTCCACATAGCCCTTGCGCGGTCCCGATTGGATGGCATCGGGATGGGTCGGATCGTACACCAATCTCACTTCAGCGTCGTAATCCTTCCCTATGTTGACCACCCGAACTCCTCTGCCGACCTGACTTTTAAGATAGCTGGGCAGAAAGGGACTGCGCCAGTAGGGTTGAGAAACCCTCGGTCGAAAGATGACCCGGCTGCGGCGAAAGGGTCCCCCCTCGGTCGTACGGGTGGTGTTCACATTGGCGATATTGTTGGCAATCACGTCCAGGCGTGTGCGCTGCGCCGTCAGCCCCGTAGCCGCCGTGTTAATCGTTGTAAATAGGCCCATCTATTCCTCCTGCTGCAGCTCCGGAGTCTAGCGAAGCACCAGGTTCACCCGGGTAAACTCGCTGGAAATTGCCTGCGCCATGGTTTGATAGAGCAGCTGGTTCTCCAGAGCCAGCATACCCTCCTCCTCTATGTCCACGTTGTTGCCGTTGTTTTTTGCCGTGCTAAGATAATCCAACACCAGCCGCGGCCGAACGGTTCTGTAGTCGATCGGTTGATGAAATGGGATATGCCGGCTGTCGGTGATGAACTGCCGCGGGGGCCTCACCTTTTCCGAGTCCAATGCCCGCTTTAGTGCGGACTCGAAGTTCACAACCGTTCGCTTGAAGTTCGGAGTTTCCGCATTGGCGATATTGTTGGCGACTACGTTTCGCCGCAAGACGGAAATATCCATACCCCGCTTGAGCAGATCGATTGTTTTTTCAAAACGTCCTTGAAACATCATACTCTTAGTTTCGGCGGTATCCCCGACCTTGATTAGAGGATGAAGCGGCTCAAATCCTGATCTTCCACGATATCCTTTAACCTCTCGTCCACATATTTCTCGGTAATATGCACAGTCTGTCCCGCGATGTCGGTGGCGTTGAAGGAAACCTCTTCCAGGAGGGACTCCATGATGGTATGAAGCCTTCGAGCCCCGATGTTCTCCGTCCGGGAATTGACGTCATTGGCGATTTCAGCTATTCGGCGGATCGCCTGATCATCGAAGTCCAACTCCACTCCTTCGGTGCGCAGCAGCTCTTCATACTGTTTGATCAGGGCATTGCGGGGCTGGGTTAGAATCTTCACAAAATCTTCGCTGGTCAGGGCCTGGAGCTGTACCCGCAGGGGGAAACGGCCCTGGAGCTCCGGAATCAGGTCCGAAGGTTTGCTCATGTGGAAAGCTCCCGCGGCGATGAAGAGGATATGGGCGGTGTCTACCATACCGTAGCGGGTGTGTACCTTGGATCCTTCTACGATGGGAAGGATGTCTCGCTGCACCCCCTCCCGGGACACATCGACTCCACTCACGTTCTGCCTGGAGGCGATCTTGTCTATCTCGTCAATGAACACGATCCCCATCTGCTCGACCCTCTTGACGGCCTGTTCGGTGACTCGTTCCATGTCGATCAGTTTATCCATTTCTTCGGTCAACAGAATATCCCGAGCCCTGGCCACTGTGGTCTTCTTTCGCTTTTTGCGGCCCCCGAAGATGCTTCCCAGGTTGCCGATATTCACGTCCATCTCCTCCAGGCTGGTACCTGAAAAGATTTCAATCGCGGGAAACTGACTGCTGGTGACATTCACCTCGACGGTCTTGTCTTCCAATTCGCCGCTGCGCAGCTTCTCTCTGAACTTCTCCCGCGTGCTGGACACTGAGACGGACTGCTCCGGTCCCGGCTGCACCTGCGGCTGGGCGCCCCGGGCGGCTGCCGGCGCTTTGCCCACCCCCGGCAGCAACAGATCCAGCAAAACCTCCTCCGCCCTTCTCTGGGCTTCCTCCCGCACCTGCTCCTGGAGCTCCGTCTTGACCATGGAAACAGCCACGGAAACCAGGTCCCTGATCATGGACTCCACATCCCGACCCACGTAGCCCACCTCGGTGTACTTGGTGGCTTCCACCTTCACGAAGGGAGCTCCGCCGAGACGACTGAGCCGGCGGGCGATCTCGGTTTTTCCAACACCTGTAGGCCCGATCATGATGATGTTCTTCGGCGCCACTTCATCCCGCATCTCTTCGGAAAGCCTCTGGCGGCGGGTTCGATTGCGCAGAGCGATAGCCACCGCTTTTTTTGCCTTGTTCTGCCCTATGATGTATTTATCCAGCTGTTCTACAATCTGTTTCGGCGTAAGCGAATCGAGATCTATCTTCATTCCAATTCCTCGACAGTGATTTCTGAGTTCGTGTAGATACAAATTTCGGAGGCGATCCGGAGGGATCGCTCCACCACTTCGCGTGCGGAGAAACTCGCTCCTTCCAGGAAAGCCCTGGCCGCGGCGTAGGCAAAACTGCCGCCCGAACCGATGGCGATTACATCCTCTTCCGGATCGACCACATCTCCGGTCCCGGAGATGAGCAGCATATGCTTCCGGTCTGCAACCAAAAGCATTGCCTCCAGACGTCGCAGCACTCTGTCGGTGCGCCAGTCTTTGGCCAGCTCCACCGCGGACCGACGCAGATCGCCGCCGTACTCCTTAATCTTTGCCTCAAAACGTTCGAAGAGTGTGAAAGCATCAGCGGTGGCCCCGGCAAAACCAACCAGGATCTTGCCGTCGTAGATCTTTCGGATTTTTCGAGCCTTGGCCTTCATGATCGTGTTGCCGAAGGTCACCTGTCCGTCTCCGCCCATTACCAATTTTCCATCTTTTCGAACGGACATGACCGTGGTTGCGTGTATTTTCTCCATTATCTCGTCTCCCTCCGCTTGCGCCCCGCTCCATCACCAGCCTTGGGCAGAGTATCCCGGGGCTTGTCCCCGTGCTTCGAAGCGCGGGCATGGGGATGGGCAGATCTATACACCCTTCGGAGTCGTTCCATATCCAGATGTGTATACACCTGTGTCGTGGACAGGCTGGCATGACCTAGAAGCTCCTGCACAATCCGTATATCCGCCCCTTCATTGAGAATATGGGTGGCGAAACTGTGTCTGAAGGTATGAGGTGAAGCGGGTTTTATCAGTCCCGAGCTTGAGAGGAGCCGATCAACGATCAGTTGGATGCCCCGTACCGAGAGTCTGTTCCCCCGCCGGTTGATAAGCAGTGCTTTCTGTCCGTCAACCTTTCTCAACCCTTTAGCTTTGAGCAGGGTCAGATACTCCCGCAGGCGTTGAAGAGCCTTGCTGCCGATGAATACGAGACGCTCCTTGCCTCCCTTTCCCAAAACCCGAAGGTCGGCCTCTTTCAGATCGAGATCTGTCAGATTGATGGAAGCCAGCTCCGAGACCCGACATCCCGTTGAATAGAGCAACTCCAGAATAAGCAGGTCCCGCAGCTGCCAGAAGTCCTCCGGTTCACCTTCAAAGAGCTGCTCGATCTCCTCCTCAAACAAGAACGTGGGCAGCTTGCCTTCAATCCTGAGGGACTTGACCGAAGAGAAGGGATTGCCCGCTTTACCTCCAACTCTGTCATGGAAACGATAGTAGCCCCGCACGGCGGAGAGCACACGATTGATGGAGCGGGAGGATAATCCCCGTCTGGAGAGAAAGCCGACGAAGGCTCGGGCCTTGCCCGCATCGATGCTCTCCGGCTGCCAATTCTGGCTCTCGAGAAAGGTGAAGTACAGCTCCAGGTCACGGCGATAGGACCGCAGAGTGTTTGCCGAGAGGTGGCGCACATGCTCTAGATACTGGAGGTACTGCTCAAGCACTCTTATCCTCCGCCTCCTGGGTGTGCAGATAGCTGCACTCCGGATTGATACAGGCCTTGTAGGTGCCCCGCTGCTTGTCCTGCTTCTCCACCAGAAACTGACCACAGCGGGGACAATTCGATCCGGTCGGTTTGTCATAGCTCACGAAATCACAATCCGGATAGTTGCTGCAACCGTAAAACTCACGGCCCCGTCCTTTCTGACGCCTTCGGGCGACGATTTTTCCGTCGCAATCCGGCCGCGGACAATCGGCAAGAGGCACCGGTTTGGTGTTCCTGCACTCCGGGAATCCCGTGCAGGCGATGAAGAAGCCGTACCTTCCCAGCTTCTTCACCATCGGTCGACCGCATTTCTCGCAGATCAGGTCCGTCGGTTCGTCCAGAACCCCCTTGATCGACTCCAGAGTCTCCATGACATGATCGACCTGGGGCTTGAAATCCCGATAGAACTCCTTCACCACTTCCACCCAACTCTCATTTCTACCCTCCACGTCGTCCAGACGCCTCTCCATCTCTGCGGTGAAGTTCTCGTTCACCAGCTCGGGAAAATTCTCGGTGAGCAGGTTGCTGATGATTCTGCCGAGCTGGGTGGCGGCGAGCTGCCGGGCCTTCCGTACCACATAGTAGCGGTCAAGGAGAACCGAGATGATCGGCGCATAGGTAGAGGGACGTCCGATTCCCTTCTCCTCCAGGGCCTTTATAATCGTCGCTTCGGTGTATCGAGCCGCTCCCGAGGTGAAGTGCTGCTCCGGATGGAAACGAAGCGCTTCCAGCTCCTCCCCCACCTCGAGTGCCGGCAGGTCCTTCTTGGCCCCTTTCGGAGCCAGTACACGCAGCACTTTCTGATAACCCCGTTCGACCACGGAGGTTGCGCTGGCCCGGAAGGCCGCTTCTCCGGCCCGGATCTCAACGCTGACCGTAGAGCTGCGACCGGGCTTCATCTGGGAGGATACGAAGCGCTCCCAAATCATGGAATAGAGCTTGAACTGATCCGCCCTCAGAGAAGATTTCACATCGGCGGGGTTGTTGGCGACATAGGTGGGCCGGATCGCCTCGTGGGCATCCTGAACCTTGCCGCTGGAGGCGTAGAAATTCGCTTTCTCGGGAAGCTCCTTCGGATAATGCTTGCCAAGATACTCCCGCACTTCCTTCAAGGCAACAGGGGAAACGCGGGTGGAATCGGTTCGCATGTAGGTGATCAGCCCGACCCGACCGGAACCGATATCGATGCCTTCGTACAGAGCCTGAGCGATCTGCATGGTTTTCCGGGAGGTAAAACCGAATCGGTTGGCGGCCTCCTGCTGAAGCTTGGAGGTCGTGTAGGGAGAACGCGGCCGCAGTGTCTTCTGACTCACCTTCACGTCACTGACCCGAAACTCCTCGCCGTGCAGCCCGGATACGATATTCAGACAGTCGCTCTGGGTCTTGAGATCACTCTTCTTGCCCCGATATTCCGCCAGCTGGGCGCGAAAGATTCTCCTGCCTTTACGCAGCTCCACCTCGAGACTCCAGTACTCCTCAGGCACGAAGGATTCGATCTCCTGCTCTCGCTCGCAGATGAGCCTCAGGGCTACCGATTGAACGCGTCCAGCGGAAAGCCCGTTTTTCACTTTCTTCCATAAGATAGGAGAGAGGTGGTAGCCCACCAATCTGTCGAGGATCCGTCGAGCTTTTTGAGCATCAACCTTGGCCGCATCGATCTCCCGCGGCTTGGCTACCGCTTCGCGGATAACCTGGGGTGTGATTTCATTGAATATGATTCGCTTGATCGGCAGCCCCGGCTGCTTGCTCTGTAGGGCGTTTTTCAGATGATAGGAGATCGCCTCTCCCTCTCTGTCGTTGTCCGAGGCTAGAAGCACTTCCACGGATTTCGCCGCCGCTTTCTGTAATCCTTTCAGGATCTTCGCCTTTCCACGTATCGTGATATATTCGGGCTTAAAATTATTCTCTACATCAATGGCCAGTCTGGACTTGGGCAGGTCGATCAGGTGACCCATTGAGGCTTCCACCGTAAATCCTGATCCCAGATACTTTTCAATGGTTCTGGCTTTGGCCGGGGATTCTACAATGATCAGTATCTCTTTGCTGTTATTTCCCATTTAACTCTCTCTCAAAAACTCTACCGCTTCGGTAGACGACACGACCGGCCATCTCCATTTCTAGCAACCGTGCCAATTCTCCTCCTGGCTCGAGGCTCCGGGGTAATGCTACAGACGTTTTTCCCTCTGGCTCAGTACCTGCAGACCATCCCCACCCGGTAAGTATTTCCGCGGCTCCGTCGATGATCTCTGCTCCCTGCTCCGCCAGCCGCCGCGACCCCGTTCCCCGTTGCCCGGAGATGCCGACCCGATGAACCAGCAGGTCCCGTCCCTGCTCCAGAGCGTAGTCGGCGGTAATCAATGCGCCGGATCGCGCCGGGGCCTGCACAACCACGACCGTTCGGACTAAACCGCTGATGATCCGGTTTCGAGCCGGGAAGTGACGAGCCAGCGGGGGATCTCCCGGGGAATATTCACTAACCAGAGCGCCCCCGGCTGCAAGCAAGCGATGCCCAACCTCCCTGCTCGAATAGGGAAAGATCCTATCAATCCCGTTCCCCAAAACGGCGATGGTCCTACCTCCGGCATCGGAACTTCCACGATGCGCTTCCGCATCGATCCCTCTGGCCAAACCTGACACGGTTGTCAATCCGGCGGTCCCCAGCTCGAAGGCAAGGGCGTAGGAACGTTCCCTTGCCTGCCCGGTTGGATGCCGAGTCCCGACAATCGCTACGAGGGGTTGAGACCAGTCGGGCAGATTGCCGCGGTAGTATAGAACCACTGGCGGGTCATACACCTCCCGCAACTGAGGGGGGAATTCCCTGTTCCAGTAAAAAGTGCATTGGAACCGTCCACGAGTCAAGCCTTTTCGATCCGCCTCGGCTCCCTTCAGGTAAGCCTGGGACGGCCAGCCGGGATCATCGAATCGCCGCCTCAGAATCTCCTCCAGATCCCGCCGAGACAAACCGGCGAAATTCCTTACCGTTGAGCACAGATCCATCACCCGGAATTTTTCCAGGGGCCGGAGAAAGGGTACACGGTTCACCGCCAGGGCCAATTGCTCACTGGGTACCATAAAGCTCGTCCTCGATTCGTTTTTTATTGTCCCGAGCCTCCTGCCGCTTCTGCTCTACCTCGCTGAGAGACTCGATCTCCTTGTACAGTTCAAGGGCTTGCTCCAGCTTGCCCAACCTGTAATAAACGCCGGCCAGCAGGAAACGCCCCTCGATCTCTTTGCTCTCCACAGTCAACATTGTCTCCAGAAGAGCCTCCGCCTCTTCGGGGCGTTCCAGCTCGAACACGTACAGGACGCTCAGGCCGTAAAGGGCGTCGGCATAACCGGGATCCAGATCGATGGCTCGACGGTACAGGGTAACTGATCTTTCCAGCCACCGCTCTCGATCCTCCTCTAGAACTTGAGCCCTGCTCATCCGGGCCGCGCAGACCGCGGAGTAATAAAAAAGAATGGGATTCTCCGGGTAAATGTCTATGGCTTGCTTCAGCGTGTCGTAGGCGGCCCCGTACATACCGCCCCGCATGTACTCGATGGCAAGCATCTTGTAGTAGATTCCCACCTGTCCGGTTGCATCAACGGTTCTCTCAACCTCTTTCCGGTAGCGCCGTATGGCTTCTTCGATTTCTTCGATTCTCTGCGTCGATACCTCCTGATCCCTGTAAATATCGCCCTCCATCTCTATCAGCTGGTCCAGGTTATCCTCTCCCCTGTCGATTCTGGCGCAGGAGACCAGGATGCAGGTCTGTATTATCAATAAAGCCAAGAGTAGAGATCTCATCCGTTTTTTAAAGTACACAATCACTTTTCTAACTCTATAACGTAAGAAACGAACTTCCTGATTCTATCCCCGCGGATGATATCGCCTGTGATGCTCGTGAAGCTCCCTCTCATCCACATGGGTATAGATCTGGGTTGTACCAATATCCGCATGACCCAGAAGCGTCTGCACGGCCCTGAGATCCGCTCCGCCCTTCAGCAGATGCGTGGCAAAGGAGTGGCGAAGCGTATGGATTTTCCCGCCCACCCCGACCCGCGATGTAATCTCCTTGAAACGCTTCCACATTCCCTTGCGTGTCAACCCTCTACCGGTGTGATTTATAAACAAAGCCCGCTCCTTTTTCCCCTTCAGAAGAGCGGCCCGAGCTTCGTCGAGGTAGCACCGCATCCACAGCAAGGCCTGCTCTCCCATTGGAACAAGCCGCTCTTTTGATCCCTTGCCCAGAACGCGGAGCATGGACTCTTTCGGGTAGATCCTATCCAAGCTTAAGGCAACAGCCTCGGAAACCCTCAAACCGCAGGAGTATATCAGTTCAAAAAGAAAGCGATCCCGAACTCCGGCAGGGGAAGTTGTGTCGATAGCCGCAAGAATCGCCTCTACCTCTTCCTGGGAGTACACATCCGGAATCTTACGGGGCATCCGCGGCAGCTCCAGATGGAAGCTGGGGTTGCTGTCTATCAGCTGCTCCCGAAGCAAAAAGGAAAAGAAAGAACGCAGGGCGCTCACCGCTTTAGCGGTAGTTTTTCGGCTGATTCCCTCGAGCTGCCTGTTTATCAGATACTCGATTAGATTCCCTACGGTGGTGCTCTGAAGCTCAAGGCTTTCCCCCGCGCAGTACTCGAGGAATAGCCGGGCTTCGAGGGTGTACACAGAAACCGTGGAGGGTGAAAGACGCAGCTCAGCGCTCAGGGTATCCGAGTAACTTTGAAGCAGCTTCAACTTCTTGTCCATGAGGTGATGCCTAACTGTCCCCCTGTTGCAGCAGCTTCTTCTCCCGCAGTACGGTCGGGACGTTCAGATCCGCCTCTTTGGAGTTGCGGCCTAGTAGGAAATCCCCCGGCCCTTTGCCGCCGACGGAACTTCCGGTCGGTGCGCCCGCAGCGGCGGCGGAGACTCCCTTCCTCATCTTGATCCACTCATCATAGGAGATGATGTCACCTTTCTGCTCCTCCTCAGGCTCCACTTTTGCAGAAAGCTGTCTTCGCTCATTGAACCCGGTGGCTACCACGGTCACTTTAATCTGTTCGCTCATGGAGCTGTTGATGCTGGTTCCGGCTATGATCAGGGCTTCCCTGTCCGCGCTGGCGGTGATGATCTTTAATACTTCCTCGAACTCGCTCAAGCACAGGTCGCTGCCGCCGGTCACGTTGACGAGAATCGCCCGGGCGCCCTCGATCTTGGCATCTTCGAGTAGAGGGTTGTTGATCGCATTTGTCGCCGCATCCACTGCACGATTATCCCCATTGCCTACTCCCACACCCATCAATGCATCCCCGTTGCCCCTCATAACTGTTTTTACGTCCGCGAAATCTATATTGATCTCTCCCGGTTCGGTAATCAGGTCGGAAATTCCCTGAACACCCTGCCGCAGTACATCGTCGGCCATGAGAAAGGCTTCCCGGATTGGGGTACGTCGTTCAACGATTTTCAACAAGTACTGGTTGGGTATGACGATCAGGGTGTCCACTTCATCTCGGAGTCTCGCTATTCCCTCTTCGGCGATCTCCATCTTGCGGCGACCTTCAAAATCGAAGGGTTTGGTTACTACCGCCACACTCAGAGAACCGAGCTCATGGGCAATACGGGCCACGATGGGCGCTCCTCCCGTTCCGGTTCCTCCGCCCATACCGGCGGTAATGAACACCATATCCGCGGCTTTCAGGGTTTCCCGCAGCTTATCCTCATCCTCGAGGGCTGCCTTCTCACCGATATCCGGAATGCCCCCTGCCCCGAGGCCGCCGGTCAGCTTCGTGCCCAGGGCTAATTTCGTCTGGGCTTTGGCCATCTGCAATGCCTGCAGGTCCGTGTTGGCAGCAATAAACTGAACATTTTTCAGTCCGGTGGAGATCATCCGGTTTACCGCATTGCTGCCGCCGCCGCCAACGCCTATTACCTTGATAACGGTGAGGTTGCCCGAAAGCTCGTCGACAAATTCTATATTCATGTTCCCCTCCCATGAGATAACTCCGGTATTGAGGCCGCACCGCAGCCTTGTATACAAAGTTCTAGAAAAACTCTTTAAACCAATTTCTCATCCGATCCCAAACGCTGGAAAATGTCTTTTCACTGGAGCTGGTGTCCATGTAACCCACGTCGTGTCCGGCCGCACCGGACAGTACCAGCCCCACACCGGTGGCGTACCTCGGATTGTAGTACTCCTCCACCAGACCCCCCAATTTCACCGGATATCCGGTCCTGGCGGGAAGATTGAAGATCTCCGTGGCCAGTTCCGCGGTTCCTGTCAACAGGGATCCACCGCCGGTCACTACCACCCCGCCGCCCAAGATGTTGAGATACCCTTTTCTTTCGATCTGTTCTCGAATCATCCCGAGGATCTCAGCCATCCTCGGTTGAATGATCTCGGCCAGCCCGCTGCGCATAATCGTTCTGGGAGGCCGTCCTCCGACACCCGGGATATGAACTTCCTCGTCCTCCTGTACCAACGGGGCGTAACAGCAGCCCGCTTGTACTTTGAGTTTTTCCGCAGCCTCCAGAGGAGTCTTGAGCATGATCGAGATATCGCTGGTGACCTGGTCACCCCCAACCGAAAGCACCTCCGTGTGGTAGGGAGCGCCCTCCAGATGAAGAAGCACATCCGTGGTTCCCCCGCCAAGATCGATCAGCAGGACCCCCAACTCTTTTTCATCCTGGGTGAGTACCGCCTTGGAGGAAGCCAAAGGCTCCAGTACAATATCATTGACCTTGAACCCCGCCCTGTTTACACACTTGACGATGTTCTGAGCGGATGTCACAGCCCCTGTGATGATATGGACCTCCGCCTCGAGGCGTACCCCGATCATGCCAATCGGGTTCTTGATTCCCCCCTGGTCATCTACGACGAACTCTTGTGGGATTACGTGCAGAACCTCCCGGTCCATTGGGATCACAACGGCCTTGGCCGCGTCGATCACTCGATCTACGTCTTCCCGGGTGATCTCCCGGCCCCTGCCGGTAACCGCTACGACCCCGCGGGAGTTGATTCCCTCGATATGGCCCCCGGCGATCCCCGTGTATACGGAAATCACCTCTCGGCCGGACATCATCTCTGCAGCCTCCACGGCCGCGGCAATGGAGCGCACAGTGGTCTCGATGTTGATCACCACGCCCCGCCGCAATCCCCGGGAAGGTGTGGTCCCAACCCCGATAATCTCCAACTGACCACTGTCGTTGAACCCGCCGATGATTACACAGACTTTAGTGGTCCCGATATCCAGTCCGACAATCAGCTCTTCCCCTGCCAACAGATCAGCCCTCCTCTATCCTGTATACAACCTCCCCGGTCCTCATGTCGAGCTCTCTGACCCGCAGCAGTGCCTCCTGCCCGGCCAGCAGATCCAAAATGATCAAAGCGTTGCGCATCACCGCCGGGTCCAATCCGGCACTCAGGCGCAAACGCACAGGATACTGTACCGGATACAACAGAATGTCGAGTACACCCGTTGATTTCGAGATCAGCCGAAGCTCGGAAATCAGCCGAAACAGATTAGGTTCTTGGTTTTGCAAGGTGCGTAGATCCTGCAGTATGGGTAGGACCGCTTCGGGAAGCTTCATCCCGACCTTGAGCTGCCGGAACTTAACCCCGGTGATTACCGGCAGATCCCATTCGCTTACTCCACTTCCGATTTCGAAAACCACTCCTTGATCGTCGATGACCAGAGGAATGCTGGCTCCTTCCGGCGTTGTAAAGAAGAACATGGCCAGCGGGGCACGTCCGTAGAGTGTGATATTCAGAGCATCGGGAAAAACCTTCTCCACAACCGCCTCTCGAACCTGTGCTAAGCCTTCCAGATTCTCACGAATCTGTACCGTGTTCAGGTTGTAATAGTACATACTCTCCTCGATACCGGCGACCGTCAGGATTTCCTCTTTGCTCAAGCTTGAATCGCTTTTGATGGTGATACTGCGGACGGTCATACGAGGAGCAATGACAAAATGAAAGACCAATTCTCCGACCAGGAACAGACAGAGTGCGATAACCAGGATCACGAGAGCACGGTTGAAGACAGGCTCCCTGATTTGTTTGCGAGATATCTTTGAACGTTTGTATTTCCCGTATTTATCAAAGATTAAGGCTTCCGACATATTCTAGCCCCTCCATCCCTGAATGCGACTCTGCGGCGCATCCAGATTCAACCGGGAACGGATAGACGTCTCGCCATCCTGGGGCTGGCGCGAGAGATTGAACAAAACTCCGCCCATTGTCAGGGTCAGCAGCATGGACGATCCGCCTGAAGAAAAGAAGGGCAGGGGAATGCCGGTCGCCGGTACCAAGCCGGTCACAACAGCGATGTTGAGCAGAGCCTGGAGGGTGATGGTACTCGTGATGCCGAAAGCCAGATAGCGGGTAAAGCTGTCCTTGCCCTTCATAGCCAGTGAGTAACCCCGCCAGGCCAAGACGAGAAAGAGCAGGAGCACAAAGAGGGCTCCCAGAAATCCCGTCTCTTCACCGACGACGGCGTATATGAAATCCGAATGGGCTTCAGGAAGTCCTCCCAGTTTTCTAACTCCCTTGCCCAATCCCCTGCCCCAAAAACCGCCGCTAATAAAGGCGCTTTGAGCTGCGATAACTTGATATCCACTTCCACTGGGATCGGCCAGCGGATTTAAGAAGGCCATGAGCCTGCGGACCCGGTGCGCTTTGGTGAACAGGAGCATACCTCCAAGGGGCACGAAGAGCAGGCTTAAAAGGAGAAAAAAGAGGATCCGAACCTGGGCGATCAGAAACATGGCCAACGCAATCAGAAGGATAAAAAAGGCTGTTGAGAAATCATTCTGAAGATAAATCAGGGCGACGAACAGCGAAACCACCAGCAGGGGTGGCAGAAGAGAATTGACCGGATCATTGATCCTGTCCTGCTTCTTGCTGAATATCGCCGCCAGGTACAGCACGATAGAAAACTTCACCAGCTCCGAGGGTTCGAAAGACTGTCCAAATACAAACAACCAGCGCCGGGCCCCCATGATCGGCCGGCCGATTCCCGGTACAAAGGTAAGCACCGTGAGTATCAAGGCCGAGGCCACAACGATCGGGGTAGCCTGGCGAACAGTCGTTATAGGGACCTGTGAAGCAGTAACTCCCGCCACGGAACCGAGGACAACCCAGAGCAACTGCCGCCTGAAAAGGTAGTAGGGGTCCTGGAACATCCTCTGGGCATAGTAGGTAGAGGCGGAAAACAGGACGGATATGCCTACTCCAAGTGTTACAATCAGAATGAGCAGCAACAGAGCGTCCCCTCGGGGTTTTCCGATTCTTTCCACATCTCCTCCCTACTGGATCTTCAGGGTAGACAAGCTCAAGATAGCGAACAATCCCCCCAGGATCCAAAACCGCAAGACCACTTTTGACTCGGGCCAACCCATCAGCTCGAAGTGGTGATGAAGAGGGGCCATTTTGAATACCCTCTTCCCCGTCAGTTTGAAGGAAACGACCTGTATTATGACTGAGAGGACCTCGATGAGGAAAACCCCGCCGACGATGAACAAAAGGATTTCTTTTTTGATGATCAGGGCGATAACCCCAACAACCCCGCCAAGGGAGAGGCTGCCCGTATCGCCCATCATGATCTCCGCGGGATGAGCGTTGAACCAGAGGAAACCCACCACCGCTCCCACCAGGGCGAGGCTGTAGACGCTGATCTCCCAGCTCTGCTGAATAAAGGGAATCTGAAGATAGGCCGCATAGTCGGCACGACCGGCCAGGTAGGAAAGAACAGCAAAGGTAATTCCCACCATGATGACCAATCCCGCGGCCAAGCCATCAAGCCCGTCTGTCAGGTTGACAGCGTTGCTGAATCCCACCAGGACGAGTACACCGAAGGGGATGTACAAATACGACAAGTTCACAACGGGAATCTTGAAGAAGGGTATGTAGAGCAGGGTTGTATGCTCGTTTCTGTAGAGGAAAAGCAGGAGCACGATTACCACGGATACCACGGTCTGACCTGAAAACTTGAAACCTGCTCGCAACCCTGTTTGCTTTTTCTTAAACACTTTCAAGTAATCATCTACAAATCCGATCAGGCCGAACCCGACGGTGGCTCCCAGCAGGATCCACGTATAAAAATTGTTCCAGTCCTGCCACAGCAGAACCGAGACCACAATGGCACAGATAATCAAGATCCCGCCCATGGTCGGGGTACCTGTTTTTTGCAGATGCCGCTGCGGAACATCAACGCGTACCGCTTCTCCGGTTTTCAATTCCTGAAGTCTGCGAATCATCCAAGGGCCAACGACCAGGGACAGCACCAGAGCCGTTAGAGCGGCATAGGCGGCACGAAAAGTAATGTACTGAAAAACATTGAAGACCGTGAAGTATTTGACCAGTGGATAGAGCAGCTTCAGCACCATACCTTACACCTCGATCATTTCCGGCAGCAGTCGTTCCAGCTCTACAGCCCTGGATCCTTTGATTACCACCAGATCTCCCTCCCGAAGATACGGGAGCAGCTCCTTTCTCAAGCGCTCAAAGTCCGTCATCCAGTTCACGGCACCGTCGAAGCCTCTCTCCTTGATGCTCCGAAATGCATCCTCCATCTCTTCTCCGAAGAGGAACAAGCTTTGAAAACCGGCATCCAAGGCTTCCCGGCCGATCTGCCTATGGGCTTCCCGACTCTGTGTACCCAGCTCTTTCATCGCCCCAAGCACCGCGATCTTCCTTCCCTGCCAGGGTAGGAGCGACACGAAGGAAAACACCTGGCGAAAGGAATCGGGATTAGCGTTGTAGCAATCCTGGATTACCGTTACCATGCCTCCGCGGATGACCTCCGAACGCCCGAACAGGGGGCGAACGCTCTCCAGCCCCTCTTTGATTTTGCTTTTGCTAATTCCCAATTCCGCCGATACCGATATTGCGGCCAAAGCGTTCCGAACATTGTGAGCGCCATAAAGGTGGAAGCGGATCCGGAGCCCCTCCCAGTGGATGATGGTACCATCCAGCCCCAGATCCTCACTTCCTTCAAACCCTCTGGTACTTTCCGGCCCAAAGGGGATTATCATCCCCTGTAGTCCTTCATGCAACAGTGAATAAAAATCCTCTGCTTCAAAGACAAGGGCTTTCTGAGTTCCGTCAAAATAGCGGAAGATTTTTTTCTTCTCACGGGCGATAGCCTCACGAGATCCAAGCAGCCCGATATGGGCTGTGCCGATGTTTGTGATCACCGCCATATCCGGCCGATAGATATCCGCCAACACATCCATCTCCCCGGGATGGTTGACGCCGAGCTCAAAAACAGAGATTCGGTGATGCTCTCGAACCTGGAAGCAGGACAGGGGCAGGCCGATCTCGGAGTTCAAATTCCCCCGGCTGATCACCGTAGGGCTGTCCAGAGCGATGATGCTGCCAAGGATCTCTTTAGTCGTTGTTTTCCCGTCGCTGCCGGTCACTCCGATCCTCATCAATTGGCGGAACTGCCGCAGGTACCCCTTGGACATCTCCTGCAGAGCGCTCAGAGTGTCCTCGACCAAGATCACACTGATTCCCGGCCTGTTCTGCAGCCCGGATTGCAGATCCTCCTGTCGTTTTTCCCACTGCCGGTGCGAAGCGATTACCGCCGCGGCTCCCCGCTTGAACGCCTGAGGAATAAACTCATGCCCGTCCACTCGAGTTCCCTGCAGGGCAACAAACAGACACCCCTCTTCGACCTGACGGGAATCTATAACAACCTGACGAATATCCCGATTTCCCTTGATAAGCAAACGTCCACCGGCAAGGCGGCTCGCCTGGTCGGGGGAAAACAGACCGTTCCGCAACGCCGTATTAGTCACCCTGGCCGCCCTTAAAGCTGACTTTGATTACATCCTCCGGTTTCAGCGGTTTCAATCCCAGCTTATCCACGGCCAGTGCTTCAACCCGTTCGGGGGAACTCAGAACGGCCAGTGCTGCGATCACCTTCTTGTTTTTCTCCAGCCAATCCTTCTGTTCCAGCTCCAGGTTCTCCACCTCCTGCTCCAATTCCTGGTAGCGGTATCCCTGCCAGGTGTTTAGAAAGAACAGGGCGATGAAAGCCAGCACCGTGATGATGAAAAAGGGCGATCGAAGCCTCATGTAATTTTCTCCAATACCCTGAAGCGGGCGCTCCGGGAAGCAGGATTTTCCCGCATTTCCTCATCCGTGGGTCTCACCGGCTTCCTCGTCAACACTCGTGCCCGCCTTTGGCCCCCACATTGACAGATCGGCGATTCCGGAGGGCAGGTACAGGACTTATTGCGTTCCTGAAAGAAACGCTTCACAATACGATCCTCCAATGAGTGAAAGGAGATGACGCCCATCCTTCCACCCACAGTCAAGACTTCGAAAGCCACCGGCAATGTGGCCTCGAGAAGATCCAGTTCCCTGTTCACGGCGATACGCAGAGCCTGAAAGGTCCGGGTGGCCGGATGAATCCTCCCGTGCCGATAGGAAGGAGGCACGGCGTTCCAGATGACCTCGGCCAGCCTCTTGGAACTTTCAATATCTCCTCGTTCACGCTCGCCCACGATCGCCCTACTAATCATGGCAGCATAGCGTTCCTCTCCAAAACGCAGGATCAGCCGCCGCAGTTCCTCCTCGGAGCTGGTGTTCACGATTTCCGCAGCGCTTACACCTTTTTCGATATCGAGTCGCATATCCAGTGGCTCATTCCGGCTAAAGGAAAAGCCCCGTTCGCCGGCCCGGTAATGGAACATCGATACTCCCAGATCGAAAAATATACGCTGCGGCGGTTCGTCCACCAGCTGCGAAAAGGAACGAAAAAACTCAAAAAAATCCAGCCGGAACAGCCTGACCCGCCGGCCGAAACGGTCTAACCGTTGCCGCGCGCGCTCGAGGATCTGTTCGTCCTTTTCAACTCCATAAAGCACGAATCGGGGATCGGCAGATAGAAAGGCTTCTGCATGCCCGCCTTCCCCAAGAGTGGCGTCGACCAACACCAACCCTTCTCCCTGCCCTCCGAGCAGAGTTAAAGCCTGTTCAAGAAGAACCGGCTTGTGGATGAACACGTTCCCCTCCCCGTCGCTACAGAGCGATCTTATTCCCTATCTCTTCAGCAGCCTCCTTGAACTTACTCTCGTTCTGCTCGAGGTAGGCCAGATAGCTTTCCTCGTCCCAGATCTCTATATAGGTCTGAATTCCAAGAATGATGCACTCCTTCTTCAACTCGGCGAACTCTTTCAGAGTAGTCGGTATAATGATCCTTCCGGATCTGTCGATCTCGGTCTCCTGGGCCGGTGCAATAATTCGCCGCTGCATGAGCCTGGCCTTCTCCTGAAACAAGGAGGTGGATCCGATCAGACTTTGGGCGATTTTCTTCCATTCATCGTGAGAGAAAAGCCAGAGACATTTGTCCACACCCCGGGTCAACACAATAGAGTTGCCCGTGATATCGGCACGAATCCGAGAGGGAATCATCAATCTATTCTTATCATCGAGGGAATAGCGATATTCTCCGGTCAACATACCCTAACCTGCCACCTCTCTGGTAAAATCCCCCACTTTTTCCCACTTTTTATCTATACTATCCCATCTCGCGCAATTGTCAACATTCTTTTCTTCAGCATAGGGGAGATTTCTAACCAAAAAAGTGCATTTACTATATATTTGTTAGGCAAAACTTCCAAATTGACGGAGTAAAGAGA
>Ga0307379_10004102_pt1 | contig 20918 bp, 24 predicted proteins | sample UN2MG_FD_202237 | JGI IMG/M metagenome (GOLD analysis project Ga0307379, IMG submission 202237) | Soil microbial communities from Risofladan, Vaasa, Finland - UN-2 | ecosystem: Environmental > Terrestrial > Soil > Coastal area > Acid sulfate soil | place: Finland: Risofladan, Vaasa | collected... | reverse complement strand
CAGATCGAGGCGAGCGTGGTGCAAATCGACAAGAAGTTCGATCACAACATCCCGCAGCTCTGGGACCATTGGCAGGAACACTGCACAAAGGAGCACGGCGGAGCTTGTGGTCCGAAAGGAGGCTGACAATGCTGGAGATCAAGATCGGGATGGACAACTTCACGGGCGTGGCCTGCGGGGTTGGCTTCGAGGCGTCCATCGCGCGCGTGGACCTGCGCGAGGACGCGGTCCAGGTCAAACGGCTCAAGGCCCTGTTCCGCGGGACGACGGTCCGGAACCTGGACGCGGGAGCGGGGCACTCTGAAGCGGAGGCCCGGGTCGCGCAGGAGGCCGAGCAGTCCGCATTAGAGGCCCGGAGGCGGGCGAACGCGGCCCGACCCGGCCCAGTCCCCACCTCCCCCCAGAAAAACGCGTCTCCGGCGATCCTGGAGCATGTTCCCCAGGAGACTCCGCTGGCCGTCGGAGACATCGTCCTCGCCGACTACAAGGACGACATGCGCCGGGGGCGGATCGTGAAGGTGCTGGACAAAGGGCTTGTCCACGTAGCCATCGACGGCGACGACGCGAAGTACCGCGTCCTCGACGCAGAGAAGGTTGTCAAGGAGTAGGCCATGGGGGTCTTGGGAAGAACACCGCATTCGGTCGTGCTGAAACGGCCCAAGGTCGATCGCGACAGCGGCACAAACGCCACCAAGCTGAACTACGCTTCCCCAACATTGACCAAGACGGTCAAGGGGATGTTCCAGTCCCGCGGCGGCGAGTTGTCCATCAGCGAAGAGGGGCTCGCGCAGCCGTTCGATGCGGTCTTCTTCGCCAACGACTCCGACATTCGACAGAACGACCGGCTGGAGGTCGCGCTTCCCTTCTACACCGGGAACTTCGTCGTGGTCGTGGCCGAGCCGAAGGTCGAGCTCTCCGGCCGCTTCGACCACATGGAGACGTTCTTGCGGAAGGACGCCAGGCGATGAGCATGTCCGGGATGTTTGTGGCGTTGAAGGCGGTGCTCACCGTGGACGCTCCGTTACTCGCGGTCGTGCCGGTGAACAACATTCGGCCTGCGGAAGATCCGACCGAACCGGAGGCAGGCAACCTGCTCTACTACGGCTGGGCTTCGGGTTCCTGGGATGTGAAACGCAACAGAGGGGAGGGAGTGATCCGGATTGCCGCGGGGGCTGTCGACAACAACGTAGTTGCAGGGTCGATCTTGGACCTGGTCCGCGCGGCGCTTTCGGCTCGGAAGTTGTCGTATACAGGTGGGCCTGTGAGGGCCCATCTCTGGCAGGAGGAATCGGCCTTTACCGACGCTGGCACCACAGACAGCGCTCGGTTCTTGGCGGCGACGAATTATCGCGTACGTTGGATTGCGAACTAGCATGGCCAGCAAATCGCAAGGACCGTTGGTGTTCTTCAAGCGGGTGCGACGGGCAGCAACTGCCGCCAAGCCGTACTTGAAGCCCGGGGTCCAGCGAGGAATCGAGATCCTGAACGACAAGATCAAGGGTTTGATCGCCACCTCAAACCCATTGAACACCAGGGTTCTTCTCCAGAGGCTGGAAGTCGCGGTTCGTGAGTCGGCGTTCGCAGCGCTGCAAGTCGCCCAGCGGAACGTGCCGGTTGACAAAGGACGACTCCGGGCAAGCCTTAACGCTCGGCGCTTCACTTCGTTGATCTGGTCTGTGGGGACGAATGTTGTCTATGGTCGGTATGTGGAGGAGGGAACGCGGGCCGGAACCCGGAGCGGGCCGTTTATCGTACCGCGACGGGCACGCGCTCTCGCCTTTCGTTGGAAAAATGCACCGTCAGGCGTCCGTTCGCGGTTCCGGCGACGGCGTCGACGGTAGCAATGGCAGAAGGAGCAATCGATGGGCAGCTTCTATCAGGGAGGCTCGCCTTCCAACTACACGATCGGCGGCGTGAGGTTCTGGTTCAACCGCCTGGTCGATGACACTGTGTCGCCCAACCGGTACCAGGGGTACCAGGACATGGGCAACGTGGTCGACTCGAACCAGGAGCAGACGGTCGAGCTCCAGGACCACTACACGTCCAAGTCGGGTACGCGACGGAAGGACCGGTCTCTCGTCAAGCAGATCGAAGAGGACATCCTCTTCACGCTGGACGAAATCAGCACGGAGAACCTCCGCACGTTCTTCCGCGGTGGGGACGTGACGAACCGGATCGCGGTGCCGGCAACCGCGAGCGGCTGGGCCGCGACGACGGTGTATGCGGCAGGGGTCTGGGTCAAGGCGGTCGCAACGCCGGACAACCTGATCTACCTCTGCACCACCGGCGGTACGTCGGACGCGACCGAACCGACCTGGCCGACCGCCGAAGGCGGCACGGTGACGGACGGCACAGTCGTGTGGACGGCGTACGCTCGCGGCGTCCAGGTCGACGAGATCATGCAGCTCGTCGGAACTGAGCTCAGGATCCTCGGCAATTCGCTCAGCGCCGAGAACATCGTCGTCAAGGACATCACGGGCGTGACGACGCACACCCTCACCACCGACTACACGGTCGAGGCCGTGCTCGGCGGGTACTACGCAATCAAGAGGGTTGTGGGCGGTGGCATCACGGACGGCGATTTCGTCCGTGTCGGGTACGACTACGCGACCCGGCTGCGCAAGACCTTCTCCCCGGCAACCGAAACGGAGATCAAGGGCCAGGCCCTGTTCTTCGGCGTCTCGGACACGGGGAACGAGTTCATGCGCAGCATCGCGCTGGCGCAGATCGAACCCGAAGGCTCGTTCGCGCTGAACGACGACGACTGGTCGTCCTTCCAGCTGCGCCTGAAGATCCTGGACAACACGGCGGCGGTGCCGACCGCGCCGTTCGGGCTCTTCCACCACTTCGGCGTCGGGTCGGACATCTAGACGCAACTGGACAAGGGTCGGGAGGGGAACGCGGTCGCCAAGGCCGCCTCCCCTTCTCCCCCAGAAAGGACGAACGATGCCGGGTAAACCGAAGCCAGACCGGCTGGCGGTCGCGCTGGAGAAGAAGATCGTCGAACAGGAGCTGGCCGGAATGCAGCTCCAGATTTTCAAGTGGAACCTCAAGACGTCGTTGTTGCTGTCAGGCAAGCTCGGCACGATCATCACGAAGGTGATCGGCAATCTGCGGGGGCCGGATCCGATGAATGCCCTGCTCCAGAGCGACATCAGTGAACTGCTGTTGGAGCATTACGACAGCATCGTCGAGGTGTTGGCCGAGACCGTTCTGAGAGGCAACTTCGAGACTCTGGAGGAAGCGAAGGCCTGGGTGGAGGAGCTCGGGCTGGATGAAGCGCTCGCGCTGTTCCTGGTGATAGCAAAGCAGAACCTCCGCCCTTTAGTGGCAGCGATCGGGCGCGCGCGCGAAAGCGCAAAGCAAAACGCAAGCAGCGTAGCGCCCCCGAAGGAGTCGCAACCGCAGACCTGATCGCGGAGCTGCTGGCCGCTGGGCACACGTACGAGGCGGTGTACGAAAACTACACGATCGACGAGCTGGAGATTCACTACGAGGCGGCCCTGCGGAGGCAGGCCAAGGAGACGCAGAGGCAGGCGACTACGATCCGGATCGCGCAGTACGCCAGCCAGAAGCACTTCAAGGAGCACATGCGGAAGCTGGATGAGGTCTGGAAGAAGATCGAGCTGGCCGCCGGGCGGTCCATAAGCACGGCGAGCAGCTTCTTCGGAGGCGGGAAGGAGCAGCACCGTGGCAACGACTGAGGAATTCCTGATCCAGCTCGGGCTCGACCAGGCCTCCGTGCAGAAGGTTATCCAGCAGATCCAGCAGCTGAAGCAACAGGCTGACACGACCATCAACATCGACCTGCAAACCAACGCAACCCAGGTCGCCGGGGAGGTCGGCGAAGCCGCCAAGAAGGCCGCGCTCGACAGCGAGCAGGCGTTCGCACTCTGGGAAGACGGGATCCGGGACGTGCAGCAGGGCCTCTCGGATCTCAAGACCACCTTCATCGCGTTGAGCGGGGCCGCGGCTCTGATCTCGGGGGTGGGCATCGCGCAGGCGGCCGAAGAGTCGACGAACCTCGCCCGCGCCAACGTCATTCTCCAGCAATCGAGCGAGGAGCTCGCTAAGACGCAGGAGGATCTGCGCCGTGTGGCCGAAGAAACCGGGCTCACGTATGCACAGGTCTCGGCGGTGCTCTTCGACGTCGCCTCCGCCGGGTTCACGGGCCAGCGTGCTCTCGAAGCGACGGCGGCGGCTGCGCGGGCTGCAGTCCCGGCGGGCGTTTCCACAGCCGATGCCTTCAATGCCATCGCAACGGCGATGAACAACTTCGGGATCTCGGCCGAAGACGCAAGCGATCGGCTGGTCCGGATCTCGGACCTGGTCCGTGGCAATCTGGCTCAGGTGGCCAACGCCATCGGTCTCATCGCTCCGACGGCATCCTCTGCGGGAGTGTCGCTCGACGAGATCGGGGCCGCGTTCGCCACGATCACGAACAAGGGCGAGGACGCCACCGTTGCCGCGACGTTGCTGTTCAATGCCATCATAGCAATCATCAATCCGTCCGAGGAAGCTAAAAAGTCTTTGCAGGAAGCCGGGGTTGTCTTCGGAGCCGCAGCCTTCCAGTCCGAAGACTTCGCATCCAAACTCCAGAAGCTCAAGACCGCCGCGGACGAGGGTCGGATCAGCCTCGCCACGATCTTCGAACAACGCGCGCTCCGCGGGATCACGCCACTGATCACAGACCTGGACCAGTTCAATCGCAACATGGAGGCCGTCGGCGAATCCTCCGGGCGCACGCAGAAGGGCTTGGAGGACTTCTTCCAGAGTGTCGGTCCCCAGCTCACCCTGCTCAAGACGTCGGCGCTGAACCTCGCAACGGCGATCGGCGCGGACCTGCTCAACGCGCTCCAGCCTGTGATCACAGCCATGGCGACGTTCCTGACCGAGAATCGGGAGCTGCTGTCGTTCCTGACCAAGCTCCTGGTCGGGCTGGGGTCGTTGACGGCAGCGTGGTTGGCGTACCGGGCGGTGATGTTCCAGGTCTCGGCAGCCAGCAAGGTCCTCAACGGCTTGATCCGGGCGACGGGAGCGGTCCTGTCCTTCGAAGGGGCGTCGCTGAAGGCGAACGTGGCAGCGTGGTACACGAAGCTGACCGCGGAGACCGCAGTCGCGCAGTCCCCGGTGCTCCGGGCGATCCGCGCAGTCATCGGCTTCCTCTCCGAAGAGACCGGGGTGGTGGCTGCGAACGCAGCGGCCTGGCTCAAGAACATGGCGGCCCGCAGCGTGGAGGCCTTGCGGGCGTTCTGGATTGCTGTCGCCCAGATCATCCGCACTCTCACCCAGGAAACCGTCGCCGTTCTCGCTGCCGCGAAGGCGCACGGGGTTCGGGCATTTGCCGTGGCCGCAGGCAGCAAGGCCACTTTGGCATTGACCCGTATCCTGAAGATCAACGTGGCGACCATGAGCGTGGCGGGCACCGCGGCAGCAGCGCTCGGAGCTGCAATCGTGGGTTGGGAACTGGGCAAGGCAATCAACGACTGGGTGGACTTCGAAGACGCGGTCAAGAAGGCGGCCAGAGGGTCCGCCTCCGGGATTGACAAAGTCAAGGTTGCGCTCCTCGGCATGATCCCGATCGTGGGCCAGGTCATCGCCTACAACACCGCAGCGGGGGCCGCCGCAAAGCGACAGTCGCAGACCATGACCGAGCAACAGAAGCAGACTCTCCTCGCCAGCGAGGCCATGGAAGCCTACAACCGCCTCCTCGCTGCCGGCATCGAGCACGGCAGAGCCTACGCGGCAGCGCTGGGAAACACGGCGGCCGAACTCGAAGCACTTCAGATCCTGGAGGAGCGAGGCAAGGCCACCATCGCGGACATCGCCAGGCGGGTGCAGCTGCAGACCGAAGAAGCCGCCCGGATCCGGGCCATCAACGACGCGAAGCAGGACTCCATCGCCTTGGACCAGGTCCTTGCCAAGTCGGCCGTCACCATCCAGCGAACCCAGGAGGAGTGGGAGAAGATCGTCAAACGGGTCCGGGACGAGTACGCCAAGCTGCAGGTGGGCGGGCTGGCCCCGCTGATCGCGGAAGGCGAACGCTTCAACGCCGAGTTCAACGTCACGGTCGAGCGTCTCAAAGCCTATGCCGCGACCGTCAGCGTCCAGAAGCAGGCCCTCTCCGAGATCATGAGCCGCGAGGTCTTCGACAAGGCGGCCTTCGACAACGCGAACAAAGGCCTGCAGGAAGCCCAGACGCAACTCCAGGCGACCTACACCAATCTCGGGCAGAATCTCGCTGCGACCCGCAACACCATCATCCAGACCGGCAACCAATACGTGGCAGAGCTCCGTCAGCAAGCCGAACAAGAGGCCAGCATCTTCGAGGAAGCCGCCCGGCGGGAGATCGCCGCCGAACAGCAGAAGCTCGCCGAGCTCACCCGGCTCATGGACGAGTTCATCTCCCAGAGAGACCGGGCCGTGGCTGCTCTCGACAGTTTCATCAGCCGTATCGAGCAGGCCCAGCTACGTCGCCAGGATCCGGCGCTGGCCGAAGCCGTCCAGCTTGAGAAGGACTTCAACAAGGCCATCGAAGACGGGATCCCGTCCGCCGAGCAGCAGGCCCGGGCGCTTCAGCTGCTGGGGGAGGAGCTCGCCCGGTTGGCTGGGCCGACGCAGGAAGAGACCCGGCTGCTCGAACAGCTGGCGAAGGTGCAGGCCGATCTCCAGACCGTCGAGAGCGGGTCCGCCGAGGAGAATCGGCTGCTTGAGGAGCAAAAGCGGTTGCAAGAAGCCGTCGGAGCCGAACAGGCCAAGCGCGCGGAGCGCGAGAAGCTCGTCGGCGAGGAGCTCGAACGCGCCAACAAGGCGGCCGACGAGGCCCGGGCGCTCTACGAGCAGCGCGAGAAGTCGATCCTCGACCTGGAGACGCAGCGACAGTCCATCCTCCAGAATATCCAGACGATCGAGGACGGGATCAAGATCAAGCAGGAGGAGATCAACCAGGCCCTCGACGAACAGGTCAAGAAGGCGCAGAAGTTCGTCGACCTGCAGTTGCAGATGCTGGCCAACGCCAAGAACCTCGCGGATCAGGCGAGCGCGGCGCTGCTCACCGACGCAACCACCCAGACACCCGAGCAGCAAGAGGCCATCAGCCAAGCCAGCACCCAGTTCAAGGAGAGCTTCCAAGCCGCCCAAGAGGCTGCCACCAGCGGCCAGGTCGAGCAGGGCAACCTCGAAGGTGACATCGACGCGATTCGGCAGCAGTCCGAGTCGGTCCTGAAGTGGCTGGAGGACCTGCGGACCCAGCTCACTCCGGTGGCCGAGGAATTGGCGTCGAATGGCGAGGCCCTGGTCCCGGCGGCGCAGGCCGTGCAAGACGCGTATCAGGGGCTGGAGCAGGCCTTCCAGCCGTCGCAAGACGCGATCCAGGACATGCTCACCGCGACCCAGCGATTCGCACCACAGATCGAATCGTTCAGCGAGACCGTCGCCTCGGGCATGCAGAAACAGAGCCAGCGGCTTGATCAGACAACCGACCGGCTGGCTGACGTGGAGAGCCGCGTGGCGCAGCTCTCGCAAACCGGAGGCGGTTCGAACGGCCTCCAGCGATAGGAGACGACCATGTCGATCGCGTCAGGAACATACTTCTACGGCGGGGCCGGAACGTACGCAGACCTACGGGCCGCGCTCGCCGACATCGATTCCGGAGGGCTCACAGGCGATCTCACCCTCATGCAGCTGGGTGAGTGCACCATCACGGGTGGGATAATCCGCGACTTGGATCTCAACGGGTACACCCTCACAATCGATTCGGCCAAGCCTTCCCGGGGGAAGTGGCGAGAGGGCTTCGTGACGTACTTCAACGACGGGGTCTCCGTGGCCGCGCACTTAGCGATCACTGTCACCGGCGCGGGCATCATCCGTATCCAAAATCAATGTTGGCAGCGGATCGCGGCCCCGTGGAATTCGGCGACCGGCATGCTGATCTTGTACAACACGAGCGGCGGGGTGCCGATCCTTTTCGTCCAGGACTCGCTCTTCCTGGGTGGTGGCTACGAGGGCAGCGGCCTGAGCACGCAGGACACCGTCGCCCAGCACTACGTCAACAGCGCGTTCATCGGTTTCGGTTCGTCCGGGGGTGGCCCGAGCACCTGTCTGCAGGTCAACGGGGGCGGGACGGGCGGCGCGCCGTTCGTCGAGCATTGCGCTTTCAAGGGCGAGTACTACGGACTGTTGATCGAGGGGAACCAGGCCGAACTGCACAACAACTGGTTCACCGGATCGACCTATGGCGACATCCAAACGGCAGCCTGGACGTCGGTGACCGGGCAGGGCAACTTCAGCCGCGACGGTTCAGTCGCCAACATCGACGGCGATCACAACCATGCCAACTACACGGCGCTTGAAGACGACCTGGAGTCGGTGACGGGGTCGTCGGATCTGTTCGGGGTGCCGGTGGTCGGCAGTCGCCTGGCTTCCGGCGGGACTCTGCCGTTGGATCCTCTGGCCGCGCTCGACGTCGAGGGCAAGCCGCGACCCGGCTCGGGCCGGGGGATCGCGGTGGGGCCGTGCGGGCCGCGGGAGATCTTGCGGGAGCACTGGCCTTCGCGAAAGCGCTTCAGGATCGACGGGGACATGCTCGGGGTCTCGGGGGTGCAGCAGCTCGCCCTGAGCCACCACGTCGAAGGCTTCACGGCGGTCTTCGAAGGCGCTCGCTCCGATGGCGGGGACGTGCGGATCAGCTCCGACCGCTACGGGCTGAACCAGCTCCCTGTCGACATCGTCAGCTGGGATCGAGAGGCGGGGACGTGCCTGCTGTGGTTCAAGGCGACGGTGACCGCGGGCGAGGACTACGACTTCTGGGTCTGGTTCGGGGACCACAACGCCGCGAGGCCGCTCGACATCGACGACTACGGTCAGTTCAACGTCTGGACCAACTTCGCGTTCGTGGCCCACTGCGTCGAAGATCCTGCGGACGGCTGGCTGAAGGACTCTTCGCTGTACAAGCACTACGGGCGGTTCATCTCCGCCGACGCAACGACCTGGCAGGACGGGATCGCGGGAGGCCTGAGCAAGCCTGTGGGCCGGTCGTATTGGATGGGCGGGGTGTCGGGGGTGTATGCGGTTCTGCCGGCGGGGTACTACCTCAACGCGGGAACCTCGGCCCTGGCGCATGCCTACGTCTACCGCCAGACCGCCGACGCAGGCACCCTCCTCGACATCGAGGGGGCCGGGGCCGTGCTCGACCGGTTCGAATGGCAGGTGCAAGGCTCGCCCGGGCCGCAACAGCTCAACTACCGCATGCCGGACGCCAACAACTACAGCGGCACCAGCGGAACCAACGTCGGCTACTACGATCCGCACCAGCTCGGAGCCGTTATCGAGCAGACCGGCTCCAACAACAGGCGTTTCTACCTCGACGGAGCCGCGGACGGGGCCGCCTCCGAAACGCACGCGGGCGCATTCACCGGCAGCGACAGCGCGGTGGCGCAGTTGGGCAACGCGTCGGAAGCCTCGGACCATTTCGAGGGCTACGTCCAGGAGATCTGGCTCGCCCGCAATCCGCAACAGAAGGTCGAAGGCTACTTCGCAACGCTCTACGCCAACCTCAACGGCGTGGCCACGTTCTTCATCGCCGCGACCCAAGCCGACCAGGACGGTGAGCGGTCCTTCGCCTTCGACACCATCGACTACGGCGCGCTCAACCTCGAAGGCACCGACTTCTACCTGTCCTTCTCCAGAGAAGCGCCCGGGGGCCTGGCGATCACGCTCAACGCGATCTGGGAAGCGGCTGGACAGGAAGCGGAGTACGGCCTCGGCAAGCGTCAGGCGGTCGAGCGAAGGCTCCGGGACCTGGCGGCCATGGTCGGCGCGCAGGGCAAGTTGACGCTTGACGCGGGGACTTCCTGGGAGCAGGTCTTCCACGGCCTGACGCTCCTCGCGGTCGACTCCTCGGTCGTCGACAACAACACCGCGATCGAATACAGCCTGACGTTCGGGTCGGTGGCGACGGGGGCCGGAACCCTGCTCGCCCGGGAGCTGCAGTTCGGCGACTACGTGCTCAACGCGGAGAACTACCTGGTCGAATACGGGGCGGCTGACCGGACCGCGTTCAAGAACGTCTTCCGCGCTGCTCCGATCCGCATCCCGTCCGGGCCGCCGCTCAAGGTTGTTCGGATCACGGCTCTGCTGGCTTCGACCGGGGGCCGCGGAGGGCTGGACTCGCGGCAGCGGGTCGAACAGCTCTTCAAGAACCTGTCTTGGAGCTTGCTCGGAACAGAAGGCCCGTTGACAATAGACGGCAAGAGCGAGGGAACCGCACACCTGGCGTCGGTTCAGGCAGGGAATCTGTCCGTTCCGGACCGGGTCGCGGTCGACCTTGAGTTCATCACAGGCTACGGGAGCTAGCAGACATGGCAATTGAACTGGCAACGCGAGACCGCGTAACGGTCCTGTCTCTCCAGAGAGGGCTGAACCAAGCCGCGGTGCTCACCGCTCGGGAAGAGCGAAAGGTTGACGACCCTGCGGTGCTCGCGGTTGGCACCGAGGTGCAATACACCGACCCTGATCTGGGGCTGGTCTTTTTCGGACGCATAGTTGCGATCCGCAAAAGCTTCAGCGACGGAGAGGGTGTCACGTACGAATGCGCAGACCCATATCGAACGCTCGCCAAGCAACCCGCGCTTCTGGGCAACAGCACGCGCATTCGGATCTTCGAAGGCCGTGATTCTGACTTGCTGGCTGCCAACATCCTCAATGGCCTGCCATCCGGAACGCTGCCGGGCGGTTTCGACACCACCGCGCTCAGCGGCTACGCGATGACGAAGCAGGACAAGGCAGGGCAGTCGGTCGACACCTGGCTCGATGCGATCATGAAGCTGACTGGCGACATCGTGGCATGGGTCGAACCAAACGCAGGGAGCCCGAAACTCTGGTTCAGGGAGTACGAGAGCCAGCCCGACCTTGCTCTGCAGATCGGCGATTACGAGGTGGTTCAGCCCGTCAAGGACGGCGATCCCTTGCTCGTCGATGCGCAGCTCGGGCAGTCGCTCGACAAGAAATACCGAGGAGTTCGAGTCGAAGGCTGCGGGACTTGGGAGCGCTTTGTTGACAAATTCATCGAAGGCACCTTGATCAGCGGTGATGCGAGCACGATGACGTACGAGTACAGATTCATTCTCCCCGAGGAATTTGCGACAGGGCGTTACATGCTCGACGCCGAAACTTGCCAAGAATACACCGAGGCGAAGTTCTTGATCGGCTATAGTGGAGCGAATCCAATCTCGTACCACATTCCTGGGCTGCCTATCTCGTACGATGACGCGACGGGGGAGTACTTCTTCCCCTTGTTGCTGCGCCGTATGGGGATCTTCTTCGACTACCCGCCTCCTGTCCCGATCGTCTCAGGCTATTTCACGTACACCGGTTGGACGGGTCCGAGCGCGATTGAAGTTGTCTCAAGTGATCCGAACCTGGCGGGCGAGGGATTGTTCGTGATGCAACGCAACGACATGGTCGTCTACGTGAGCGCAGACTATTCCCTGAACGACACGCCGAAGATGACCGCGCTTGCTGCCGAGCTCTACGACAGGCACAGCGGGGCCGCGGACGCCTTTGGCTCAGCCGCGGTGCACATCAAGGGCCTGAACCCTGATGTGGTTCTCGGAGCGCGGTTGACCAATTCGCAGTTCAACTTCGCGCGCATCCGTTCGATCCGCTACGACTTCGTCGCCCGGAACATGGACTTCGAGTGCTCAGACCTGCCTGTCCGCGAGGCGGTCGAGAACGCCAAGAAGCGCAGCCAGCTCAACACCGAGGACGGCGACAACTGGTGGACGAATCACGAGCGCGAAGAATCGTGCATGTGCTTAAAGGCCATGTACGTGGACGAGAACGGCACAGGAAGTCAGGGAGATGACGGCGATGATGGCGGTGGCTTTGACTGTATACAGGGGCAGTGCGTTCCTCACGCCGGGCCGTTCGCAACCGCGGGCTATGCCACTTTCAACGAGTGTGACCGCTTCTGCGAAGAGAAATCTTGGGACTTCGTCCCGTGCGCAGGGTGTCTCCCTTCTGAAGACCAAGGCTTCGGGCAGTACGCCGATCTCGCAGCCTGCCAAAACGATCATCCGGAAGGGCCGTTCGCTCCGGAGTACGACTGCGGCGGGTTCAGCGGAACGCATTCTCTGGGAGATGGACAGATCGGCGGTGGCGCTGACTGGGACTGCCCGAACGGCGTCAAACGGATCACTACCGATCGCAACGGAGCAATCAGCAACGTTGAGTGTCTGCCGTAGGAGGGAGGGGCTGTCATGGGTTGCAAGCCCTGTGCACAAAAGCGTCGTGAACAAGGCAAAGAGCTGGTGATCGTCGCGGGGAGGCCGGTCGAGCTGGTAATTGAAGCCGCACAGGAAGCTCCTCCAGAAGACAAGCGCCAGGTGCTCAAGGGGGTGTATGATTTCCTTGCGCCCTCGGCAGGACACGGTGATTCGCTCGGAATTGGCGACACGATCCTGCATGGCGTTATTACGCAAGCTCTCGCACGAAAGCTGGATTTCGATGTTCGCTTTGTCACGGTGGATCACAAGCGTGGCTGGGCTGAGCTGTCTTCGGCCGGGCTGCAAACTGGTGATCTGAACGACGATGTCCGCGGAGAATTCGGTGCCAATTCGAGCACGTTGAACACCGTTCAGTTCGACGCCACCTGCATCGAGAGCAAGCGCAACAGACACCAACAGTACGCTGCGCATTTTCAGGTTCAACTCGAAGAGGTCGAGCACTGGGAACGCCCGATTCGAAAACTCGCGCTCGACAAAGCAACGACGTACTTCCGAAAACTACGCGAGCAAGGCCGCATAGTAGTCGCGCTGTGTCCATTCGCGGCGCGCCAGACCCGGACCTGGCCTATGAGGCACTGGTATCAACTGTTGCTCGCGTTCCGAGAGCGAAAGATCGCAGTCATAATAATCGACCATCCGCGCCCGATCGGACAGCGATCACCGGCTCGGCATCTTCCTGCGCGGGCCTACGTGTCACAAGAGCCTCACGAAACCGCGGCGATGTTGTCCATGGTGGACTTGATCGTGAGCGCGGATTCAGGGATGGCGCACCTTGGCGGCTGGCTTGGAACGCCGACACTTGCGCTCTGTGGCCCTACGAGAGGGGAGGTTGTTTTCGGGGGCTGGAAGACGGTTGATTGGATGCGCGCGCCGTGCCACCAGGAGGAGGGGTGTGTCTGGCTCCCGTCGTATGGGTTCCAGAAGTGGTGCTCCTTCGGCTGTGACGCGCTTGAAAACTTGAAACCGGCGGACGTGATGGCACGCGCGCTCGCCTCGATAGCCAAGAGAAGGGAACTGTGATGCTGAAGCACTGGAGGCGGGCTGCGATGATCCTTGCGGTTCTGCTCATGACGATCCTCATGCCTGTTCTCGCGTACGGACAAGAAGCACCCGAGGAGGCTGTTGATCTCGTGGCTGCGATCGCGGAGGACAAGGGCGTTGGTGTTCTGGATGCGATCCCTGGCGACGGGCTTGGCCAGATTGTCAGTCTTGTGATCGCATTGATGTTCGCCTGGCTGGCCAAGAAAACTGTCGGCAAGGAATGGCTCAAGGCGCTCCTCGACGGACTGGAGGTCGGCGTCAATAACGCCTGGGAGGAATATGTCAAGGAGAAGAAGCAAGGCGGCAAGAAGCTGAAAGAAGATGAGAAGCAAAAGGCGCGCGAACTGGCGCTTGACCGGGCTAAATCCGTGATGGGGGTCGGGGCTAAAATTCTGCTCGCGACCACGCCACAGGCCAAGGTCATGGCGCTCATTTCAGGCCTCGTTAATCGCCGAAAGCGCGAAGCGGCGGGGGTGAAGAAGTGAAGGCGCTGGCAGTAACATACGACGACCGGCCCTTCGTCATCGAGTACTGCCGGGAGAACGCAGCTCGCTTTGAGCTGCTGAACGGAATTCCGGCGCAGGTGATCCCGGTCGATGCCTGGCCGCGAGTCCACGAACCGATGTATGGCAAGCTCTGGCTTTGGGAGCTGGTGCCGAAGGGTGTTGACTACTTGATCTGGTTCGACAGCGACGTTCTCCCGGTCCGGCCTTTCGGAGACCTTCCGTCAGCGCCGATGGGGATGGTCTGCGACAACAAGGATTGGGTCAAGCGCGATCTCTGGACGTCGTGCCCTACGATTTGCGGCTGTTGGCCGTACTTCAACACGGGCGTGATCCTGATGCGTCGCGACGCGGAGTCGATCCTTGTTGCTGCCAGAGAACACCTGCCGAAGGACGGGCCGGAACGCGCGCGGTGGGCTGGGTTGTCCGACCAGAACGCCATCAACCGTGAACTTCAGCTGCGCGGCGTCCAGCAGTGGTGCGCCCGGCTCCCCGACAGCTTCAACCACCACAGCGGCATCAACCGGGGGTCGCCGTCTTCGGCCATGATGCTCCATCTCTCGCGGCATCCACGGATCCCTGACAAGTGGTGGGTGATGGAACTGCTCCTGAACGCGATGCCGCGCGAGGGACTCCTTTCCAGAATCCCCGTTCCAGGCCAACCTCGGGTGGTGGTTTCGCAATAAATCCTATTTTCCGCGGGGTGAGGGTGTGGACTCGCCCCGCGTTTTCCTCTTCTTTATTATTAAAATAAAAAATTACTTTAGTCAAATTAAGAAAGACGTTGCAAAAGCGGCGGGAGCTCTACACACCCTTCACCAGCAAAAAATAGGATTTATTTCTAAACCCAGCCGTTTGGCGATTCAAGTCATGGCGCTGGAGCGAATCGCCAAACGGATCGATTTTGGCACAAAGTTGTGAAATTTTCGGCCAAAATCCAGAAAAAGGTTTTGCAATTCTCAATCTTTAGGTTAAAATGCAGGTGTCGGGGTTGAAGGGGTGGCCCCGCGAGGAGAGGAAGCGAACGATGGAACGGATGCCCGCAGAGATGGTCGAAGACGTCACCAGCATCGTGGCGCGCAGCACGGACGGCGTTTCTCCGCGACAGATTCTTGATTCGCTGCGCGGCAGCATACGCGCGGTGGTCCCCGCTCCGGCGAGCGGGCGGCGTTGGAGCAACATCAACGAGGCCTGGTTCGAGATTGCCCTGCTCGACCTGGCCGCTGGTGGCAGCCGCGTCGTGATGGAGAAGCGCGGTCGCAGGCAGCGGTATTTCGTCGAGGAGGTCGCGTAGCACGGGTGTCGGAGAGCAGAGAGCTCTAGGAAAGGAAGCGAACAATGAAGCGCGCGAAGAAGGCTGTGAACTCGATCCGCAGTGGGCTGGACCGGGAGGCATCGGTGGACGCACGGGTGACGGCGATCACGTTGGACTCCAAGAAGCTGACCGGGATGGTCTGTGCGGCGCTCGAAGCCGCCGGTTTCGAGACCGCCGTCAACATCCGGGCCGAGCGCATACTGGCGGGTTGCGAGGGCCGGACCTGCTCCGAACGCCTGATCGAGATCCGCCCGCAGGACGACATGGCGGGTCGGCGGCTGCGCGCCAAGCTGGTCGTCGGTCCGCAGCGCCGCCGGGACCACTGGTCGTCCGACTACACGACGCACGTCGGCGCGGAACTGCTCGTTTTCAATTGCGACGCCTCGCGCTCGACCGCGCGCTACACCACCCACCGACTCGACCTGATCGTCAAGAAGATCGTCGCCGCGATCACCGAAGCCTCGCGGATCTTCGACCTGGCGATCGCGGACCGGGCCGCCCGCGTGGAGCAGACGCAGATCCAGGCCGAGGCACTCGTCGAGAACTTCCCCGAGGCCGACGGCTGGACGGGGGCCGCCGGTTCGTTGGCGCGGTCGAAGTCGCTCGTCCCGACGGACGGGGCCGCGGACGTTCGCGCATGCCTGTCGGTCGCCCCGAACGGACACGGGCTGTTCGGCATCCAGCTCGCCGGTTCCTACCTCAGCGCGTCCGAGGTCCGGCAGCTTGCAGCCTTCCTCCAGAAGATGGTCGACCGCGCGCAGGCGTAGGCCCGGGGCCGGGGGCCGGAGGAACTTGTTGTGAAAAAAGTTGCTGAAATCCTGAAAAAGGTTTTGCAATCCCCGTCGGCCGGGTTATAATAGCTGTGTCGGGCCGACTGGGTGGCCCGAGGAAAGGAAGCGAACGGTGGAAGCGAACGAGAAGGTCATCGAGAAGATCCACAAGATCCTCAAGCTGGGCAAGGACGCGAGCGCGACCGAGGGCGAGGCCCTCAATGCGGTGGCGCTGGCGCAGCGGCTGTTGGCGAAGCACAACCTCGCGATGGCCGACGTCGAGTCGTACGGCGAGCGGCTGTCGGACAAGCGGGCGGAGAAGGAGTGGAAGCGCGACGTCGCCGAAGCCGCGAAGCCTCGTCAGTTCTTCTCGCAGTTCGAGCAGTACATCCAGGGGGCCGTCCAGGACCTGTGCGGGGTGAAGGCCGTTCTCTTCCGCAACCGCGGCCCGAACGGGCGGACCCAGGTCCGGCTGACGTTCATCGGCGAGCAGGCCGACACGGCGGTTGCCTGCGCGCTGTACATCGACTTGATTAAGCTTTGCAAGCGTTGCGCGCACGAGTACGCAGGGCAGGGTTGGTCTCCGGTGCACCGCTCGTACGCCGAGGGTTGGGGGATCGCCGTGCGTCGCAAGGCCGCGGAGACGCAGACGCAGCAAGCCACCGGGTTGGACGACCGCGAGCAACAGCAGTACGCGATCATCGTGCGGAGCAAGGCCGCCTGGCTCGCCGAGCAGTTGGCCGCCGCGTTCCCGAACTTGGTGCAGCTGAAGATCCAGTCGCGCGGCAAGCAGGATTGCGCGGCCCGCGAGGCGGGGTATCAGCGCGGGAAGCAGACTAACTTGTCGACGAAGGTGTTCGAATCGTAGGCGTAGGCCAGGAAGCTCTCGAAAGGAGCCAGCCATGATCAGTGTGATGTGGAAGAACGCCGTGAAGCTCAGCCGCAACGATCTCTCGACCGAGGTGCCGGTCCGCACGAACGTGTCCGAGCGCTGGAAGGGCGTCGCCCACCGCGAGCTCGCGGACGGGATCTTGGCGTCGCTGGAGAGCCAGGGAATCGGCGTGACAAGCGAGGTGTGGTACGTGGACCGGGGCGGGAACCTGATGGTCGGCGGGCTGGGGCTGTCGCTCCCGAAGCGCGCGGGCCTCGCGAAGCTCAAGGGGATGGAGTACGCGATGGGCATCCTCCACTCCAACGACGGGCGCAAGGCCATTCGGATCGCCGCGGGCGCGCGCGTGATGATCTGCAGCAACGGCGTCCTGACCGGCAGCTTCCTTGTCCAGAAGAAGCACACCAAGCACCTGGAGCTCCAGGCCAACCTCGACAACGGCGTCGAGCGGCTCGTCGGCGAACTGGGGGCGACGCAGACGTTCGTCGACGACCTGAAGAATCTGAAGCTCGGACCGGCCCGCGTGGACGAGATCGCAATGGAGGTCGGACGGCAGCACCTCCTCCCGTGGAGCGCGGTCGGCAAGGTCGACGCCGAGTACCGCAACCCGTCCTTCGACGAGTTTAAGGAGTTCAACGGCACGGGCTGGGGCTGGTACAACGCGTACAACTACGTGCTCCAGCAGGTCTCGCCCGACCGGCAGCTCCGGTCGCTCGACGAGGTCCGGCCGATCATCTTCCCCCAGAAGTAGGCCCGCGCACCTCGACCCGTCCCCCGTCGATCGTATGGCGGGGGCGCGGTCGGGGCCTGGGGGCCGCCGAACGGGATCGGGACAGGAAGGAGCGCGGCATGTCGAAGAAGCAGCCGGAACCGCGGAACGAACTGGAGGCTCTGCAGCAGATGAAGCTGCCGGAGCTGCTGCAGTTCGCGGAGCGGCACAGAATGGAGCTGCACGGGATGGCTCGCTTGAACGAGGAAGCCGCCCGCAAGGAGATCGTCGTGCAGTTGGGCGGGGAGGACTACTAGCCATGAGGACCATGCTTCTGGGAGCGACCGTCAGGATCGACAACGACCGCCACCGCAAGAGCCTCGCCGACTTCGTCGGGCAGAGCGGGTGCGTGGTGGCGGTGGCGCACGACGGGCAGGCGTTCCGCTTGATCGTCGGGATTGGTTCGAAGCTCGTCGAAGTCGGGACGTGGGAAGTCGACGTGCTCACGATGCGGGCCGGTTGTCTGGGCGAGGCGGGGGGTGCGCCCCGCGTGGTGAAGGCCGATCCGCGCGACGACGACGAGGCGATCGAGCGCGCTGCCAAAGGAGACTGGTAGCCATGATCGATCTCGCCTTCGTGCGCGCCGGGCGCGCGGTCTTCACGGTCGGCAGTCCCAAGGGCCAGCACTACACGTACCGCGTCGTGCACAAGACGAGCGCGAAGTACGGCGACAGCTGGTTCGTGTACGTCCTCACGGGCAGGGACAACGAGGGCGACTATACGTACGTGGGCGTGCTCAACTGGCGCGAGCATGTGCACCTGACCCGCGCGTCGAAGTACCGCCCCGACTCGCAGCCGGTCAAGGTCTTCAACTGGGCCATGCGCGTCATCCAGAATCTCACGCCGCTTCCCGTCGGCTACACGATTCAGCACGCCGGGAAGTGCGGGCGGTGCGGACGCACGCTCACGGACCCGACTTCAATTGCGACCGGGATCGGCCCGGTCTGCTCAAGGTACTAGGGAAGGAAGCATCATGTCGAAGAAGAACGAGAAGGTGATTCTCACGCAGGCCAGTGAGGGCGACAAGTACGTCGTCGAGATCGTGCGGTCGTGCGACAACGAGTCGACCGACATCGTGATCGATACGGTCGGTGCCCGGGGCCTGAGCAAGCGCGAAGCGGAGAATGTCGAAGACGGGCTGAACATCATCCTCAACCACGAGAAGTTCTGGACGCGTGTCGTCGAGAAGAAGTAGCCCACCCCAATCCCCACCAACCACGGCGGCCTTCTCCATTGCACCGGAGCGGGCCGCCGCTCGCCTTGAAAAATAAACTTGCGAAATCCAGAAAAAGGTTTTGCAATTCTTCCCACGCGGGTTAGAATGTTGGTGAATGGAGGTTGCAATGGTGATCGCGATGGTCGGGATGGTCCTGGCGACGTTGCTCATAATGCTTCCGAATCTTGAGAGGAAGGGTTAACCATGGAGCTGCATGAATTCAGCCGGAACGACGCGGAGTGCTTCGGCGGCGCAGAGCCGTTCAGCGACGGATCGAAGCCGTTGATCGGCGATCTGGATGACGGTTGGACGACGGTCGTCTTTGATCGGAACGGCGCGGGCGCGTTGCTCGGAGACGAGCACGACGAAGGCGGCGGGTGGATTCTGGAAGACGCGACCATGACTCCCGCGAAGGCGCGGGTCATTGCGCGCGGGATCGCGACGAAGCAGGACATCGTCAACCTTGGGTTCAAACCGCTCTAGCCTTCGACCCTCCACACCCTCCTCCTCCAGAAGAGGGGGCCGGGCGCGGGAGGCCGAGGGGGCCGCCCGGATCGTTGTGAAAAAAGTTGTTGAAATCGTGAAAAAGGTTTTGCAATTCTTCCCGAGCAGGTTACAATGTAGGTAGAATGGAGGTCGTGATGAGGAAGAATGCGAAGCGGACGAGGCTGAACCCGGTGCGGGTCGCGACGGTCCATCGGCGGGTCGAGGGCGTGAAGCGCATCCGGCAGATCATCGAGTGGGCGCGCGGCGCGCGCTGGGGTTTCACCGCGCTCGTCACGATGGACGACGGCGCGAAGCGCGAGTTCATCTTCACCTACTTCGAGTCCGACTACCGTCGCGAGGACGTCAAGGAACTGCGGGCCTAGAGGCCCTGGAAAGATCGGAGACCAACATGACGAAGTTCGAAATCGCGAAGATCCTGGCGACCCGCGAAGCGAAACTGTACCAGCTGCAGGAGGGGGCGCGCGCATCCGAGGCAGTCGCCCGCACTCCGGAACTGCGCGAGATGTTCCACGCTGCGGCCCGTGACTATGGGATCAGCGCCACCGAGGTGCAGATGCTCCGCGATGAGCTCGGCATCCCGGCGCACATCTGGAACCGCGCGCGAGGGCAGGCGGATGCCGAACGCTGCCAGGCGTTGCGCGCGTAGGCTGCCCCGACCCGGGGCTTGCCTCTCCGCGATGCGGGGGCGCAAGCCGGGGCCATGGTGGTCCTGGAAGGAAGCCGCAGGAAAGGAAGTAAGCCATGAAGAGTCTCGAAACGCTGGGTCGCCAGGGCCTCCTCGATTTCGCCAAGAAGCATGGGATCAAGCTGAGCAAGGCCGCGCGCAGTAACATGGGCACGCTGAAGGCCGCGATCGCGAAGGTCGCGGAGCCGAAGCCCGAGGCCCCCGCGAAGGCCCTGAAGGCCGCGATCGCGAAGGCCCTGAAGGCCCCGGAGGCCCTGAAGGCCCCGAAGGCCGCGAAGGCCGCGAAGGAGACGAAGCGCGGCAAGCAGGGCCAGATCGTCCGGTCGGTCGAGGGCGTTGGCGTGCAGGCGATGTGGCAGAGGCTCTTCCTCCAGAACGAGGAGGCCTGGGCCGGGCGACAGCAGAAGCTCCTGCTCTCCGACGAGCAGATCACCGAGGCCATGCGGTCCGCGTTCCCGGGCCGCGAGTCGGCGATCTTCACCGAGGTCCGTCGGGTGCGGGCGCGGTGGAACCGCGGGGCGTGGGGTTCGTCGCTGAAGGAGGACCGGCCGACGTCGTACCGGTACGTGCTGAACGGCGACGGCAAGTTCCACCGCACGGGCTCCCGCGGCAACCCGATCGAGTAGATTCAATCGAGGAGGAAGGGCCGGGGATTGCAAATTCCCGGCTTTTCCTTTTGCAATTGGTGCTGGAGCGGTTACAATAACGATGGAGGTTGCGATGGCGTCGAAGCTCAAATCGCGATACGGGTTGACGGCCCAGGACTATCGGGCCTGGAAAGAGGAGTGCCCGAACTGCAAGAGCACGAGCATGTTTCATTCGGGCTGCTCCGCCGGGACGCACCAAGAGTGCTACGAATGCGGCTACAAGTGGCGCTTCACGACGAGGGCGCTGGCCCGCTGCACAGAGGACGAGTACAATGCGCGTTTGGCGCAGCTG
>Ga0307379_10004101_pt1 | contig 20920 bp, 18 predicted proteins | sample UN2MG_FD_202237 | JGI IMG/M metagenome (GOLD analysis project Ga0307379, IMG submission 202237) | Soil microbial communities from Risofladan, Vaasa, Finland - UN-2 | ecosystem: Environmental > Terrestrial > Soil > Coastal area > Acid sulfate soil | place: Finland: Risofladan, Vaasa | collected... | reverse complement strand
TATTTGCTATTAGCAATTATAAAGTATTAGAAATTATTTGTCAAGTAAATTTTAAAAAAAATTTTAAATTTTTTAAAAAGTTTGATCTTAGGGTGGGCTGTTCTTAAAGAAGGCAAATACCAAAGATCTGTTTTTGGTATTATACACAGTAAGTAAGGTGTGATAAAATAAATAATATTAATCAATATCGAGTATATCGTATCGCGTATCGAGTAAAGAGAAATATTTTTAAATTCAGGAATTAAAAAAGTTTTTACTAATATATTAATATGTCCAGGGTTTATACTCGAAAATGATAGCGAAATTAGTATTTTGCCGGGGGATAAAATGAAAGATAAACCAGTGCGGTTAGAAGAAGATCATAAGCTTATTATAAAAAGTTATTCTCATCGGGGAGAAGGGATCGGCAGAGTTAATAATTTTACCGTTTTTGTACCCGGGGCAATTCTTGGGGAAAGAGTAAGGGTAAAAATTAGCGAAGTAAAAAAGAATTTTGCCCGCGGTCGATTAAAAGAAGTTATTTCATCTTCTCCCCGTAGAACAAAACCCCTCTGCCCCGTTTATCATCTCTGCGGAAGCTGTCAATTGCAGCACATCGTCTATGAAAAACAGTTAGAAATGAAAAAGGGAATCGTAGAAAATGCTTTGGACAGGATAGGCAAGCAAACTATCAAAAATTTGCCTGCCATAGGAATGAAAGACCCCTGGCGTTATCGTAATAAAGGCTATTTCCAGGTGAACCAGGAAAAAGGGAGGGTCCGATTAGGATTTTATAAAGCAGGCAGTTATGATTTTGTACCAGCCAGTGGATGTGTTCTATTCAGTTTGCAAATTAATAGATTGGTTAGCTATTTAGAAGACCAATTAAGTCTACAAAAAGTTACCGTATAATAGCAAGACCGGGGGAGGAAATTTAAGGAATGTCTTAATAAGGGAGAGCAGGAGCACAGGAAAAATAATGATAGTTTTTTTACTAAAGAAGATAATCTGGGGTTTGACCAAAATGTTTTAAATGATTTAGACAGTACATTACCTCAGGTGGTCTCTATTTATCAAAGTATTAACCGAAAACCCAAATTGGTTTTAACTGGAAAAGATTTCATGCTTTTGAATGGGAAGCCTGATTTGGAAGATGTCATTGGCCAATTCAGACTTAAAATATCTCCCCTGTCTTTTTTCCAGGTTAATATAACCCAGGCAGAAATATTGAATGAAAAAATATTAGAATATGCAAGTTTAAGCGGAGAAGAGACAGTTATCGATTCTTATTGTGGAACGGCGGTTATTTCTATCTATGTGGCAAGGTATGCCGAAAAGGTGTATGGTATCGAAGTAGAAAAAAGAGCTGTTAGGGATGCTAAAATTAACTGTGAGTTAAACAGAGTCTCTAATTCAAAATTGTTTACCGGGAAAGCAGAAGAATGGCTTTATAATTGGAGGAGAAGTGGCGAAGAAGTTCATCTTATTATGGTAGACCCGCCCCGCAGGGGTTGTTCTTTAAAAGCCCTAAAAGGGATTATAAAGATTAAACCAAAGAAAATTATCTATATATCCTGTAATCCGGCAACTTTAGCCCGCGATTTAAAATATCTCACCAAAGATGGTGATTATAAATTAAAAAAAGTCTTGCCTATCGATATGTTCCCCCAAACGAGCCACATAGAATGTATAGCATCTTTAGAAAGGTGACTAATTATTTATTTTCCCAGGAAACTATTTCTTTAAGACGTTCTATTGTAAAAGCAGGGGAAGCAATCCAGGTTAAGGGATTCCCACTCTCCATGCGATTGCTCACAAGGATATGATTATAGTGTATAATTATTCTAACATTTAGGAAGTAGGGGCGTATTGCAATACGCCCCTAGCATGATCGGAAGACTGATCGACCGACTAAATAAAGGGTTTATAATGATTAAAAAAGAGAAAAACCGGAAATTCAATTTAAAAATTGAATCCAAAGATATAGACCCGAGAGCTTTATTTATAATAAAGAGATTAAATGATTCGGGTTATAAGGCTTTTGTGGTAGGTGGATGTATCCGCAATCTGATAATGGGGGAGGAAGCCCGTGACTGGGATATAGTTACCAAAGCTACATCAGAGGAAATCGTTGAGCTTTTTAAAAATTATAAAGTTGTCCCGGTGGGCAAAAAATTTGGAACTCTTACCATAGTTATAAATCATATTAATTATGAAGTGAGTACTTTTAAAAAAAATAAATCAGCCCGCACTCCAAATTTATTTGAAGATTTAAGACACCGTGATTTTACCATTAATGCGTTTGCCTGGAGAGAAGGGGAAGGGGTAATCGATTATTTTAACGGGTTAGAGGACATCAAACAAAAGATAACAAGGGGAGTAGAAGATCCTGTAGAAAGAATAAAAGAGGATCCGTTAAGAATGTTAAGGGCAATTAGATTGGTCTGTGAACTTGATTTTAAAATAGATAAAGCTACCCTCCAGGCGATAGAAAAAAATAGTTCACTGATTAAAAAAGTCTGCGTGGAGAGGATTAGGGATGAATTTACCAAAATATTGTTGAGCAATTATCCCCGAAGAGGACTTAAATTATTGCACCGACTGGGTCTGTTAAGATTTACTATGCCTGAATTGCAAAAGTGTGCGGGAATTTATAGAGAAAATTTTTGCGGGGGCGAAGATTTATTGAAAAATACTTTAGATATGGTGGCCAGCCTACCTTCAGATTTAAATTTGCGGTTATCGGTTCTATTGTATAATATAAAGAGCATATCCCGCCAAGGTGAAAAAAAAGAAATTATTGTTAAAATATTACGGCGGATAAGATTTAAAAATGCGGTGATTAAAAAAGTAACTGTTCTAACTAAAGAAAATTGGCAAGTCCTCAATTTTTCTAAAAAAATAAGCATAAGACAGCTTGCTTCCAGAATTGGTATTGAGAATTTAGAAGACGTCTGGGAATTAAAAAAAGCACTTATCAAGGGAAGCTGTAGCTCTGAAAAATGTAAATTAGTTGGAATCGAAAGAGCAGAAAATAATATTAGAGAAATCCTGCAGGAAAGACCACCTGTATCCTTGAAAGACTTAGCCGTAAACGGTAAAGATTTAATTGTATTAGGATATAATGAAGGGAAAGAAATGGGGCAGATACTAAAAGAATTACTAAATCTTGTTTTGGAAAAACCAGCATTAAATCAAAAGAAGATACTGTTAACTTGTGTAAAAGAAAAAAATTCCTTATAACCATCCGCCAGGTTAATTAATTTTGATGGAAGGAGTAAAACTTAATGCAATTTAATTTAGTAGCTTGGATAATGAACCCCTTTGTTCTTATGATGATAACCGTTTTTCTAGGGATGCTCTTTGGCAAAATAAAATTCGGCAAGTGTACTTTTGGAGTATCCGGCTGCCTTTTTGTAGGTTTGGTTATAGGGTGGTGGGTTTACAGATTAGCCAGTGCTTTTCCAAAAAATGAGTTAGGGTACAATACTACCTTACAGCTAATTAAAAGCGGGGTAATCGATAAAGACTTTTTTACCCTTTTTTTAATCTTTTTTATTGCTGCAGTTGGACTGCTTGCCGCCAAAGATATAGGGATAATTATAAAAAAATACGGCTCTAAATTTATTGTATCCAGTTCTCCGGGTTTGGCAGCCGCCCTGGAATCTGCCCGCGAATATTCTTCCCAATTAGCTGAAAATTACAATTCTTTATCCGAAAGAAAAAAACAGGAATTATTAAAGACGATTGACCCACTCGGGAAAACAAAAATAAAAGACATAGGTTTCCTAACCGAGGAACAGAAAAAGCAATTTATAAAAAGCGCAGAAGCCGGAATCGGTATAGGACATTCTGTGGGTTATCCCTTCGGAGCGCTAATTGTAATCCTTGCCGTAAATTTTTTGCCGGCAATATTTAAAATAGATGTAAAAAAAGAGCGGGAAATATTTTCCAGAGAGATAAATGAAACCAGAATGAACACCCCTCTTAATAGAAAGGAAAATACCGTCCATTTTGATCTGACCGCTTTTATAGCAGCCTGTTTTTTAGGTTATACAATCGGGAGGTTAAAATTTAATTTGGGACCGCTTGGCTATGTCGCCCTCGGTTCAACCGGAGGGGTCTTGCTAACTTCCTTAATTTTAGGACATATCGGCAAAATAGGCATACTTCATTTCAGAATGGATAATAAAATATTAGGGGTTATTCGGGAAATTTCTCTGGCCTTTTTCCTGGCGATAATCGGATTAAGATACGGTTTTTATGCCTTTACAGCTCTTTCTGGTACAGGAATTTATTTAGCTATCACCTCTTTGGTGGTCGGTTTGGTAGCGATAATCGTCGGTTATCTGGTAGGAAGGTATACATTTAGGCTAAATTGGATTATGTTAGCCGGAGCCCTTTGTGGGGGCATGACTTCCACTCCCGGATTAGGAGCTGCCATAGAAGCAGTGGGGAGTGACGAACCGGCCGTCGGATATGGGGCAATTTATCATTTTGCTCTATTAGGAATGGTTATTTTTTCCATCATTTTACATAATTTACCGATATAGGAAAAATTATCGACATTCTATAATTTAATCAATTTCTAAAATATCTATATAAAGAATTACCTAATTTGTGAAATAATTTAGCAGAATATATAAATTTACGGTTTATTTTTCCACAAACCTGCTTTTTCTAAAACTTTCTGTACCCCACTTGGACTAATTATATTTTTACCATTGTTTTCATTACGTATAAGAAAAGCGATGGTTCGACGACCCCACAGAGGGTGTTTCTTTTTTAGTTCAATAACCCTATTCTTGTATTTTTTATCAATCTTTCCTAAATGTTTGTTGATATGATTTTTTGGGCTCTTAATTCCTTCCAATCCACTTTTCAAGTAACGAGGATACCATCTTCGAAAAGTATTAATGGATGCTCCAGCTCTATTACAGGATTTGGTAATATTGTGAGTCTCAAGATAGCTTTCAATCATTAACTTTCTCTGTAAAAAAGTAGTAGGACCCAAATATTTCTTTTCTTCACCTTTTTCCATAGTTATTCCCTCGAATAATAATAGTGTTTTTTTATTTTAGAGCAGACATTGTTAATAGTCAACATCCAAGTAACCACTAATTCAAAAAAAAATTAAAAAAAAGAAGGAATTTTTAAATAGACGTTGTATAATAGATATAAATAATGTTAACAATTAACAGTTAACATTATTTACTATAATTTTCATTTTACTGTATGGTCTAAATGGGCTAATAAAATACTAAGTAGAGCAAACAAGGAAAATTATTATGCTCGGTATAATTTATTTTATTTATCTATAAGTTTAATAGATTTTATGGAGTTAAATTAGATGGTAGAGAATAAGTATAATGAAATTAATTTATATACTAACCCTAATAAGGATAAGTTTGTAAATAAGAAAATTGGGGAGGTTTTTCCAAATTTAGAAGACCAAGTATATAAAATTATTAAAGATAAAATTATTTGGCATGAAATTAAAATGAGAGAAAGGATTATTGATAAAAAATTATCGGAAGAATTAGGCGTTAGCAGAAGTATGGTTAGACAAGTTCTTACCATTTTAGCAAAAGAAGAACTATTAAAAATAATTCCGAGGAGTGGTTTCTATGTAAGAGAGGTAACCGAAAAAGAAATAGAAGAAATCTATAACATTCGAAAGATTTTAGAAGTCTATGCCACAGAACTTGCCATTCCAAGAATTAGCAGTAGAGATATTAATAAAGTAGAAGAAATATTTGACAAGGCCAAAAGAGATTTAGAAAAAGATGAAGTTAAAAGTTTTATTAAAGCTGATGTTATATTACATAAAATATTAGTGGATAATTGTGGAAATGAATGTTTAATAAAAATAATTAATAAAAATAATGATAAATATGCTTTTTATAGAATTGCCGATTTGAAAAGATTAAAAAGGGCAAGGGAATCTTACTTTGAGCATCGCGAGATATTTGAAGCCGTAAAAAAGAAAAATGTTAAGCTTTCTGCCAATCTAATGACCAAGCATATTGAAAAGGCTAAGAATATAATTCTTAATAATTTTAAATTATATACTTATGAATAGAACAGCATGAGTATATATATCTCAAATTTTATAATTAACAGTTAACTATTAACAAATGTTAAATATAAATGAGAACAAAATATTTTTTCTAAAAACAACATAAAAAAGAAGATTATATTTAAATGAATATCAACGAAGAAGACTTAAATTACAACGAGAAAATAGAGGTAAAATCGAAGAAATAGCTAAAAGTGAAATACAAAAACATACATGGTTTAGAAATAATTCGTATTTGGGGAATTACTAAAACGTGAAGAAAAACATATGAGAAAAGAAATTTTTAAGTTTTTTAATTTAGCGGGAACTCCCCATTTGTTAAGGTGGGGATGAGAGCAAGTTCCCGGCAAGTCGGGACAGACAATAGTCTGTTAAAGCGAGTTCCACGTCTGTAAAGGCGTGGGAGTCTATATTTATAAATACATTTTGATATCAAGCTAATACAAAGAGTGTTTATTTAATCTGAATAAATCTAAATTAATTTATCAAAATTTTATAAAGAAAAAAGAGGCGAGAAAATATGGAGGTAACAGAACGATCAATCTTAGAGCAGATCGAAAAAAACCATGATCGGATTATTTCTTTTGTCCAGGAAATGATCAGAATACCAAGCATTACCGGAGATGAGGAGAAAATTGGTAAAGCCTTTTATGAAAAAATGAAAAGTATAGGATTAGATGAGGTAGAAATGGTAGAAGTGGAGCCGGGAAGGCCTAATGTAGTAGGTAAATTCAAAGGAAAAGAAAAAGGAAAAACTTTAATGTTTAATGGGCATATGGATGTAGTTCCTTATGGTCCATTAGAGGAATGGGATTATCCTCCTTGTTCTGGAGAAATAGTCGATGATCGGATGTATGGCAGGGGGACAGTAGATATGAAGTCCGGAACCTGCTCTTCTGTTTTGGCTGTGGAAATAATTAAAGAATTGGGGATTCCCTTAAAAGGCGAGGTATTGCTTACAGCTGTCTGTGACGAAGAAGTTGGTGGGACCAAAGGAATTCGCTACCTGATCGAAAAAGGCTATATTAAAGCAGATATGGGCATAAATTGTGAAGCCACTAACTTAAAAACCATCGATATAGCACATAAAGGGATATATCGATGTGATGTTACTGTTTATGGTAGAGCAATCCACGGCAGTAGGCCTTGGTTGGGGATTAATGCGATTGATAAAGCGGTCGATATTCTTAATCGAGTTAAAATTCTTGAAGAACAGTTGAAATTACGAAAGCATCCCCTTCTAAACTACCCGACAATCCATGTGGGGACCATCCAAGGTGGTACTGTAGTAAATATGATTCCTAGTCAATGTAAAATGGACTTTGATCGTCGAATAATTCCTGGAGAATCTTTCGAGATGGCTGAAAAAGAAATTCAGGCTATCTTAGACCAGTTAAACAAAGAAGATCCTGATTTTAGGGCAGAGCTAAAAGCAAAGCATGTTAAGAGGCCTATTTTAAATGTGCCTTCTGATGCTCTGGTGGTTAAATCAATTCAAAAAGCTCATAAAATAGTAATAGGAGAAGATCTTCCAATTGGAGGAAAAGATGCGGGTACTGATGCATCTTGGATTGTGGCTGCTACCGGTATGCCTATGCCCATTTATGGTCCAGGTGACTATTTAAAAAATTCCTTGGCAGCCAATGAAAACATAGTACTGAAAGACATTATTGATGCTGTCAAGATATATGCACTAACAATTTATTATTTATTAGGTTAAATAATAAAGACTTGTTTTTTTGCAAGTTTGTTTAAATGATATATTCAATTTTTAACATAAATTAAATAAAGTTCTAGATTAATAGAAGGGATATTTTTTTACCTCTATTATTAAGATTCACATTATTAAAGGTGTAATACAAAAGTAATTGTTAATAGACCATTTTCAATGGCAAAGATTAAAAAAGGAGATGAAAAAATAAAATGTCAATAAAGAAAGCAGAGGAGTATCATAAAGTATTAAAATTTTTTCCACCAATTCCAGAACCTCCTTTTGAAGATAAAGAAAGCCTAATTAAATATTGGGGCAGAAAGTGGGGAGCAAATAGCGAAATAGGTACTTTGAGAGCTGTCTTAATGCATGAACCTGGTGAAGAAATGAATGTAATTGATGAAACTAAGTGGAATGATAAGGCAGGTGCTCTAATTGGAGATGAAGGCAGTTGGTACTGGAGGGATCGTAAAGGTCCAAATATTAAATTGATGCAAAAGCAGCACAGAAAGTTCACCGATATTTTGAGAAAAGCAGGAGTAGAAGTTATCTATTTGGATAAAATTGATCTTAAAAGGCCTAAATCTATTTTTACCAGAGACCTAGGTGTGGCAGTGCCCGGTGGAGTTATTATCGGGCGTTTTGCTCCTGTAATGAGAAGAGGAGAGGAAAAGTCGGCATTAATTAAACTTGGTGAAATGGGTATCCCCATTTTAAGAACTATTCATGGAACAGGAACTTTTGAAGGTGGGAATTTTGTCTTTATAGACAATAAACATGTAGCCATAGGTTTATCCTCCAGAACTAATCAAGAAGGCATTAGACAGGTTCAAGAAACATTATCCATTCTAAATATAGAAGTTTTAATAGTTCCCCTTACTGGTTATGCTTTACATTTAGACGGAGCTTTCGACATGGTAAATGTGGATGTTGCTTTGGTAAATGTCACTAGATTACCTTATTATTTTTTAGAAAAACTAAAAGAATTAAAAATAAAAACTATTGAGGTACATCCTGACGATAATTGGAATACTATTAATTGTGTTTCTCTGAAACCAGGAAAAATAGTTATGATTAGTGGTTCCGATAGGACAATTGAGCGTTTGGAGAAAGAAAAGATAGAGGTTATCCAGATAGAATATAATGAAATATTAAAGAATGGGGGAGCGCCAAGATGTTCCACCATGCCTTTAATAAGAGACGATATTTTATAAAACTTTCTTTGCTTAATTTGATGTACTTTTCATAGATAAGTTGCCAAAGTTATTGATTAAGGAATTATTAAATAAACCGTAAAGAACTATAAACTCAAAGAAAAAATTTGTAGTGTTTGGTCAATCTGAGATAATCGTTCACAAAATTAAAGATATGGCCTTTGAAAATATGTACCATATATAAGGGGCTTCTAAGAGTTGAGGTAAGATTTCAAAAAAGGGGTTCTAAAATATCTGTTAAACAAGGGTTTCAGATTTTTCTGAAAAGTTACAAATTTATTAAAAGGGAAGGTGTTTTTTGTGAAAATGAAAAAGTTCATGAGGTAAGATTTCAAAAAAGGGGTTCTAAAATATCTGTTAAACAAGGGTTTCAGATTTTTCTGAAAAGTTACAAATTTATTAAAAGGGAAGGTGTTTTTTGTGAAAATGAAAAAGTTTATATGGATTAGTTTTCTTGAAGGAATGTTGATTATATTATTAGTGAGTTTTTTTGCTATTTCAGTTTTGGGGAGCACCGATACTCTTGTTATAGCTTATGATCGTGAAATGAGCAACTTATATCCTGGTCATTCAACGGGTTTAGCTGATATTATGGTGAATATGCTTGTTTATGATGGATTGGTAACTAATGATGATAAAGGAAATATTATTCCTCATCTGGCAAAGAGCTGGGATGTATCAGAAGACGGAACAATATGGACATTCCATCTAAGAGATGATGTATATTTCCATTCAGGCAATAAGTTTACAGCGTGGGATGTGAAAAAACACTTTGATAACTGGAAAAAAGCACCAACAGCAGTTAAGATTGGAACACTCGATAGGACAGAAGTAGTAGATGAGTATACTATAATTTTTTATCTTAAAAATCCCAATCTTGTATTTCTATCTATGATAAGCCAGGTTGAGTGGGGTTACGGTGGAATTCCTGAGGCAGTAGCAGTAGAAAAATGGGGAGATGACTACGGTATTGTTCCTGAATCTATTTCAGGCACAGGTCCCTTTAAAATTTCCAGTTGGTTGCGCGGCGACAAAATCGTTCTTGATAGATTTGAAGCTTACACTTGGGGCAGTGAGCTATATAAGAATAAGGGACCAGCATACATTAAGGGACTTGTTATTCGTATCATGCCCGAAGCATCTGCACGGGCTGCAGCTTTAGAGATTGGGGAAGTTGATATGGACATAAGTGTTTCTCCGCAGAGTGCATCTATATTAAAAGGTATTTCTGGTGTTAATATATTTACAATGCCAAAAATCTGTTGTAACCAGATAGGATTCAATATGGAGTATGATATATGTCAAGAAGATAACGTTAGGTTTGCAATTGCACATGCAATTAATCAACAAGAGATTGTTGATGCTGCGTGGAATGGCTATGCTGAGGTTGCTGTGGGCTTTTGGCACAAAGATGTGGAGGGGAGCACTCCCAAAGATGAGATAATAAAATATCAAAGAGATTATAACCCGGAGAAGTCGAAAGCTCTTCTGGATGAGGCAGGTTGGATCTTAAAAGAAGATGGTTGGAGGTATAAAAACGGTAGGCAACTAAAGCTGGATTTGTATGTATATTCGGGCATCCAGGAAGACATAGCAGTTGTTGTCCAAGAGCAGTGCCGTCAAGAGGGAATTAAGATTGAGATTTTATCAATGGAGTACGCAGCTGTAATAGCAGCTGTTCGTGAAGGAAAACATCACATGAGATATACAGATGGAACCCATAGCACGGCTGACTTTGCATACTGGTATGTTACTGATTCCATACCTTATCCTAATTACTTGCGCTGGTCTGATAAGGAATATGATCGTCTTTTTAATATAACATATACAACTATGGATCTTGATAAAAGAATAAAAGCCTTCCAGGATATTGAAAAGCGACTCCTTGAGACTCAGGTTCTTATTCCCATGCCACGGCATATGTGGATTGTCGGTTATCGTGATAATGTAACCATTGGGAAGTTCCACCCAATCCATGGACTATTCAAGTTGATGGATACGAAGGTAGAGTAGAGTAATGCTGGATGAATGATAGATAAGTAGAATTAGTTTTGTACTGAATAGGATATGGTTAAAATAATTCTCTTTATATCAGGATAACAGGATAACATAGGTTATAATAATTAAACAATGGAAGGTGTGTTACATAAAAATTTTCGACTAGTTAAAGTATTTTAGAACCCCTTTGATATAATTTATAAAAAGCATTTCGCTCTATCTCTTTAAAGCTATAATAAATTCCACTTGAGGTTCTAAGGGCCTATAAACTATTTATCAGATAAGGGTTCGCGAGGGGGGATGAAGTTTAAAAAATGTATGCTCGCAAAGCCTTTTGTAGCACTCGTTTACAAATTTTGTGAATGGCACTAAATATAATCCTTAATGAAAGAAAATTAATGATTAATTATATCTTAAGACGAATTATGCAAACCATAGCGGTATTAATATGTGTGAGTGTGTTGATATTTTTAATGGTACATATGATTCCAGGTGATCCAGCTCGCCAGATAGCCGGGATGGATGCGACTGAAGAACAGGTTACAAGCATTAGACAAAATCTTGGTTTAGATAGACCTCTTTTAATACAGTATCTTAGATACATGAGAGGCATTGTTAAAGGGGATCTTGGAAGGTCGCTTCGAACCAGGGCTCTAATAAGTCAAGAACTTAAACGGAGGTTTCCTTATACCATAATACTGGCTGTTTTTAGTGTTTTTTTTGCTGGGGTACTAGGTGTTATATTTGGGGTATTCTCTTCTGTATGGAAGTACTCTTTTTTTGATCATTTTTTTATGATGTTCTCTTTAGTGGGGGTATCTATCCCCAATTTTTGGATAGGGATAATGATGATTTTGTTGTTTTCTGTAAAATTACCTCTTCTTCCTTCCGGTGGAGTTCCCAAAAGTTTTCTGAGCGTGGCAGGAGTGAGATATATCATACTTCCTGTTATAACATTGGGATGGACCATTGTAGGTATGGTAACACGGTTAACCCGATCAAGTATGCTTGAGGTAATTCAACAAGATTTTATTCGGACAGCACATGCGAAAGGTCTTCCACGGATAAAGGTTATTTTCAAACATGCTTTAAAGAATGCCATTCTACCAGTTGTCACTTATCTGGGCCTTCAGTTTGGTTTTTGTTTAGGGGGAGCAGTTATCACAGAAACGGTTTTTTCATGGCCTGGAGTGGGTCGTTACTTGCTTCAAGGTGTATATGATAGGGATTATCCTGTAATTCAATCTACAATATTAGTTTTTTCTTGCCTCTTTGTTATGACTAATCTGGTTATTGATATATCTTATACCTTTATAGATCCCCGCATTCGTTATAATTGACTTAATTAAATAATAAAAGGAATGTTAGCTGTGTCTTATTTTTGGAAAAGGTTTAAGAGACACAAACCAGCTATAGTTGGTTTGATTGTGGTATTTTTCTATATTATCATAGCTGTATTTGGTCCATATATAGCTCCATACGATCCCGTTACCCTGCATATTGAGGATCGATTACAGAAACCTTCTGCAAAGTATCTTTTCGGAACCGATGCTTTTGGCAGAGACATTCTAAGTCGTGTAATATATGGTACAAGAATTTCAATGACTATCGGTATTTTGTCTATATTAATGGGTGTTGTTATAGGTGGAACAATGGGAGTTATTGCAGGTTATTTTTCATACTTGGAGAGAATCATCATGTTTGTAGTTGATGTCTTGCTTGCATTTCCAAGCATTCTTCTGGCTATTGGGGTAATGACAATATTAGGACCGGGAATTTACTCGGTTATTATTGCGGTTACCATCAGGCAGATACCTTCTTTTTCTAGAATGGTAAGAAGTGTAGTCTTAAGTGTAAAAAATTACGAGTATATAGAGGCAGCACGTGCGTTAGGATCTAGTAATGCCCGGATTATTTTCAAATCGATCCTGCCTAACTCATTTGCCCCTATATTGGTATACTCAACCCTTCAAATAGGGTGGAATATACTATTAGCTGCAATATTGAGTTTCCTTGGTATTGGAGTTCCACCACCAATTCCTGAATGGGGTCGTATGGTAGCAGAGGGCCGTAATTTTCTCAGGCAAGCACCACATATTGCAACTTTCCCAGGAATAGCAATTTTTTTGCTGGTGATATCATTTAACATGATCGGAGATTCACTGCGTGATGCAATAGATCCTAAATTAAAAATATAGGCTTTATAAGATAGTGGAAGAACATATTAAAATATCGTTGAATTCACTCAGAGCATAGTCAAGATTCTGATGAGTGTGGATGCAGCATATAAGAGGAAGTATTTTGAAAAAATGATGAACATGGATAAAGAAACACAAATTAAATTATGAATTAAATGATGGTAATTAGCATCATGTATGTAAATCTATCGACCAAATGTTCAAGTATTATAGATATTTTTGAATAATTAAAGTTCGGGATTGATTTCCTATTTAATGGCTATATGGATATCGTTTGTTTATGACTTTCGTGAGATTAAGATGAGGAACTTTTCTTTTAGAAGAAGGAGAGAAAGAATACATTTATTAAACCAAAGGATAGGGTATTACGTGCATGCCTGCAGATAATTTACTAAATAACTTTTTTAATAATACGATTCTGAGACATTTATGATCATTTATTAAGACTGATAAACTTTTAAGATCAGAGGCGAAATTACAAAGAATTGATTAATATAAAAAATAGAAATTTCAAGAATTATAAAACAAAAAATTAGGAGGAAATAAAATGAGAAATAAGTTTAGAGGAAGAGATTTTTTAACCTTAATGGATTTTACTAAAGAAGAAGTTAATTTTATTCTAGAAACAGCTTCTAATTTAAAAGTTAAGTGGGCCCAGAGAGAACCACATGAATATCTGAGGGGGAAATGCTGTGCCATGATTTTTGAGAAAAAATCTACTCGCACCAGGACTTCTTTCCAAGCTGGAGCGGCTCAATTAGGTGCCCAGACTTTCTATATGCGTCCTGAAGAAATGCAACTCAGTAGAGGTGAACCAATTAAAGATACCGCCAGGATTATCGATAGATATTGTGATGGTTTATTTATTAGAACCTTTGGTCAGGAAATTGTAGAAGAGTTTGCCAGATACATGAAAAACCCAGTAATTAATGCGTTAACTGCGTTAACTCATCCTTGTCAGGGGTTAGCCGATCTCTTGACTATTAAAGAAAAAAAGGGATGTTTTAAAGGACTTAAACTGGCCTATACCGGTGACGTGTATAATGTTTGTCATACATTATTAATAGGATGTTCAATGATGGGTATAGATATATATGTGGCTAGACCGGAGGGATATGATGTAGACCGGAAAGTATTAGAAGTTGCTCAAAAAAATATAGAACTATCAGGGTCCAAGATAGTATTTACTTCAGATATTAGAAAAGCAGTTGAAGATGCGGATATTGTTTACGCTAATGTCTGGACTAGTATGGGTAGCCATGAAGATGAAGAAAGGGAACAAAGAATCAAAGATTTTAAGCCTTATCAGATTAGTATGGAACTTATTAAAAGGAGTAAAAAAGATGTTATCTTTATGCACTGTTTACCAGCACATCGTGGAGAAGAAATAACTGATGAAGTTATTGAAAGTAAATATTCTGTAGTATGGGATCAGGGAGAAAACAGAATGCACACCGAAAAAGCAGTTTTAGTTCTAACTTTTTATTAAATTAAGAAAACTTTAAAATAATTATACATTGTTTAAAAATATTAAGGGAACGCATGGTAAGTTATAGAAATAATGAGTATAGAAAGCTTATAAAAGTAATATTTTGAATTGGAGCAAATTAATAAAGTTTCAAAAAATCTTGCATAGCAAAGAGCAAATTTAATTATAGGTACTAACGGCCATACCCAGGGATATTTATAATTCAAAAGAAAGGAATGTTTAAAAAATGTTAAATATAAATAGAAATAATATTATTAAAAAACCAGAAATAAAATCGTGTATACCTGGTCCAAAATCAAAAGAACTTTTAAAGATAAAAGAAAAATATGTACCTCAAGGTGTTTTTAATATCGTGCCAACTTTTATAAAAAAAGGAGATGGTGCAGTTATAGAAGATGTTGATGGAAATATATTATTAGATTTTGCTGGCGGGATAGGGGTTTTAAGCATAGGGTACAGTCATCCAGAAGTAGTAGAAGTAGTGAAAGGGCAAGCAGAGAAGTTTTTTCATTCTAGTATCAATGTGGTGCTATACGAGTCTTATATTCAGTTAGCTAAGAAGTTATGTGAAATTACGCCAGGAAGTTTTAAGAAAAAAACCATGTTTGTTAATAGTGGTGCAGAGGCAGTAGAAAATGCAATAAAGATTGCTAGAAAATATACTAAAAAGATGGATATTATCTGTTTTGAAGGAGCTTTTCACGGAAGAACTCTTCTGACCATGTCTCTTACCAGTAAAGTAAAGCCTTATAGCTTTGGTTTTGGACCCTTTGCCCCCGGAATCCATAAGATTCCTTTTGCCCATTGTTATAGATGTTCTTATGGCCTTAAGAGAAGTAGTTGTAATCTCAGATGTGCTGGAAGATTAAACGAAATATTTGATAGTGTAGTAAGTGCTGAAAACATTGCAGCGGTAATTTTAGAGCCAATTCAAGGGGAATCAGGGTTTATTGTACCTCCTGATGAATTTGTGACCAAATTAAAAGAGATATGTAAGAAAAATAATATTTTGCTTATTGCTGACGAAATTCAAACTGGCTTTTGTAGAACTGGCAAGATGTTTGCAAGCGAATACTGGGAAGCAGTTCCTGATATAATTACTACCGCTAAGTCTATAGCCGGAGGATTGCCATTGAGCTCTGTAACTGCTAGAACAGAAATCATTGAAGCTCCTCAGGTTGGAGAACTTGGCGGTACATTTTGTGGGAATCCATTAGCATGTGTAGCTGGTTTGAAAGTAATAGAAATTATGGAAAGAGATAATTTTGCCAGAAAGGCTCAAAGAATAGGTGAAATTATTCAATCTAGATTTAATACAATGAAAGAAAAATACTCAATGATAGGAGATGTCAGAGGAAGAGGAGCAATGATGGCCATTGAACTTGTTAAAGATCGTAAGAGTAAAGTGCCAGCCAAAGAGGAAACAAAAGCAGTTATAGAAGAAGCCTATAAAAATGGTCTTATTCTTCTCTCTGCTGGTCTTTACAGTAATGTAATAAGAATTTTAGTTCCACTTGTAGTAACTGAAGAGCAGTTGAACGCAGGTTTAGATATAATTGAAAATGCTGTTGGAAAGGTTAATTTATAACCTAATAAAAATATTTAAAGGATAATGGCTTGTTTTTACAATTAAGGAGATAAGATAAATTATGTATAAAAGAATAAGAAATAACAAATTAAAAGAAAAGGTAATGAGTCCAGAACAGGCAGCAGAGCTGGTAGAGGATGGAATGACAGTAGCAACCAGTGGTTTTACTCCAGCAGGATATCCGAAGGCAGTCCCCTTAGCTTTGGCCAAGAGAATCAAAAAAGGTAAAGAAAAACTTCAAATTAGTTTGCTGACCGGTGCCTCAGTTGGAGAAGAACTAGATGGAGCCCTAACAGAAGCAGGCATAATTGCTCGAAGGTATCCCTATCAGACGAATAAATTACTTAGAAATAATATCAATAATGGGGGAATTGCTTATGCCGATATTCATCTTAGTCATTTTGCTCAGCAGGTTCGCTACGGTTTTTTTGGTGAAATTGATTTAGCAATAATTGAAGCAATCGCGATAGACGAAGAGGGGAATATTATTCCCAGTACTTCTGTGGGCGTCTCCCCCACCTTTATTGATAGAGCAAAATCCATAATAGTCGAAATAAATAATAGTCAGCCTTTAGAGCTTGAAGGGATTCATGATATTTATCAACCTCAAGATCCTCCAAATCGTTATCCTATTCCTCTTATAAAAGCTGGAGATAGAATTGGAACACCTTATATCCCTACTGATATTAAAAAGATTCAGGCTATTGTAATAACCGATACTAATGACCAAGCATCTCCGCTGGCTCCTATAGATAAAAATAGTGAAAAAATTGCTAGTGCCTTGTTAAATAACATATGTTTTCTTTTGCAATATTTTCAATAGTGAATTGTGGCAATTACTATTTCGCCATTTTAAATGTTCTTTGATATTTTGTTCAAGTTCTTTATGGTTTTCAGGATATGAACTCTTTAATACAAAATAACGGACTGATCCAAATTGAGCTTCAATTCGGTTCATCCATGATGCGTTAGTTGCTGTAAATATTAACCAAACACGATTCCTGTGACACCACTTGAACACTTCTTTTTTCTTATGTGGTGAGAAATTGTCTAAAATAATAATCAGTCGTCTCTCCTGGGGATAACGTCTACGGATTATCTTTAGAAAACTCAAGAATTCTTTCCCTCTCTTGCGACGACGGACAATACCAAACAATCTGTCTGACTTAAGATCATAACCAGCCAGTAGGTGCCGAACTCCCTGGGACCTGGAGTAAGTTGCTGGAAGTCTTTGCGGTTGTCCAATCGGAGCCCAACATGTACCAGCATAAGGACGTATCTCTAATGGACCAAATTCATCAAAACATATTAGGCGACACCCTTTGGGTGGCTTTTCATATAATTTTCTTATCATTCGTTTTTTTTTCTAAAATGAGGATCATTGGACTGTTTCCAGGTTTTTGTTCTTTGATAAGTAAGCCCGGCTTCTTTCAAGATAGTGCGTATGGTAGGACGACTTATATAAGAAATTTTCTTTTCTCTTATGAGCACCAGTTGTATTTGTGACAAAGACCATTGAGAAAGAGGATATCCTAAGTCTTTAGGATGATTTTCAGCCAGTTCTACCACGGCCCTACGTTGTTCCTCATTAAAAGTAAGGGGACGACCACCTTGATACTTAGGTCTAATACCATCAACGCCTTGGTCAAAAGAGTGAATAATTCGTCTAACTTGAAGAGGGGAATATCCCAAAACTTTAGCAATTTGTTTAACTGGTGTCCGGGCATTTGAAGCCAAAATGACTTGAGCCCTTCGGGCAAATTTTACATCTGTTCCATTACGAGCGATGTTATTTAATTCAATTTCTTCTTCGGATGTCAAAGAACGAATATATAAACTCATGATAGCCTCCTTCCTATATATAAAGAAGGATATCATAAAACTTTAAAAATGTCACTATAAATTATATCATTTATTATTTAACAAGGCACTAGCTATATAGTCAATTTTTTAAAAAACTAAGTTAAGCATAATGGATTACCTCAAAACCTTCTCCCCCTGCAATCAGGGGTAGGGGGTGTGGCTAGTGCAGCATTGGCAGGATTATTAAATTCTCCCTTTGTAGATCTTAATTTTTATTCAGAGGTTATTCAGGATTCAGTTCTCGATTTAATTGATAGTGGTAAAATAAAAATAGCGTCTGGGACTTCTTTGACTTTTTCCAAAGAAGGGCAAAAAAGATTTTACAGTAATCTGGATAGATATAAGAAAAAGATAATCTTGCGTCCGCAAGAAATTAGTAATAATCCAGAGATTATTAGGAGAATAGGTTCGATCGCCATGAATACAGCCATAGAAGTAGATCTTTATGGTAATGTAAACTCCACCAATATTATGGGTTCCAAAATGATGAATGGTATAGGAGGTTCGGGAGATTTTACCAGGAACGCTTACCTCTCTATATTTGTCACCCCTTCTATTGCCAAGAATGGAGATATTTCTTGTGTGGTTCCCATGGTCTCTCATGTCGATCATACCGAACATGATGTACAGGTAATAGTAACTGAACAGGGATTAGCAGATTTAAGAGGATTATCTCCTCGGGAAAGGGCTGAAACAATAATCAATAATTGTACCCATCCCGAATATAAATCTAAGTTGAAAAATTACTACCAGCGAGCTTTAGGAAAAGGAGGCCATATACCCCACTTAATTGAAGAAGCCCTATCCTGGCATAAAAGATTTTTAGAAGCAGGCTCGATGAAGTAAATTTTAAAACATCCGAAAGGGGAGAAAACTAACTATGCCATACGGCTACACCGGAAACATACTTCATATAGATTTAAGTTCAAAAAAACACTGGATAGAAAATCCCCCCGAGAACTTTTACCGTACCTACTGGGGAGGTCGAGCTTTAGCTCTTTATTATATGTTAAAAGAAATGAAACCTCATACCGACCCTTTATCTCCCGATAACTTACTCATCTTTGCCCCTAGTGTAATCACTGGTACCCCTGCTCCGGCTATCCCCCGTTATACCGTCTGTGCCAAATCACCTCTAACTGGAGCTCAGGGAGAAGCCGAAGCCGGAGGTTGGTGGGGGCCCGAGCTAAAGAAAGCTGGTTTTGATGCCCTTATCATAAAAGGTGCTTCTACTTCCCCAATCTACTTATGGATTAATGAGGGTAAGATAGAGTTCAAAGATGCTTCCCGCCTTTGGGGTAAAGATACCGGAACTACCCAGAAGATCATCAAAAAAGAGTTGGCCGATGATAAGATCAGGATTGCCCAGATCGGTCCAGCCGGAGAAAACCTGGTTCGCTTTGCCAATATTGTTAATGAATTAAAACACTTTAATGGCAGAAATGGTCTGGGAGCAGTCATGGGCTCCAAGAAACTAAAAGCTATTGCCACAAGAGGGACTAAAACCATAGACCTCTATGATAAAGAGAAAGTAAGTCAGGTAACCAAAGAGATTACCAAAAGAGTTATGGATAATCCCTTAAGCCGAGATCTTCGGGAATTAGGAACTCCTGCTGTTATTCGTGGCTTTTATGAAGCAGGATGTCTTCCCTCCTACAACTGGACTACCGGCTATTTCAAAGAAGGAGAAAACCTAACTGCCGAGACCTTAAATAAAACTATATTAAAAGGCACTAAAGGCTGTTATGCCTGTCCCATCCGCTGTAAACGAGCAGTTGAGATCAATGAACCAGACCTTAAAGTTGACCCTTCCTACGGAGGTCCGGAATATGAAACCATTGTCTCTTTGGGCTCTCTTTGCGGTATTTCTGATTTAAAATACATCGCTAAAGCCAATGAACTCTGTAATAAATACACTATGGATACCATCTCTACCGGTATGGTCATCGCCTTTGCCATGCAGTGTTATAAAGAAGGGCTCCTCACCAAAGAAGATACGGGTGGGATAGAGCTTACTTTTGGCAATAAGGAAGCCCTCCTTATTCTCATAGAAAAGATTGCCCGCCGGGAAGGACTGGGAGACCTCTTGTCTCAGGGTTCCTACCTGGCAGCTCAAAAAATAGGCAAAGGTGCAGAAAAATTCATCCATCAGGTAAAAGGACAAGAAATTCCCATGCATGACCCCCGCCTTAAGACCGGAGTAGGACTCCAATACGCTCTCTCTGACTACGGAGCCGACCACATGAAGGCTGCCCATGACCCTTTCTTTAAAGATCAAGACTCAGTAGGGATAAAAGAGATGAAAGGCCTGGGGATCTTAGAACCGGTATCCCTTACTGATATAGGAGAAAAGAAGGTAGCTCTCTTTAAGTTATTGGATATTTATTGGACAGTTTTTGATATCTTGGGGGTTTGTGATTTTGGTTATGTCCCTCGCAGCGTAGGGACAATGGAGGAATTATTAGAAATTATTCAATCTGCTACCGGTTGGGAAACCACCTGGTTTGAATTGATGAAATTAGGAGAACGCTCCATCAATATGGCCCATATCTTTAACCATCGAGAAGGTTTTACTTCTAAAGATGATACTCTTCCTGAGGTTTTCTATCAGAACTTCAAGGGTGGTCCCTTAAATGGCCAGGGGGCAATGAATAAAAAGGATTTTGAAAAAGCTATAAAACTACGCTATGAGCTGATGGGCTGGAATGCAGACACTGGAATTCCTACCCCTGCCAAATTAATCGAATTAGGTTTGGATTGGCTCATCGATGAGGTCAAATAATGAAGATAAATATCAATCT
>Ga0307379_10004100_pt1 | contig 20926 bp, 20 predicted proteins | sample UN2MG_FD_202237 | JGI IMG/M metagenome (GOLD analysis project Ga0307379, IMG submission 202237) | Soil microbial communities from Risofladan, Vaasa, Finland - UN-2 | ecosystem: Environmental > Terrestrial > Soil > Coastal area > Acid sulfate soil | place: Finland: Risofladan, Vaasa | collected... | reverse complement strand
TATGTTTCGTCATTTTATGACTGTGTCCTGTTGCCCGACGGCAAATGCCTCGTGAGTTCCAGCCGCAACAAAGGATCGGGAAACTACGATTCGGAAGTTTTCGGCTTTACGCTCGACCTGGAATGAGGTGGAGGCGCGGCTGCGAGACCGGAGGTTGATGCCCGGGGCAGGGCGGTTTGGGAGTTCATAAAGAGGGAGATACGCCCGGACCTCCGCGCCGGATTATTACCCATCGCCAGCCTGCGATGGAACACCACCACGCAAAATTCGTATACCCTCTTGACCATGCGGCCTTGATCCGCTATGATCCCCTGATTCTGCATGGTGTTATTATGTTAATCAGTGTAAAAACCTGCTTCTGGTAATATCTGGTCTACCAGCTCGCCTAGAGCCTGCCTTTTTTTCCACGAACAGATATTTGCTTCTGGAGATTTCTGTATGTCTGAAGTGCAAGAAAAATACGAAAAAAAACTCGGCCAAGACTCCATCTGGAAGAGCATCAAGGAAGCGCTGAGAGGTTCCGACCGCGTCTTCACCGAAGGCCGTATCGGCCGGGCGATATTGATCCTCTCCATCCCGATGGTCCTGGAGATGGTGATGGAATCGGTCTTCGCCGTGGTTGACATCTTCTTCATCGCCGGCCTCGGCGCCGAGGCGATTGCGGCGGTCGGAATCACCGAGTCGGTGCTGACGATCATCTACGCCATCGGCGGTGGCGTGGCGATGGGCACGACCGCCCTGGTGGCGCGGCGGATTGGCGAGAAGGATTACGAGGGGACCGCCCTGATCGCGGTCCAGGCGATCGCCATGGCCGTGTCCGTCTCCGTCCTGTTCGGCCTGCCATGTTTTCTCTTCGCCCCGGCGTTGCTCGAGCTCATGGGCGCCTCCGCCCAGACCATCAACATAGGTTCGGGCTATGCAGCGGTGCTGCTGGGCAGCAACGCCGTGATCATGCTGCTCTTTGTGATCAACGCGGTGTTCCGCGGCTCGGGGGACGCGGCAGTGTCGATGCGGGTGCTGTGGTTCGCCAACCTGATCAACATCGTGCTTGATCCCTGCCTGATATTCGGGCTGGGGCCCTTCCCCGAGTTGGGCGTCACCGGCGCGGCGATCGCCACGACGATCGGCAGGGGGGCGGGCGTCGCCTACCAGCTGGTGATCCTGGCGAGAAAGACGGGGCGGATCAAGCTGAACCGCTCTCACCTGAGAATCGATTTCGCACTCATCGGCCGTCTGATCTCCGTTTCCCTCGGCGGCGTCGGCCAGTACCTCATCGCCACCTCGAGCTGGATCGGGCTGACGCGCATCCTGGCCGTCTTCGGCAGCGACGTGCTGGCGGGCTACACGATCGCCATCCGCGTGATCGTCTTCTCGCTCTTGCCGTCGTGGGGCATGAGCAACGCCGCGGCCACGCTCGTGGGCCAGAATCTCGGCGCGGAGAAGCCGGAGCGCGCGAGGCGCTCGGTGTGGATCGCGGGCTACATCAACACGGTTTTTCTCGGCGTCATCGCCCTGATCTTCATATTAGTGCCGGAGCCGATCATCGGTATCTTCAACGGCGAGGCGTCTGTGGTCCGCGCCGGTGTCGATGCCCTGCGTTACATCAGCTTCGGCTACCTGTTCTACGCGATGGGTATGGTGATGGAGCAGGCCTTCAACGGCGCGGGTGACACACGCACGCCGACCGTGATCAACCTCTTCTGCTTCTGGCTGTTCGAGATTCCGCTGGCTTATGCGCTGGCCATGCACACGGGCATGGGCGCGTCGGGAGTGTTCCTGGCGATCACGCTCGCTGAGTCGCTCGCCGGCGCGGTCAGCATGCTCCTCTTCCTGCGGGGGAAGTGGAAGTACCAGAAGGTGTAAGGTACCGGTGAAAGGGCGTATCGAGACCGAAGGACATTACTCTCAATCTCCCCCAATGATCGTTTCACGCCGACGGGAGTTGGGGACAGTCTCCAGCCTGTCTTGGGAAAAGCGTATGATTAAATGTTGGCAGCTCTGCAGTTTGACATTATAGTTTTCTTAGGCACCAACGGCATAAGGCATTTCGCTCCATGTTTTACCATCAAGGATACGCCCAGCCTCTTTTTTATTGACGCCGCCCCATTGTTTAAAGAAGAAAGGAATTTGATTTCCTTTGCATTGGTCGCGAATCTCGCATACCCATTCTTTTTTGATAGGCCTTGCTCCTGGTCCGGATTCCCCGCCGACAATGACCCAGTCAATGTTGGATAGATCTGTTGCACCTATTGGTCCAATAAGTGGTTCAAAGGAAACAAATCTGATCCGTGCAGGTACCTCTCTCAAATCGTCAATTCGATAAAGATACTCACTACTCTCAACGCTGACACCGATCCAGATGTTTTTACTCCAGGAGATGGATCGTGAGATTTCTTTCAAACGTTGGGAGCGTTTAGTTAATACCTGGAAATTGTGCCACGAGGCCTTGTTCATAATTTCAAATACTTCATTAATGAACTCAAAAGGCACTGCCTCGTGAAACAGGTCGCTCATGGAGTTGACAAAGATAGTACAGGGCTTTTTCCATGTTAAGGGGAGTCGCAAGGCGTGCTTGTGAAGGGAGACGCTAAAGCCATTGGCATAATTTCGTTGCCCCATAGCTTTAAGTCGTAAAGCCATGCGTTCAGCATAGCAGTTCTTACAGCCAGAGCTTATCTTTGTGCAACCAGTGACCGGATTCCACGTTGATTCAGTCCATTCAATTTTTGAGTCTACGCCCATCTGCTAGCTCTTGACCTCTTGAAACCTGACTCTTACACGATTAGCAAAGGAGTCTTTCGGTCTATTATTAGCTGGCGGATCGGCTGATATCAATCCCTTACTTTCAAGTCTCTTCAGCACTTCCTTGTAATTAGATGCCGTAAAAGGAGTGCCAACGTTATGTTGCTCATATATCTCCCGCATTGTCAGGGCCTGACCAGCGAACTCATTAATTAATATTGACTCAAGATCATCTAGGGTTCTGGTCAATGGGAAGAGGGTAGGATATTTTTCAGATGCAGGGTTGTACTCAAAGGAGGCGATACCATTATTTGAGCTGCTGCTTTCTTTTGCCATGATCCCCTTCATTATTTCGTAACCCTTGAAGTTCTTGCTGATAAAAATCAAATGATGGGTAGTACGGGTTCCGCGTTCATTACGAAACCTAAATGGTAGAACGTACTCTCCTCTTGCTTCCTTTAGGGCCCTAGACAATTCCTCAACAATGATAAGTTCTCGTTCATGCGGTAAGAGCGGTATTAGTTGTATTCTAAGAGAATTAGCTCTCTCTTCACCGAAAAGAGCGTTCATGTGCTCAATAACACACGGATTGTTGAGCCCCATGTTGATACGGTTATAATTAAAGAAAAAGATGCAGTCGCATCCCCAGTCTTTGAGAACCGAATTTACTAACCTAATGGACAATCCTTTGTAACCCCAGGGATCAATGAAGAGCAAAGTTGGCACAAGCTTGTACTGTTCAAATTCGGCAGCAATTTCATCTCCCACGATCTTGTTTGAGATGGTTGGCTTATACTTGAGTTTGCTATAACCTTCGATTTTTCTAATTTCTTCTTCGAGTGATGTAGCGTGTTCCGGATTAATATCGTTGAAGTATGTGACAAGGCGATTCCTGATCTTCTGATCAGATATGGCCTTTTCCAACACAAGTAGTGGGGTTGATTTTGAGCCGTCAGCGTACCTTCCCGGCCCAGCGAATAAATCAATATAGGCTATTTTACCGATGGTACCTCTTTTGTTTTTATCCTGGGCTCCCATGATAACTTGGGCCCAAGCCCAGAAGTATTTACTTGTTATTTCTGATTTAAATCTGGATTGCTCGAGTGGCTCTTCGAAAAATGATTTTTCATTCACGCAAGCACCTCGAACGTCGCAGCAAAATAATTAGGTGTATGATCGACAAATTTAATGTAATTTTATCATGTTTGTTGAAAAGAAACCAGAGCATTGGGAAATAGAGGATGCTTTTATCGCAGGGTGTCGCATATATTGTTTGGATTTTTCCTGTTTAACCGCAACGAGGTTAAGATATGGCAAATGGTATTGAAGATAACAAGATATTCCTTGCGGAGATCATGGCCTCCGATGTAAAACCTCCGGCTGGGGGAGGTAGAGAAAGTTGCGAAGCAACGGGCAGGGTTAGTGTGGGGCCGGTTGTGCTGTCGGATTCGGGATTTCAGCAATGATAGTGAAGAAATAACAACTCCCTCCCACGCAGCAGCCAGCCAAATCTCACCAATCAAAATGATATCTCAGGAATAAACGCCGCCATGACGGCGTTGACGCATTGGAAGGCAATCGATTATAAGCTTCGGGGTGAACTTCCCAATTGACTGAAAGTGTCGGGTTTGCGGGCCTGAAAGCGCTTGATTGGTAATTATTACCGCAATAGATTAGAAAAGGTGCCGGCAAGAGGCGCCGAAAATCGGCTGGTGTAGAGATGGGGCGAGGCATGAAGACGGTCATGAGTGATCCGGTTTTCCGCCGGATCGTGGAGAGCTCGACCGATGCGATCGTGATGCACGACGAGGACGGCTCCATCCTCTACGCCAACAACTCCGCCGCCGAAGCGCTGTCAAAAAAATCTCCTGCCGACATGGCGGGGCAGTCCGTTAGCCAATTATTCCCGGAACCGATGCGCGAGAAATATACCGCGCTGATGATGCGCACACTCAAGTCGGGTAAGCCGTTCGTCGACTTGGAGTTCTCGCTGATCGCGGGCGAAGGCGAGGCGCTCATCGCGAGCGTCAGCGGCTACGCGGTGGAGGGGGAGAACGACAAGGCGGTGGTGCTCGACATCCGCGACGTCACGGCCCGCAAGCTGATCGAGGCGGGGCTCGAGAGGCAACTCAGTGCGGCGCGCCGCGAGCTGGAAGCGGTGAGCAGCCGCCACCGTGGGGACAACCGCCTCGACACCCATCTGGTGCACAGAATCGTGGTGGTCCACGGCAGCTTCATGATGAAGACAGCCATGCGTGAGTTGCTCGAGGACAAGAGAGTGGATACCAGATTCTATGGTTATCAAGACGAGTACGATCCGAGCCTGGTCGAGAAGCTTAATCCCGACGTCGTGATCTTCGCCTTTTCAAGCTGCAGCGACATCGAAATCACCGATATTAAAGAATTGGTACAGAAGCAGAGGCGGCGACGGGTGCTCGCGATCTGCCTCAATATACGTAACGAACATAAGCTGGAATTACTGAAATTGGGTGTGCACGGCCTGATCACCAGAGAGGAGGAGATCAGGCTGGTGCCGACGGCGATCAACGCGATAGCGGAGGGCGAGCTGTGGTGCTCGCGCGCGCTGATGCGCAGTGCAATCGACGCCCACAGAGTCTTCCAGCCGGGCGACGGCGAGGACCACGAAGCCGACTCGCTGCTCACCGAGAGAGAGACAGAAATCCTCCAACTGGTTGCCCAGAGCTACAGGAACAAGGAGATCGCCGAGCAACTCGGCATCAGCTACTATACCGTCGTAACCCACATCTACAACATCTATCGCAAGCTCGAGGTCAACAGGCGGGTCGACGCGATTCACTACGCCATCGCCCGCAAGCTGATCGACGTTTCCTGAGACAGACACCCCCGATTTTTTGAGGTCAAACGTTCCCATCCACCAGGTTTGTTTTCTTCAATCCCCCTCTGCAAAGGTCTAATCCTGCGGCGCCGCGAAGCCGTGTAATCGACTGCAAACAAGGAGATTTTCCGCAGACTATTAGGCTGCGCTAATAACGTCTAGGTAGCTTCGCTTAGTAACAAATCATTAGGGATGCCAGGGAGAAATAGAGACCAGAATGATCAGTCTTATCGATACCTGACTTCCATCTGCGGAAATATTATTATGGCAATCGAGGGGACCATTCTGAGACAAGCATCCCTCATGGATTAGAGCAAGAGGATCTGATGGCCGCTAAAGACAGCATTATGCGTGAGCGAAGGCGCCACGAGCGCTTCGACATCCACCTGCCCATCGAGGCCGTTCTCAGCGGCGGCGGTGTGGAGCGGGTGATCCGCAGCCGGTCGCTGAACATCTGCGCCGGCGGCGCTTACTTCCCCAGCACCGTCGATTTCAAACCCGGCACGCGCCTCAGCCTCAAGATCGAGGCTCCCACAGGTGCGCTTTCATCTCTGTTCAGTGGCAGAACTGTCGATTCCAACGCTCTGCTCGTTATCAAAACCGAATGCGAGATTATGCGCTCCGCGACGGATTCTGAAAGCGCGAATGAGTTCGGTCTGGGAGTGAAATTCGGCGGTCCGATGCGGATCGCTCCCAAAACGCTTTAAGAAAAGACGACCAAGATCGGCAGGGTCTCATTAGAATCCGAGTCTGCCGAGAACGATTCTGCCGTCTTCAAACGAATTCGACGAAACAGATGTGGCGAATGGCGAGGGATCCCGGCGGTGTTCAGCGCTCATGGCGCACGCTGGATCGCGGTGGACAACCTGCTCAACACGAGGCTGCTGAACGCCAAACACGGCGCGGGCGCCACGCCTCTAATGAGCGGTCGCTGATCGATCTCTGATTAGCAGCTGACAATATAATCCCGGCGGGGATCACTCCGCCGGGATTTTTCTTTTCTCCAGAACGATGCCGAATATCAGCGATACTGCTTGTCGATGATGTCAGCCACCCACTCGACTCCGCGCAACAGTGCTGCCTGGTTGGCGCTCTCGCTGTCGACGTGGCCCGTGGCCGGTGGAAACTCGAGCTTGACCCTCTTCAGCTTTTTCGCCAGAGCGTAGGCGGTGCGCGGCGGGCAGACGGCGTCGAAGCGGCCGTTGACGATGAACGTCGGAATGTGGGCGATCTTGTCGGCCTCGCGCAGCAGCTGGTCGTCGTCGATGAAGCAGCCGTGCATCATGTAGTAATTCTCAAGCACGGAAAAGGGCATCATCTCGTCGCTGTACTGCCTGACGATGTTCTCGGTGGCCTCGTCGGTCAGCCCGACGGCGCACATGCGGATCTCGTAGTAGGCCCAGCCCTCTATCGCTTTCTTGCGGGTGGCGGGATCGCTGCTCTGGGTCATATCGAAGAGCTGGCGCGGATAGTCGAGCTTCTCGGGCTCGGGGAGGATGCCGCGCAGGCGCTCCCAGTTGTCGGGGAAGAAGACGGCCGCGCCGCCGTGGTAGAAGTAGTCGATCTCGGCTTTCGATGCCAGGAAGACTCCGCGCATCACCAAACCGCTGACGAGCTCGGGATAGGCCTCGGCGTAGGCGACAGCCAGGGTGCTGCCCCACGAGCCGCCGAAAAGGATCGCCTTGCCCTCAACGCCGAGATGCAGGCGCAGGCGGTTGATGTCGGAGATCAGCAGTTGCGTGTTGTTGTCGCGCCACTCCCCCGTTGGCCTGCTGCGGCCGGCGCCGCGCTGGTCGTGGAGGATGATGCGGAAGCGTTGCGGATCGAAGAAGCGCCTCATGTTCGGGCCCGCCGAGCCTCCGGGGCCGCCATGGAGCACGATCACCGGAATACCGTCGGGGTTGCCGCATTCCTCCCAGTAGATCGAATGCAGCTCGGAAACCTCCAGGTAACCGCTGCGCAGAGGTTGGATCTCGGGATAGAGCGAGGAATCCTGAGCCTGAGCGCAGGCGAGGGAGATCACCATGGAGGTTATTACAATGGATAACAAGCAGGTTCTTCTCATGACATCCTCCCCATTCATGCCGGTCGTTGCCCTTTTAATACAAAGGGATACTGCAAAGAAGTAGCCTGGACTACAGTTATTATAAATGCCGAACGGGTAAGTCCCCACTCCCGGGAATTGACTTGTCGTCCGCTACGGTTTGCAGTAAAGTCTCTCTTCCCCGAAATGAAGCGACAAGAGAACAAGGGAAGGGAAATGGGCAACGCAAACGACCGAGAGATTATAAACATCGTCAGCGGGCTGCCCCGCTCGGGCACATCGATGATGATGAAGATGCTTGAGGCCGGCGGCATCGAGCCGTTGGTCGACCACATCCGCAAGGCCGATGAGGACAACCCGAAGGGCTACTTCGAGTTCGAGAAGGTCAAGCAGATCAAGGAAGACACCTCCTGGTTCGACGACGCCGAGGGGCGGGTGGTCAAGATGGTCTCGATGTTGCTGCTCGACCTGCCGCGCGACAGGCGCTATCGCATCGTCTTCATGCGCCGCGAGATGAAAGAGATCCTCGCCTCCCAGCGCAAGATGGAGGAGCGTAATGGGATGGAGATAAAGCAGGGTGCCGAGGCGGATGCGGAGGACCGGCTGATGGCCGCGCAGTTCAGGAAGCACCTGGTCAAGGTCCACAGCTTCCTGGAAATGTCGGATAACATCGACCTGCTTTACGTGCGCTACAACGACATCCTCGCCGACGCGAAGCCGGTGATTGAGCAGGTCAACGAATTATTCGGCGGCAGGCTGGACACTGAGAAGATGCGCGAGGTGGTCGATCCCTCGCTCTACCGCCAGCGCAAGCAGTCGCTGTAAATCCCTCGCAGCCCGGCGGCGGGTGCATTATCCTTATTAATGGTTGCTAAACAGGGTATCTGTCTGTTTCGGGAGGAGTCGAGCGATGGCCTGGTTCGACGAAGTTTTCAATGGTAGTTACGACCGCTTCACCTTTCACCGTTTCACGCCGGAGCAAAACCACAAGGAGGCGGAGTTCATCCGCACCGCGATGCAGTTGCACGCCGGCGAAGAGGTGCTGGATCTTGCCTGCGGCTTCGGGCGCCATGCCGTTCCCCTGGCCCGGCGGGGGATCAGGGTTACAGGCATGGATGTGACCGCCCGCTATATTGAGATGGCGCGCACGCGCGCCGGGGAGTTGCCGGTTGAGTTCGTCGTCGGCGACATCCGTGAGCTCGATTACGAGGAGCGTTTCGACGCAGCCTACAGCTATTTCACCTCGTTCGGCTTCTTCGATGACGACACCAATTTCGACATCCTCCGCAGAGTTGCCCGGGCGTTGCGCCCCGGAGGCCGCTTCCTGCTCGACACCGCGAACCGCGAGATGTGGGTGGGCTCGGAAAATCCTTACAGGGAGTTCTTCGAGTTTGAGGAAGGCGGCAGGAAGATGGTGGTAGTCAACGCCAGCACTTTCGACTTCGAAACGGGAATCTCGAACGCCGTGTTGAGACTCTACGGCGGCCCCGACGGACCCGAGGAGATGCGCTTCTCCGTGCGCCTCTATTCGCTCGCTGAGCTGCGCTGGCTGCTGCGCCGGGCCGGGCTGGAGCTGGTCAAAGCCTTCGGCGATTGCGACTCCTCGCCTTACTCGGCCGAGAGTTCGAGGCTGATAGTTTTGGCACACAAAATCTAAACCAGCAGAATTCCATCCCGTTTTTCGGTTATAAGCAGAGGTGTATTCAGATTCTGATTTCGAGCGCCTCGGCGAGGCGGCGGAGTTCGTGCATCAGATTTGTGAATCCGACGGGATCGAGCGATTGAACGCCGTCGGAGAGCGCCTCGTCGGGGTGGTTGTGGACCTCGATCATCAAGCCGTCGGCTCCCGCGGCGATCGCCGCGCGGGCCATCGCCGGGACGCGGCCGCGGTAGCCGGTGCCGTGGCTGGGGTCGACGATCACCGGCAGGTGGCTGAGTTCCTTGACGGCGGGAACGGCTCCCAGGTCGAGGGTGAAGCGCGAGTGGTCGCTGAACGTGCGCACGCCGCGCTCGCAGAGGATTACCTGGTCCTGACCCTCATTTAGGATGTATTCGGCGGCCATCAGCCACTCATCGATCGTGGCGGCCATACCTCGCTTCAGCAGAATCGGCTTGCCCGTGCGCCCGGCCACTTGCAGCAGAGAGTAGTTCTGCATGTTGCGCGAGCCGATCTGGATGATGTCGGCATACTTCTCCACGAGGCCGAGGCTGGCCTCGTCCATAGCCTCGGTAACGATCTTCAGACCCGTCTCGGAGCGGACGTCGGCGAGTATCTTCAATCCCTGCTCGCCGAGGCCCTGGAAGCTGTAAGGTGAGGTGCGCGGTTTGAAGGCGCCGGCGCGGAAGATCTTCGCGCCGCCCTTGCGCACCACCTCCGCGATGGCGAGTGTCTGCTCGGGTGATTCGACGGCGCAGGGTCCGGCGATCACAACCACGTCGCCGCCGCCGATGCTGAGTTCATCTATCCGGATGACAGTGGGCTGTGGAGTGGTTTCGCGGCTGACAAGCCCGGCGCCGCGATCGAGTTGCACCACACGCTCGACGCATGGGAGAGTGAGGAACTCCCTGGCGTCGAAGGAATAATCACCGCCTCGCAGTAGAAGCAGTGTGCGAGATCCGCCGTTTATTATCTCGGCTTGCAGATTCAACTCTTCGGCTTTACCTTTGACCAAGCCGATTTCCTCTGCGCCGCAGTTATTTTTTAGTACCAGTATCATGAGACTTTGTCTCGTTGTACAAACAGAGTGAATGATAGGTTAAAGATCCTACGCAGGCAAGATCGGGTTGCGACCGCTCTTGTGGCACCCTCGATGCTATGTTAGTTTCCCCGCTGTCTCAATGTCATCAGGAGATAAAGGATGCCGGAACCTGAAGGATACGATCCCGAGCTTGACCGGGTGGTCGAATATTTCCACCGCATCTGGGAGAGCGCGATCCTCGTCGCCGCGCTCGAGCTGGATCTCTTTGGCGCGCTGCATGGTGGTCCTCGCAGTGCCGCGGCGGTGGCAAAGGAGTATGAGCTCGACCCCAAGGGCGTGAGGATCCTGCTGGACGCTCTCTGCCCGGCGGGATTCATTGAGAAGCGGGGCGATGAGTACGCGCTCACGGAGTTGTCTTCCCGCCTCCTCGATCCGAGCAGCCCCAGCTACCCCGGCCCGATCCACGCTGGAGCCGCGGCTCCCTGGAGGTGGACCGCCCTCGGACGGCTCGCCGATGCAGTCCGTGCCGGAGAACCCGTTGTGCAAAGGCAGGGATCAATGGAGCAAGGCTTCCGGCGCCTGGTGCCGGCAATCTCACATTCCGCCACGTATGCCGTTCCCCCGCTTGCGGAGCATCTGCGGATAGGAAAAGAGGGCGCATGCGGCTGGTCGATTCTCGATGTCGCCTGCGGCCAGGGCGCTTACGGATTGCGGCTGCTGCAGGCCGATCCCACCGCGCGCCTGACGCTTAATGATCTGCCCGAGGTGCTGAGCCTTGCCGGAGAGCGGGTGGGGAAAGCCGGCGCGGGCGATGGAATCGGGTTCCTTCCCGGCAGTATCTACGAGGTAGAGCTGCCAGTGGGTGAATTCGACCTCGTACTGCTCAGTCATTTCCTCCATTCCGTCTCGCGCGCTGACTGCGCACGGATCATCGAAAAGCTTGCGGCAGCGCAGAAGCAAGGCGGCTACCTTGTTGTCCATGAATTCGTGCCGGACGAAGAACGCCGGAGCAAGCGTTTCCCGCTGCTGTTTGCGATGAACATGTACATCTCGAACGGCGTCGGAGATACTTACACATTCAGCGAGATACGCGGGTGGATGGAGTCGGCAGGCTACCGGGGAGTTGAAATGATCGAAACCCCCTCTCGCTCGAGCTTTGTGATCGGGCGCATGCCCTAGGATTCGGAGACCACAGCGTCGCGGCCGCTGCTCTTGGCCGCAAGCATGGCTTGGTCGGCGCGGCGGATCAGATCCGTGAGCGTTTCCTTTTCCGCGCTCATCTGGGTGATCCCCAAGCTCAGGGTGGTTTTGATTACCGTGCCGTCATCGGCCTCCAAACGTAGACTGGAAGCGCTTTTCCTCAGCCTCTCCGCAATCGGTCTGGCCTGCTCGATATCGGTATGCGGGAGGATGATAATGAACTCGTCTCCTCCGTAGCGGGCAACGGTATCGATCTCTCGGAGCTCTTGGACAAGCATATCGGCTACCTTCTTGAGCATCTTGTCGCCCATGAGGTGGCCGAAGGTGTCGTTGATCTCCTTGAAGCGATCGATGTCGAGCATTATCAGGCTGAGGTTGTGCCTGTAACGGTGGCTGCGTGCGACTTCGGCGTCGGCGACCGAGAGGGCGTGCCGTCGGTTGAAGAGCCCTGTCAGATCGTCCGTGATCGAGAGCAGCTCGACCTTCTCCAGTGTTTCCCGCAGCTTGCTCTCGACCAGCCTGCGGCGCGTGATGTCTTTGACGGTGCCGATGAGCGCCTCCTGGCCGTTGAAGATGCTCTTGCTGAGTTTTACCGTGACGTAGGAGGCGGGCTCCGATCTGGTGCCGGTAAGGATGAATTCCCGCTCTTGAGTTATCTCGCTGTCCCACGCTTTCTCAATGAAGGCATCGACGGCGGTGCGCTGCTCGGGGAGGAAGAGCGAGACCAGGTCGATACCCTGGAGTTCTTCCACCGGCGATCCGATCATTTCCGCGAGCGCCGGGTTGACGAAATCGAAGTTGCGGCCCCGCAACACGAACAATCCGTCCTGCATGCTCTGCACCAGGGTTCTGTATTGCACCTCGCTTTCCCGCAGTGCATGCTCCAGGCGGCTGCGCTCGACCGCTGAACGGATGGACCTGATGAGCCTGACAGGCTCGTCGAAGACGTTTTCCTTGATCAGGTAATCGTCAGCCCCGCGGCGAATCGCTTCGGCGGCGACCTCTTCGTTTCCCTGACCGGTCAGAATAATCACGGGAAGGGATATCCCGCGGTTTTCCAATTCATGGAGCATATCGAAGCAGTCGAGCGGGCCGATCAGGTAGTCCGAGAGTATGAGATCGAAGTTATCGGAACTGGCCTTTTCGATCCCCTCGTCAGCCGACTCGGCGATTACGATCTCGATATCCTGATCTTTGATCCGCAGAAATGAGGAGATCAACTCGGCGTGATCTCCGGTATCCTCGACCAGCAAGACGCGGATATGTTGCTCTATTATATGGTCTGTTCCATCCATTTTCTTTAAAGAAAGTTATTCTTTTCCACTCACTACAGCAAATATTCTGACCCGCAGTGATATTATACATTATTCTGAGTTAAATAATCGGGGAACATCGGTGAATATGGACAAAGCTGGAGATATGAAAGGCAGCCGCAGCGCGCCGTTGTTGTGCGTGACTCGCGGCGACTATGTCGACGCGGTTCACCATGGGCACATTGCAATAGTCCGCTCCGACGGCTTCATTTGCGCCTCGGCCGGAGAACACGCATACGCAGCGGTGCTGCGCTCAGGGATGAAGCCGATTCAGGTGCTCTCGGTTATCGCGTCAGGGGCCGTGGAGAAATTCGGGCTGACGGACGAGGAGTTGGCGGTGGCGGCGGCCAGCCACAGCGGCGAGGAGGAGCACCTGGCAGCAGTCCGCTCGATTTTAAACAAGATCGGGAAAAGCGAAGCAGACCTTCGCTGCGGGGTGCATGCGCCTTTCATGCCTCACGTGGCCGCGCGCATGGCTGGCGCCGGAGAGGAACCGTGTCAGTTGAACAACAACTGCTCCGGCAAGCATGCCGCGATGCTTGCGGCCTGCCTGGCAAAAGGCTGGCCGGTGCAGGGCTATGACCGGCTCGAACACCCGCTGCAGCAGGATATCCTGCTGCGCCTGGCGCGTTTTGCGGGAGTCGAAGCGAAGGAGATCGGGATAGTGGTCGACGGCTGCGGAATTCCGGCTTTCGTCCTGCCTCTCTGGCGCTCGGCACTTGTGTTCGCCCGGCTTGCCGATCCCGGCGCGGCTCCGGAGGAGGATCGCAAGCTTGTGGGAATCGCTGTCAAGGCGATCACTGCTAATCCCACATACGGCTCGGGAAAAGTCGGAAGGCTCGAGGCTTTGCTGATGCAGATCGGTGAAGGCAAGCTGATTGCCAAGGTGGGAGCCGAAGGATTTTACGCCGTCGGTGTCACGCCCGGCGTAATCGGAAGGACTGGTTTCGGTCTTGCGCTCAAGCTGGAGGAGGGGATCACCTTCAACCGCGCCACCGATCCAATTGTCGTCGCCGCGCTCGAGCAGATCGGCGTTTTGAGCGAGGCGCAGGCCGGGCGCTTGGCGGATTTCAAAGCTCGGGAGGTTTTAAATTGCCGCGGAGAGTCGGTGGGCGGGATGAAAGCCTTGTTCAAACTGGCGATTGGGGATCATTGATTTCTTCGCCGGCCACCGCGTGGGCGAGCGCCTCTGGCAGGTCGATAACGGGTAATCCCAGCTCCACCACGCCGTCGAGCCCGGTCGCGGGTCCGCTCTCGAGCAGCATCTCAAGCTGATCGCGGCTGACCGGAGCGAAAGGCAGCCAGCCGGTTGCCGACACAAGAGGCCGCATTAACCACAATGGCAGGTGAATCTTGCGGGCGCGGCGCTTGCCGAGCGCCCGGGCCGTCTCATCGAGGATTTCGTCATAGGTGTAGACTTTCGGTCCGCGAAGCTCATAGGTGACGCCGCAGGTGTTTTCATCAACGAGGGCTCTGGTGACGGCCTCCGCCACCACCCGCCTGTCCACCGGTTCAAAGCTGTATCTGCCGTCGCCGAAGACGGGTGTGAGGGGCAACCTGGCTAGCGGGCGGATCACCGAGACGAATCCGGCTCCGGGGCCGATCACCAGGCTGGGACGGAAGATCGTCCAGCACGGAATCCGCCGCTTGATCTCCTCCTCGGCGGCTAATTTGGTGGTCTGATAGCGGCTGACACCATCGGGCCGGACGCCGAGCGCCGAGATCTGGACGAAGCGCCTGATCCCCTCTCTTTCGGCCTCATCGAGCAGATTGCGGGTGGCATCGATGTGCAGCCTCTCGAAGGTTATGCCACCAAGTTTTTTTTCGCGGATGATACCGATCGCGTTGACGACAGCATCGCAGCCCGCCATCGCGCCGCGCAGGGCGTTCCCATCGAGAATGGAACCCTCGACAATCTCCAAATTGCCGCGCTCGGGGATTGGATGGCGCCGCGGCTTGCGCGAGATGATCGTGACTTTCTTCCCGGCATCAAGGAGTCTTTCGACTATTCCCCGGCCGATGAAGCCGCTGCCTCCCGCCACAAAAACCGTTTCGTTCACGAGCGCTGCTTCGTTCATCATCCGGTTCCTCGGGGTAATAATAGCCCGGCCTTGCCTCGGGGGCCATTGCTTGAGGCCGCCGGTGCCCTCTGTTAGTATTTTGAACAACAGAGTTTACGGACACCGGGATGCGCAGATTCCCAGCCAGTGGGCCGGTCTTCCGCGATCCGGCGATATTGCGTTACGACCCGCGCAAGACGTACGTTTTCTACATGCCCGGGGTGCGGGTCAGGGGCTTCGTCTACGCCTTTCTGATGCTTGGTCTTCCGGGAGTGATTTTAATGGCGACCTACCGGGGAGGCTTGCCCGGCACGGAGGAGATGCTGGCGATGGCTTTGTTGGTGATCCTGATCTCCGGGTTTGCCGCGCAGTATTTCGCCAACCGCGTCCTCCTCGGCCCCGAAGAGCTGCTGATCCGCAAGGAGCACCACGAGTTCATTGTCAGGCTCTTCGATATCGAGGATGCATTCATCGCGGATTCGCTGGAGGAAGTTGATGCGGTGTTATTGCCGGAAGAGCACTTCCCGATGGAGTTCGAGACGCACGACAACGATATCATCGTGCTTGTGATGCGCGATGGTTTCGTCTCCCGTTCGACCGCCGAAAAGCACAACGGAATCCTGACCAAGAGCGTTTCGTTCAACGTCTCAAAGCCGGAACGTTTTCTCTCATTCCTGAAGATGCGGGTTTGACAGCGGGAAGAAGGGGATAAGTTCTTCCAGGAATAATTTAAATAGTCTCCATGCGAGTTGTGTGGATTGCGATGTAGCAGTGTTTCCGGCGGCGGTATGGATTTTCGGCGTTCGCGCAAAGAATTATCAAGGCCGGATACCCTCAGCAACCGATCGCTTGCTAAAGCTGATGTGAGCAGCCTGCGGTCAGACACAACAATCACATCGCGGGTGAAAACGGTTTGCGGAGCCGGTGATCAAACGCATCCAACCTTGTTCATCATAAGAAGTCAGAAGCCCTACTGACGAATCGGATGAGCGTTCATTAAATCCAGCCCTCGCCGAAGCGGTCCACCCGCCGGAGTCGCCGCAGTTGAAGGTGCTAAACCGGCGACTGCCGGTAAACCGATTCGCGCACGCGGTCGAGCAAGAAAACAACGGATTGCAGTTCATCCTTGGTGAGGCCGGAGAGCATTTCTTCCACATGACTGAGAACAGGCTGGTCCATCTGCTCCAAGAGCCTGAGACCCTTTGCAGAAATCGAGACCTTTACGACCCTTCGGTCGCTCCTCTGCCGGCGGCGGCAGACCAGGCCCACATCAATCAGGCGGTTGATAATCCGGCTGATGTCGGGTGATTTCTCGATCATCCTTCGCCCGATCTCCATGACGGGGATGCCAGGCTTGCCGGCTCCGCGGAGAATTCTCAGAATGTTAAACTGCTTGGGCGAAATGCCGAATCTGGCCATGAACTCGGTGTTGCGACGGTTAATTCGATCCGAAGTTACTAGCACGCTCAGGAATGCCTCTTGCTCTAGCGAGGCGAAGTTAGCAGTGATCTTCAATTCTTCTTTAAGAGTAGTCATTATCTCCCCCGGAACCTTGCTGCCGATCTCAGTCGGCCTCAGCCAGTCTTTGAAATCAAAGCTTCCAGGTCCTCCTTTGAATTGGCGTTAAGGTCTATGCTGGCCAGGCGCTTGCGCGTGGCGGCATCTCCATTAATCAGCCCCTGATGCGTGCGCAGCCAGCTCCGCAGTTCCCCGGAGCCGTCGGCGCGGCAGAGCTCGATCCATCCCTTTACATCTTCCCGCGAGTAATCCCAAGGCAGAAGGTGCGTCGCCACGGCGTCGGCGTCGGCGCTTGCGAGGCCTGCAGCGAGCAGGTCGCGGTAAAGGCTGCCGGCGAGGCGACCGTAACTGAAGGCGGTGAGGTTGGCCTCTATGACCTTGTCTCCCTTGGCGCGGAAAAGCACTCCGATGAACTGCTCGATATGTTTGTTTTCGAGCGGCAGCAGATGTCCTGCCGCGCCGAGCATCACCATGTTCTGCGCGTGGTGGCTTCCGGCGGCGCGGGCGAGTTCAGCCGAGTTGACAACGACGTGGTTGTCGACCGACCGCACCTGCTCGAGTGTCTTTTCCTCTTCCGGGTAGTTGGGGATGTTGATAAACGGATTAGTGCTGGCGATCAGCCAGCCATCCGGCGAAAGGAATTGACGGTACCGCAATGCCTCGACCGGTTCCATGCTCAGCACCAGATCCGCCGAGCCGTGGGAAACGAGGTCGCTGAAGATTTCGCTGTCGCTGATGCGCAGATGGCTGACCACCGCGCCGCCGCGCTGCGCCATCCCGTGGACCTCGCTCTGCTTGAAATGAAGGCCCTGGGCCAGAGCTGCGTTATCCACTACGAAAGATATTGACAATATGCCCTGGCCGCCGACTCCGGCGACCACCATATCGAACTTCATCGTTATCCTCTCAACTTACGAGCTCTTCTTTTTCTTCAGGCGCCGCGCTTCCTGGATGCAGATCCTCGAGGCAACGATCACGCTGAGACCGTCGTGTTCGATCTCTTCCCTCAGAACCCGCATGAATTTCTCGCGATTCTTCGGCATCGGCTCGATCACGCGGATGTGTCCCTCGGGCACGCCGAGGCCCTTGAGCACGCTGATGAGCCGCTCGCCGGTGGTCATGCTGAGCTGCCCGCCGGTCATGCCGGTTGTGGCGTTGTCGCCGATGATCACGATCATCGGTACGTCCTGGTAGGCCGCGTCGAGCAGCGAGGTCATGCCACTGTGTCCGAAGGTGGAATCGCCGATCATCGCCACCGCCGGGCGCAACCCCGCGTGAGTCGCTCCGGCTGCCATGCTGATGCTGGCGCCCATGTCAACGCAGGAGTTAATAGCATTGTATGGCTCGAGCGCGCCGAGGGTGTAGCAGCCGATGTCGCTGAACACCTGGGCTTGCGGATAGTTCTTCAGCGCTTCTTTGAGAGCGGCGTAGGTGTCGGCATGAGAGCAGCCCTGGCACAACTGAGGCGGTCTGCCCGGCAGTTCGGGGGGGTTGGCTTGCTCGGGTGCTTCGCCTCTGACCGCGGCGGCGACGATGTCGGGTGTCAGCTCGCCGGTGCGCGGCAGGGCGCCCGAGAGCTTGCCGAGCACTTTCAGCTCGCCACACCCGAGGATCCCCCGCAGCCGGGATTCGATGAAGGGAAAGCCATCCTCGATCACCACGATTTCGTGCCTTCCCTGGACAAGCTGGTGTATCAGCTCGACGGGGATCGGGTAATGGGAGATTTTCAGATAGGGTGGAGTGTTGTTGCCGACAGCCTCGCGGAAGTAGTTGTAGGCGACGCCGCTGACAATGTAGGCGCGCTCGCCGGCGCCCTCGACCAGGCGGTTGAACGGGCTCAGGTGAGCTTCGCGGGCCAGGGCCTGCTGCTTGTCGACAAGCTTGGAGAAATTGATGCGGGCGTTGGCCGGCAGCAGCGTCCATTTCTTCCAGTCGAGCTGCGGGGCGAGGTTGTTCTCTCCGCGCGGCTCTCCCACCTCTACGTCGGCGCGGCTGTGAGCGAGGCGCGTCACCAGGCGCATCATCACCGGGATGCTGTGCTTCTCGCTGAGGTCGAAGGCAAAGCGGGTGGCGTCGTAGGCCTCCTGCTGGTTCGACGGCTCGAGGCAGGGAATCATGGCGAATTCGGCGTAGTAGCGGCTGTCCTGCTCGTTCTGGCTCGAGTGCATGCCGGGATCATCGGCGACGCAGAGCATCATACCGCCGCCAGCTCCGGTGATGGCGGAGTTGACGAACGGGTCGGCGGCAACATTCAGCCCGACATGCTTCATTGAGACCATCGACCGCTTGCCGACGGCGCTCATTCCCAGCGCTTCCTCGTAAGCCACCTTCTCATTGGCCGACCAGGTACAGTGCACCGACGGCCACTTCTTCGAGAGGCGCTGAATATATTCCAGGATTTCGGTAGCCGGCGTTCCCGGGTAGGAATACGCGCCGCTGATTCCGGCGTGCAATCCTCCCAAGGCGACAGCTTCATCCCCAAGGAGTATTTCTCTGGCCATATGTGAAATCCGATATTTTGAGATGTTCTTAGTCAATGCATATGCTCAACGTAGCGATTCTAACATAATACAATTATCGGCGGAAGAAAAACGGCAATCTGGTCGGAAATTCGGTAAAATTTCAGTGAGACTTGATATTATTTGGCGGAAGAGTAATTGGTGTTAAGAATAAGGGGCTGAGCAAGCGTTCTGCCTTTCGCGAATTTGTGTGTATATCACCGAAAAAGCCTTTGTTTATCGCGTCGTGAGCAAGAGGTTTTAACCGCTTCGCCGTCCGCTGATGAGGTCCGAATAGGATGTCGTTATCTGATCCTCGGCTTTGATTCCGAGGCGGTCTACCAGAATTTCGCAGCGTCGCCGCGCCTCTTCCTCGTCGCCGATGTCACCGACCACCGCCTCAAGCTCAAGGTAATCACCAAGGTCTACGACTCTGTCGAGGTGAATTCGGACACCCCGCCACAACCACAGTTCCCTGGTTTTGACAACCTCGACCGTGATTCCCCGCGTCAGACTCAGCCACCGGCGCTTGAGGTTGGGGAAGCGCACTTTTTTCAGGCTGTAGCGGCTGAGGCGCGGCCCGCCGGCGTCGGCCCGGCGGTAAAAGATCATCTCGGCCCTGCGGCCGGATTCCGTCTCGATTTGCCGGAGTTTGAGGCGGCCGTCGTTGCAGCGGAAGTAGGTGTCGCGCTGGTGCTCGACGCGGGCGTATTGCGCTCCCGCGCTTCTCCCCGCCTCGCGCGCTTTGTCGAGATCTGCGCAGCTCGCCTTGACCTCGACATTGCTGCGCGGCTCGCCTGCTGCGCTCAATCCTCGACCTCCTCGCCGGCTTCTATGAGATCCAGGAAGCGATCCTTGTGGGTCCCGCCCCAGTAGATTTTGTCGCAGTTGGGGCAGAAGCTGAAGCGCTCATTGGTCTTGTAGACGAATGGCGGGACGCGGCCCTTCGCTTCTTGCCGCGACAACTCCTCGACAGCACAGTTGCAGTGGGTGCAACGGGAGAAAAGCCGGTCCTCCCGGATATCGATGCCGAGGTGCTGCATCACCTGGCTCAGCTGCTCGCGGGGAGCGTCGGATTCAATCAATAGGATGGACACGGTCGTATTTCTCTCGGCCAGGCCGATGTCCCGGGTCAGCAGCAAGCGCTTCTCCTCGTCGCAACGCCGCAGCAGCGCGTCGTCCTCAATCCCGCGCTCATATTGCGTGTCGACGCCGAGCGCCCGCAGCCAGCGCGCCAGGCGGCCGAGCATGCAGTCGGCGAAGAGCCGGGGCCATTCGTCTGCGGCCGGCATTTCAGAAACCGCGCTCTTTGCGAACGGCGTCGTAGGCGGCGTTGATCTGTGCGAATTTCTCGTGCGCCAGGCGGGCGTATTCATCTCCCAGGTGGGCTACGCGGTCGGGGTGGTACTGCTTGGCCATCCGCTTGTAGGCCTCCTTGATTTCCTTGTTGCCGGCCTCCGGCGTGACACCGAGTATTTCGTAATTGCGATCGCCGGATCTGTGGAATTCCGCCGCGATGCCTCGCTGGCTGGCGGCGTCGATCCGCAGGGCGAAGGCGATGCGGTTGATGATGTTCTCCTCGCGGGGATCGATGCGTCCGTCTGCCGCGGCGACCATCCAGATCAGCCTCAGCAACGCCAGGCGTTCTTCAGCGCTGGAGATGCGCGCGAAATCGGCGGCCACAGCCTCGGCGGGCGGATTGACCTTGATTGTTTCTTTCATCAGCCGCCGCACAACGTCGAGCTCCTGCTCCCCGAAGTTTAGTTCGTGCTTGAAGAAATCGGCGATGGTGCGCGCCTCTTCGGGCGATACCTGATCGTCCGCCTTGGCGACGAGCGTCAGGAGGGAGACGAGGCCGGAGTAGAAAAGAAAGCGCTCCTGGCTGGGCGCCTCGGCGCCGAACGTGCGCTCCGACTCGCCCAGGCCGCCGGCCAGCATGGCTCCGAGAATGGCTCCGAAGGGACCTCCGATTAGAAATCCGATGCCGGCGCCGGC